>WBZR01001710.1_pt1 | contig 25953 bp, 21 predicted proteins | sample 5204231 | NCBI WGS metagenome assembly WBZR01 (sample SAMN12412403, study PRJNA552823) | activated sludge metagenome | isolation source: activated sludge from anammox sidestream of wastewater treatment plant... | place: USA: Virginia | collected 2017-08
CGGGCGGAGGAAACGATAGACCACAAGATATTGTGGTTGGTACACGCGCGACCAGGGGATGACGATCGGGCCTGTTGATTGGGTCGGTTGACCGGCGATGAAATTAGCGCGCCATCGCGATTTTGGCTTGGGCTTTTTTCAGATCGTGATCGCGCTGCTCGAATGATTTTTCATCCGTGATGCGGCGGGCCAGCGCTTCCTGATATTCCGCTTTGGCTGATTCAGCATCCAGTTCGCTGGCCGGCGTGGCGTTGCTGGTGAGGATGGTCAGGACGTTGTCCTTCATCTGGGCGATACCACCGTCGATCAGGTAGTGTTGTGTTTCGCGGTTGGGCAGGTCAAGCCGCAGCGGGCCGACACCATTGCGCAACAGGATGGGGGCGCGGCCGCTGAGCAGACCGATAAGCCCATCATGAGCCGGGATGATCGCCTGCGCGACCATCTGATCAAATACCTGCGCTTCGGGGGTTACGACAACACATTTGAAGGCCATAGCCCAACAGGATACGCCAGCGCGGGCGGGTGAGTCAAACGGCCGGTGAAAATGAGCAAATTTGAATTGAAAACGCCAGATACTATTTGGCAGGGGGCTGATTTTTTGTCAATTCAGCGATGGTTTTGCATTGCTGAAGCAGCGCGGGCATGTCGTCAAGATGGAGCATGGTGGCAGCATCAGATCGGGCGTTGCGCGGGTCGGGGTGGCACTCGATAAACAGCCCCGAGACGCAGCCAGTGGCGACGGCCGCCCGCGCCAGCAGCGGTGCGTATTGGGGATTGCCGCCGCTGGCGTTGCCCAGACCGGCGGGCTGCTGGGTGCTGTGGGTGGCGTCAAAAATCACCGGACATCCGGTTTCGTGCATGATCGGCAGGGCGGTGAAATCATTGACCAGACGGTTGTAACCAAAAAAAGTGCCGCGCTCCGTCAACATGATCTGGTCATTGCCGGTTGATTTGACCTTGTTGACCGCCAGGGTCATTTCCTGCGGACTCATGAACTGTCCCTTTTTGATGTTGATCGCACGACCCGTGCGCCCACACGCCAGCAGCAGATCGGTCTGACGCGCCAAAAAGGCAGGCACTTGCAGAATGTCGCAGACCTGCGCGACGGCGCTGGCTTGGACAGCTTCATGAACATCCGTCAGAACCGGTACGCCGATTTCCTCTTTCACCCGCTGCAGCACCGCCAGCCCATCGGTAATGCCAGGCCCGCGAAAACTGTCAGCACTGGAACGATTGGCTTTATCAAACGAAGCCTTGAATACATAACCAAGACCAAGTTCATGGCACAGACTTTTCATGTATCGGGCAATGTCCAGGCAGAGTTCGGCGGATTCGATTACGCATGGACCGGCGATGATCAGCAAAGCCGATCGATCATGTTGCAACAGATTTTTTGTCATGGCGGGGTGTCTCGAAAAAAGCCAAATGGCGTCGATCACGGGTGGCTGGCGGTTGCGCCAGCCTGTTGGTTCGAGGGAACAATAAAAGGCACGCGCACGGGAAGCAAGTGGATGTTGACCGGCGTAAAACCGGCGGCCTCGCCATCGATCTGCACCGGCGAGGGTTCGGTCGATTCGATCATGATTTGACGCCCCTTGGCGTAAAGCACCTGCTCCATCGCCAGATGTTCGCCCATCGAGGCCATCAAAAAAGTCAGAAACAGACGATAAAGCGTCTGGCAGGGAATCACGCAGATATCCAACAACCCATCGTCCGGGCGGGCGTGGGGCAAAAGCGAAAACCCCGTGCCATATTCACGGATATTACCCACGAACACCATCGCCCGTTGTTTCTGGATCAGCGTTTGACCATCCACCCGAACCGTCAGTGCCTTGAACGGTTCACGACTCAGCGACTTGAGCGCGGGAATGATGTATTGCCACCGGCCGCGCAACGGGCCGCTGCGGATGCGACTCAGTTCGTGGACGACTTCCGCATCAAGCCCGACACCGCCGACGATCAAAAACGGGTTGCCGTTGGCGCTGGCAGCATCCAGATGAAGAATGTTGCGCCGGCGCAACGTCTGGACAACCTGTGTTTCCAGAACGGCATCGCGCCAGTTGATACCCAGATGACGCCCCAACAGGTTGGCGGTTCCAACCGGTACGATCAGGATCGGCGGGATCTCTTCCAGCGGCAACTCGCGGATCAGTCGGGCGACAACCGCGCGCACGGTTCCATCCCCCCCGATGATGAGCAGGCTGGCTGCACCAGCCACCTGGGCGAATGATTCAGGCTTGATCGTGTCGATCGGATCCAGATGGAGTCGTGATTCCCAACCCGCTTTTTTGATCGCCGCCAGCAAGCGCTCCGCCACCTGTCGACCGCGCCCGGCGCCGGAGATCGGATTGGCAAAAATGGGAATGACCGATTGCACCGGCTGACATGGTAATGCTCCTGGCGCAATCGCGTAAGCCCTGTCTGCGGATAAACCGCCGGTGTCGCACAATCCGCTTCCTTTTGGCCAGCGCCAACCAGCAAGCATTGATCGGGCGGGGACGGATTATTTTCCGCCAAGCCGGGTTTGCAGAATCGTGATCTGATTGGCGATGTCACGATCCGACTTGATGCAATCATCCAGCTTGCGCACGGCATGCAGGGCGGTGGTGTGATCGCGCCCGCCGAAGTATCCGCCGATTTCCTCCAGGCTGTAATGCGTATGCTGCCGCGCCAGGTACATGCAGACCTGCCGCGGAAACGCGATGGATTTATGCCGCTTCTTACTCTGCAGATCGCTCAGGCGCACGTTGTAGTATTTGGTAACCGCGTCGAGAATCATCTGGATGGTGATCTGCTGTTTTTCCGCGATGATCGTATCGCCCAGCGCCCGCTTGGCCAGCTCCAGATCAATCACCCCGCCGGTGAGCATGCTCATCCCCTGCAACTTGATAATCGCGCCTTCCAGCTCACGGGTGTTGGTCTCGATTCGCGCAGCGATAAGACGAATTGCGTCATCGGGGATGTCCAAACCGCGAATGAGCGCCTTTTTCTGCAGAATGGCGATGCGCGTTTCGTAATCTGGTTTTTCGATGCGCGTCACCAGACCCCATTTGAAACGACTGACCAGCCGCTCCTCCAATTTGGGAATTTCGCTGGGTGAGCAGTCCGCACTGAGAATAATCTGACGTTGCTGCTGATAGAGCGTATTGAAGGTATGGAAAAATTCCTCCTGCGTTCGCTCGTGTCGCGCCAGAAAGTGAATGTCGTCAATCACCAGCATATCGGCATGACGATAACGATGGCGAAACTGGTTCATTTCGCCCGTTCCCACCGCGCCGATGAACTGGCTGACAAACGTATCGCACGAAAGATAAACAATGCGCAGACCCGGTTGGGCCGCCAATACGCGCTGGCAAATCGCCTGCAGCAAATGCGTTTTTCCCAACCCGACACCGCCATGAATGAACAGCGGGCTGTATGCCTTTCCCGGTTGATCCGCTACCGCCAGCGAAGCAGCATGCGCCAGTTGATTGCAAGGGCCGGTGATGAAGTTGTCAAAGACATAATCCGGACTCAGCGGCAGGAGTTGGTCGGATTCATTGAATACACCGCCGCTGCCAATGGCATCGCAGTGAAACGAAACGGCGACCAGTCGGCCGGTGATCTGCTGGGCGGCTGCGGTAAAGGGTTGCTGGCACTGGTTTTGGCAGAAGTTAAGCTGCGCCCCCGTATCGACCTTGACCTGGATGACGCCCGGTGTGATCTGGCTGGGGACCATCTGATCGAACCACGTGCGGTTCAGCGTCGGGTGCTGCATGCGCACAATCTGCAAAACACGCTGCCAGGCAGCCGGATCAAATACACGCGCCTCGACGCTGCGCCGCAGAACCGGCCCGCGCACGCTGGCGCCCATGGGCGGCGGCAGAATCTCCGCCGGCGCGCCTGTTTTTTGTTCTTCAAGTGTTGGAGTCGTGATCATCGAATTATCTTCTGGTCCAAGGAAGATTTCGCGACCGTCAGCGGCGAAAGCTCGATCTTCTTTTTAATTGTTCCGTACTATAAAAAACGCAAACGTGATTAAGCGGCCCATCAGGTCAGGCACACAGTAGCAACGCAACCGACATTCGCCAAGAACTACATCGTGCTGCGTCAGCGCTGTCGATACGTCGTTCGTATCGGCAGACGGATATTCAAATCAGTTGACGTCACGTCGGAAATGAAACATTCATCTCCTTGCTCTTGGGCATCGTTTCGTGATGCGCTTAATCGTTCAACAGACTCTTATGTAGAGCGGTTTTTTTTATTGTCAACTCAACATTTTGTCGGGGTCGGTCAGAGTTCGGTATTGATGTTCAACCCTGCTTTTTTGACCCGTTTGTCAAGCCTAATTCTTTCATCACAAGCTGCAGATCATCCCATACCTTCTGTCGTGTGTCCTTCGTGTAGTTACGCAATATGTATGATGGGTGATACGTCGGCATGAGTTTGATACCGCGCCACCAATGCCACTGGCCGCGCATTTTATTCATCGCCAATTTTGTTTGCAGCATGTACTGGGTTGCCGGCAAACCGAGTGTCACAATCACCTGCGGACGCACGATCTCCAGTTGACGCAGCAGATAAGGCGTGCACGCGATTACTTCATCGCCAGCCGGTACACGATTTTCCGGCGGACGACATTTGACAATGTTGGCGATATAAACTTCCTGGCGACTCAACTTCATCGCGATGATCATTTCCGTGAGCTTGTCACCAGCCCGTCCAACAAAAGGCCGCCCCTGCAGGTCCTCATTTTCACCCGGGCCTTCGCCGATGAAAAACAGGCGGGCATCGGGGTCGCCTTCGCCAAAAACAGTGTTGGTGCGCGTTTTCCACAGGCGACACTTGCGGCAGATTTTAACTTCCTGTTCATCCAGCTGCGCCAGCGCTGCGATTTTTTCATCACGACCGAGCACGGCCGATGTAAAAGGGTCAGCCATGTTCAGCGGCACATTGGACAGGGGCGCAACCGGTGGAGCAGCAGCGATCGTGGTTTTTGCCGAGCTTGACCACACCGGTGCGCGGTCTGTCGCCGGTTGATTTTTCGCGTCTGGCCAGGCTGGCGCGCTGCCCGGCCTGTGCGGCGCTGAAGATGGGGTTGCTGCGGCAACAGGCGCTGGCGGTTTGCTTTGCGCTGATTGCACCGCCAGCCGACGGTCAATCACGGGCAAACCCATCGCCTTTTCCGCCCGCAGCCCCAATCGAATCCGCGCCTTTTTTCGTTCGCTGGCCATAAAGCGCCATCCTAATCGTTCCCAGACGCGATGACCAAAAAAATACGTGATTTTATTGTCGATTGACACGACGGAACCAATGAATAACAATACGGTTTGGAAAAGCCACCACGGATAGCAATGGCGGGTGCGAAAGATCACTCCGTAGCTGTCTGCGGTGGCTTTTTTCGTCCGTCGTTGCTGGATGCGCGCCCGCGCACGCCAGCCGTTGCAACCCTTTACTTCGCCGGAGGTGTCGTATGACCCAGCGCCAGTTGAATGTCACGCCGTTGAAAGCGTCGCAGACCTCGAACAAGAGCAAGTTTCTCAACAGCACCAATCTCGTCAAACACATTGACATTACGGCCATGCCGGGGATTGTCGCGCTGGTTGAGTCCTTTGCCCATCTGGCGTACAGCTCGCGCGATCTGCACCGGGCTGCGGATATTTACGACAGGATGCTGCGCGACACCGGTTGCGGCGTGATTCTGACGCTGGCCGGTTCGGTGGTTTCCGCCGGCATGAAGAAAGTGTTTGTCGATCTGGTGCGCAACAACATGGTCGATGCGATTGTCTCCACCGGTGCCAACATCATTGACCAGGATTTCTTTGAGGCACTGGGTTTCCGTCACTACATCGCTGACGAACAGCTCAAGAGCGGTTTGTACGACAACGAGCTGCGCGATCATGCGATTGACCGTATTTACGACACGCTGATCGATGAGGAGGAACTGCGCGTCTGCGACGAAACCACCAAAATTGTGTTCGATGAACTGGAACCCGGCGCCTACAGCTCGCGCCAGTTGATCAATGCCCTGGGGGAATATCTGGAGCGCAACGGCGGACCCAAGTGCGATGACAGCCTCATCTACGAATGTTACAAACGGGGTGTGCCGATCTTCGTTCCGGCCTTCAGCGACTGCTCGGCGGGATTTGGTTTAATTGCGCATGCTGCGGCCCGCGGCGATCAACCCCGCACCATCTGGGATGGCGGCAAGGATTTCTACGAATTGACCCAGCTCAAAATGAAGGTGGACGACACCGGCATCTTCATGGTCGGCGGCGGCGTACCGAAGAACTTCACGCAGGATATTGTCGTCGCAGCCGAAGTGCTGGGAATGGATGCGCCGATGCACAAATACGCGATTCAGGTCACGGTGGCCGATGTCCGCGATGGTGCGCTCTCCAGCAGCACGCTGAAAGAGGCCAGCAGTTGGGGCAAGGTCAGCACCACCTTTGAACAGATGGTCTACAGCGAAGCCACGCTCGCACTGCCCCTGATTGCCGGTTACGCCTACCACAAGCAAGGCTGGAAGGCGCGCAAATCACGCCGCTGGAATCAGGTGCTGGATCAAACCCCAGCCGCCGTGTAAGAACGGTTGATGCGGTTTCGGATTTAATTTTCAGGTGTATACGGAAAACGGCCATTGCATCCAATGGCCGTTTTCGTTGCGCTGATTGTCAGCCGGTTGCTTGTCGCTTGATGATCGTGGATCAACGCCGGCGTCGATGTCGGCGCGTAACCGGTATTTTACTACCCAGCCCGCGCTTGACTGACGGCCCCGCCGCCGGGGCAGCCACTTTCGCCGGCGACTCGCCAGCGACGGGTTTGTTTTCCTTCCAGTCGTGTGGCGTGGGGCTGGGTTCAAACCCTTCCAGCGTCGCTTGCGGGATCATGATGTTGATCAAACGCTCGATCTTGGTCAGCTCGCCCCCCTGGTCGCGGCTGACAAACGTAAACGCCTTGCCCTGCGCGCCCATGCGCGCGGTTCTGCCCACGCGATGCACATAGACTTCCGGGTCTTGCGGAATGTCGTAATTGATGATGTGCGTGATGTCAGCCACGTCGATGCCGCGGCTGGCCAGATCGGTCGCGATCAACACATCAAATTTACCCGTGCGGAAACTTTTCATCACCCGGTCGCGTTTGTTCTGGGCCAGATTACCGTGAATTTCCCGGCATTCGATGCCATCATGCGTCAGACGCTTGGCCAGTTTCTCCGCGCCACGCTTGGTACGACAGAAAACAATCGCCAGATCCGGTTGCTCACGCTGCAGCAAAAGGCGCAACAGTACATATTTGTCCCATGGCTGAACCGCAAAATAACGCTGCTCAACTTTTTCCACGGTTGGTTTTTCATCCGACCCGCGCGCGATCAATTTTTCGATCGGTTCGCTCATGTAACGCCTCGCCAGCCCCTCGATTTCCGGCGATAAGGTGGCGGATACAAAGATCAACTGGACAGGTGCTGCCGAACCTGAATCATCCGCCGGGGCCGACTGATCGATATCATGCCGATCGGCTGGCGATTCGGATGCTTCGAGCTGCTCGTTTTCATCCTCCCGCGCCTGCAACTTGCGCCGCACGCTGGTCACGCGCGAAAGAATGTTGCGGATATCCTTGCGGAAACCAATGTCCAGCATCCGATCCACTTCGTCCAGCACGATAAAACGGGCGTTGTTAAGCGAAATAATTTTTCGATCCAGCAGATCGATCACCCGACCGGGCGTGCCCACGAGAATTTCCGGATTCTGGCGCAGGAACTTCATCTGCGCGGTGATGCGCTGACCGCCGTAAACCGCGACCGTGCGCAGCGGGGTGAACTGCCCCAGCCGTTTAAGCTCGATCTCCATCTGCACCGCCAGTTCGCGCGTGGGTACGAGAATCAATGCCTGCGTGGCGATTCCCGGTTGCGCCTTGCACAAAACCGGCACGCCGAAGGCAGCCGTCTTGCCTGTTCCGGTGCGCGCCTGGCCGAGAATATCAACGCCCGCCATCGCGCGCGGAATCAGCAGGGATTGAATTTCCGAAGGGGTCTGGAACTTCATTTCTGCCAGAGCGCGGAGCAGAGAATTACGAACCCCCAACTGGGCAAAGGCGGGCGCAAGGGGCGGATGGGTTGTTTTGTCGGTCAAAGTGGTAACATTCTCCAGGGAGGTTTTTAACAATAATTGATAAGAATCGTATGGTGGCGGGGCGGTCTGCTCAAGTCGCCTCAATCGGTTTTACCGCGGTAATCTGCAAATGGGCGCAGCGCCCGGCAGCGGCTGCGTCTTTGGCAAGTTGCTTTTCCAACTGCAAAAGACGCAAAATGGCATCTTCAGCTTCCAGCAGCCGTTTGTTGTGACGTAGCGGAAGAATTGTTTTACCCGCCACGCCCGACACGGCAAAACCCGCCCGTTCAAACAATTTTTTCAATGATTCAGGCGTGAAGGTGGTTAACTCGAACTGCTCTTCCTGGGCGCTGGTCAGCCAGCGTGTCCGCCCGTTTTGGACGAACGCTTCCAGCGCCTGAAGGTTGCCACGCTGAACATAGTGATCCAGCGCCGCCAGCTTATTGTCAGCCGTCGCGACCACCACGCCGCCGGCGCGGGTAATGCGAAACATTTCATTCGCCGCTGCCTGCGGATCGCTGCAGATCGACAGCGGATCGCCCATCGCCACCGTCAGGGCGAAGTGGCCGTTGGGCAGTTCCGGCATTTTGATCATGTCGGCAGCCAGCAACGTTGCCTTGCCGGCGCGGCTGCCCATGTCTTCCAGCTTCCGGCGCACCTGCTCGACCATCGCTGCTGAATGATCGACAAAGGTTGTGGCGAAACCGCTTTTCAGCAGCTTCAATCCCCATTTGCCCGTGCCGCAACCCAGATCCAGGCACGCCAGGCTGTGATCACGCGGCAGGTGCGGCTTGATCATCCGCCAGGTCAATTCATCATGAAAATGCCAGTAGGGATCGTCATAAATCGTATCGTACTGACGGGCCACCCGGTCGTGATATTTGCGTGAGCTGCTGGACATGCGTTGTGTTTTATTATTAAACGGAAGACGTTGCCGATTGTTTCAACGGTGCTTTTCCAACTCACGCTGAATCTGATCGGCGATACGCGCAAACGTCTGCGCCATCGGACTGTCCACGCTGGCCAGGCGGCGATGGCAGTCCATCACATGTTCCGCCAGTTGACGCTGATTGGTGATGGTGGTTTCGATCGTCACCCATGGGCCTCTCGTCGGTGGGGCGGTTTCGATGGCGGGCAGGAATCGATCCAGCTTGGCCTGACCGAGCAATTCAGCCCGCTGGGCCGCAGGCGCTGCCAGGCGAAACTCCGGCGGATTTTTCCGACCGAAATCATGGTGCAGCGTCAGCAGGCAGCCGATAAACGTGCTGTCCAGATAACAGCAATCCGTCAAGTCCAGCACCGCCACATGTCCCGGATCATGCCTGATCATGCGGCAGATGATGTCCAGAACGGTCTGGCTTTCCTGCATCGTTCCGCGCCCCTGGATATGAATGCAGCAACCGCCGTCGATGGGGGCGATTTTGATAATCGTTTTTGGTACATCATTAGCCATGGTTCGCCTCAATCGACAATCGGACTCTTTCGTGCAATACTTGGGGCAGCGCCAACAAGCGATGCAGTTGATTATAGTATCAACCTGCCGACGCCGCTGGCTTGGGTTCGCGGGTTCGTTCCGTTTTACAGTTCGATGAGTTTAGCACCAAATAACCCTTTCGTAATCGCGCTGGTGCGCGATCTGATGTTTTCCAGCCGGATTTCCGCCGAAGCCCGCGCCGCCGGCGCAACCATCCGTATGTTGCGCGATCCGGCTCAATTGTCGGATCCCGCCAGCGCTGCTGGCGCGTCACAAACCGACCAGACCAATACCAGCGCTGCCGCGCAACTTTTGATCGTTGACCTCAACCAGCCCGGCGCGCTGGAGGCTGCCTGTACCTGGCGCGCTGCCCAGACCCGCCGGCGCGTCGTCGGTTTTGTTTCGCATGTCGATACCCAGGCCATAGCACAGGCCCGTGCTGCTGGTATCGACCAGATCATGCCGCGAAGCCAGTTCGTGCGCCAGTTGCCTGCGCTGCTATCCGGTCAGGCGCCCGATACACCGGCTGATTCATAATGCGGAACACCCGACCAGTCGATAATGCAACCAAAGAAAAAAAGATGCATTTGGTTCAGCCGATTGGCTCCAGCTTCATCCCCGCCTCCCACGGATGCCCGCGCTGATATTCAGCCAGCAACATCGGCCGTTTTCCTTCGGGCTGAACTTCCAGCAGGCGCAAAAGCGAACCGGCGCCGCAACGCACCAACCCATCTTGATTGATCGAACCGGCTGAACCGGTTTTGTCCTGATGGGCTGCCGCGATAGCGCGAACCAGCGTAATCCGCCCGCGTTCGTTTTGTTGCCGGTCGATCAGGCGCACCCGACAACCCGGCCAGGGGTACATGCCGCGAATCTGGCAACTGATTTGCCCCGCCGGTTGCGCCCAGTCGATACCGGCCGATTGACGGCTTAACTTTGGGGCCAGGCTGGCCAGTGCTTCATCCTGTGGTGTTTCGATCGCGCAACCGTGCGCCAGCTCCGCCAGCACCTGCTGCATGAGCAGCACGCCGTCGCCGGCCAGGCGATCATGCAGTTCACCGGCTGTTTCCGTTTCACCGATGGCCAATTGCGATTGTTTCAAGACCGCGCCGCTGTCCATGCGCTGTGCCATGCGGATGATCGAATTACCCGTAATCGTTTCGCCGTTGATCATCGCCCAGTTCACCGGTGCAGCCCCGCGATATTTCGGCAACAACGACGCATGGAGATTGATCGCGCCCAGGCGGGCATGATCGGCTGTCAGCGGGGTGATTTTCTGCCCAAAGGCGATGACGATCAGCACATCCGCCGGCGGCAGCGTTTGGGTATTGATATTGTCGGTGCAGGTCAGGGGCAGTTGATGCGCCAGTGCCAGGGCGGAAATCGGTGTGGGGCTGAGCTTGCGTCCGCGTCCCGCCGGCCGATCCGGCTGGCTGTAAATATGAACAAGCTCGTGTTTTTGTTCGATCAGCGCCTTCAGCACCGGAACGCCAAAAGCGCCGCTGCCAGCAAACAGAATCCGAAGCGGTTGAGTCGCTGCGCTCATTTGTTCCCATTAAATTTCTGTTCGAGTTCGCGCAATATCTTACGCGCCGCCATTTTTTCGACGCTGCCCATTCGGTCAGTGATCAATACACCGTTGAGGTGGTCGGTTTCATGCTGCCAGATACGGGCGATGAACCCTGTTTCCGCCGCTTCAACCGGATTGCCGTCAAGGTCCAGGGCCTTGAGACGCATGGATTTGTTACGCAAGATCGTACCGGCGATCTTCGGCAGGCTGAGGCAGCCTTCCTCGCCTTCCTCTTCACCGGCGGGGTCATACAACTCAGGATTGACGTAGACACGATCATCTTCCGGGTTGCCCGTGGCATTCATCACGAACAGCCGGTAATTCAATCCGACCTGCGGAGCCGCCAGCCCCACACCGCTGGCTTGGCGCATCAACTCCAACATGCGGCTGGCCAGCGCCTTGAGATTTTCATCAAAAACCTGGACGGGAACCGAGCGTTTTTTCAATCGGGGGTCGGGATGAAAAATAATTTGCAGGTCTTGGTACATGTCGGGGCTGATCGGGGTTGGGGGTGGTTGGGTCGTCTTGCTGGTGGCCAGGGGCATGGCAGTTGCCGGTAGTTTAACAAAATTAACCAAACGATGGTATGGTATCATCGCAGGGTTGAATTGTTGACAGCTTCCGCGGGTGGTTGTCTACTAACGCAGCAAATTGATCCAATGACAGGCCGGTGCGCTGCCGGCGAGACGAGCAAAGAGGCTGATCCGGATATGATGCACGTTCTCCGACGTACAGACGGCAGGTTTGTTTCACATTGACAGAAGGCATGACAGTGGCTGAAAACGCGATTGGGTATCAGGAAATCCCCGAAGCCGACCGCAAAAAAGCGCAAACTTTTTTCGAGCGTGGTCGGGCGGTCGCCGGTACCGGCAACTTTGAATATGCCATCGAGATGTTTATCAGCGGGCTGGAGCTTGATCCTGATTCGGTGGACGCTCACAAGGAGTTGCGCGATATTTCCCTGCGCCGTCGGGCTGGGGGTAAAAAGGCGCTGGGGATGTTTGAGAGCATGAAACTCAAACGCACCGGCAAGGATAACAAGCAGAACATGCTCAACGCCGAGAAGCTGCTTTCCTACGATCCGGGCAATACGGAATATATGCTTTTGCTGGTGCAAAACGCCCATCATTCCGGTTTTTACGATACGGTGCTGTGGATCGGGCCGATTCTGCAAAAAGCCAATTCGGAAAATCCCGGCGGCAAACCGGATTTCAGCAAATTCATCGCCCTGAAGGATATCTATAAGGTCATGGCGCTGGAGGATGGTCTGCCCAATGCGCTCAAATCACGGTTATGGAAAATGGCGTCCGATGCCTGTTACGCAGCGGCGTTATTGCGCCCTGAAGACATGGATCTGCAGAGCGAAATGAAAAATATCGGCGCCAACCAGACCATGACAGCCGGTAAATATGACGAAGGCGGCAGTTTCCGCGACAGCGTTCGTGATATGAACAAACAGACGGATCTGTTGCAAAAAGACAGCGGCGTCACCAGCCAGGATTACATCACCCGACAGATCGAGGAGGCTCGCCAGCAGTATGAAGCCGATCCGCAAGAGCCGGGCAAGATCATGCGCTACGTCGAAGCCCTGACCAAGGCGGAGAAAAAAGAGTCCGACCAGCAGGCAATTCAGATTCTTCAAAAAGCCTATGCAGCAACGAAGAATTTTCGCTTTCGCCATGCCGAAGGGCGCTTGAAGCTGGCCAAGCTCAAGCGCGAAGAGCGCAGCCTTCGCGCCTCGCTGCGCAAGAGTCCCAATGATGAATCGCTTCAGCAGCAATACCGCGTCTTTCTTCAGTATCGTCTGGAGGAGGAGCTGAACGAATATCGCCTCTGGGCCGAGCATTATCCGACCGATGTCAGCCATCGGTTTGAAGTGGCCAAGCGGTTGTTTTATCTGCGCCGTTTCGCCGAGGCGATTCCCGCGTTTCAACAGGCGCGCAGCGACCCGAAATATCGCTTTGAAGCCGGAACTTATCTCGGCCAGGCGTTTTTGCAGGCGGAATTTGTCGATGAGGCGATTGACACCCTCAAGGCGTTGATTGATGGATACGAGCTGCGCGGCGACGACAAATCCAAGGAGATGTATTACTGGTATGGCTTGGCCAATGAGCGCAAGAATGATAACGCCACCGCCATTAAAGCCTACAGCCAGATCGCCCAGTGGGATTTCACCTACCGCGATGTGCAGGAGCGCATCAAACGCCTGCGCCAAAATAGCGGTTCGGCCAGCCACGAATCATAAGCCGATGGCCATGGTGCGCCCGGGCGATACAGCCAGATCACTGCTCAGACGTTATTTGACGATGCCCAGGTCCTGCGTGGTGAACAGTGCCTGAAAATTAAAACCTGCCTGTTTGATATTCTGCTCCGCCCCTTCCTGACGATCGATCACGGCCACGATCTTTTCCACCTCCACGCCCATTTTTTGCAGCATGGTTGCTGCTTCGATGACCTGTCCGCCCGTGGTCAGGACATCTTCCACAATCATCACCACGTCGCCCGGATTCAAAACACCCTCAACCTGTTTGTTCGTGCCATATTCCTTTTTCTGATTGCGCAGATAGACGCAGGGCAGACCGCTGGCCATGCTGGTCGCTGCTGCCAGCGGTACGGCGCCCAATTCCGCCCCGGCGATGCGCTGGGTGCGCGGCGTGATGTGCTGGGCGAATAACTGCCCCAACGCCACCAGGACATCCCCCTGGGTTTCAAAGCGGTATTTATCAAGGTAGTAATTACTTTTTCGACCCGAACGGAGCGTGAATTCGCCCCGCAGGAGGGAAACTTCGGCAATGCGCTGAGCCAGTTGCTGGCGGGTCATGTTGTTTTGCATATGGCTGTAGCACTATCACGATCTTTGGTCTCAGGTCAAAGCCGCAGCGCCATAAAATGATGTATCGGTGTCGGGCGTGTCTCAGCCGGGCACGCTGAAATCATGGCGGTTGGAATCGATTATGGTTCATGCTTGAGATTATTCGCCGGTGCGCCTAATCTATGGGTATCGCTAGGGGTGGTTGCGGCACTGTGCCTCAGCCTGAGATGACACCCTTAGAACCTGGCTTGGCCCTGGGCGGCAGCGAAGGGAAGCGAAAGCATTTCCGATCAGATCGGTTTTTCGCCTGCCTTTTTTCCTGCCTCTGTCCGGTTCAAGTTCTGGAAAATAACTGTAGTGCTGGTCGGCGGGTTCATTGATCAGTTCCGCCGCGCCATACCGATGCAGGAGCAATTGCCATGATCCGTTCCAATCCTTCCACGCCGACGTACGAACTGCCGCCGCTGGGTGATAATCCATCCACACAGACTCAGGGCACGAATCCCGGATCATTCGCTTTGCGCGGGCGGGTGGGCACGCCCTGGACCTTCAGCTCGCCCGACACGCCGGGCATGCCCCAGCCCAGTGCCAAAACCGCCTGGGATTTTCTCCCCGAAGGCTGGAGTGTGCGCACCAAAGCAGCGGATACCAAACTGGATACCTATGCGCCGCTGGCCTGTTTCATCGGCGATCATCCCTCGGTGACGTTTGCCACCGCAACCGGACAAGTGCTGGAAGTGCGCTATCCGCGCAACTTTTCGCCCATTACCCAGCTCGAACACGCCCGCCTGGGGTATATCACCGAACAGATGAAGCGCGTGGCGCAAAAGGAGGGGCATCTGACCCCGCAACAGGTGCGCGATGAGGTGGCCGCCGGGCGCATGGTGATCCCCGCCAATATCAACCATCTTCAGCACAAGCTCGACCCGATGGCCATCGGCCGGGCATCCAAGACCAAGATCAACGCCAACATGGGCGCTTCGCCCGTCTCCAGCAGCACCGCCGAGGAAGTCGAAAAGCTTCAGTGGGCGGAAAAGTGGGAGGCCGATACGGTGATGGATCTCTCCACCGGCGGCAATTTGAATGCCACGCGCAAGGCGATTATCGAAAACGCCACGGTCCCGATCGGCACCGTTCCGATTTATTCGATGATCATCGGTCGCACCATCGAACAGCTCGACTGGCCGATCATCGCGCGCGAGTTGGAAAACCAGGCGAAACAGGGCGTCGATTATTTCACCATCCATGCCGGCGTTTTGCGCGAACATCTGCCATATGTGCGCGACCGGTTGATCGGCATTGTCAGCCGCGGCGGCAGCCTGCTGGCCAAGTGGATGATCACCCACAAAAAACAGAACCCGATGTACGAACACTGGGAGCAGATCTGCGACATCATGCGCCAACATGATGTGACGTTCAGCATCGGCGATGGTCTGCGCCCCGGCGGGCTGGCCGATGCCACGGATCGCGCCCAGTTGGCGGAGTTGCAGACCCTGGGCGAGTTGACCGAACGTGCCTGGCGCAAGGGCGTGCAGGTGATTATCGAAGGCCCCGGGCATGTGCCGTTTGACCAGATTGAATACAACATGAAGGTGCAGCGGCAGTTGTGCCATGGCGCACCGTTTTATGTCCTTGGCCCGCTGGTGACGGATATGTTCCCCGGTTATGACCACATCACCAGTTGCATCGGCGCGACGGCGGCGGCGTATCATGGCGCGAGCATGTTATGTTACGTCACGCCCAAGGAGCATCTGGGTTTGCCCAAGAAAGATGATGTAAAGCAGGGGTGTGTGGCGTACAAAATCGCTGCTCACGCTGCCGATGTGGCCCTGGGCATCCCCGGTACGCGCGATCGTGATGATGAACTGACCAAGGCGCGGGCGGCACTGAACTGGAAGAAGCACTTCGAGCTGTCGTTCGATCCTGACCTGGCTCGGGCGTATCACGATGAAGACCTGGATGTGGATACCGATTTCTGCGCCATGTGCGGGCATGACTGGTGCGCCGTGCGGATCAGCAAGGAAATTCAGGAATTCACCAGTGGCAAGGATGAGGAATATGCCTGGGACAAACCGCAGCGCTCTGACGCGCTGAATCAGGAGCAGGAGGAAATTCTTCGTCAGCGCGGCAATTTAACGCAGGAACAGATTCACGCCCTGGCGCACAAGGGCAAAAAGGCCGACTGCCACAGCGATAACGTGGCCGATGCCCAGCAGGCCAAACTGGTGCAGCTCAACACGCTCAAGGCGCACGGTGTGGCGGTCAATGAGACAGGCCTGTAATGGGCGGTTGACACGATCCTCGCTGGTAGGAGCCATCATTGGGGAACCCGCCCCGTTCAACGTTGGTCATCATTGCGCGAGGGTGACGGCAGCCGGTGATTTTGTCAGTTGCTCAACCGTATGGCGCAGCTCGGCGCTGGAATAAATCCCGCTGAGCAGAACTGGCGGATTGTCGCCGAGATAGAGTGCTGTCAGCGGAATCCCACCGACATCGCTGAGCTGGCTGAGCAGTTTCAGCCCCGGGGCGCTGTCGGCGGTGACATCCGCCTTGAGCATGATGACCTGTTTTTGCTGAAGAAACTGAACCACCGTATCGCTGTTCAGCACGGTGGCTTCCAGCCAGTGGCAGTTGCCGCACCAGTCCGCGGTGAACTGCACCAGCACCGGTTTGCCGCTGCTTTGCGCCTGGCTCAGCGCGGGCGGAGAGTATTCCTGCCAGTCGTAGGGATGGTAGGTCAGCCGATGCGTTGCCCACCACGCGGGGGCAATCATGACCAGCGCCATCACCACCGCGGCAAGGCGCAGCGGCCATGAGGCGGTATAGCGCAACGACTGGACGATCAGGAACAAACCTGCTGCCAGCACAATCGCGAACATCACCCACCAGAAGGCGTCAATACTGATCATCCGCTCGATGAATGGTTTGGCGAAAAAAACAGCCGTTGCCAGCAGCAAAAACGCCATGAGCTGTTTGATGAGCTGCGCCCATGGCCCGGTTCGCGGGAAACGACGTGCCACTTCCGGCAGGGCGCTGAGAATAAAATAAGGCAGTGCCATGCCAATACCCACCACAATCACCAGCGACATACCGATGAGCGCGGTTTGTGTCGCCGCCCACGCCAGCAGACCGACAAACAGACCAAAAGTGCAGGGTGTGGAGAGCAGAGCGGTCAAAATGCCAAACAGAAAATTGCCGGTATAGGTGTCGTGCCGGGGTGAAAGGGCGTAGATGCCCGAAGGGAGGTTGACGCTGAACACGCCGAACGTGCCAATTGCCATGACCAGCAGGATGATGATGATGCCGATGCGAAACCACGGTTTGGTGAACAGCTCGCCCCAGTCGAGTTGATCCAGCACCACCACGAACAACCCCAGCACCGCAAACATCGCCACCAATCCCAGGCTGAACGTCAGACCAAACAAAATACTCTTGCGGCGCGAGTGCTGGCTGACTTCGTAAAAACCGATGGCCTTGAGTGGAACCACCGGCAGCACGCAGGGCATGACGTTAAACAGCAACCCCGCCAGCAAGGCCGCCAGAAACGCCGGGCCGAGTGTCCACTGGCTGGCCAGGGCGGTGGGTTTGGCGATGGATGGTGCAGCCGCGATGGACGGCGCTGCGCTATCGGGATGATAGCCGGAAAATAAATCCGACACGGGCGTTGACGCTGCTGCGACCGGATCGGTTGTGATGGTCAGCATCACTTCAAACGGGCGCGTTTGCGGCAGGAAACACGTGGTATCGTTGCAGATTTGATAACGGACTGTTCCTGACAACTTCATTGCGCCCGCAGCGGCCTCGGTCGCTATTTTGACCGGCACATACGCCACCACACGACCGCTGTACACATTTAATTGGCCCAGTGTCGGGTAGTTTTGCTCCTGACCAGGCGGGTATTGAATGGAACCGAACTGTACCTGCTCTGCCGCAGCAGGCGTGATGAGATAAGGAATGTAGCTGGCCAGTGTGGGCGTGACGGACTGCGCGTGATAACCCGGCGCGATATCCAGCACCACGGCGATGGCCGCTGAACTGCCCGGCGCTACGGTGTTTTGGTTGATTTCAGCCGTAACCCTGGCCTGTTGATCCGGGGGCAGTTGAGCGCAGGCGGTGTACGTCAGCACCCATAGGCTGACAAGTGACAGCAAAAATATATTTAATTTTCGTGAGATCATGCCGTGTGGAATCATGTAACAAATAGTCCAAACCAACCCGTTATAGAATCAAACCCGAAAATAAGCGCCAATGTTCCCAAATCGGTTGATTCAAGAGACTCGCAACGACATGCCGCGATTATGAACGACGTAACTGACTATTTTTACGTCAATTACAAATCAAAAAATCACTGCCATGCCAGCCGATTATAGGTGGCTTATGCTGAAAAAAGTACGCCGATCAAGAAGCGAACATTGCCAGGGTGGTCAATTTCCGCTAATTCTATACTATGTTAATAGGACAATGATGATTTGTTTTCAACATCGACTCAAGTGTGTCAGGAGGCTGGCTGCGTGAAATTGTCTAAACGAACAGAGTATGGATTGCGGGCGGTGGTGCAACTGGCGCGGCTTTGGCCGCAGACTTTTGTGCAATCGCGCGATCTGGCCAAGCAGGAGGAATTACCCAACAAGTTTCTGGAGTCGATTCTGCTGGCGCTGCGTCGCGGCGGTTTCCTTGAATCCAAGGTCGGCAGCGGCGGAGGGTATCGGCTCAGCCGTTCGCCGCGCGATATTCGCGTCGGTGATATCATCCGGCGCTTGGAAGGGCGGCTGAGTCAGAAAGAATCCGCAACCAGCCACGACGTAACGCCGGGCAAAATTGCCGTGCGGATGGTGAATCAGCGCCTGACCGATGCCACCGATGACGTGCTGGACCACATGACGCTGGAGGAGCTTCTGGAACACGTCAACCGCGCCGGTAATTTCCAGCAGGATATGTATTACATTTGATCTACCGAATCAATTCACCCAATGAAAAAGGGGCGGAGATGATCCGCCCCTCGTTCGCTTTTCAAGTCAATCAGTCAAATACGAGAGACAACCTCAAGGCCGACGATTATCCGGCGCTCCGCCGGGCAGGTTGTACGGGGCGTTGGGCGCTTTGTCAGCCGGGGTAATGCCCTTGACCTCGGTGATCGGCTCGGTGGAGGGCACCACAGCCGGGGCGCGCAGGCTGGTGGCGTAGTTCTGGGCCTGGCGGGCCAGATCGATCGATTCCGCCAGAATGCGGGCCAGCTCCTGATCGGCGTGGAAGCCCATCGAGTTTTCGCTGACGGCAAAATCCAACCGCCACTGGGCACTGCGCTGAAGCTGATAGAGCTTGTTCAGATCATCCTTGCTGATGTTTGCAGCCTTGGCTGAGCGGATGGCATCGAGCATGTCATCAATGGCAGCGCCGGCGCGTTCGATCAGGGCGTGGGTGTGATCCTGAATCGTCAGCACGCGGTCCTTGAGTTCATCTTCGGGAACATTGTGGCAGGTCTGGCAGGAACGGTTGATGCTCAGCAGCGGGCTGCGCACCCAGTGGCTGGAGACCTTGGTTGCCCCCTGGCGCTCGTAGGGCATGTGGCAATCGGCGCAGGAGACTCCAGCGCGGGCGTGAATGCCCTGCGACCACATTTCAAACTCAGGATGCTGAGCCTTGTAAATCGGCGCACCGGTTTCGCCATGAACAAAGTCCATGAACGGCGTGCCGTCGGGGAACTTGTGCTGATCGTAGGTCTTTTCAATCTGCTCAACCTTCAAGCCATTGTTCCATGGGAAAAAGAGGGTTTCCTTGGTGGCGCAGTAATACTCGACGTGACACTGCCCGCAGGCGAAGGAGCGCATTTCCTGACGGGTGGCCATGGTATTGGGGTCGTACGGTTCAGCGCGATTGCCTTCACGCCAGCGCTGAAGGCTGGGCAGGTGGGGCACGGCGGCATCGCTGGTGGCCAGCGCCTGAATACCGCGGATAAATCCGGGCCGCGTGACCCGCAGCGCCATGGTCTTGGGATCATGGCAGTCCAGACAACTGACCGGATGGGCTTCGCCGACCTGGCTATCCAGCGACTGGCGGGTTGTCGGGCCACCATCGCCGGTGGCATGGGGGTTGATTCCACCGGGGAAAATGCGGTTATGCGCATCGGGCGTGCCGTCGGGTGTCTTGAGCAGTTCCGCGTGGGCGTCGGCGTAGCTCATGGCGCTGAACAGCTCAAAACCCTTCATCACCGCCGGCCAATTGAAACCAGCCTTGAGCGCCGCTTCATCAGAGGGCAGACCCATTGCTTCCAGCCCCAGCCGCCGGAACGCCGGCGCAATCGAGGCGTGGCAGTTCAAACACGAACCACCCTGCGGTTTTTGCGCCACCCGCTCGGTCTGTTCCTGATCGTAAAGCATATAGGCGTGTCCGCGCCGATCGCGGAAGTCGATGCTGAAGGCATAACCGGCGTACATGCGCTTCAGCCACGGGTCGCGCTCAATGCGCTGTTCGGGCATCGCTTCAGAACCGCCATACTTGGTGCGGCTGATATCAACGGTGCGTTTGTACGTATCAAACTGGTACGGCCAGTTGCTGCCCCAGGGTTCGGGATCGGTGGAAATTTCCGTTACGTCAGCAATGCGGACATAGGGATTTTTGGCTTCGTTCTTGCGCTCGATGATCGTCACCAGCAGCGCTGCAACCAGAAAGGTCGCCAGGGCGACAACCACCACGATCACAACCATCAACCCCAATCGGCGCGAGACAGGGGTATTTTTACGCTCAGGAGGGTTTGCTTGGGTCATAATTGGCCTCGATTCAGCTCGTGACGACTCGTGATTTCCGTTCTTTCTTGTTGAATGCGATTGACGATGGCAGGCTGCGCCCTATTTCGGCGGCCCGTGCCCGACATCCGCATGACAGTGCACGCACGAATTCATGTCCGCATCAATGGTGCTGCTGGCCAGCATGTTGTGCGTGATACCTTCATGACAATTCAGACAGTTCTTTTGCAAAATGTGGCTGTTGCGACCGATGATCTGGATCGGTTCGTGAAAATCCTGAAACGTGTTGGCCCAGGAATGACGGAAACCGTTGTCCGCCTTGGCCAGGTATTTATTGAAAAAATTGTCGTGGGGCAGGTGGCAGTCGTTGCAGACCGCCACGGTATGATGCGACGCTTTCTGCCAGGAATCGAAGTATTGCTGCATGACGTGGCAGTTGGCGCAGGCGGCGGGGTCATTGGAGAGATACGCGGTTCCCTTGGCGTAATCGAAGGTGAACGTCCCCATGCCAATCATTGCGCCCAGAACGATCGCCAGGATCAGTGCTGTTTTGCCCATGAACGCGTGCACGCAAACTCCTTCGCCGTTGGACGTTATTACCTGTCATCGCGAAATTTAGCGTCTGGGGTTTACATCGAAAAGTGGAATTCCGGCCCGCGATTTATATTCTCACCCTGGAGGGATGGTTTGATTTTTTTTGATTGATTTTATTAAAGCCCTTTGACCGGATCAGATCGATTGCCGGGCCGCAGCCATCATCGGCCACCCGGTAAAAAAAGTTGTCTTAAAAACCCTATTTTGCGGGATAAGATGCCATGAATTGGGTGGGATCGGATAAACTATGGCAACGATCCAGCCGCGTGGCTGGGAAAATACTTTTACGAAGGAGTCAACCGATGCGGATCAATGGCATGGCAATGATATTGGTGGCAGGCAGTGTTGCAGTTGGCGGAATGCTGGTTGGTTGCAGCGATAACGACAAGCGCAATGAGGCAAAACTGGAATCTGATCGTGTGATGCTGCGCATGAGTGAAATGGAAACGCAGCGCGATGGGTACAAAAAGGAAGTGGCGCAGTTGCAGGCGGATCTTAAAGTGACCCAGGAGAGTCTGAAAACTGCCAATGACAATGCCGCCCGGCTGCAGCAGGAGCTGGATCAGGCTAAAGCCAATCAGACCAGCCTGCAAAGCAGTGCCGCCGATGCTGAACAGTTGAAAAAAGACCTGGCGCAAGCCCGGCAGGAAGCGGCCAGTCAGCAGGCCCGCGCGGATAAACTTCAGCAGGAACTGGAAACCGCCCGGGGGCAGGTGGATCAGCTCCAGAAACAAACGGCAACTCCAACCACCCAACCGCAGGAACTGCAGAAATAATCCGTTGCCTTGAAACAGGGTGAATGATGATGAACTTCCGCTCCTGCTCCGGGGCGAAAGTTTTTATTGCGCTGTTGCGCTCTTGATCTCAGTGACGTGTCTTGGCTGCGTTGATTGATAGAAACGCAGCTTGGATTGTTCTGGATTTCCGCTGGCGCGCAAGGTAGAGTCTCGGATAAATTTTGCAAAAACGAGGCGATTCAATGGCGAATTTTAGGGCATTATGTGTGCTTTTTGCGGCGTATTGTCTTGCGTACCTTCCCGTGGCAGCCTTGGCGGCCGGGGAATGGGCCGGTTCGTTCAGCGGCGATAACCTCGCCGTCACTCTCCAGGCTGGGGGGGCCGATGGCAACGAGTATGCCGGAACAATCACCTTGGGTGGTCGCGTGATGCCCGCCCGAGGCCGGTTCGACCCGGCCAACGGGTTCACCGGCGTCTTTGAATCCGACGGCGCGCAATTCACATTCTCATTGGCTGAGATGCCCGGCGGGGTGATTGTTCTGGGCAGCGGCCAGAAGCAATATGCGCTGAAGCGCCAAACCATCCCCGGCAACGGCGGAAAGCTGCCCGCGTTTCTCCGTCCTGGCCTGCGGATCAGCCTTTCGGGAGGTAATTCCATCGTCGCAGCCGAATCGTCCAAGCTGGTTCCAGCACCCAATGGCAACGGTCAATGGGTCAACCCGCAAACCGGCAAGAGCTACAATCTGGAGGACACCAACAACTCCGGCGGCGTCGGCATTGTGCAGATCGACATCCTCCACGCCGACGACAACATCATCGTCGCCGAGGTGCGCAATTACCTGATGGCTGATCTCCAAAACAGGCTGGTCACACTCAATAGCGTCGAGGGAATTACCGGAACGGCCGAAAGTCTCGGCGATTACTGGATCAATCCCGCCACCCTGGCCCGATTGCAGGAAGGCGTCGATGCGCAGGGCAAGGTTTCGCGCCTGCGCTATTCGGTTGGCCAGCAAACCTTCGACGCGGTCGCGATCGAGCAGAATTCCGCCGTTAGCTACTCAAACCGTATCTACGACCTGGCCACCGGTCTGCTTTTGTCGGACAGCAGTTCCACCGTCGGCGATGATGTGACCACCATCAATCCTGTCACAGGCCAGACTGGCCAGGGCCGGGGCAGTGCGGTGATCGCCCATGCCCGGTTCATCAATGCCCGCCAGGTGGATTTGCCCTGGGCTGCCGAACCGCCACCGCCGTGGGCTGCCACCACAGGCCAGACGCTGGAATTAAGCGGCGGATACGCGGCGGTCCTTCCCACGGGTTCCTTGCCGGCGTTGCCGATCACGATGAGTTTTGAGGTGGTTCAGCCGACCGGGCCAGCCAGCGCAGCGGCGGTCGTCAAGATGCATACCCGGCGGGGGATCGGCAATAATCTGCCCGTGCAGGAGTCGGTTACGATGCGGTGCTTTTCTTCAGCCGGGCGGGGCTGTCTGTGGCTTTCTCCCCGGGCCGCCCAGCAGCTCCAGGCCGGCACGGTGATCGACGAGGATCCTGTGGTCCAGTATCGGACAACATTTGCGGGTATGCAGGGCGGAATCGCCGTGGTGGTCGAACAAGGCCCGCTGGATGTTACCCAGTATGGCTACGACATGAGGACCGGAATGCTCAACTGGCTGAAAGTCTCCAGTGTAAATCAGACGGGACGAGTGGAGACGGAGCTTCAGGCGCGATGATGCGTCAAGGTCGGCAATGCGCCATTGAGGGCTTGAACCTAAAATCCGCTGATTAAGCGTCAACTGCCCGGCCAATTGAGCTGATGGCGCCAGAGCGTCCCTGCAACTTCAATCCACCGGCGATAGCGGGTATCCTGCCCGCTGCATGCCTACGACTCAGACGTTACGCGATTTGGATAAGAAGTATCTTTGGCATCCATTTACCCATATGCAGCAGTGGCTGGCGGATGATCCGCTGGTGATCATTGCTGGCGATGGGATGGAATTGATTGATTCCGACGGCCAGCGTTATCTGGATGGGGTCTCCTCGCTCTGGTGCAATGTGCATGGGCATCGGGTGGCGGAAATTGACCAGGCGATTCGCGATCAACTGGACAAAATCGCCCATTCAACCATGCTGGGCTTGGCGTCGCAGCCGGCCATCGAGCTGGCGGCGCGACTCATGTCGATCGTGCCCAATAATTTAAGCCGGATTTTTTACAGCGATGCCGGCGCCACCGCTGCGGAAATCGCCTTCAAACTGGCGGTTCAGTACTGGCATAATCGCGGCAGGGGAGAGAAAAACCAGTTCATCGGGCTGACCGAAGCCTATCACGGCGACACCACCGGTTCGATGTCGGTTGGCCGGACAACCGCCTTTCACCGTCCTTATTTCCCGCTGCTGTTTCAGGTGCATTTCGCTCCGACACCTTTTGTCTATCGCTTTAACGGTGACGGCAGCGCCGCCGATGCGCAGCAGGTGCGCGATGCCTGCCTGAACCAGATGCGCCAAATTCTTCAGCAGCATCATCAGAATATCGCCGCGGTCTGCGTTGAGCCGATCGTGCAGGGCGCTGCCGGCATGATTATCCAGCCCACCGGCTATCTGGCGGGAGTGCGGGCGCTGTGCGATGAGTATGACGTGCTGCTGATTTGCGATGAAGTGGCAACAGGTTTTGGTCGCACGGGACGGATGTTTGCCTGCGAACATGAGCAGGTTCAACCCGATCTGATGTGCGTCGCCAAGGGGATCACCGGCGGGTATCTGCCGCTGGCAGCCACATTTGCCACCGATGAAATTTTCCAGACTTTTCTGGGTCAGCCGGAGGAAGGCCGGACTTTTTATCACGGCCATACCTACACCGGCAATCCGCTGGCGTGTGCTGCGGCGCTGGCTTCGCTGGACTTGTTTGCAAAGCATGATCTGGTCAACCAGGTGCAGCACAAAGCCTCGATCCTGACGAAAATGTTGCAGGAGATCAGCCCGTTGCAACCCGTGGGCGAAATCCGCCAGAAAGGGTTGATGGTGGGGATCGAGCTGGTGGCGGATCGGGCTGCAAAAAAACCGTTCGATCCGCGTCAGCGCGTTGGCGCGCAAGTCTGTACCGCGATTCGGCGTCATGGTGTCATCATCCGGCCGCTGGGCGATACGCTCGTGCTCATGCCGCCCCTGGCGATGCCGATTGACGATCTGCAGCGCATCGTCGATGCGGTGAAACTGGAGATCAGCCGGTTGTAAGCAGCGTTCAGCCGGGCGTCGTTCCCTGAGGGTATCGAATTGCACCGGCGCGCTGTGCCCATCGATGGATAAAGTGCCTACAATCAGCCGCATGCTCCCCATTACACGCCGAACGCTTCCAGGGTTGTTCATCACCGGCACGGACACCGGCATTGGCAAAACGGTGATTACGGCCGGTATTGCCAACTGGTTTACGCGACGCGGTGTGCGCGTGGCCGCCAGCAAGCCGGTCGCCACGGGTTGCGTCAGTCGCCGCGAGGGGTTGGTCAGCGAAGATGCGGAGTTCATTGCAGCCGGCGGTGATGTGCGCTTTGCGCTGGATGTGATCTGCCCACAGCGATTTAGCGAACCCCTGGCGCCGGCAATCGCCGCGCAGCGCCAGCAATGCGAGCTGGATTGGGCGGAAGTGGATCGGTCGCTGGCGCAGCAATGCGCCGCAGCCGATGTGTTGCTGGTCGAGGGCGTGGGGGGGGTGATGGTTCCGCTGGACCGCCAGCATACGGTGCTTGATCTGGCCAGATGGCTGGATTTACCTGCGGTGGTGGTGGCGCGACCGGATCTGGGAACCATCAACCATACCCTGTTGACCGTGACAGCGCTGCGATCAGCGGGTGTGAGCGTGGCTGGCGTGGTGATCAATGCCTACCCAGCCGAGGCAGCCAGTGTCGCGGAAGAAACCAACCCGCGCATGATCGAACAATGGGGCAA
>WBZR01001711.1_pt1 | contig 25930 bp, 22 predicted proteins | sample 5204231 | NCBI WGS metagenome assembly WBZR01 (sample SAMN12412403, study PRJNA552823) | activated sludge metagenome | isolation source: activated sludge from anammox sidestream of wastewater treatment plant... | place: USA: Virginia | collected 2017-08
TCCTGCGGAAACGCAGCAAGGCCGCGGTGAAGAACAGCGAACCGAGACCGGCGGTGACCGCGAACTGCGGCCACACGATGGACAGGTCCGCGCCGCGATAAAGGATGGCCTGCGACAGGCTCACGAAATGCGTGGACGGCGAGAACTGCATCACCGCCCGCACCGCCGGCGGCATGCTCTCGAACGGTGTCGTGCTGCCGGACAGCAGGTTCATGACGATGAACACCGGGAAGGCGAGCAGCGCGAACTGCGGCATCGACCGCACCAGGGTCGCAAGAAAGATCCCGAGCGAGCTGACGGCGAACAGGTAGACCACGACGCCGGCGGCGAACAGCGGGACGGACCCGGCGATCGGCACGTCGAGCCAGCCCTCGATGACGAGCCGCAGGCAAAGCACCGCCGCGACGACGATGACGAGGCCGTTGGCCCAGATCTTCGCCAGCATGATCTCCACCGGTCGCAGCGGCATCACCAGGAGATGCTCGATCGTTCCGTGCTCGCGCTCGCGGATGAGCGCGGCGCCGGCCAGGAAGATGGCGAGCAGCGTGACATTGTTGTTGATCTGCATTACCGCCATGAACCAGCTGGACTCGAGGTTGGGGTTGAACTTGGCGCGCATGACCAGATTCACCGGCGTGGCGGCCGCCGGCCCGGCGCGCCGCCCGAACGCGTCCAGTTCGCGCGCTATCACGTTGCTGATGTAGGCCGTGCCGCTGCCGGCCTGGCTCATCGCGGTCGCATCGACGTTCACCTGCACGGCCGGCCGCCGCTCCCGCAGCACGTCCGCCTCGAAACCCGGTGGTATGTCGATCACGAACGTATAGCGCGCGGCATCCATCGCGGCATCGACGTCCTGAACGCGAAGCGGGACGGGAGCGAAGAAGTACGGCTCCAGCAGCGCGTCGTGTATGCGGCGCGACAGCGGCGATTCGTCCTCGTCGACAATGGCCACGGAGGCGTTGGCCAGCTCCATGCGCGCGCCGCGCGACGGCGCGTACACCGCATAGGTGAACGAATACACGATCAGGAACACGAGCACGAAATCGTAGCGCAGGCTCACGAGTTCCTTGAGGCCCAGCCGGAAGATGTTGCTCATCGATCAACGCTCCTGCGTGCGCAGCAGCATGCGCCCCAGCACCAGGTAGATGAACACGAACAGCGCCAGCGCGAGGAAGTTGTGCATCAGATCCTGTATTCCGAGCGCCTTCGTGAAGGCGCCAAGGCTCACCTGCTGGAAGTAGGTGCTGGGGAACAGGTAACCCATCACCCTCGCGCCGCCGGACAGCGAGTTCACCGGGTTGAGGAGACCCGAGAACTGCACCACCGGCAGCATGGTCAGGATGCCGGCGGCGAAGATGCCGGCGACCTGGGTTTGCACGAAGGACGAGACGAGCAATCCGAAACCGGTGCTCGCGAATACGTAAAGCGCCGCCCCGATGGAGAGCGCCGCCAGGCTGCCCTTGACCGGCACCTCGAACACCAGCACTGCCAGCAGGACCAGGCTGACGAAGTTCAGGAACGCGATTCCCGCATAGGGCAGCTGCTTGCCCAGCAGAAACTCCGTCCCGGTCGCCGGCGTCGCGTAGAGATTGGTGATGGACCCCATCTCCTTCTCCCGCGCCACCGCCACCGCGGTCATCATCGCCGGTATGAAGATGAGCAGCAGCATGGTCACGCCGGGCACCATCGCATACACGCTCCTGAACGCCTGGTTGTAGCGATAGCGGACCTCGATATCCGCGATCGGCGGGGAGTGAGCCTTCGGATCCAGGCTGCGCAGCTTGTCGAGATACTGCCGATGGACGCCTTCGATATAGCTGCGGCTCGTGTCGGCGCGCAGCGGCGATGCGCCGTCGATCCACACGCCCACCTCCGTCGGACGGCCACGTTTGAGGTTGCGTCCGAACTGCGGCGGGATCTCGATCGCGAGTTTCAGTTCCCCGCTGCGGAGCCGCTGCTCCAGCTCCGCATGATTGGACAGCGGCGCGCGCTCGCTGAAATACCGCGAACCGGCGAAGTTCTCCAGATAGGCGCGGCTCTGCGGGCTGCGATCCCGATCCAGCACCGCGTAGGACAGATCCTCGACGTCGAAGGATATCCCGTAACCGAAGGCCATCATCAGAATGACCGGCCCGAGCAGCGCGAACGCGAGTCGGACCGGGTCTCTCCGGATCTCCATCGCCTCGCGGCGCGCGTATGCCCACAACCGGCTCAGGCTGAATACCGGCTGTCGGGCGGCGCGCTCCGGAAGCGCGCGCGCATCTTCGGTCCTCGGCACCGGGGCGGATACCTGCGCGGCCGCGTCCCCGGTGACCTCTTCGAGATAGCCGATGAATGCCGCCTCCAGCGTACCTGCGTTGCGGGCGCGGACCAGCTCCGCCGGGCTGCCCTGCGCCAGAACGCGACCGGCGTGCATGAGCGAGATGCGGTCACAGCGCCCGGCCTCGTTCATGAAGTGCGTCGAAATGAATATGGTGACGCCGTCGTTGCGCGCGAGGTCGATCAGCAACTGCCAGAAGGTGTCGCGCGCGACCGGATCGACGCCCGAGGTGGGCTCGTCGAGGATCAGCATCTCCGGGCCGTGTATGACCGCCACGGCCAGGGACAGGCGCTGCCGGATGCCAAGCGGCAGACTCTCGGCGCGTTGGTCGACGTAATCGACCAGCCCGAAGCGATCCGCCATCTCGGCGACGCGCGTTCCGATCGCACCTGCCGGCAGGTGAAACAGGCGCGCGTGCAGATCGAGATTCTGGCGCACTGTCAGTTCGGTGTAGAGCGAGAAGGCCTGCGACATGTAGCCGACCCGCCTGCGGGTACCCGTGTCGCGAGTGTCCACGGTGTGGCCGAACAGCAGCGCCTGCCCCTCCGTGGCGGGCAGCAGGCCGGTGAGCATCTTCATCGTGGTGGTCTTGCCGCATCCGTTCGAGCCGAGAAAACCGAAGATCTCCCCGCGCTCGATGCGGAAACTGACATTGTCCACGGCGGTGAAATCGCCGAAACGGCGCGTCAGTCCGCGGGCCTCGATCGCCACGCCGTGGTCGCGCCCGGCACGCGGCGAGACCCGCAGGCCGGCATGCCCATGCCGCTTGTGCTCCGGGAGCAGCGCCACGAACGCCGCCTCGAGATTGCCCGTGCCGGTCCGGGATCGCAGTTCTTCCGGGCTGCCGGTCGCGAGCACCCGCCCAGCGTCCATCGCGACCAGCCAGTCGAAATCCGCCGCCTCTTCCATGTATGCCGTCGCAACCAGCACGCTCATCTGCGGGCGGTTCACGCGGATCCGGCGGAGCAGTTCCCAGAACTGGCGCCGCGACAGGGGATCCACGCCCGTGGTCGGCTCGTCCAGTATCAACAGATCCGGGTCGTGCACCAGCGCGCAGCACAGGCCGAGCTTCTGTTTCATTCCCCCGGAAAGCTTCATCGCGGCGCGCTCCGCGAACGGCGCCAGCCCGGTGGCGGCGAGCAGTTCGCCGATGCGACGCCGCCGCTCCGCGGCGGCGTGTCCGAAGAGCCGGCCGAAGAAATCGACGTTCTCGAAAACGGACAAGGTCGGATAGAGATTCCGGCCCAGGCCCTGCGGCATGTAGGCGATGCGCGGGCAGACCGACTCGCGCAGCCGGACCTGGGAAATGTCCGCCCCCAGCACCTCGATACGCCCCTGCTGGACGCGGCGCGCGCCGGAGATCAGCGCAAGCAGGCTGGACTTGCCGACCCCGTCCGGACCGATGAAGCCCACCATCGCGCCCGTCGGGACCTCCAGATCGATCTCGTCCACGGCGAGGACGTTCCTGTAGCGGTGCGTGACGCCGCGCAGCCGCGCAACGGACGTCGCCGTCATTGCGGCGACGGCAACGGCGGCGGGAGTCTCACCTGCAGGTACTCCGGCCAGGGCCGGTCACCGGCAAGCCTTACGTAGGCGACGCCCGGAAGACCTGTCTTCACCATCGGTTCGTACTGTCGAAGCAGGTCAGCGGCGATCCTCACCCGCACCTGGAAGGCGAGCTTCTGCCGCTCGGTCGCGGTCTCCACCGCCTTCGGCGTGAACTGCGCCTCGGCATCGACGAAATACACCGTCGCCGGGATCACCAGGCGCGGGGCGGCATCCAGCACGATGCGCGCCTCGCCGCCGATCGGCACCCTGCCGGCCTCGGCCTCCGCCAGGAACAGCGTCATGTAGACGTCTGTGAGGTCCAGCATGGTCAGCACGCGCCCGCCGGCGTCGAGCACCTCGCCGGGCTCGGCGAGGCGATATTGCACGCGGCCATGACGCGGCGCTTTCAGCACGCTGTCGTCGATCTCAACCTGCAGGCGTTCGGTCTCGGCGATGGCGGCATCGATCGCGGCCTGCGCCTCGACGACCGCCGAGCGCGCCGCGACCAGTACGGCCTCGCTGGTCTGCACCTGGGTCCGGGCGATGTCGAGCTGCTGATCGCTGATGACCTTCTTCGCGGCGAGATCCTGGGCGCGCTTGTATTCGATCTTCGCGAACGCCAGCTCGCTCTGCCTCTGCACCACCACGGCGGCGGCGCTGGCCTTCGCATCGCGGGCCTGCTGGACCTTCGCCTGCGCCTGGCGCAACTGTGCCTCGAGCGTTCGTGTATCCATGCGCGCGACGACCTGTCCGGCCTCCACCGTATCGCCCTCCCTGACCAGCACGTCCTGGAGCCTGCCGGCCAGCTTGGTCGCGATGTCGATGTCGGTCGCCTCCAGACGTCCGTTGCCGACGGTGAAGCCGTCCGGCAGCGGCGGCGGCTGCATACGCTGCCACGCCCGGAAGCCGAAGTAGCTCGCAGCGCCCAGCACGCCGAGGATCACGATCCATCGCATTACGCGCAGCATGCCCGCTCCCGACCTGTCCAATTGGGCTTCATCTGGCCAATATCGCCTGGTGACGCGGGCAGACTATTACGAAGATCCGCGTCCCGCCATGACACCCGTCAACCCTTCTGGGCGGCGACCCGCCTCGCGGTCACGCGTGCGAACGCAGGCGCGGAGTCAGATGCTCGCGAGCAGGGCCTCGCCGGCCACGACGCGACGCCACCCGGCGAGGGCCGGCACGTCGGCCGCATCGCCGTCGCGCGCGATCGCCTCGAGGTCCGCGCGTGGCGCGAGCAACGTCGTGGGCAGGCCGACGGCGGCGGCGCGTTCGCGCAGCGCCTGCTGCAGGCGCTGCAGCCGCGCCTTGACCTCCGGCATCTCGCGCAGGTCCCTCGCCAGCGCCGGGGCGTCCACGGCCAGACCCGCCTGCACGCAGGCGAGCAGCGCCTCGGCATCGCGATCCAGCTGATCGCGCGTCAGCACCGCGAGCGTGGCCAGATCGCCCTTCGTCTGCGGACCGCGGGTCGCCAAGGTGTAGATCGCCTCGTCCGAGAGCACCCACCGGCGCGGTCGGTCGCGCCCCGCCGCCTCGGTCTCCCGCCACGCCGCCAGGCACGCGGCCACGTGCTGCGCCCGTGCCTGCAGGCGCGCCAGCGACTTCAGGCGCCGCCACTCACCTTCCGGATGCGGACGATAACGCGCGGGCTCCGCCAAGCGCGCGCAGTCCTCCTGCAGCCAGGCCAGGCGGCCAGCCTCGCGCAGGCGGCTCTCCAGCACCGGATACATCTGCGCAAGATGCTCGACGTCCGCCTGCGCATACGCCAGCTCCGCCGCGCGCAGCGGACGGCGCAGCCACGGCGTGCGGGTCAGGGTCTTGTCGACCGTCACCCCCAGCAGCACCGCCACCAGCGCGGCGTAGGAGGGCTGATCGGCGATGCCGAGCAGTGTTGCCGCCAGCTGCGTGTCGAACAGCGGCTGCGGACACGTGCTCCAGCGATGCACGATGATCTCCAGGTCCTGATCGGGCGAATGCAGCACCTTGAGGACATCGGGTGCGTCGAATATCTCCCGCAGCGGTTCCAGATCCCTCACCGCGAGCGGATCGATGCAGGCCGCAGTCCGTCCGTCGCAGATCTGCAGCAGCGCGAGCTTCGCGAAGTAGGTGTCCTCGCGGACGAATTCGGTGTCGAGCGTCAGCCACGGGCATCGACGCCAGCTCTCGGCCTGACGTCGCAGAGCGTCATCGGTGGTGATCAGCATGAATCGGGCTCGGAGGTCCTTGGATCCCGGGATCCGGGAGATTCTGGCTATTCCCCGGCGAGGCCGCCGGAGGTCGCGTCTCGCCGCGATTCTATCAGGTCGAGGCCGGCGCGCCCGATCCCGGCACCCCCGGCCGCCGCGTCGGCCGATGCGTTCAGGCTGAGGCCGCCAGCAGCCACCCGCCCCAGGCGATGAGGCCCATGCCACTCAGTCTGCCCAGGGCGTGGCCCGCCGGCATGCGCTTCTCGAGCAGCAGCAGCACGGAGAGTCCGACGATCCAGTACACGTTCATCACGCCGCCGTAGAACAGCAGGCCCATCGCCAGCCAGCAGCAGCCGGCGCAATAGGCGCCGTGCGTGAGCCCCATGCGCAGCGCGCCGCCGTATCCCGGTCGCCAGTGACGCGTGATGAAATCGACGGGGCCGCGGCAGTGCCGCAGGCAGGCGTGCTTCCACGGCGTCATCTGGTAGAGACCGGCGGCAACCAGCAGGGCGCCACCCCACCGTGGATGCGCGGCGGCCATCGCCATCGTGAGCCAGCCCATCTCCTGCAGCCACCACTGCAGCAGCGCCGCCGCGAGGCTGAATCCTCCCCAGACCAGCAGGTAGCCTGCGGCGAACACCACGGTCGGAACGTACGGGGCGGTCTGCTCGCGGCTGCGGCGGTTGACGAGCGCGAACAGCAGGATGATCGGCGCCGCCCCCGGCAGCATCATGGCCGTCATCATCACCCACCACATCAGGAAGACGACGAGCGCGTAGCCCGGCGTCCACGCCGTCGGCATGGCCATCTCGATGTCCATGCCCTGCATGTCCATCTCCATGCCGGCGCCGGCGAGCAGGTAGGTCCAGGCGAGCCCGGCGATCAGTGCGATGGCCGCGACGATCGCGGCCCGATCGCGCCGCGCCGTCGCCTCGATGACGGCGCTGACCGGGTCCGGCCGCAGGGCGGTGATTCTGCCGATGCCGGCCGGATCGCTAGTCCACCGGACCATCGGCCGTCATGTGAATCATGCAGATGTGACCGTGCCCCTCCACCCACTCCAGCGGTATCGCGCCCCAACCCCTGGTGCGGCTGCTGACGAACTCCGCCTCGCGGTACTCGAAGCCTGCCGGCAGCGTGACACGCGCGCGGTGCGACTCGCCCGTCACCGGGTTGGTGATCGGCGCGGCATGGGCATCCATGTAGCCGGGAACGGAAAAGTGCCCGGCCCAGTTCTCGTAGTCCACCTCGAAGTGGATCGGGGCGAAGACCGGGTCGTACAGCTTCGTGAGCGTGGCGGCGAGTATGCCGAACACGGTGGCACCCGGCTTCGAGGTCTCGCCGGAGAGTATCCGGAGGATCGCCTGCCTTTGCGCCTCCTCGGCGCGCTCATCGACGAACAGCAGTGCCTCACCGTTGCCTTCGTGGAGCGCCCTGGGCCAGGCGAACATGCCGGCCCAGCGCAGTCCGTCGAGCCGCACACCGTCAAGGTGACCCTCGTCGATGCGCATGGCCACACCGGCGCGGCAGTTCCCGTGCGTGGGCGGAGCGTTGAACTGACAGGGACAGCCCCAGTTGCAATTGCACGTGGAGATCTCCGGTCCACGTATGCGCCAGTCGAAGTCCGTCATGGAACCTCCTCGCCGGTCTGTCGTCGTATGAGTGTAGATCAGTGGCGATCGCGCCGCCGCTCGCCGGCGAACGAACGCTGCGCGGCGCCCCGGTCGCGGGCAGGCTGCACGCACACCTGGGCGTTTCATCGCCGGAGCCGTGCAGGGATGGGTGTTCCCTGCTATTTTTCTGATCTACGGCATCGCAGGAGGCGTCCCATGCCAGACTGCATACTGCCCCCCTCCCCGGCTCGCCGGCACCAGCGCTGCGGCCGCGCCGTCGGTCCACGAGGCAGAAGCGATACTGCAGGGCAGCAGACCGACCGGCAGTTCCGACCCCGGACGGTGACGCGAGGCAGGCGGCCGCGCGCGTGACTGCACTGCAATCCGATGAATTGCTGGAAAGGCGCGTGCAGGAGCGCACCGCAGAACTCACGCGCACCAATGAGTCGTTGGCGCGCGAGCTCGCCGCCCACGAGGGCATAGAGGCCGAACTGGAGCAGACTCGTGCGCGACTGCAGCACGTGCTCGCGGTCAGTCCGGCGATCACCTACACCACGGAGGCCTCGGGCGACTTCGCCTGCACCTTCGTCAGCGAGAGCTGCAACGAGATCATGGGATATGCGCCCCAGGAGGTCCTCGACGACCCGGACTTCTGGACCACGCACCTGCATCCGCAGGATGCGCGCCACGTGCTGGCCGAACTCGCTCAGCTCATCGAACGCGGCGGCGGCTCCGTCGAGTACCGCTTCCGCCACCGCGACGGCCACTACCGCTGGTTCCAGGACACCTTCAAGGTGATCGAAGACGAGAGCGGCACGCCGTTCGAGATCGTCGGCTCCTGGGCCGACATCACCGAGCGCAAGATGGCGGAATCCTTCCGCGTCCTCTACCACGCGGGCCTGCAGCAGCCGCAGGGGATCAAGAAATGGTTCGAGGGCTTTCTGCACACCGGGCGAGAGGTGCTGCACCTGGACAAGATGAGCCTGCTGCTTCCGGATGCCGAAGGCTTGTGGCTGCGCGCCGTCGCCACCACCGAGGACCAGGAACCGCTCGAGGCCATCCGCATCCCTGTCGGTGCCGAGGGCGGCGCGCTGGCGAGGGCCTATCTCACCTCCGAGCCCGTCATCCGGGACGGCCAGTCGCCGCTCGCCGAGGATCTGCAGCTCAAGGCACCCTACGACCAGCTCGCGGCGTTCCGCTCGCGCGTCTTCGCGATCATGCCGCTGCTCGTCGAAGGGCACACGATCGGAGTGCTCGCGGCCGGCTGGAACCACGCCCGCCGAAGCTTCGAGCCGGCCATGCTGGACTCGCTACAGCTGCTGGCATCGCAGGCCGCCCGCGCGCTGGATTACGCGCGCCTGTACGCGGCCGCCCAGCCGGTGCTGAAGCGCTCGCTGCATCTCAAGGAGGTATATCCCGCATTCGCCGCGGCGGTGAAGGCCCTGGTGAACTACGACCGCATCGGCGTCGTGATACCCAAGGGCGGCAGGTTGCTGATGGCGTTGTCGGTCGCACAGCCGCCGCTCGCCTCGTATGAGGGGGAGTCCTGGGAGAACACGGAGGGCACGGCCGTGGACTGGGTGCTGAACCACAGGCAGCCGCGACTGGTGAGCGACCTCGCCACCGAGCATGCCTTCACCGACGAGGCGTTCGTCGCCAGGACCGGCGTGCGCGCGAACCTCCTGCTGCCGCTGGTAGCCGGTGGCGGGGCGGTCGGCGCCTTTTTCCTCGACAGCCTGACGCCCGGCGCCTACACGGAACGGGACATCGAGCTGCTGGAGCCGGTGGCGCAGCAGCTCGCGCTGGCGATCGAGAACACGCGCCTGTTCGACGAACAGCAGGAGCGGGCCCACGAGCTGGCGCGGACCATGGAGGAGATGAAGGTCCTGCAGGAGATCGGCCAGGCCGTCAACTCGACGCTCGACCTGCAGACCGTGCTGACCACCATCGTCTCGCACGCCGTGCAGCTCTCCGATTCCGATGCGGGTACGATCGATGAGTATGACGAACAGAACGAGCAGTTCATCCTGCGCGCAACCCACGGCATGGACGACCAGCTCGTGGCTGCGCTGCGCGCGAGTCCCGTCCGGCTGGGCGAGGGAGCGGTGGGCAAGGCGGCGGTCGCCCGCGAGCCGGTGCAGTTCTCGGACATAGACGTCGACGCCTACCAGCCACGCCTGCGCAGCCTGATGGCGCAATCCGGGTTCCGGGCGATCCTGGTCGTACCGTTGCTGCGCGAGGGCCGTATCGTCGGCGGTCTGGCGGTGTGCCGGAAGTCCCCGGGCGAGTTCTCGCCGAGGATCGTCGCGCTGCTGAAGACATTCGCCGATCAGTCGGTGCTGGCCATCGAGAACGCCAGACTGTTCCGGGAGATCGAGGACAAGGGCCAGCAGCTCGAGATTGCGAGCCGGCACAAGTCGCAGTTCCTCGCCAACATGAGCCACGAGCTGCGCACGCCGCTGAACGCCATCCTCGGATATACGGAGCTCATCCTCGACGACATCTACGGCGCCGTACCGGCGAAGATCCGCGAGGTGCTCACCCGCCTGGACAAGAACGGGCGGCATCTGCTCGCGCTGATCAACGACGTCCTCGACCTGTCCAAGATCGAGGCCGGTTCGTTCACGCTCGACCTCGGCGATTTCGCCATGAAGGAGATCGTGCAGTCAGCGGTCGCGACGGTGGAGGCCCTGGCGACGGAGAAAGGGCTCGCCCTCGCGGCCGACGTTCCGCCGGATCTGCCGACCGGCAGGGGCGACGCGAGGCGGATCACCGAGGTGCTGCTCAACCTCATCGGCAACGCGATCAAGTTCACCGAGGCCGGCGAGGTGCGCGTCGGCGTCGCGCTGTCGGACGGCGCGTACGAGGTCTCGGTGGCCGACACCGGGCCGGGTATCGCCGAGGGCGATCACCAGAAGATCTTCGAGGCCTTCCAGCAGCCCGCCAACTCCAGCATCCGCAGGAAGGGCGGGACCGGTCTCGGGCTGTCGATCGCGAAGAGGATCATCGAGCAGCACGGCGGCCGCATGTGGGTGGAGTCGACGCCGGGGCAGGGTGCGACGTTCCGCTTCACGCTGCCGGTGCGCGTGGAGCGCCAGGCGGGCGAGCCATGACCAGGCGCATCCTCGTGGTGGAGGACCAGGAGGACAACCGGCAGATCCTGAGGGACCTGTTCGCCAGCGTGAGCTACGAGACGATCGAGGCGCACACCGGGGACGAAGGTGTGCGGATGGCCGAAGCGCATCGTCCGGATCTGATCCTGATGGATATCCAGCTGCCCGGCATCGACGGCTACGAGGCGACGCGGCGGATCAGGGCCAACCCGGGCCTCAGCCACATTCCCATCATCGCCGTGACCTCGTATGCCCTGAGCGGCGATGCCGGCAAGGCGCGCAACGCGGGCTGCGCAGAGTACATCACGAAGCCGTACAGCCCACGGCAGTTGCTGGCCACGGTGCGCAGGTATCTGGAAGGTTAGCCGCAGGCAATCATGTCCTCCCCCGCCCGCATCCTCGTGGTCGACGACGTGCCGGACAACGTCGAGATCGTCCGCGCGCGCCTGGAGAGCCAGGGCTACGAGGTGCTGACGGCCGCCGACGGGGAGGCGGCGCTGGAGACGGCACGCTCGGCGCTGCCGGACCTCGTGCTCCTCGACATCATGATGCCCAGGCTCGACGGCATCGAAGTGACCAAGAGATTGAAGGGCGATCCGACGCTGCCGTTCATGCCGATCATCCTGGTGACCGCGAAGGCCGGGGCGAGCGACATCGTCGCGGGCCTCGACAGCGGCGGCGACGATTACCTGACGAAGCCCATCGATCACGCGGCGCTCATGGCACGGGTGCGATCGATGCTCCGCATCAAGGCGCTGCACGATGCCGTGCAGTCGCAGGCCCGGCAGCTGGACGCGCAGGCGGCGGAACTGGCCGCCTGGAACCGCGAACTCGAGCAACGCGTCGCGGCTCAGCTCAAGGAGATAGAGCGCGTGGGACGACTGAGGCGCTTCCTGCCGCCGCAGGTGGCGGATCTGATCGTCTCGGCCGGCGATGAACGGATGCTCGAAAGCCACCGCCGCGACATCGCCGCCCTGTTCTGCGACCTGCGCGGGTTCACCGCCTTCGCCGAGACCTCGGAGCCCGAGGACGTCATGGCGGTGCTGCGCGAGTACCACGCCACGCTCGGACCACTCATCCACCGCCACGAAGGCACGCTCGAGCGCTACGCGGGCGACGGCCTGCTGGTGTTCTTCAATGACCCGCTCCCCTGCCCCGATCCGGGCGCGCGCGCCGTGCGCCTGGCCGTGGCCATGCGCGAAGGGGTGGCGGAGCGTGCGCAGGACTGGAGCAGGCGTGGATATCGCCTCGGCTTCGGCGTCGGCATCGCGCAGGGCTACGCCACGCTCGGCCCGGTCGGCTTCGGGGACCGCTACGATTACGGCGCCATCGGCACGGTCACGAATCTCGCCGCCCGTCTTTCCGCCGAGGCCAGAGACGGGCAGATCCTCGTGAGCCAGCGCGTGGCTACCGCCGTCGCCGACGTGGCCCGGCTCGAGCCGATCGGCGAGCTCGCGCTCAAGGGGCTCAGCAGGCCGCTGCCCGTGCACAACATCACCGGCCTGCTGAACGACGCATTGGCCCGAAATTGAGGAACTGCCGAATGGCTCCGCGTGGCAAGGGGGGGCGTCACCTTGGCAAAGCATCACCCGGGACCTGAGCGCAAGAGGATCAATCTTGCCCTGCAGGGGGGTGGGTCGCACGGCGCCTTCGCCTGGGGTGCGCTCGATCGTCTGCTCGAGGACGAGCGCCTTGCAATCGAGGGTATCGTCGGAACCAGCGCCGGCGCAATGAATGCAGCGGTCGCGGCCCACGGGTTGACGGTCGGCGGCAACGAGGGCGCCCGGGCGGCGCTGCGCCGATTCTGGAATGCCGTCATGGACCAGGGCGCATGGTCCTTCATGCAACCCTCGTGGATCGATCGGCTGACCAGTCGCGGCAACATGGACTTCTCGCCGGGCTGGATCATGCTGGACAACCTGACGCGCATGTTTTCCCCCTATCAGCTCAACCCCGCCAACCATCACCCGCTGCGCGACATCCTGCTGGCGCAGATCGACTTCGAGCACATCCGTCGATCAGAGGAGGTGAAGCTCTTTGTCTGCGCCTGCAACGTCATGACCAACCGGATACGCGTGTTCGATCGTGGCGACATCAGCGTGGACGCCGTGCTTGCTTCCGCCTGCCTGCCTTCCCTGTTCCAGGCCGTGGAGATAGATGGCGGACACTACTGGGACGGCGGCTACATGGGCAATCCGCCGATCTTCCCGGTCATCTACAACTGCGCATCGGCGGACGTCGTGCTGATCATGATCAACCCCATCGAGATCGATCAGCCGCCGCGCGGTGCACAGGCAATCCTCGATCGCGTCCACACCCTGAGCTTCAACGCGAGCCTGATGCGCGAGATGCGCGCCATCGCGTTCGTGAATCGCCTGGTGGCCGCCGACTTCGACGACGGCGGGCGGCTGAAGCAGATCCGCATTCACTGCGTAGACGCCGAGGCGGAGATGCGCCGCGTCGGCGTCTCGAGCAAGTACAACACCGATCGCGAATTTCTCGACTGGCTTTTCCACCTGGGCCGCGCGCGGGGCGCGGCCTTTCTCGCGGAGCACTTCGAGAGGATCGGGCGCGAGTCCTCGACGTCCATCGAACAGCGCTTCCTCTAGCCGTCACAATACAGGAGGGATTGGCCATGACCATCGCAGCGCACAGGTTGTACGACGAAATGCAGGCCATCCGCGGCCGGGACAGGTATCCCGACGAACATCTGGAGGCCTACCTCGTCGAGAAGATGTACCCCAGGACCACCGAGGAGCTGACGTTGCGGCTGTCCAGCGTGGTGGCGGCGTTCTACGGCTTCATCCTCGAGCACGTCGGCGAGCGGTTCGGATGGCAGGCGATGGACGATATCTCGCGGACATTGTTCCGCGAGCTGGGACAGTTCAAGACCCGGGAGGCCCTGGAACGCGGCGTGGAGATCCCCAGGGATTCCAGGGCACCCAGCCTGGTGTTCATCACCGCCGTGTTCACCGCCTCGCCCGAGTACAACTTCGAGCTCGTCAGGTACACGCCCGGGGAGACGGTGCTGCGGGTATGCGGAATCTCGCGGTACGACCGCATCGCCAAGAAGCTGGACCTGGAACGGCATCTGACCTGGCCGGTGCTGACCCCCTTTTTCGAAGGCGTCGCCGATGAACTGGGGATCGATTGCCGGATCGACATCGATGGCAGGGGCCTGGGCCCGGAGGGGCAGTGCGACTGTTACTTCACCTTCACCGTTGCCTGAGCGGAAGCCGGAAGGGCACGCGGATGCGGACTTCGGGCAAGGGGTTGCATGCCCGTCATAACCTTGTAAGCTGCGACCCGGCAAGCCAACGAGAGAGGACACGGGAATGGCCAATGAAGTCCCGCAGGTCGGCGCACCGGACCCGGAGCTGAACACCTCGCCGATATTCGACGAGTATGACGAGGCCTCCCTGGATACCGAGCTCGCGACCGGTGTCTGTTACTTCAACGGTGCAAGTTACCCGATAGGCTCGTTCGTGCGCAGCGGCGAGGACGTGCTGCGATGTGTCGGAGGCGGCGTGTGGGTGCGCTGGAGCGAAGTCGAGCCGGAGTGAACGTCGCGGCGGGTCCTGTGCCCGGCGATCGGCATCCGTGCCACCCCGAGTCCCGCCAGGACCGATCGGAGAGGGACGCGTGAGCCCATTCATCCCCGCAGTCGCAGTCGGCGAATAGCCATCCGCGGTCTCCGTGGGTCGGGGGCCGCAACGTATAATGCGGGCACCCGCCGGCGATCCCGACCCGGCCGGGGTCGCGATCCCCGTGCATGAATGCGCCCCGACCATCTGCATCCACATCCGACGGCAAGGAGACTGCACGTGTTACGCCGGTTCGAGCGCCTGGTCGACCCCTACCCCAACGCGCCGCCTGAGACCCCGCCACGCGGTTTCCTCGCGTTCCTGTGGACCGGCACCCGCGGCATGCGCCGGTACATCGCCGCCATGACGGCGCTGACGGTGCTGACCGGAGTGTTCGAAGCCATGCTCTTCGGCATGCTCGGGAACATCGTCGACTGGCTGGCCAGGGTCGAGCCCGCGCGCCTGTGGCAGGACGAGGGCCACAAGCTGCTGCTGCTGGCCGCCATCATTGTCGCCAGCACGGCGCTGGTGGCGCTGCAGAGCATGTTCAAGCTGCAGGCGCTGGCCGGCAATTTCCCGATGCGATTGCGCTGGAATTTCCACCGCCATCTGCTCGGCCAGAGCATGGGCTTCTACCAGGACGAGTTCGCCGGCCGGGTGGCGACCAAGGTGATGCAGACCGCGCTGGCGGTGCGCGACACGGTGATGATCGTCTCGGACATGCTGGTGTTCGTCGCGATCTACTTCGTCACCATCGCCTGGCTCGTGGGCGGTTTCAATCTCTGGATGCTGCTGCCGCTGCTTGGCTGGGTGACGCTGTTCGTGCTCGCGCTGTGGTTCTTCGTGCCGCGGCTGGGCCGCGTCGCCAGGACGCAGGCCGATGCGCGCGCCCTGATGACCGGCCGGATCACGGATGCCTACGCCAACATCACGACCGTGAAGCTGTTCTCGCACGCCCGGCGCGAGGCGGCCTACGTGCGCGCGGCGATGGAGGAGTTCATGACCAGCGTGCACCGGCAGATGCGCCTGGTCACCGGCTTCGAGGTCGTCAATCACAGCCTCAGCATGGGGCTCATCCTCGCGACCGCCGGCACCGCGCTCTGGCTGTGGGGCCGCGGCGAGGTGGGCGTCGGCGCGGTGGCAGCAGCCACCGCCATGGCGTTGCGGTTGAACGGCATGTCGCACTGGATCATGTGGGAGGCCGCGCAACTGTTCGAGAACATCGGCACCGTGCAGGACGGCATCAACACCCTGGCACGGGCGCACGCCGTGGTCGACAGGCCCGGGGCCACGCCGCTGCAGGTCATGCGCGGCGATATCCGCTTCGAGGCGGTGGCCTTCGGCTACGGCGGGCGGAGGCCGGTCGTCGAGAACTTTTCGCTGCACATCCGCCCCGGGGAGAAGATCGGGCTGGTGGGGCGTTCCGGCGCCGGCAAGTCGACGGTGGTGAACCTGCTGCTGCGCTTCTACGATATCGAGCGTGGACACATCCTGATCGACGGACAGGACATCGCCACCGTCACCCAGGTGAGTCTGCGCGCGCAGATCGGCATGGTGACCCAGGACACCTCCCTGCTCCACCGTTCCGTGCGCGAGAACATACTCTACGGCCGCCCGGACGCCACGGATGCGGAGATGATCGCGGCGGCGCGCCGCGCCGAGGCGCACGAATTCATCGTCGGCCTGACCGACCCGCGTGGCCGTACCGGCTACGACGCGCACGTCGGCGAGCGCGGGGTAAAGCTCTCCGGCGGCCAGCGCCAGCGTATCGCCATCGCGCGGGTCATGCTCAAGGACGCTCCCGTCCTGTTGCTGGACGAGGCCACCAGCGCGCTCGACTCCGAGGTCGAGACGGCGATCCAGACCAATCTTTATCGCCTCATGCAGGGCAAGACGGTGGTCGCGATCGCCCATCGCCTGTCGACCATCGCGGCGATGGATCGGCTGGTCGTGCTCGAGAGGGGACGCATCGTGGAGGAAGGCGATCATCACACCCTGCTCGCGCGCGGCGGACTGTACGCGCGGCTGTGGGCCCACCAGAGCGGCGGCTTCCTGGCCGAGGACGTCGAAGACGAGATGCCCGAGACGACCGCCGCGCGGGCCTGAGGCCCCGCGCCCGGCTTCAGCGCTCCAGGCTGCCGTCACGCCCCGGCGGGGCATCGGGGAGGTTCATCATTCCCGGCGCGCGGGCCTGTATAATCCCTGCGCGCCGGGACCCGCGGCCATGCCCGCTGTTCGCGACACCGGCGATACTCCTTTTCCCCGAGGCCCGTTTCGATGCAACTCTACGGCTCTCTTACCTCACCGTATACGCGCAAGGTGCGTGTCGTGCTCGCCGAGAAGGCCATCCCGTGCGAATTCGTCGTCGCCGATGTCATGGCCGCCGACAGCCCCGTCCCGGCGTTGAATCCGCTCGGCAAGGTGCCGGTTCTGACGCGCGACGACGGCTCGACGCTGTTCGATTCGCCGGTGATTGCGGAGTACATCGACAGCATGGCGATGCCCTCGCTGATCCCGCCGGTCGGCGACCTGCGCTGGTCGGTGCGGCGATGGGAGGCGCTGGCCGACGGCATCATGGACGCGGTGGTGGCGCGGCTGCTCGAGTCGCGTCGGCCAGTGGCGCAGCGGTCCCCGGAGCAGGCCGCGAGGCAGGAGGGCAAGGTCGCCCGTGCGCTCGCCTTTGCCGAAGCGGCGCTGGGCGACGGCAAATTTCTCGTCGCCGATCAATTCAGTCTTGCCGATATCGCGCTCGCCGTCGCGCTCGAATACGTCGACTTTCGCTACCCGCACGACTGGCGGGGGCGCCATCGGCGCCTGTCGGAGTGGCTCGCCCTGACGGCGACCCGCCCCTCGCTGGCATCCACTCAGCCGCCGCGCTGATCGACGGCGCCGGAAGCGGCGGCCGTTGCGGCACCGCCGAGGATCTCCGCGCCGCCCGGAGCTCCCGCCAGCAGATCCGCGGCGACCTCCGGCGCGTCCGCCGCCAGCCACCAGGCGCGGAAGCGCGCCCCGGCGATCTGCCCCGGGAATGCCGCATCGACGATGCCACGCCCGGCCAGCGCCTGCGCAGCGTGGGGCCCGGGAGTCGGGACCACGGACTTCACCAGTGCAAGGCCGGCGGCGACCAGCCTGCCGGCAAGACGGGCCGCGAGACTGTCCGAGGTCACGTCCCAGCCCGGAACGATGGACGGATCGCCGGCGAACGCGGCCACCGCCGGGCAGACGACGGTGCACCCCCGCTCGAGCATCGCGCGCAACTGCGCTGCATCCGGTGCGAGCGCCAGGCGCGGCTCGATCGCGATCAGCATGCGCCCGTACTGATCCATCCCCTGCAGCGCCATGAAATGGGCGTCGGCGTCGGGGAACCCCCACCGCGCCTGCGCCGCGCGCACGGCATCGGCGAACGGTCCGCCGCCGGGCACGATCACCACCCGGCCCGCGCCGTGCGTCGCCAGCGTGCCGAGCCAGCCGCGCAATTGCGGATTCGCGTGCAGGCTGCCGCCAATCTTGAAGACCCAGATGCCGGATTTCATGTCCTGGTTCACAGCGAACGGCCGCGCTCAGCGATGCACGACGAACTGGTCCTCGGTCCGCATGAACAGGCGCAGCATGGCCGCGGCCTTGTCGAGACTCTCCTGGTATTCCGCCTCCATCGCCGAATCCATGACGATGCCGCCGCCGGCCCACGCGTGCATCCAGCCATCGCAATAGACCAGCGTGCGGATGGCGATGCTGGTGTCCATGTTGCCGTCGTGTCCGACGTAGCCGATGGCGCCGCAATACACGCTGCGGCGGTGCGGCTCGAGTTCCTCGATGATCTGCATCGCGCGCACCTTCGGCGCGCCGGTGATCGAGCCGCCCGGGAAACAGCCGCGCAGCAGATCAACCGCGCGCCTGCCGGCATCGAGCTCGCCGGTCACCGTACTGACCAGGTGATGCACGGTCGCAAAGCTCTCGATCGCGAACAGGCTCGGCACGCAGACCGAGCCGATGCGGCACACCTTGCCGATGTCGTTGCGCAGCAGATCCACGATCATCACGTTCTCGGCGCGGTCCTTCGGACTGGCGCGCAGTTCCTCCGCCAGCGCCGCGTCGCGCGCGGGGTCCTCCGAGCGCGGGCGCGTGCCCTTGATGGGTTTGGTCTCGACCGAGCTGCCCTCCACCTTCAGAAAGCGCTCGGGGGAGGAGCTCAGCACCGTGCCGTAGGGCGTGAGCATGAAGGCCGCATGCGGGGCGGGATTGAGCTGCCGCAGGTACTTGTAGGCATCCCAGGCCACGCCCTCGGCGCGGGCTGAAAACCGCTGCGCGAGATTGACCTGGTAGCAGTCGCCGTCGCGCAGGTATTTCTTCAGGCGCGCGAAGGCCCGGGCGTAATGCTCCCTGGTCATGTTGGCGGTGACCGCGGAGCGCACGCTGAAAGATGGACAGTAGGCCACCGGCATCTCCGCGTGCGCCACCTCGGTGAGCGCGCGCCATTCGTCCAGCGTGCGCTCGTCCTGACCCTGCGTGACGATATGGGCGCGCTGCTCGAGATGATCGACGACGACCGCCCAGTCGTAGATCCCGACGGCCATGTCGGGCATGGGCACATCGGCCTTGGCGATCACGGGCAGACGCTCCACGCGGCGCCCCAGATCGTAGGCGAAATAGCCCAGGGCCCCGCCGCTGAACGGCAGGCCGCCGACGGCTGGCACGCGCTCGCCGAGGGTGCGCGCGAGTACCGCGAAGGGATCCTCCCGGGTGACGATCGTACCCTCGCGCGAGGTGATCTCGGTGTTCTCCCCCCAGGTGGTCAGCGTGGTATGGGGCTCGGCGCTCAGGATGTCGTAGCGACCCTGCGTGGAGCGCGGCCTGCCGCTGTCGAGGAAGATGCACCAGGGCCGCTCGGCGAGCCGCTCGAATCGCCGCGCGCTGTCGGTCAGATAAGGGATCTCGGCAATCCGCGGGTGCGCTTTCATGAGTCGGCAGCCAGTCTCGCCACGGCGAGCGCCGGTGCGCACACGGTCGCCATCTCACGCCACCGCGCCGGGACGGGCACCAGGGCCGCCAGTTCCGTGTACGGGCATTGTAGCCGCCGCGCAAGATCGCGGGCGATGAAACGGCCGCAGCCGGCGCCCACGATGGTCACGGCGTCGCCGGAACGGCGGCGCGACAGCACGCGCTCGAGCCCGGCGCGGACCTGTCGAAGCTGCTCGCTGGCGACGTGGCGCGCGAGCTGCCGCCACTGCGCGGCAGTCGCCTCGGCGGCATCGCGCCCGAGCATGCGGGCGAGCCGCCGCGCGCACTCCGCGGGGCCCAGGCCCCTGCCGTCCGCCGTCGCCGACTGATAGTGCCGCGACGGCAGCTGGCCGGTGAGCCTGTAGACATCGCCCATGTTCGCGAACCACTCCGCCGCCACGCCCTGCCACTCGCCGCGGAACGGCACCTGCCGCACCACGGCCATCACCGGCGTGCGCACGACGCCCGTATACAGCAGCTCCTGGGCCTGCAGGCGATCGCCGTCGCTGCATCCCCGCGCATCGACGCGGCCGCGCCGTATGCGAACGATGTCGGTGGTGGTGCTGCCGATGTCCACCAGCACCGCCTCGGGGCAGCGCCGCGCGACCATCGCCGCGGTCGCGTGCCAGTTCGCGGAGGCGACGGCCTCGAGGTGGCGGCGCGCGCTGTCCACCGTGCGCAGCCCGGCGCTCATCGTGTAGACGAGCACGTGGGCGCGCCCCGCGTGCTTCAGGAATGTCCGCAGCAGCGCACGCACCCCGCGACGGCGATCCGGGAACAGGTCAACGAGTTCGCCCGTCATCGTCAACGCGTGACGGTACGCGCTCAGGTCGTAGCGGCGGTTCAGATCGAGCAGTACCGCCTCGAGCCGATCCAGGCCTCGCCACAGCGGGCAGGGCAATTGCGCCACCTCCCGCAATCGTCCATCCGCGGCGAGGGCTGCGAACTTCACGTGCGCACCGCCGATGTCCCAGCCGATGATCCCCCCTGAACCGCTAGCCATGGGCGCGCACCTCCACGCTCCGTCTGTCCAGGGGGACATCGAACACGGAGGCATCGTGCGCGCACGCCCGGCGCACGAGTTCAAAGGCATTGAAACCTGTCGAGGCGCTCAGACCCGCATAAGCGGTGGTCAGTCGCGGATTGACCTCCACCACCACCGGCCCGCGCGCGCTGATGACGAGATCGACGCCGACGTACCCGCGCAGTCCCGGCAGCGCGGCACAGAGCCGCCCGGGGAGCGGCTGCACGGCGGCGAGGTGCTCGATCGCGCCGTTGACCACGACTCCGCACTGCTGCAGCGCGTCGCCCGCGCGCCGCTGCAGTTGACGGTTGCAGCCCAGCAGCCGCACCCGCCCGGCCGCGCACAGCAGCGAGAGGCTGATCGGCTCGCCCGGCACGAACGGCTGCACCACGGGCGTGGCGATCGCGGCGGAATGCATCCGCGCCCGCACCGCGCCCGCGTCGCGGAGGTGATAGACGTGTTCGCTGCCGGCGCCCTCGTCGGGCTTGACGACCCAGCCGTGCTCGCTCGCGGGCAGCCGGCCGGCGTCCGAGGTGGTCGGGATCACCTCGATGCCGCCCCGCTGCAGCGCGGCGGCGGTCCTGGTCTTGCTGGCGGCGATACGCACGGCGGCCGGATCGCAGCCCAGCAAATGCCGGCCGCGCGCGAGGACGAGACCGTTGAGGCGTTCGAGCAGGCCGTCGGTCTCCGGCGCGACCGGCAGCACCGCGTCGACGGCTTCGATGGTCGCCGCCCAACGCGGCCACGGCGCATCCTCGACATCGACCAGCTCGCACCACGCCGCCGGGCGGCGCAGGCGCGCGTCGCGCGCCACCAGCACGCTGACGCCGGCCGCGCCATGGAGATCATGCAACACTGCCTGTAACATCATCTCGCCCTCGGCGGCCAGCGACTCCGGCAGCGTGACCCCCGCGAAGCCGCCGCCCGTGACGAATTCGATAATCAGCAGCCGCAACACCCGCCTCCGTGGAAATCATACCCGTCATCGATCTGAAAGGCGGCCTCGTGGTGCACGCACGGCGCGGCGATCGCCGGCGCTATGCCCCACTCGTCTCGCGCCTGTGCAGCTCGAATGAACCGCTGGCGGTCGCGCGCGCGCTGGTGGCGCTCTGCGCCGTCGAGACCCTGTACGTTGCGGATCTGGACGCCATCACCGGTGCCGGCGATCACGGCGCCGTCCTGCGCTCCCTCCTGGAGGCCATGCCGCAGGTCGCCATCTGGCTGGATGCCGGATACACCACGCCCGAACAAATCGAACGGCTGGCGTCGGCACGCATCACCCCGGTGCTCGGCAGCGAGTCGATCACGAACCTGACGCATTATCACCGCCTGCGTACGAGCGCGCCGGACGCCGTACTCTCGCTGGATCGTCGTGGCGGGCGGGTGCTGGGGCCTGCGGAGCTGGCCAAGCGAGCGACGCTGTGGCCGCGGCGGGTCATCGACCTCGATCTCGCCCGCGTCGGGTCGGCCGAGGGGCCCGATGTTGCCGCTATCGAACGCATGCATGCACTCTCACCGGCCACCGCGCTGTACTCCGGCGGCGGCGTGCGCGACGTGGATGACCTGCGCGCCCTCGGCCTGGCGGGGGCGCGCGGCGCCCTGGTGGCGACGTCTCTGCATGAAGGCCGTCTCAGCGCGCGGGATCTGCGACCCGGCGATGAACGCGCGGGCCCCTGAAAAAACTGCCCCGGCGCGAGGCCGGGGCATTGTTGCTTCGGGCCCGTCGCCGAGCCCAGGATCTGTTTTTGTTGTCGAAGCGGAACTCAGACCTTCGCCGCGAACGGGTGCGCGGTGGACTTCTTGGCGATGACCTCGGAGGCCTTGGGCTCGCGCTTGACGGCGCGCTTGATGGACTCCTTCACCGCACGGTAGTTGAAGTCCTGGATCTTGGCGTCGTCGTCGGCCAGCCAGTGGATGAACACGCCGACGCAGACGAACACGTCGTCCGCCTCGTTGGCCGGGATGGTGCCGTCCTCGACGCATTCGGTGACGGCCATCGCCACACCGCGCTGGGCCGGCCCGAACATCTGCACCGCCTGCTTGGCGCCCTTGATGGTCACCTTGTTGAACATGACGGTGCTCGGCTTGCAGGCCAGGTTCGGCGCAACCACGGCCAGCAGGGAGGTGAATCCGTCCTTGTTGTTGACCAGCGCATTGGCGAAGGCAACTTCGGCAGCGCTGCCGCGGGGTCCGATGATGAGGTCGATGTGGGCAACCTCGTTGCCGTCGCCGACCAGAGATTCGCCGACCAAAGTTCTGTCAATCACTGCCATGGTTCTTCCTCCTTTGGAAACACTAGAGTTTGTTGATGGTTCTCCGACAAGAGCCTTGAAGATAGACATAGCTCGTCACCCCGTTGCTTATTGGGACGGACCGACCGGCCCGGCCGCATCGGCTGGCCACTTATGGGATTGGTCTGCTGAAGTCGCGGACTTTAACTCGTCTTCTCAAGGAGGGCATCGAAGCGACAGGCGGCTAACGAAGTGACGGTCAAATCCGCGCTGGTCCCCGGGTTGATTCCTTCCTCTTTTAGATTCTTGTCCAGCCTCAGCAGTATGGGCACCGCTGCATCGGGATTGTCGCACGCTTTGATATGGGTTTCCACTGCCCGGAACCGCGCGCGAACCGCCTCGGCCGCCTCCGGCCCGTGCTTGCGCAGGACGTGCGAATCCGGGAATTCCGAGGCGAACCGCAGGTAGCAGGCCACGGCGGCCCACTCCGGCCCCCATCCGCGCGCCTCCGCCGACGCGACCGCGGGGATGCCCAACGCGAATATGTCGGCGTAATCGGTGGCGTACTGACAGGCGATGCGGTCGCGTTGCGCCGCGGCGCGCATGGCCTCGAGCAACGTGACCGTCGGGACACCGGCGACGTCCTGCGTCGCGCTGCTGCCGAGGCCCGCCGGATTGGCCAGGCGTATGGCCCGGTAGGCTGCCACCGCGTCGGCGACCGTCAGTCCACGCAGCGCGAGGCCCAGCGCGTCGCGCAGCCCGCGGCGCGCGTCGTTCGCCAGCACCGCGTGCGCCATCGGCGCCAGCAGCAGCACGATGCCGAGATTGGTGTTGCAGCCGACCGCCGCAGATGTCGCCTCCACGCTACGGAGGATCCGCTCGCCCACCGACAGCCCCCGCAGGGCGATGAAGTCGGCAACCGCCTCGGCGCTGCGGAAGAACTCGTCGGCGACCATCCGGTGTCCGGGGGCGTGGACGCTGACATTACCCGGCTTCAGCGCCTGCACCTCGAGACGGCAGACCTCCCGGACGGTGGCCGCGACCGTCTCCGGGGACAGGGCGGCCATGCTCAGGGCAAGGCCTGCAGCGGCGCGTCCGCGGCGACGCGCGCGAAGAAATGATCGGCCAGCCGCGCGGCGAGATCCACGGGCGTGACAGTCTGCAGCCCCTGCCAGGCCGGGATGCTGTTGACCTCGGTCACGGTGTAGCCGCCGCCGGGCAACGGGATGAGGTCCACGCCGGCGTAGTCGATGTCGACGGCGCGCGCCGCCGCCACCGCCAGGCGGCTCAACTCGCCGTCCAGCGGGAGCGCCGCGCAGGCTGCACCCTGCGCGCGGTTGGTCAGCCAATGCCGGGCGTTGCGCCGGTACATGCCCGCCACGGCCTGGCCGCCGATGACGAACACGCGCAGGTCGCACCACTCGCTTCCGCTCCTCTCGATGAACTCCTGCAGGTAGTACACGCCGTTCAGGCCCTCTTCATTGGCGAGATCGGCCGGCGATTCGATCAGCCGCACGCCGATGCCCTGGGAGCCGAACAGCGGCTTGGCGATCAACCTGCGGCCGCGGCCGGTCTGCGCGAGGGCGACGGCGCGCGCCTGCGTCGGCGATTCGCTTATCCACGTCTCGGGCGTCGGCAGGCCCGCGCGCTTCAACAGGAAACTGGTCATCGCCTTGTCGACCGTGCGTTCGATCGCGCGCGCATCGTTGTAGACCCGCACGCCCATCTCGCGCAGGGCGTGGAGTATGTCCAGGCGCAGGATCACCTGCTCGAGCGTCCCCCCGGGCACGCCGCGAACGAATACGCCGCTCGGCAGCAGATCGAAGGTCGGAATGACGATGCGCGGCGACGCGCCGGCGAGATCGAGGTGGCAGGCAAGCGAGGAGACGTACTGGCCGGGATGGCCGCGGGCGGCGAAGACGCGCCGCAACTCGCGCCCGTGCCACCCCGGTTCGTCGGTGATGATGACGACGCGCGGATCCCGCGCCGCGAGCTCGAGCGGCACGCCCATGCCCTTGTCGCCGTCGCGTACCACCTTGCCGTGCCCCCCTCTGCGGCGCGATCAGGCAACGCCGAAGGAACGGTCGAGCAGTTCCTCGTGCAGCGCGCCGGCGTGGAACGTACGACCCGTCTTCATCGAGGTCACCGCGGCGCGCGCCGGACTGAACAGCATCGGGTCGATCTTGTAGAAGTCGTAGCCGTAGTCCTTGAATATCTGCGCGAAGGGCCTGCCGAAGTCGCGCGAAGCATAGCTCGGGAGCTTGTTCGCCAGGTCCTGCGCGGCGTCATCGCCGCTCGCGACGAAAAGGTGCACGTGCCCGCCGAAGATGATCGCATCGTTGGTGCGGCCCATGGCATTGAGAAAGTCCGGAGCCGGCGGGCACAGCGGCGCGCTGGCCGCGCCGTCGACGATCTCCTCGAGCGGAAACCCGACCGCGTGCACCTTGTGCATCGCCACCTCCAGCACCCGGCCGATCACCTGCACCGAACCGGCGAGACTCGAGGTCGGCGTGAGGATCAGCGTCAGCCGGCGCGGATTCACCTTGCACATATCGGCGATCTTCCGCGTGAGCTCGAGCGGCGGCAGTCTGTCGACCTCGATCACCATGACGGCGTCGCCGGCGCTGTCGCGATAGGCGAGCTCATGGAAGAGTTCCTCGCGGCTGCCGAGCGCGCGCGCCGGCCCGGAACCCAAGGCGTTGAAGCCGTCCTTGCCGGAGCCGTGGCTGAGGCTCCAGCCGGCATACTGGCTGGCGAGGCACGCGAGCACGGGGTTGGTCGAATGCACGTCAATGTGCCACTTCCAGCGGCCGAACACGTTCGCGGAGCGGATGAGCGCGCGACCCATGCCGCCCATGCAGATCTCGGTGATCATGCGCCCGACCTCCAGGCCGCCGGCCGCCTCGATGCCCGCATCGACGATGCGCACCCCGTTGCTCAGCCGGCGCACCTGCACGCGCAGCGCCTGCTGATTGCTGACCAGGTTCTCCACGATCGGCGCCGCAAGGGTATTTACGCTGAGCGGAGCACTGGCGGCGCGTGCCCGCACAGGCGCGCTCCTCGCCGCGCGCCTGCGGCTGATCGCCGTCGTCTTCTTCTTTCCCGGTGTCATGGCGGCGGCCTTCCTGGCACGCGCCTTTTTCTTCTTCGCTGCCATCGTTCTTCCTCTTCGATCTCCTGGCCGATGTCGCGGCCTCAGCAGTAGTGGAGGGCTCCGCGCCGTGCGGCCCCGGTCAAGATCAGGGCCGCTATCCTAATCGCTTTCCGCGGCCATTGTCTCCCGCAGCGACGCCGCAAGGTCCTGACATCT
>WBZR01001712.1_pt1 | contig 25918 bp, 22 predicted proteins | sample 5204231 | NCBI WGS metagenome assembly WBZR01 (sample SAMN12412403, study PRJNA552823) | activated sludge metagenome | isolation source: activated sludge from anammox sidestream of wastewater treatment plant... | place: USA: Virginia | collected 2017-08
CGCCGAGCACGCCGCGCGCGGCCGGGCCGAGTCCGTCGCCGACGCGCGCGGTCACGGCTGCCCGCGAGCTGCTGCGCGGCTCCGCTGCCGACGGCGGCGGCGAGCCCGTCCGTCCGGGCGCCTCGCTCCTGCCGGCGGCGCTCGCGACCGCCGTCCCCGCGGCCCCTCGGGCCTATCGCACCCCGGAGCGGGGGGCACCCGCGCCGTTTGTCGCCCCAGAGGGAAGCGCGCCGGCAAGCGCCGGCGATCCTCCCCCCGGCAGGGCCCCGATCGTTCCCGCGCCGGTCGCGCGGCCTGCCGCCCAGGGCAGCGCCCTCGTCGTATTTCGCGTGACCGCCCGCACCGCGCTCGAGGGCTTCGATCTCCGGGTCGGCTATCCGCGAGCGGTCGGCGCCTTCGGGACCGGCGCCCGCCCGGCCGAGTGCCAGGCCGGCACCGGTCTCCTGGTCGCGGCCAACGACCGCGGCGACGGCGAGCTCCGCCTCCTGGTCGCGAGCGCGCAGGCGCTGCCCTTCCCGCTCGACGTCTTCTGCCGCTTCACGGCCGAGCCGGGCGCGGGCCTCGGCGCGGGCGACCTCACGGTGCGGGTCGCCGAGGTCACGAGCGACGGCAGGCGCGGCGACCCCGCGCTACTCCTCGTGAGCGTCGCCGTCCGCTGACGCGCGGCCGCCGGCCGCGCGCGCATCGAGGCGCAGGAGCTTCCGGTCGACCGTGTATCCGTGCCCGATCCGGCGGAGCTCCCGATTGAAGTCCATGCCCGCCCGCGAGAAGGCGTCGACACCCTCGATCGTGTACATCTGGACCGTCTCGGGCTCGTAGGCCGCCTCGTAGACCTTGATGTTCCGGTAGGTCCTTCCCACACGCGCCTTGCGGCCGAGGAACCGTCCGTCGCAGGCCTCCTTGATGACGACCTCGTTCAGCGGTCCGTAGACCATCTCCGGGCCGTAGAGCCATTCGTAGAAGCTCCGCCGGTCGTTCTGCGCCCAGGTCTGCTCCATGACGCGCGAGTCGGTGTGGCGGAAGGCGATGTAGTACTGGACGCCCATCACACGGGCGTCGCCGTCGGCCTTCGGATCGAAGACGTCGTAGCACTGCGACACGTTGCGATACGTCACGATGCCTTCCATGCCCTCGGAGGTGGACGGCAGCATCTCGCGAAACTCCGCCAGGTGGCCGTCGTTCAGCCGCGTGCAGCCGTGCGACACGGGGCCCCGGCTCGTCAGAGCCACCCGCCGGTAGGGCTTGCCGTCACGGCTGCCCTCCGTGTGCCTGCTCCATTCTTTCGGGAGGAGCGGATGGCCGCCGATCCAGTTGCTGATGCCGGTGTTGTGGATCGCGTTGTAGGAGATGCCGCCGCCGTACTCGTAGGGCAGCATCGGTTTCAATCCGTAGTAGCCCTCCGACGAGATGTAATCGACCATCCCGAGGAACCCCTTGCCGTGCCGCCGTGGAATCAGCGGCCACACGCCCTGCGTGGTGATGACCGGGATCTGGTGACCAGCGTAGGTCGTGAGGCTGTCGTGGGTGCCGGCGGCATAGATCGCCGTGACCTCCCAGTAGTCGAGGGTTCCGTTCACGACCGGATAGATCCCTCCCGTCAGTCGCTGGAAGAGCGTCTCCGCCGCGCGGCGGAACCCGGCCGCGTCCCCCCCGCGGGCGAGCGCGGCGACCTCGCTGACGGCCGCGTCCTCCCCGGCGTCGAGATCGGTCACGAACATGCGGTGCGGGAAGAGGTCGTTCACGGCCTCGAGCTTCGCCTCGAGCGTCGCCGGCGGATCTCCGGCGGCGAGCCGCGCCTTCCAGTCGTCGAGCATCCTGGGGAAGTCCTTCCGCACGTGGAACACGCGCTCGGGCATGAGCTTCTGGAGGGTCCGCAGATTGAGCTCGCGCCACTCCGCGGGCGGCATGTCGGCCCGCTGCGCCGCCAGCGCGGCGAGGCCCTCGGCGGCGAACCGCCGGTCATAGGATTCCCAGGCCGTGTTCGTGGTGAGCTGGATGACGCCCTCGGCGATCAGCGCCTCGTAGAGGTCGTGCCGCGCCACCTGATCGGGGATGTAGGCGCCGATCGCCTCGTCGGAGAGCACGATCCGCAGCCGTAGCTGGTTCCCGCGTCCGAGGTGCACGGTGATCCGCCGCCGGTCCTGCTCGCGCGGCGCGAAGCCGGTGTAGAAGTTCGGGCCGTAGTCGTTGAAGAAGAATCCGTAGGGCTCGGCGTTCACCCAGCGCTCGCGGCCGAGCGCGTCGGCCTCGCGTGCGAGCGCTCCGATCAGCAGGCCGCACACGCCCATCACCGCCAGAACCTGTCGAATCATCCGTACCTCCTGCGCGTCGTGCCGGCGACTACGCCCCGCGGCCGCCGGCAAGTCAATCGACGCGCGCGATCCGCCCGGTCACCCACCGTCCGCCCCGGCGCGGACGACGAGCGGACAGTCGAGACGCACGACGGTCCCGTGCCCCGGCCGCGACCGCACCTCGAGCCGACCGCCGAGCGCGAGCGCCCGCTCCTCCATGCTGAGGAGCCCGAGGGCGGCGGTCCGGCGGCGCCCCGCCTCGAAGCCGCGTCCGTCGTCGCGAACGGTCAGGCGAAGCCGGCCGCCGTCGACGTCGACCGCGAGCTCTACCCTGCGGGCGCGGGCGTGACGAAGCGCGTTCGCCAGGGCCTCCTGCGCGATCCGGTAGACGGCCACCTCGGTCGCTTCATCGAGGCGGGGCACCGTGGCGCGGAAGACGGCATCCACCTCGGTCGCCTCGGAGCCGAGGCCGAGCGCGAGCGAGCGCAGGCTGCCTTCGAGGCCGAGGTCCTGGAGCAGCATCGGTCGCAGCTCCCCGGCGAGGCGGCGCAGATGCTCCACGACCTCGTTCACGTAGGCGGTGACGCGGCGCAGATCGCTCTCCGCCGTCCCGAGCGCGGGCGCGCACCGGTTACGCACCGACTCGACCAGGATCCCGATCCCGATCAGCTCCTGACAGACGCCGTCGTGGAGGTCGAACCCGACCCGCTTGCGCTCCTCCTCGCGAACGGCCGCCTGGCGCTGCGCGAGCAGGCGCAGCGTCTCCCGGCTCTGCCGCAGCTCCTCGAGCGACGACCGCAAAGCGTCGGCGGCCTCCCGCCGCTCCGTCACGTCGAAGCCCACCGCCTGCAGCTCGAGCGGCGCGCCCCGCTCGTCGAACATCAGCGTCCCGTCCCAGTGGAACCACCGGAGTCCGGCCGCGACGCGGACCCGGCACTCGGCGCGGGCGCGGTGCGGCGGCGCGATCTCGCGCGTGATCGCGGCGCGTACGACCTCCCGATCCTCGGGCGGGATCCACTCGAGCACGTCGCGTCCGAGCATCGCCTCGCGCGGCAGCCCGATCGCGCGGCAGGCGTAGTCGTTCACGAACGTGATGCGACGCTCGAGGTCGAGCCGCAGCACGACCGCTTCCTGCGACTCCACGAGGCCGCGATAGCGGGCCTCGCTGGCGCGCAGCGCCTCGGCGGCTTCGTGCTCGTGGGTGATGTCCCGTCCGATCCCCTGCAGCTCGAGGACGGTGCCGCGCTCGTCGAAGATGCCGCGGCCCTCCCACTCGATCCAGCGCAGGCCCTCCGTCGTGCGCTGCCGGATCTCGATCCGGACCTGGTGCGGCGGCCGGGTGAGGGCGCGCAGCGCCTCGACCGTGCGCACCTGGTCGGTCGGGACGATACGCGGCACGACGCTCCGGCCGATCGCCTCCTCGCGCCGCAGGCCGAACTTCGCGCACCAGGCGTCGTTCACGAAGGTGAGCCTGCCCTCGAGATCCATCCGCACGATGAGATCCTGGGAGAGCTCGACGAGGCTCCGATAGCGCGCCTCGCTGTCGCGGAGCGTGTCTTCGGCGCGCTTGCGCTCGGTCACGTCGACGATCTGCGTGACGATGAGGTCGACGCTCCCGTCCGGGGCGCGCTGAACGCTCGTGCGCACCTCCAGCGTGAGCACCCGCCCGTCGCGGCTGAGCGCGCGTCGTCCGGTCGCGAACTCGTCGATCTCGCCGGCCAGGACGCGGGCCCGCATGTGATCGCTCGCCGGGCGGTCGTCGGGATGGATGAAGTCCGCCACCGGCCGCCCGAGGAGCTCCTCCTCGGCGTATCCCAGGAGCGCGCAGACGGCGTAGTTCGCCCGCTCGATCCGGGTATCGCCGTCGAGGAGGAGCACCCCGATCGGCGCGTGCTCGAAGGCGCGCCGGAGCCCCTCCTCGCTCCGCCGGAGCTTCTCCTCGGCGCGGCGGCGGAAGCTCACGCGGCGCGCCCGCAGGAGGCGGAGATCGTCGGACGTACGGCCGGCATGGGGAGACGTTCCGGGCGCGCCGATTCTGCCTTCGGAGACCCGCCGGGGTCAACGCGCCCGCGCCGCGGCCCCCGTCCACCTACATCCGAAAGACGCCGTACCCGGTCGCGCCCTCGATGACGTTGTTGTGCGCCGCCGAGAGGCTGATGCCCAGAACGGTGCGCGTGTCGCGCGGGTCGATGATGCCGTCGTCCCAGACCCGAGCCGTAGCGAAGAAGGCGTAGCTCTCCTTCTCGATCTGGCCCTGCACCATCTGCCTGATCATGGCGTCCTCGGCCTCGTCGAAGGGCTGTCCGGCCCGCTCGGCGGCCTGGCGGCGGACGATGGAGAGGACGCCAGCCAGCTGCTCGGGACCCATGACGGCGATCCGGTGATTCGGCCAGCTGAAGACGAAGCGCGGGTCGTAGGCCCGGCCGGCCATGCCGTAGTTTCCCGCGCCGTAGCTGGCGCCCACCATGATCGTGACGTGCGGGACCGTCGAATTCGACACCGCGTTGATGAGCTTGGCGCCGTCCTTGATGATGCCGCCCTGCTCGTAGCGGCTGCCGACCATGAAGCCGGTGATGTTCTGCAGGAAAATGATCGGGGTGCTGGTCGCGTTGCAGAGCTGGATGAACTGCGCGCCCTTCTCGCTCGACTCGGAGAAGAGGATGCCGTTGTTGGCGAGGATGCCGACCGGATAGCCGTGGACGTGGGCATACCCGGTGACGAGCGTGGTGCCGTAGGTCGGCTTGAACTCGTGGAAGCGCGAGCCGTCGACGATGCGGGCGATGATCTCCTTCACGTCGAAGGGCTTCCGCACGTCGATGCTCGCCAGGCCGAGCATCTCGTCGGGGTCGTAGAGCGGCTCCTCGACGGGGACGCGCTTCGACCAGCCGAGCTTCTTCCAGTTGAGCTGCGCGACGATCTCGCGGCCGAGGCGGATCGCGTCGCGCTCGTCCTGCGCGAGGTAGTCGGACACCCCCGACATCCGGCTGTGCATGTCGGCGCCGCCCAGCGTCTCTTCGTCGACCTCCTCGTGGATCGCCATCTTCACGAGAGGCGGCCCGCCGAGGAACACCTTCGCGCCGTTTTTCACCATGACGACGTAGTCCGACATGCCCGGCACGTAGGCGCCGCCGGCGGTCGACGAGCCGAAGACCAGGCAGATCGTCGGAATGCGCTCGCGCGAGCGGCGGGTGAGCTCGCGGAAGCCGCGCCCGCCCGGCACGAAGATCGTCGACTGGAACGGCAGGTCGGCGCCGCCCGACTCGGTGAGGTTGATGATCGGCATCCGGTTCTGGGCGCAGATCTCCATGGTGCGCCCGGTCTTGAGCGCGCCGTAGGGATTGATCGAACCGCCCTTGATGGTCGGCTCGTTGGCCGTGACGACGCACTCGACGCCCGAGACCACGCCGATCCCAGACACGACACTGCCGCCGAGCGCGAACTCGGTGCCCCAGGCGCAGAGCGGCGCGATCTCGAGAAACGGCGAGTCGCGGTCGAGCAGGAGCTCGATGCGCTCGCGCGCCATCAGCTTCCCGCGCTCGACGTGCCGCTTCACGTACTTCGGACCGCCGCCCTCGCGCGCGAGCGCGAGCTGCTCGTTCAAGAGCGTGATCTGCTCGAGGAACCCCTCGCGATTGTGGCGGTAGGTCTCCGACCTGGTGTCGACGTTGGTGCGCAGGACTTCCATGGCGCGGGGAGTCTTAGCGGGATCGCGCGGGTCGTGCCACCGCGACGGACGCCGCGATCCGTTGCCTTTCCGACCGCGCCGGGGCATGGTCGACGGTCGGAGGAACTCGACGTGCCGGTGTACGAATACGTCTGTCGCGGCTGTCGTCACGGGTTCGAGACCTTGGTGCTCGGGAGCGACGTTCCGAGCTGTCCGCGCTGCCGCGCGACCGAGCTCGAGCGCGTCCTTTCGGTGACGGCGATCGGCCGGAGCGCGAGCACGGCCCCTCGCCCCGCCCAGGCCATGGGCGGTGGCTGCGGAAGCTGCGGCGATCCGCGCGGGCCGGGCGCGTGCGCGCTCGATTGACGCCGCGGCGCTCCGGCTCCAGACGGACGCCTCCCCTCGCGGCGCTGCCCCTCGTCGTCGCGGCGATCGCCGCGGTCCTCCCCGGGCGCGTGGCCGCCGACGTGGCGATCGACGGCGTCGTCGTGCCGAAGGCGAAGGTCACCATGGAGATCACCCAGGACGTCATCGAGTTCCGCACGGGTACCGATCCGAATCCGCAGGTGTTGCCGGGCGCGAAGCGCTACGGCGTCTGCGTCCTCGCCGCCGCGCCGGTCGCGGCGCTCGACGCGGAGCTGCCCCGCGGCGATACCGCGACGCGCCTCACCGTCCAGGCGGGGGACGGCCGCACTTTCGTCCGCTGCCTGGTGACCGGCCTCGAGACCGAGGGGGCCGGCGCCAAGCACCAGCTCAAGTACTGCCTGCGCTGCGAAGACGTCACCATCCCGTAGCCGCATGATCCTCGATCGCTTCAAGATGAGCGGGAAGGTCGCCATCGTGACCGGCGCGAGCGCCGGGATCGGTCGCGGCAGCGCTCTCGCCCTCGCCGAGGCCGGTGCGGACGTCGTCCTCGCCGCCCGCACCGCCGCGGCGCTCGAACGCGCGGCGGAAGAGGTCCGCGCGACCGGGGCGAAGGCGCTCGCGCTCGCGACCGACGTGAACGACGCGGCCCAGCTCGAGCGGCTGGTCGACGCCACGGTGCGGGAGTTCGGGCGGATCGACGTCCTGGTGAACAACGCGGGAGGCACCGCGCCGGGCCCGGCGCTCCACCTGAACCTCCAGGACCTGGAAGCCGCCTTCCATTTCAACGTCGGAACGGCCTTCCAGCTGAGCAAGCTCTGCGCGCCGCACCTCGCGAAGAACGCCGGCGCCATCGTCAACATCTCGAGTGCGATGTCCTACATGGTCGACCCCGGATTCGTCGCGTACGGCACCGCCAAGGCGGCGCTCTCGCACCTGACCCGCCTCCTCGCCTGCGAGTGGGCGCCGAAGATCCGGGTGAACGCGCTTGCCGTCGGCGCCACGGTGACGGAAGCGCTCGGCATGTTTCTGAACGCCATGCCCGAGATGCGGAAGCAGATGACCGAGCTCACCCCGATGGCGCGGCTCGGGACGCCCGAGGACATCGCGCTCGCGGTGCTGTATCTGTCGTCCCCGGCGGGAAGCTGGATCACCGGCAAGGTCTTCGAGGTAGACGGCGGCACCGTCGCGTCGAACTGGCCGATCAAGATGGCGAGCGGGCTCTGACGTGAACACCACCACGCACCCGACGCATGGAGCGGGGCGTCTCTTCGGGAGGGTCGAGTCATGAAGATCTCCGGACTGCACACGACGCTGATCGCGGGCACGTTGCTGCTCGGCGCAATTCTCGCGGCGGATGCCTCCGCCCAGACGTGCGGCGACGCCGACGGCAACGGCGTCGTCACCGTGACCGACGGCGTGCAGACGCTGCGAGGCGCGGCCGGCCTGTCGTCGGCGTGCTCCGAGCACGCCGCGAGCTGCGACGTCGACGGCAGCGGCAGCACGACCGTGAGCGACGGCGTGAACGTACTCCGCAAGGCCGCCGGCATCACCATCGACGAGCGTTGCCCCGGCGGCGGCGACGACGTCGCCGACGTGGCGCAGGTGACCGACGCGCTCCTGCCGTTCCTCGTCCTGGGACTCGAGGAAGTGCCGACCGTCGACCTCTCGGCCGCCAGCGCCCTCCGACCCGCCGCCACCGAGGACTGCGAGGACGGTGGGTCACGGACCACGACCCAGGAGGGGCTCGGCGTCCGGGTCGCGTTCGCCGGATGCCGGGTGAGCGAGCCGGGCCTCGGCAACTTCCAGCTCGACGGACGGATCGACGTCGCCGTCGGCTTCCTGACGGCGGCGGTGACGTTCGAGCTCCGCATTACCGACCTCGCGAATCAGCGCCTGGTCGCCTTCGACGGGACCGTCGACGCCCAGGCGCGTTCGGGCGGCGGCTTCTTCGTCGACGACGACCAGCTCTCGGTCCGCGGCTCGGAGGAGGGCCCGGAGATCTTCCGGGTGACGCTCGACGACGTGACGGTCGACGGCGACGGGCGCCTCCTCTCGGGGAGCGCGGAGGCCGAGGACACGAGCGACAGCTTCGCGCTCGCCACCGCGGAGATCGAGGTGGAGGACGGCAGCGCAACCGCGTCCGTCCACGTCGTTCGGGACGACGGTAGCGAACACGACTACGAGCTGGACCTCGCGACCGGCGAGCTGACGCCGGTCGGCTGAGCGGCCGCGGGGCGCTCCGCGACCCCCGGGGCCCGGCGGCCGGGCCACGAGCTCCGCGGCCCGGCCGTGACGGCCGCCCGCGCGGTTGCTACGCTTCCGCGATGGCCATCTACGTCGTGCGCCACGGGGAGACCGCGCTCAACGCCAGTCGGGTCTTCCAGCGGCCGACGACCCCCCTCTCGGAGCGCGGCCGCCGTCAGGCGTCGCGGCTCGCGGTGCGTCTGGCGCCGCTCGGCATCGCGCGCATCCTCACGAGCGATCTCGCGCGCGCGGTCGAGACCGCGGAAGCGGTCGGCGCCGCGACGGGCGCGCCGCTCGTCGTCGACCCGCTCCTGCGCGAGCGCGACTTCGGCGACATCCGGGGAACGCCGTACGCCTCGGTCGGCGTCGATCCGTTCGGCGCCGGGTACGCACCGCCGAACGGCGAGACCTGGACCGTCTTCTACGCGCGCGTGGCCGAGGCCTGGCGGCGGGTGACCGGGCTCGCCGCCGAGACCGAGGGCCATCTCGCCGTCGTGACCCACGGCCTGGTCTGCCGGGCTCTCGTCGAGCGCCATCTCGCTCTCGCCGCCGGCGCGAATGCGCCGGAGCTCTGGGGCAATACCGCCCTCACCGAGATCGAGCCGAGCCCCCCGTGGACCGTCCGCCTCCTCGCGTGCACGGCGCATCTCGCCGGCGACGAGCGGCCGCCCGCTCCGGGCGCGGCCTGACCCGCCGAGAGCCGGCCCGCGAACGGGCGCCGCGCCGGCGTCCCCCGGATGCCGGCGCCGGAGGGCGACCGCATCCGCCGGGTCCGAAGTGCGAACGGTCGCGCGTCAGCTCGTCGCGCCTCGCTCGAGGATCACCGCATCGTCGAACGTCGCTTGCCAGCGGCCGAACCACGTGGAGCCGAGCGCCCGCCGTGGAAACCCGAGCGCGCGAAGCTCGTCCGCCAGCGGGTGCGCCCCGAGCGCTACGGTCGCTCCCCCCACGCGGAACCCCACCCCCTCGGCGCGCATCCGCGACGGGGTCTTGAAGAGCCGTCCGTCGCGCCAGGCGTAGGCGTCTTGCGGGATCTCGGCGAGCGTCCGCGTCCCGCCGCGCTGCATCGCGAGGGTCAGCACGTGCGCCCCCTCGCTCTCGAGCCGGCAGACCCGCCGCTCGCCCACGTCCTCGAACACGATCTCGTCGACGGTCTTCGGGAATCCCCAGATGTCGCGCCCCGCATCGCACGAGAAGCTGGTCGTGACTGGCAGGCGGTGGACGTAGGCTCCGAGCGTGCCCTGCCGCGACGCCCTCACGAGTCCGAGGAGCGGCAGCAGCCGCGCCGGGCCGTACGTAACCAGGAAGTTCACGCCGAGCTCGTTGTAGCGGCCGAGGTCGTTGTCCCGGTATTCGATGGCCGCGAGCACGCAGATCGCCCACCCCGGCAACCACTCCGCGGGATGGAGCCGGGGCGTCGGCAGGAGGCGCCGCACGCCAGCGGCACGAACCGGGAACATCGCGGACATCGCCACCGCGTCGCGCACGACCACCGGAATCCGCACCGCACGCCCCTGCACGAGGTGGGTCGGCGGGGCGGGGCTCGTCGCCGGTGCGCCCGCGGCCGTCATCGAGCCCGATGGTAGAACGCGTTCCCGATTCGGAAGCAAGGCGCCCGGCGCCCGCGCCCCGGATCGGGTTTGCGGCCGCCGCTTCTTCCCGCCGCAGCCTTCCGGCTCACGTCCGACCCCACGACGGCCCCGCCAGCATCCCGCCGTCGACCAGCAGCTCCGCCCCCGTGCAATACGACGCCTCGTCCGACGCCAGGAACAACGCCGCGCGCGCCACTTCGTCTGGTCGGCCGATGCGCGGGATCGGCATCCCGGCGAACACGGCGGACGTGCCCACGTCTCCGAAGTCGTCGCCCCGACCCATGGCGGTGTCGATGCCGCCGGGACAGATGGCGTTCACCCGGATCCCGAGCGGTCCGAGCTCGATCGCCGCCGTCCTGGTGAGGCCACGGATCGCGAACTTGCTCGAGACGTACGCGGACAGCCCGGCGATCCCTTGCAGCCCGCCCGTCGACGAGATGTTCACGATCACGCCGCCGCCCTTCCCGGCCATGGCCGGGATCACCGCGCGCATCCCGAGGAAGCACCCGATCTGGTTCACGTCGATCACCCGCCGGTACTCCTCGAGCGACATCGACGCGATCGGCGCAATCCGCAGGATGCCCGCGTTGTTCACGAGCACGTCGGGCGCGCCGAAGCGTTCGCTCGCGGCGGCGACGAAGCGCGTCCAGCTCTCCTCGCTCGCGACGTCGTGATGACAGTAGCACGCGGCGTCGCCGATCGCGGCGGCGACACGCCGCCCGTTGTCGTCGAGCACGTCGCCGAGCACCACCTTCGCGCCCTCGGACGCAAAGAGGCGCGCTTCGGCCTCTCCCTGCCCGCCTGCGGCGCCGGTCACGAGCGCGACCTTTCCTTCGAGCCGCGCGCCGCTCTTCATCGCGCCGCCGCCGGTAGCGACGTGCGCTCGTCTGCCGGCCGGAACGTCCCGCCGGTGGTCGCGTCGCGATCCATCATGATCGTCCCCTGTACGAAGCGCGCTCCGTCGTTGTCAAGCACGCACGCTCTCCGCGGCGCGCCAACGCCAGGCGACGCGCCGCTGCGAGGCGCGCCGCGCCGACGCGCCCACGGTTGACCGCGCGCGGCGCGCGGGGCACTCTCGCGCGCACCAACCCCCTCACGTCGGAGGACGCAATGCGCATCATCGTCGATCACGATCTCTGCGAGGGCAACGCGGTCTGCGTGCGCGTGGCCCCCGAAATCTTCGCCGTCGGCGACGACGATCAGGCCCGCGTCCTGATGGAGCAGCCCCCCGCGTCACAGCGCGCCAACATCGAAGCCGCGGTCGCGCGCTGTCCCCGGCAGGCGCTCTCGCTCCGCGACGACTGACCCCGCGAACCCCGCCGCCGACGTCAACGGCGGAGCCCGCCGGGATGGAGCTTGGGGCAGGCGACACCGATCCGACGGAACATCTCCCACATCCAGAGAACGGCGGGATGGAAGAGCGGCTTGCCGCTCGTCATGAAGGCGCAGCTCACCTCGCGCTCCGGATCGGCCCAGGCGACGACGTTGGTGAGGCCGAGGTGGCCGAACGCGTGACTGGTGTCGGGGCCATAGAAGCTCAGGTAGTCGCCGCCGAGCATGAAGCCCGCCCCGTAGCGGAGCGGAAAACCAAGGGTGAAATCGAACTCGAGATAGCTCTGCTCTCCGGTCGCGCGCCGGACCGTGCGCGGGTCGAAGACGCGCACGCGACCGAGTTCGCCGCCGCGCAATAGCATCTCGTAGAACCGGCAGAGCTCGTCCGCCGTCGCGACCATGCTCGCGGCCGGAAGGATACCGCAGAGGAACCGCGGGTCGTTCGAGAGCTCCACGGCGCGCTCGAACCCCACCCCGAGCGTGCGGCGCAGGATGATCGACACCGGCGGCAGCACCGGAAAGCCGGTGAAGTAGTTCGTCGCGATCTGTCCGAGATCCTCCTCGTCGATGCCGTAGCGCATCCAGCGCAAGCCGAGCGGCCGACGGATGGCGTCGTCGTGCAGGGAACGGATGCTGCCGCCGGTGACGCGCCGCACGATCTCGCCGAGAATGAAGCCGCCCGTGATCGCGTGGTACGCGAGCTGACGCCCCGGCCGCGAGCTCAGCGGCATCGCGGTCAGCACCTCCAGCACCCGATCCGGGTCGGTGACCAGGTCGAGATCCATCGCTTCGGGCGGCGGGCTCGGGAGACCCGCACGATGCGCGAGCACGTGGCGGATCGTGATCCAGCGCTTCGACTCGACACCGAACTCCGGGATGTACTCGCACACCCGGTCGTCGATGCGGAGCAAGTTCCGCTCGTCGAGCAGATGAACGATCATCGCCGTCACCGCCTTGGTCGCCGACATCATCCCGAAGGGCGTCTCGGGGGTCGCGAGGACCTTGGGTCCGTCCGGAGGGTCGTCCGGCCCGTTGCCGCGCGCGTGACCGAGCGCGCGATCCAGGAGGACCTCACCGCGGTGCCGCACGCAGAGCGCGAGGGCCGGATGGATGCCGCTCCGATAGATCTCTTCCGCCGCCTCCCAGATGCGATCGACCGCCGCCGGATCGACGCCGACCTCGCGCGGAGGCACCTCCACGTTCGGCCGGATCGTGGTGACCGACGCGAGCGAGGCCGGGACGCGGCAGCGGGTGACGATACCGCACGACACGGCCGCCGATCGTACCCCGGAACCGCCCGTCGCGCAGGAGCGAATCGCCCCGGGCCGGCGGCGGGCGTCCCGGCCGAGCCCGCGGTTGCCTCCCGAATTAGAACATGTTCTACTTCCGGCGCTTCGCTCGTCGACCCGGCGCGCGCGAGGTCGCCGGCCGGCTTCCCGACCGCGCGGAACGCACTCCTCGGAGGTCTCACGCATGCGCCTCGGCTTGATGGTCGGCTACTGGATGCCCGATCCCTGGGACCCGACGGAGCTCGTCCTCGAAGCCGAGCGGCTCGGGTACGACTCCGCGTGGACCGCGGAGGCATACGGCTCGGACGTGTTCTCGCCGCTCTGCTGGATCGGCGCCAAGACCAGCACGATCAAGCTCGGCACCGGCATCATGCAGATGGCCGCGCGCACGCCGGCGTGCGTCGCAATGACGGCGACCACGATCGACCACCTCTCGAACGGTCGCCTGATCCTCGGCGTCGGCGTGTCGGGACCACAGGTCGTCGAGGGCTGGTACGGGCAGCCGTTCCCGAAGCCGATGGGCCGCACCCGCGAGTTCTTCGACCTCGTGCGCACGATGATCCGGCGCGAAGGACCGGTCACCTTCCAGGGCGATCACTACCGCCTGCCCCTCGGCGGGGGCGCGGAGCTCGGAAAGCCGCTGAAGCTCATCACCCATCCGCGGCGCGCCGAGATCCCCATGTACCTCGGCGCCGAGGGTCCGCAGAACGTCAAGATGGCGACCGAGATCGCCGACGGCTGGCTGCCGCTCTTCTACTCGCCGTTCCGCCAGGAGATCTACCGGGACTCGCTCCAGAACCTGAAGCCGGGCTTCGACATCGCGTGCCCCGTCACGGTCGTGATCGGCGACGATCTCGCGTCGTGCCTGATCCCGATCAAGTGGGCGCTCGCCTTCTACATCGGCGGCATGGGTGCGGCCTCGAAGAACTTCCATCTGAACCTCATCGGACGCCTCGGCTTCGAGTCGGAAGCGCGCACCGTCCAGAAGCTCTTCCTCGAAGGCAAGCGCGCCGAAGCCGTGGCGGCGGTGCCCGACGAGCTCGCCGACGAGATCTCACTCGCGGGACCTCCGGCGCGCGTGAAGGATCGCCTGCAGGCGTGGCGCGAAAGCCCCGTCACCACCATCCTCGCGGGCACCCGCGACGCCACCACGCTGCGCCTGCTGGCCGAAGCGGCGCTCTGACCCCGCCACACGAAAGGATCCTCCCTCATGAATGAGCTCGGATTCTGGAAGCTCGCGACCGCCCACCCGGAGGACGTCGCGCTGGTCACGCCGGACGGCGCCCGTATCACGGCGGGCGATCTGCTCGCGCGCTCGAACCAGCTCGTCCACGGGCTTCGCAGGCTCGGCCTCGTGCAGGGCGACGTCGTCGCCACGCTGCTCCCGAACGACGCGCCGGTGATCGAGCTCTACCTCGCGGCGACGCAGGCCGGGCTCTACCTCGTGCCGATCAACCATCACCTCGCGGGGCCCGAGATCGCCTACATCCTCGCCGACTCCGGCGCGAAGGCGTTCGTCGCCGACGCGCGTTTTGCCGCGATCGCGAAGGCGGGCGCGGACGAGGCGACGCTCTCCGCGTCGCGCTGCTTCGCCGTCGGCGGGATCCCGGGCTTCCAGCCCTACGCCGCCCTCACCGCCGGCACGCCGACGGCGGCGCCCGCGGACCGCGCGGCGGGCCAGGTCATGAACTACACGTCGGGCACGACCGGCCGGCCGAAGGGCGTCCGCCGCTCCCTGCTGCCCTTCGATCCCGACACCGTCGGCTCGATGTTCGCGATGTTCCTCGCCATGTTCGGGATCGCGCCGCGTGAGAACGGCGTCCACCTCGTCGGCTCGCCGCTGTACCACACGGCGGTACTCGTCTTCGCCGGCTCCTCGCTGCACTACGGCCACACCCTCTCGATCCTGGACAAGTGGACGCCGGAGGACGCGCTCCGGGTGATCCAGCGCGACCACGTCACCACCACGCACATGGTGCCGACCCAGTTCCACCGCCTCCTGGCGCTGCCGGAGGAGGTGAAGGCGACGTACGACGTGTCCTCGCTCCGCCACGTCGTGCACGCGGCCGCGCCCTGCCCCGTCGACGTGAAGCGCCGCATGCTCGCGTGGTGGGGCGCGACGATCTACGAGTACTACGCCGCGAGCGAAGGCGGCGGCACGCTCGTCACGCCGCAGGAATGGCTCGAGCGGCCCGGCACCGTCGGCAAGGCCTGGGCGGGATCGGAGATCCGCATCCTCGACGACGCGGGCGCGGACCTCGCGGCGGGCACTCCAGGCACGGTCTTCATGAAGCTCGGCGTGCAGGACTTCGAGTATCACGGCGACAAGACGAAGACCGACGCGAACCGGCGCGATGGCTTCTTCACGGTCGGCGACGTCGGCTACCTCGACGACGCCGGCTACCTGTTCCTCTGCGATCGCAAGATCGACATGATCATCTCGGGCGGCGCCAACATCTATCCGAGCGAGATCGAGGCGTGCCTGCTCGCCCACCCGAAGGTCGGCGACGCCGCCGTCTTCGGCATCCCGGACGAGGACTGGGGCGAGAGCGTGAAGGCCGTCATCGAGCCCGCGACCGGCGTCGAGCCCGGCCGGGCGCTCGCCGACGAGATCACCGCCTTCTGTCTCGAACGCATCGCCAAGTTCAAGGTCCCCAAGTCGATCGACTTCCTGCCCGCGCTTCCCCGCGACCCGAACGGCAAGCTCTACAAGCGGAAGCTGCGCGATCCCTACTGGGCGGGCCGTGCGCGTGCGATCTAGCGCCGGCTCGATCGCGGTCCTCGGCCTGGAGACGTGGCCATGAAGATCGGCCTGAATCTCCCGGTCATGACGCCAGGGCTCGACCGGGAGCGCTTGCACGCCTGGTGCCGCGGCATCGACGAGGGGCCGTTCTCGAGCCTCGCCGTCGGCGAGCGCGTCAACTTCCCGAACCCGGAGATGACGGTGGCGATCTCCGCCGCGGCAGCATGGACCACGCGCGTGCCGCTCGTCTACAACGTGATGGTCCTGCCGACGCACCCCGAGGCGCGGGCCGCGAAGCAGATCGCGACGCTCGACGTGCTGTCGAACGGACGCGTCGTGCTCGGCGTCGGCGTCGGGGGGCGCGAGGACGACTACGCCGCGGTCGGCGCGCCCTGGCCGGGCCGTCTCGCGCGGCTGGAGCGCCAGGTCGGCGAGCTGCGGCGGCTCTGGGCCGGAGGGCTCGCGAACGGCGCCACCGATCCGATCGAGCCGAAGCCCATCCAGCCCGGCGGCCCCAGCATCCTCGTGGGCGCCCTCTTCCCGCGCGCCATCACGCGCGCCGCGCGCTTCGCCGACGGCGTCCTCGGGTTCTCCTTCACCCTCGCCCGCGAGGAGCTCGACTACGCCTTCGAGGGGGCCCGCAGCGCCTGGAAAGCCGCCGGCCGCGCCGCGCCGCCCCGCCTCGTGACCGGCTGCTGGTTCGCCCTCGGTCCCGGAGGGCGCCGCCAGATGGACGAGTACCTCGCACGGTACCTCCGCTTCCTCGGACCGACCGCCGCCGGCCTGATCCCGCTCGTCCCGACCGTCGACGCCCGAGGCCTCCGCGCCGGCGTCGCCCGTGCGCGCGACGCCGGCGCCGACGAGATCATCCTCGCGCCGACCACGCTCGACCCCGACGAGGTCCGGCGCGTCGAGGATCTGCTGTTCTGAGCCGGAGCGATGCGCGCGGACTCGAACGAACGGAGGCACCATGACGTCGCCGGCTGAGGTCGCGGCATCCGACGTGCGCGACGCGCACGCGGTACGCCGCTGGGATCGCGAGGCGGACGTCGTCGTCGTCGGACTCGGCTGCGCGGGGGCAAGCGCCGCGATCGAGGCGGCGGAGGCAGGCGCCGAGACCCTCGTCCTCGAACGCGCGGGCGGAGGCGGCGGAACGTCGGCGCTGGCGGGCGGCCTCATCTACCTCGGCGGCGGCACGCCGGTGCAGGAGGCGTGCGGCTATCACGATACGCCGGATGCGATGGCCAGGTTCCTCACGGCCGCGTGCGGCCCCGAGACCGACGCCGCGAAGATCCGGGCCTATTGCGAGGAAAGCGTCGCCCACTTCCACTGGTTCGAGGCGCACGGGGTGCCCTTCAAGCGGAGCTTCTACCCCGAGCCCTCGATGGAGCCGCCGACCGACGACTGCCTCGTGTTCTCCGGAGGGGAAGACGCGCATCCCTTCGATCGCCTCACGCCCCCGGTGCCGCGCGCGCACAAGCCGCGGCACCCGAACGCCGCCGGCGGCTTCCTCATGCAGCGGCTCGTCGCCGCGGCCGAGCGCAGCGGCGCCGCCGTCCTCGCGGACGCGCGCGTCGACACCCTCGTCGTCGAGCGCGACGGCCGCGTCGCCGGCGTCGTCGTGCGCCACGATGGCCGCGAGCAGGCGGTGCGCGCCCGCCGCGCGGTCGTGCTCGCCGCGGGCGGCTTCATCCAGAACGACGACATGCTGCGCCGGCACAGCCCGCTGCTGCGGAAGTGCAGCATTCGGCTCGGCGTCGAGGGCGACGACGGCCGCGCGATCCGCATGGCGATGGGCGCGGGCGCCGACGTGGCGCGCATGCACGCCGGCGAGGTCGCGGTGCCGATCACGCCGCCGCGCCGCTTGATCCGGGGGATCCTCGTCACGCCGGCCGGCCAGCGCTTCATCAACGAGGACGCCTACTACGGACGCGTCGGCCAGGAGGGCCTCTTCCGTCACGGCGGTCGCATGTTCCTGATCGTCGACACGGCGATCTACGAGCGCAACCTCGCGGGCTTCGAGCCGTCGTTCGTCGAGGAGACGATCGCCGATCTCGAGCGCGCCGCCGGCTTTCCCGACGGCAGCCTGCAGCGCACCGTCGAGCTCTACAATCGCCACGCCGCGACCGGCGTGGACCCGCTCTTCCACAAGCACGCCCGCTTCCTGCAGCCGCTCCGCGACGCGCCCTTCGCGGCCATCGATTGCGGCACCGACAAGGTCGTGTGGGCGACGTTCACGCTCGGCGGCCTGCGCACGGACGTCGAGAGCGCGGTGCTCCGTCCCGACGGCCAGGTCATCCCCGGGCTCTTCGCGGCGGGCCGCACCACCAGCGGCATCGCCGCCGAAGGGTACGTGAGCGGCATCTCGATCGGCGACGGCACCTTCTTCGGCCGCCGCGCCGGACGCAACGCGGCGCGAGGAGCCTCCTGACGGATACCGCGCGTGCGTCACGCCGCCCGGGGTCATCCGCGCGGCGGCGACCCTCGCCGCCGCCGCCGCGCGTGACCTCGTCAGTACACGATGACCGAGCGGGCGACCTCGCCCTTCTCCATCGCATCGAACGCGCCGTTCACGTCCTCGAGCTTGATCTTCTTCGACACCAGCTCGTCGATCTTGAGGCGCTTCTGCATGTAGAGATCGAGGAGGAGCGGCATGTCGCGGCGGACGTTGGCCGAACCGTAGAGACACCCGAGGAGGGACTTCTCCTCGAGCGAGAGCATCGCCCCAGGGATCTCGACGTTCTGACCCATCGGCACGACGCCGACGCACACGACGCCCCCGCCGCGCTTCACCGACAGGTAGGCCTGCTGGATCAGCGCCGAGGTCCCGACGACCTCGAAGGCGTAGTCGACGCCGTGGCCGCCGGTGAGCTCCTTGATGGCACTCGGCACGTCGGGATGATCCTTCGCGCTCACGACGTCGGTCGCGCCGAACTGCTGCGCCAGCTTGAGCTTCGACGCCGCCAGGTCGACGGCGATGATGCGCGCCGCGCCGCAGAGCGCCGCGCCCTGGATCACGTTCAAGCCGACGCCGCCGCAGCCGAACACTGCGACCGTCTGCCCCGGACGGACCTTGGCGGTGTTGACCGCCGCGCCCACGCCCGTCATGACGCCGCAGCCGACGAGGCACGCGACCTCGAGGGGAACGTCGTCCCGGACCTTGATGGCCGAGGTGGCGCGGACGATCGTGTGATCCGCGAACGACCCGACGCCCGCCATGCGCGAGACGTCCATGCCTCCCATCTCGAACACCGCCTCCTGTCCCAGCATCGCCGACTGGATCGCCTGCTCGCAGAGGTGGGTGCGCTCGTTCGCGCAGTAGTGGCATTTGCCGCAGTTCGCGACCCACGCGAGCACCACGTGATCACCCGGCGTGAGGTCGGTCACGCCGGCGCCGACCTCCTCGACGATCCCCGCTCCTTCGTGCCCGAGGACGACCGGCGGCGGCACGGGGAGCTTCGCCTGCACCACCGAGAGATCGGAGTGACAGACCCCGCTCGCCACCATCTTGACGGCGATCTCCCCCTCGCGGAGCGGCTTCAGCTTGAGCGACTCGACCTTGAGCGGCTCCATGAAATTGTGCATGACTGCGCCCTTGACCATGTGACGACTCCTCCTGAGTGAAGTTGGGCAGGCGCCGGCGCGCCGTGCGAATGGAGCGCATTTCCTACACGATGCGCCGCGGTTTACAAAGACACCCCGCATCCTCTACGACACGCGTTTCCGTGATGCCTCCGCATCAGATCGTGAGCTTCACCGGCCACGCCGGCGTCGCGCTCGCCGGCGACGCGTGGGGCGACCCGAGCGCGGCTCCGGTGGTCCTCCTGCCGGGCGGCGGACAGACGCGGCACTCGTGGCGGGGCGCCGGCCGCGCGATCGCGCGCGCCGGCTGGTACGCGGTCTCGCTCGACGCGCGCGGCCACGGCGACAGCGCGTGGCCGGAGGATGGCGACTACACGATCGACGCCTTCGTCGCGGACCTGCGCGCGGTCGCGGCAACGCTGCGCTGCCCGCCCGTCGTCGTCGGCGCGTCGCTCGGCGGCATTACCGCGCTGGTCGCGGAAGGCGAGGGGGCGGGAACGGCCGCCGCGGTCGTGCTGGTGGACGTCGCGGCGAAGATCGAGATCGCCGGAGCGGAGCGGGTGCGCGCCTTCATGAGCGCGTTTCCCGACGGCTTCGCGAGCCTCGAGGATGCCGCGGACGTCGTGGCGGCGTACCTCCCGCACCGGCCCAGGCCGCGTCAGCTCGCCGGTCTCACGAAGAGCCTCCGCCGCGGATCCGACGGCCGCTGGCGTTGGCACTGGGATCCGCGCTTCCTCGGCGGCGCGCGCCCGCCGTCGGACGTCGCGAACCCGCACCGGCTGACCGCGGCCGCCGCGCAGCTCGCCGTGCCGACCCTGCTCGTGCGCGGCCAGCAGAGCGACGTGCTCTCCGAGGAAGGGGCCGCCGAGTTCCTCCGCTTGGTCCCGCACGCGCGCTACGTCGATGTGACCGACGCCGGCCACATGGTGGCCGGCGACCGCAACGACCGCTTCACCGACGCCGTCCTCGGCTTTCTGGCCGACCTCGCGAACGGCCGCCCGTGAAGGAGACCCGCCGATGCTCGCGCGACCGCCGCTCCCCGCCCCCGCGCGGCGCCTCTCCGGACGCGTGAGCGCATGCGGCGGCTGATCGGAATCGTCGTCCTCCTCGTCCTGGTCGGCGTCGCCGCTCAGGTCGTACGCGTCCTGTGGCTCGCGGGGACCTTCCGGCGCATCCATCCCCACGTCGCCGGCACGTGCCGCCTGATCGGCGGCCCCGTCGGCCCCGAGGACCTCACCATCCATCCGCGCAGCGGCGTCGCCTACGTGTCGGCAAGCGACCGCCGCGGCATCCTGTCCGGGCGGCCGACGCCCGGAGCCATCTGGGCCTACGACCTCTCCACGCCTGGTGCGATCCCGGTCAATCTCACCCCGCGCGCCGACACCCGCTTCCAGCCGCACGGCATCAGCCTCTGGGCCGGCCCCGACGGGCGCGACGTGCTCTTCGTCGTCAATCACCCCGTCGGCGACGACGGGTCGGCGCCGCACGCGATCGAGATCTTCGACATCACCGCCGGCGGCCTCCTGCACCGCGCCACGCTCACCGACCCGCTGCTCGTCACGCCGAACGATCTCGTGGCCGTCGGCCTCGACCGCTTCTACGTGACCAACACCCACGCCCATGCCCCGGGAACGATGCAGACGATCGAGACCTACCTGCAGCTCGCGGGCGCGCAGGTCGTCTTCTACGGCCCCGGCGGCTTCCGCCCGGCGATCACCGATCTCGTCTTCCCGAACGGCATCGGCGTGAGCCCGGACGGGAGGACGCTCTACGTCGCCTCGACCACCGGCCGGAACGTCCGGGTCTACGATCGGGACCCGCGCCGCGAGGCGCTGTCGTACCGTCGCGCCATCCCGCTCGGCAGCGGCGCCGACAACATCGATATCGACGCCGACGGCACCCTCTGGGTCGCCGCCCACCCGAAGATGCTGCGCGTCGAAGCGCTTCGCGCCGATCCTCGGACCCTCTCGCCTTCGCAGGTCCTGCGCGTGACTCCCCGGGGCGACGTCGAGGAGATCTACCTCGACGACGGCAGCACGCTCTCGGGATCGAGCGTCGCCGCCGTCCGTGGAAATCGCCTGCTGATCGGCAAGATCTACGACGAGGGCTTCCTCGACTGTACGCTCGGCGGCGGCGGAGCGCCCTGAGCTCCCGCGCCCGCGACTCCCGGCGTCGTCGGCCGGGCGGCGCATGGAAGTGCAACACGTTTCATTTTCCGGGGACCGATGCTAGAGAGGCGCCCGGACCTCCGCCCGTGCCTCGTTTCTCCACCACATCTCACGCCGCGAGCGCCGATGGCCGATAAGCGCCGGACGCTGCCCGAGGTCGTCGCCGAGCTCCGCGACGGCATGACGATCGGCATCGGAGGATGGGGTGCGCGCCGGAAGCCGATGGCGCTCGTGCGTGCGATCCTGCGCTCGCCGCTGCGCGACCTCACCATCGTGTCGTACGGCGGCCCCGACGTCGGCCTCCTCTGCGCCGCCGGCAAGGTGCGGAAGCTCGTCTTCGGCTTCGTGTCGCTCGACCTGATCCCGCTCGATCCGCACTTCCGGGCGGCGCGCCAGGCGGGCGCCCTCCAGGTGATGGAGCTCGACGAGGGAATGATCCAGTGGGGCCTCCGCGCGGCCATGCTCCGACTCCCGTTCCTGCCGACCCGCGCGGGTCTTGCGACCGACGTGGAGCGTCTGCATCCGGACCTCCGGACCATCGCGTCGCCCTACGCCGACGGCGAGCGCCTCCTGGCGATGCCCGCGCTCCCGCTCGACGCCGCGCTCGTCCATGCCGACCACGCCGACGCCCGCGGCAACGCGCAGATCCTCGGCCCCGACCCGTACTTCGACGACCTCTTCTGCGGCGCCGCGCGCACCCGCTACGTCACCTGCGAGCGCATCGTCCCGACCGAGGACTTCGCGGCGCACGGCTGCCTGCACACCCTCGTGCTCGACCGCGGCATGGTGGACGCCGTCGTCGAGGCGCCGCTCGGCGCGCACCCGACGGCGTGCACGCCCGCCTACGGCATCGACCTCGAGCACCTCAAGGCCTACGGCGCGGCGACGACGCCCGAAGGATGGGCCGACTACCGCGCCCGCTTCGTCGACGTCGATCCGGCCGCCTATCTCGCCGCCGTCGGCGGCGCCGAGCGGGTGCGCGCGATCCCGCCGCCGATCTTCTGACCATGGCGACCTCCGACTACACTCTCGCCGAGCTCTGCATCGCGGCCGCGTCCGAGGCCTGGCGCGGCGACGGCGAGATCCTCGCCTCGGGGCTCGGGCTGGTGCCGCGCCTCGCCGCCGGTCTCGCGCGGCTCACCTTCGCTCCCGACCTCCTGATGACCGACGCCGAGTGCCTGCTCGTCGCCGCGCCGGTCCCGGTCGGCAAGCGCCCGGCGGGGTATCGTCTGCCCGTCGAAGGCTGGTTGCCGTTCCGCAAGGTGTTCGACCTCCTCTGGAGCGGGCGGCGCCACGCCATGACCATGCCGACCCAGATCGACCGCTTCGGCACGATCAACATCAGCTACATCGGCGGCACGTTCGAGAAGCCGAAAGTGCAGCTCCTCGGCGTGCGCGGCATCCCGGGGAACACCATCAACCACCCGTGCAGCTTCTTCGTTCCGGAGCACTCGACGCGCACCTTCGTCGCGCGCGTCGACATGGCGTCCGGGGCGGGGTACGACCCCGCGCGCTGGCAGCCGGGCGTGCGGCGCGACCTCCACGAGCTCCGCCGCGTCGTCACCAACCTCGCCGTGCTCGACTTCGGCGGCCCCGACCACGCCATGCGCCTCCGGTCCGTCCATCCCGGGGTGGGCGTGGAGCAGGTCGAGGCGGCCACGGGCTTCCCGCTCGCCCGCGCCGCCGACGTCCACGAGACGCCCGCCCCGACCGCCGAGCAGCTGCGCCTCATCCGCACTGTCCTCGACCCGCACGACGCGCGGGCGACGGTCTTCAGGTCATAGGAGCACGCCGTGCCGATCCGCACCTCCGTCGCTGGCCGCATCGCCGAGGTTCTCCTCGACCACCCTCCCGTGAACGCGCTCGACAGCGCCGGCTGGGCGGAGCTCGCGCGCACCGTCACCGCGGTCGGCGCGCGCGACGACGTGAGCGTCGTCCTGCTCGCGGCCGAGGGGCGCGGCTTCTGCGCCGGCGTCGACATCAAGGAACTCGCACGCGACGCGAAGCTCATCACCACGGTGAACAAGGGCTGCTACGACGCCTTCGCCGCCATCCACGACTGCCCGGTTCCCGTCCTCGCCGCCGCTCACGGCTTCGTCCTCGGCGGCGGCATCGGCCTCGTCGGCTCGTGCGACGTGATCCTGGCCTCGGACGATGCGACCTTCGGCCTCCCCGAGATCGACCGTGGCGCGCTCGGCGCGGCGTCGCATCTCCTGCGCATGTTCCCGATCCAGAAAGTGCGCAAGATGCTCTATACCGGCGAGCCGATCACCGCCGCCGAAGCGTACCGGCTCGGCGCCCTCGAGGCGGTCGTGCCGCGCGCCGACCTGCGCGTGACGGCGCACGCGCTCGCCGCTAGGATCGCCGCCAAGAGCCCGAAGGCGCTCCGTCTCGCCAAGGAGTCGCTGAACGGCATCGAGCTCCTCGACGTCAAGAAGAGTTATCGTTTCGAGCAGGGGTTCACGCTCGAACTCTACACCTCGCCCGATTCGCAGGAGGCGCGCGACGCCTTCGTCGAGAAGCGCGACGCTTCGTTCACCGACCGGGGGAAGTAGCGCACCCCATGGACCTCACCTTCACCCCCGAGCAGGAGGCCTTCCGCGCCGAGGCGCGTGCGTGGCTGGCGGCGCACGTCCCGAGGACGCCGCTCCCGTCGATGGACACCGCGGAAGGCTTCCGGCGGCACCGCGAGTGGGAGCGCGTGCTCCACGACGGCGGGTACGCGATGGTCTCGTGGCCGGTCGAGTACGGCGGCCGCGGCTGCAACCTGATCGAATGGCTCATCTTCGAGGAGGAGTACTGGGGCGCGGGCGCGCCCGGACGCGTCAACCAGAACGGCATCTTCCTCCTCGGCCCGACGCTCATGGAGTTCGGCACGCCGGAACAGAAGGCCCGCTATCTGCCGAAGATGGCGCGGAGCGAGGAGGTCTGGGCACAGGGCTGGTCGGAGCCGAACGCCGGCAGCGACATGGCCGCGATCCGTACGAGCGCGCGCCTCGACGGCGATCACTACGTGCTGAACGGCCAGAAGACGTGGTGCTCGCGCGCGGCGTTCGCGGACTGGATCTTCTGCCTCGTCCGCACCGATCCGACGTCGGAGCGCCACAAGGGCTTGAGCTTCATCCTGGTGCCGCTCGACACGCCGGGGGTGCGCGTCCGGCCGATCCCGCAACTCGACGGCGAGACCGGCTTCGCCGAGGTCTTCTTCGACGAAGCGCGCGTCCCGCGCGTGCACCGCCTCGGCGAGGAGCACCAGGGCTGGAAGATCGCGATGGCGACGGCGGGGTTCGAGCGCGGCCTCATGCTGCGGAGCCCGGCGCGCTTCCAGGCGACGGCCCGGCGCCTGCGCCGGCTCTGGGAGGCGCGCGGCGCCGACGCCGACCCGACGCTCCGCGATCGCGTGGTGCGCGCCTGGATGGACGCCGAAGCCTATTCGCTCTCGACCTACGCTACCGCGTCGCGTCTGATCGCCGGCGGCTCGATCGGCGCCGAGGCGAGCCTCACCAAGATCTTCTGGTCGGAGATGGACGTCCGCATGCACGAGACGGCCCTCGCGCTGCTCGGCGCCGACGCGGGCCTCTTGCCGCCCGTGGCGCCGCCCGAGGCCGCGGGCTGGCTCGACGGCTTCCTGTTCTCGCTCGCGGGCCCCATCTACGCCGGAACGAACGAGATCCAGCGCAACGTGATCGCCGAGCGCGTGCTCGGCCTGCCCCGGGACTGAGGCGCCGATGCACTTCGCCTTCGAAGACGAGCACCTGCGCTTCCGCGACAGCGTCCGCGGCGTGCTGGATCGGGTGTGCGCGCCCGCGGCCGTGCGCAAGGTCTGGGAGGACGCGCCCGCCCACGACGCCGGCCGCTGGCGGGCGCTCGCGGAGCTCGGCCTGCTCGGACTGCTCGCGCCGGAGCGGGCGGGCGGGCTCGGGCTCGACGAGGTGTCGATGGTGCTGGCGCTCGAGGAGACGGGCCGTGCGGCGCTCCCCGAGGCCATCGTCGATACGGCGCTGGTGGCCGTGCCGCTGCTCGCGGGGCTCGAAGATCACGGCATCGCCGACCCCTGGCTCGGGCGCATCGCGGCGGGCGAGGTCGTGGTGGGCGTCGGCTGCCAGCCGAACCCGTGGGTCGCGCACGCCGACGCAGCGGAGCTCCTGCTGCTGGTCGACCGGGACGAGATCCACGCGCTGCCCCGCGCGGAGGTCCGGAGCGAGCCCCTGCCCCACCTCGACGCCGCGCAGCGCCTCTTCCGCGTCGCCTGGACGCCGTCGGCGCGGACGCGGGTCGCCGCCGGCGCGCACGGCCGCCGCCTGCACGCGGCCGCGGTCGACCGCGGCGCGCTCGGCGCCGCCGCCCAGCTCCTCGGCGTCGCCGCACGGCTCATCGAGGAGGCCGTCGGCTACGCGAAGCAGCGCGAGCAATTCGGCCGCGAGATCGGAAGCTTCCAGGCGATCAAGCACAGGCTCGCCAACGCCCGGGTGCGGCTCGAGTTCGCACGACCGGTGGTGTACCGCGCCGCGTTCGGGATCGCCCGCGACCTTCCGGCGCGCGGCCGCGACGCCTCGCACGCGAAGCTCGTCGCGGCCGACGCGGCGGCGTTCGCCGCCCGCGCCGCGCTGCAGGTGCACGGCGCGATCGGCTACACCTGGGAGGACG
>WBZR01001713.1_pt1 | contig 25910 bp, 18 predicted proteins | sample 5204231 | NCBI WGS metagenome assembly WBZR01 (sample SAMN12412403, study PRJNA552823) | activated sludge metagenome | isolation source: activated sludge from anammox sidestream of wastewater treatment plant... | place: USA: Virginia | collected 2017-08
TGTTGTATCGCTCGACGCACCGCCGCTGTCGTGCGGGCGCTCCCGTGTAATATCTGTCCCATAATTCCTCCTGTGTCGGTAGCAAATCATACAATACACCATCACAATGCGGGACCAAACACCTAGCTTCCTGTTTATTACTCTTCTGTACTTATCTAACCGAATGGTGCCGGTTTGGTGGTGCTGGTGTCAGCAGTAAAAAATGCACTTGGAGCGTATACAGGTACTGATAAACTTTGCTACTTGGACAATGCTGATTTCTGGTGCTTCTTCGGGCGGCACTCCATTTATATGATCTTTCCGAATCATAATCCAGGTATCTTGTGTCGGGTTGGATCATCCGGGTGCCCCGGGAAGCTCATCATTGATAATTGATCAGGAGGACGAATGAATCTCAAAAAATGGACAGATGAGGAACTGGTATCGACCCGGGATCAGATCGAGGCATGGTGTGCCAAATATGCCCAATCGGTCTGGGATGGACGCAAGGGATACCTAACGGGATTACTGGGTGTATTTGGTATCTCGACTGGCGTTGTATTTTTAATGTTCGATGGGATTGAAGTGGTGAGTTTTGTGCCGATTTTGCTGGGGGTGATCGTCTGCTTTACATGGTGGAAGACAAAACAGCAGCACAAGAAAAACAATGGTTTTCTGGAAGAGATCAAAGAAGAGATCGCACGCCGGGCAAAAAAAATGGAGAAGATCGAGAAAAATAAGCCCCAGTCAAACCATGCTGTATTACCGTAATTCCAGATTGACTGATCTGCTGCTCGATTGATCCGGGAATTGATCGTCGGTAAGTCTGAGCTCATCAATGTAAGTCGAATGACCGGATTAAGGCAGTTTGAGTGTCAGTTGTGAAATATCTGCTTTGGGAATCCGGACGGGTAGTGAAGGCCGCAGAGTATGCAGAACTTTCCGGGCAGTTGCGCGGCAGACAGTCAGTTTTCCCCCATAAATTCCCACAATCCGGGGAGATTCAGGCGAATCACATTGCAGGTGAGTTTCACGCGAGCGACCGAAAGGGTTGTTGCGCGATACGGGCAGTACGCGCAGGCCGGTAAAGCGTTCCCGTACCGTGGCGCCGTGATCGGGAAAATAATACCGGAAGCAACCCAGCAGGTAGTTTTCTTCGGATACCAGCGGGAGAGCCTTGTCGGGTGCTCCTTCGAATACTGTTTCAGTTGTGCCCAGTAAAATATGCTGTTTCCATGGCAGCGCGAAAATGGCTCTTCGATCCTGTGGTGATTCGAGGTAATAACAGCCTTTATCCAGACTTCCTTCCAGTATCAGATGAGTGCCTTGTACCAGCTCTACCGGGTATGCCGGTGGTGCGGGCGAGATTCGTTCCGCTACCTGACTGACCCATGGGCCGGCAGCATTGACGAGCGAGCTTGCCGTACACTGGTAAGTTTGGTTATTTTCCAGAAATTCGATTTCACAAATCTCTCCGGAAATTCTGGCGTGGATGAATTCGGCCGGGCAGTGTAATTCCGCTCCGATCGAGGAGGCAGAATGCATGATCGCCCGGGTGAGCGCCTGATCGTCGGTTTGCGCATCCCAATACTGGAAGACATGTCTGAGTCCTCGCGTAGAGAGGCCGTCCAGCTCCCCCCATCTCCTTCTTGGTATGGAATGAAAGCCTGCGCCTTTGCTCAATCCTGCAAGCAGGGCATAGAGACTGAGTCCTGCGCGTATGGTCAGCGTATCGCGTGAAGTCTGATCGTAAATGGGGATATGAAATGGCTGCAATCTGACCAGTGAAGGCGCAAGGCGCAGGAGCGCAGCCCGTTCTTTCAGACTTTCCCATACCAGTCCGAACTGGCCGCTTTCCAGATAACGCAGACCGCCGTGGATCAGTTTGCTTGAACGGCTCGAAGTTCCTGCAGCCAAAGCAGTTTTTTCCAGCACCAGCACATTGTAGCCAAGTGCAGCGGCAGCCTGTGCAACGGCTGCGCCTTGAATTCCTCCTCCTATGATTACAATGTCGTAGTGGCGAGTTGTAGGCATGGCTTGGTCAGGGAGCGAGCAGCGTGCCGATCGTATCGGTTTCGATCAGTGTAATGCCGGCTTCTGCATAATCGAGTGCCGTAGCGTAATCATCGACTGTATAAATCACCCATTGCCAGGGGCCGGGCCAGAGTTGATTGAGTTTTTCGGGAAGACAGCGGATGCTGCTGAACAGATAATCCGGCTGCAAGCGTGCTGCCATGGCCGATTGTTCGTCAGTCCAGTGTTCGATGATCCAGCCGGTTTTGTACATCTGATGCGATTTGATCAGTGCAATCAATTCCCAGTCGAATGAAATCAGGACACATTGTGTGTGCACCACATCAATGACCGGAAGAATCGCATCCATCGTTTTGCTCAGACCAAACCGGGCAATGCTTTCAGATTTGATTTCGACGAAGGTGGTGACTTGGGGATGCTGCGCCAGATAGCGGCAGAATTCTGCCAGACGGGGAATTGGAGCAGGCTCTGTACCGGCTGAACACGTGACATCTGGGCAGGAGACGGTCAGTGTATCGATTTCATCGTCTTTCAGTCTGGTCAGATAGGCATTGCGGCCGGTCAATCGCTTCAGATCATCGTCATGACAGAGATAGGGAGTCAGCTGGCGGCTCAGTTGAATGTCAATTTCAACATACCGGGCACCAGCCTGGACTGCAGCCCGAATTCCGACCAGTGAATTTTCCGGATACAATGCGGGATACCCTCGATGGGCAACGAAACAAGGAACACCATGCACCATTACAGAAGAACCACTCCTCTTTTTCCTCGAGTCTACTCTCTATTCCATTGGATTGCGATGTTATCCGGTAATGGAAGGACCGTTCAGGAGCCGTTCAGTTTGAAGGGGGTATGATGTATAAAAGAGATACTCGTTTCAGTATGGTGTTTCCGGCGTTGCTCGCGGCGGTTTTGTTTGTTCCGTTTGTGATGAATTTTCTGGCACATGCGTGGTATGGAGAGAAACATTTTCCACCACTGACGATGATGAAACTGCCGGCTGACAGTTCGGTCATCAGCCTGCCGCAAGAAATAAAACAATACAAACCTTTTGAAATCACATTGCAACTGAATACCAGAGAACTGGCGCGGCGTATCAACGATATCGTCAAGAAATCTCATCCCGGAACCGAGCTGCAAGGTATTCGCAGCGAGGTTTTCCCTGAAATGCGTGCCAGGATAGCCGGAGATGCATTTTCGATCGATCCACCGGAGCCGCAGGTGCAGTTCTTTTCCGGTCAAGGTGAGATGAGCCGGTGGTCCTGGATCATTACTCCAGAAAAGACGGGGCGTCACCACCTGTCGATCGAGCTGCATCTGCAAACGGCTGAAACCACCCGTGAGCATCCGCAAGTTGCGGATCTGGCTGAAATTCAGTTGTTTGTACGAGAAAACCCAGAAGCATGGATGCGGACTCATGGTATCTGGTATGCGCTCTTTACTCTGCTGGCAGCAGGGTGGTGGTGGAAAAAACGTCTAATAAAAAAACGAAAAGCAGCCAAAGAGCAGTAACTGCTCGCTTTATAAAAATACAGCTTTTATCTTCATTTTGTATGCGGAAAATTTTTCTCTGGAGTTTCCTGTCTGGCTTCGCTTTATTTACGGGATCAAATTATCCGGTTCTGGCGGCGGGAGGCGGATATACCGTCACTGATATTCAGCGTATGGGTTTACAGGCCAATGGCTTGCTGCAGGCTGTCCGTTCACAGGTCGAGATAGCCAGGGCAGAGGTTACCAGTGCATCGGCATTTCCCAACCCTGAAGTTACTTTTATGGCTGGCCCTGACAGTAAGCGTTTACCTGAGATTGATACCGGGCCGGCTTCCATGCAACGGCAGGTGACAGTCAGTCAGTCACTGGAAAATCCATTTGTGCGGCGTGCCCGGATCGGTGCGGCAGAGGCCGGGGTGGAAGCCAGTCGCGCAAATCTGGAACAGGCACGGGCAGATCTGGCGGCGCAACTTCGGGTACATATCTATGAATTTCTGTTGCGACGTGGTCTGGCTGAGATGGAATCAGATATTCATGATCTGATGGGGGAAATACAGCGTCGTATCAAGCTGAGCGTTGAATCGGGTGAAACTGCCCGCTTCGAGTTGATTCGTGCCGATACCGAAGTAATGACGGCAGCGAGCAGAAAAGAGGCAGCATTATTGAATACCGAACGGGCACGTATTGCTCTGTTGCAATTGACAGCAGGCGCCTTGCCACCTGAATTCAACGTGACTGCTTCGCTCGGTGATCCGGTCGAATTGCCTTCACTTGAAGCGTTACGTGTTGAGTTATCAACTGTGAATCCGGAAATTCTGCGTTTGGAGGCAGAGCAGAATCGCGCACATCTGCGAATCGACCAGGAGCGTGCTTCTGTACTGCCGTCAGTGAATATTCTTTACAGCAATTACCAGGACAAGCAATTTACATCGAATACCGCTGGATTGAGCGTACGGATTCCACTTTTCTATCAGCGGCGCGGTGAAGTCGATGCAGCGGTTTCAGATGCAGCCAGAGTGCGCGAGACGCTCGATTATCGTCGCTATGAGATCAATCGACTGCTGGAATCCGCCTGGCAGGCGATGGAGATTGCGCGGCGCAGAGTGGAAATGTTTGAAGGCGGTATCGTCAAGGAAGCAGAAGCGGCGCTGCGTGTGGCGGAAGCTGCTTTCCGGCTGGGGGAAAGAGGGTTTATCGAGGTGCTGGATACCCAGCGGGTGTTGCGTAATGCCCGTTCGGAGCTGTTGCAGGCCCAGTTCGAATTACAGTCAGCAGCGGCAGAGATAGATCGGCTGCGAGCGCATTATCCAAAGGAGTAACCTTTTTCAATGAATTTGCAGATACAGATCATTGCTGTTTTTCTTGCATTCGTCACACTGTCTGTTCCGGGTTGCAAGAGCGGAGAGGAACAGGAGCCTCCGGAAAAACACGTCAAGGCAGAAACAGATGATGCCAATACAATTTTTCTCAGGCCGGATTTACGCGAACGGATCAAAACCGGCAAGCCCTTTTATGCCGATATTGCTGAAAAACTGAGCGTCCCCGGGCAGATCAAGGTCAACGAATTGAAGCTTGTTCAGGTCGGGGCGAGCTTTACCGGGCGGATCGTCGAAATTTATGCACATTTGGGGGATAGTGTTTCCGCCGGTACCAAACTGGCCAGGATTTCAAGCCCGGAACTGACCCAGGCTCAACTGGCTTATCTGCGTGCAAATTCTCTGGCAGTACTGGCACAGCGTGCAGCCATGCGCGCACAGCAATTGTTTGAGGAGGATGTCATCAGTGCTGCAGAACTGCAGCGCCGGGAATCGGAATTACAGGTTTCAAACGCTGAACTGAGTGCGGCGAAGGATCATTTGCGGTTGCTGGGAATGGATAACCAGGCAGTGCAGGATCTGACCAAACGTGGCCAGATCCTGCCTTCCGTGGTCATTACCGCACCGCGCAGCGGTACGGTAATTGCACGCGATGTTGCGCTGGGACAGGTGGTTCAGCCTTCGGATCAGCTATTTACACTGGCTGATTTGTCGGTGCTGTGGGTGGTGGGGGATGTCCCGGAGCATGCTGCCCATTTTGTCGAGCTGGGTCAGCATGTGGAAGTGCGCGTACCTGCATTGGGGGACACGAGTTTCGATGGAACCATCATTTTTGTATCCGACATCGTCAATCCGCTGACACGGACGGTAACTGTCCGCACGGAAGTGGATAATCCCGAACGCAGGCTGCGACCAGATATGCTGACCACGGTGCATATCGACGAACATGCGCGCGAACGTCTGGTCATCCCGGAAGGGGCGGTGGTACGTGAGAATAATGAGGATCATGTGTTCATTGCCCGGGAAGATGGCGGTTTCACACTGACTCCGGTCAAACTGGATGAAATGATCAATCAGGTAAGACCCGTCCTGGAAGGGTTGACACCGGATCAGCAGATCATCGTCGATGGTGCCTTTCACCTGAATAACGAGCGCAAGCGCAAGGATCTGGAGTAATGATGATTACTTCTCTGGTACGCGCCATGCTGGCGCAGCGGCTGGTGGTAGTCGTGCTGACGCTGATTCTGATGGGGTTTGGTCTGCATGCAGCACAACGCTTGTCGGTCGATGCGTTTCCGGATGTCACCAATATTCAGGTGCAGATTGCGACTGAGGCAGTCGGTCGCAGTCCGGAAGAGATAGAACGGCTGGTGACGGTTCCACTGGAAATTGCCATGACCGGATTGCCCGGACTGGAGGAAATGCGTTCACTGAACAAGAGCGGTTTATCCATCATTACCCTGGTTTTTACCGATGAAACCGATGTTTATTTTGCCCGGCAACTGGTCATGGAGCGGCTGCTGGAAGCAGCCAGTAAAATGCCACCGGGAATCATCCCGCGCCTGGGTCCGGTTTCTACGGGCCTGGGAGAGGTTTATCAATACACGATCGATCATCCCAATGATGGTGAGCGGGCACTGACCGTCGAAGAACTGACCGAACGGCGCATCGTGCAGGACTGGATTGTCCGGCCAATGTTGCGATCCATTCCCGGGGTGGCGGAAATCAATTCGCAGGGAGGGTATGTCAAGCAATATCATGTGTTGACGGATCCCAACAAACTGCGTCACTACGATCTGACACTGAACCAGGTAGAGAAGGCCGTTGCAGAAAATAATGCCAATGCCAGCGGCGGTATCCTGCCGACCGGCAGTGAACAGTATCTCGTTCGAGGGGTTGGCCTGATTCGCACCCTGCAGGATATTGGCAATATCGTCCTGTCGGAAGAGCGCGGTGTGCCTGTATTCGTGCGTGACATCGCTGAAGTGAAACTGGGCACGGAGGTCAGGGCAGGGGCCGTCATCAAGGGTGGGTATACCGAATCGGCTTCCGGCATCGTGCTGATGGTCAGAGGCGGGAACGCCAAGGAAATCGTGGAGCGCGTCAAGGTAAAGGTGGCGGAGATCAATGAGCAGAAACTGCTGCCCGGCGGATTACAGATCGTTCCGTATTATGACCGTACCGACCTGGTCGATGCCGCATTGTGGACGGTCAGCAAGGTACTGATGGAAGGTATTTTTCTGGTCATCGTCGTATTGTTCATCTTTCTGGGGGATGTGCGCTCGAGCCTGATCGTGGTGGCAACACTGGTAGTTACGCCCTTACTGACATTCATGATAATGAATCACCAGGGTATCTCCGCCAATCTGATGTCACTGGGCGGGCTTGCGATCGCGATCGGGCTGATGGTCGATTCCACCGTGGTGGTGGTGGAAAATGTCTTTCATCGCCTGGGCCATAGTGGCAACACGCAGGAATCACGTGCGCGTACCATTATTGAGGCGGTGGGTGAGGTCGGTACACCGGTGATTTTTGGGATTTGCATCATCATTCTGGTGTTTCTGCCACTGATGACGTTACAGGGTATGGAGGGCAAGTTGTTCAGTCCGCTGGCCTTTACGATTGCGATTGCTTTGGCGATTTCCCTGATCGTCTCGCTGACTTTGTCCCCGGTATTGTGTGCCTATATCCTGAAAGGGGGGGCCGATCACGATACAACGATCATTGCCAAACTGAAAGCGGCTTACCATTCCTTGCTCAACACTGCACTCAAGCGGGGAAAACTGACAGTTACCACTGCGCTGGGATTATTGCTGCTGTCTTTTGTGTTGTTTCCATTTCTGGGGAAATCGTTTATTCCAACTTTGAAAGAAGGTGCATTGACTCCCCAGATCAACCGGGTAGCCTCGATTTCCCTGTCCGAAGCCATTGAAATGGAAATGGAAGCCATGAAGGCCGTATCGAAGGTGCCAGGGGTGAAAAGTGTGGTCTCCAAACTGGGGCGCGGTGAATCTCCTGCTGACCCGGCCGGGCAGAATGAATCCGATCCGATCGTGATACTCGATCCGGAGTCCGGTCGTACCCAGGATGAAGTGGATGAAGATATCCGCAAATTGCTGGAGGTGCTGCCAGGCGTCAATATCGTTTTGTCACAGCCGATTGCCGAAAGAGTGGATGAGATGGTGACTGGTGTACGCTCTGAAATTGCAGTAAAAATTTTCGGGGACGATCTGAATAAATTGCGTGAGCTGTCGGAACAGATCGCACGCATTTTACGCAGCATTCCGGGTGCACAGGATATTCGTATAGAACGTCTGTCCGGCCAGCAATCCCTCACCATCGATGTTGATCGTAATGCCATTGCGCGTAACGGTATCAATGTCGCTGATGTGCATGAACTGATCGAGACTGCTGTCGGCGGTCGTGAAGTCAGTACTTTGTACGAAGGTGAGCGGCGTTTTTCCATCGTGGCACGTTTTCCACAACATTTTCGTGACAGTATCGAAAGCATTCGCAATTTGCTGCTGCGGGCCCCGGATGGCGTAACCGTGCCCTTATATACTGTTGCTAACATTAACATCGTCGATGGTCCCGCCCAGGTTTCACGTGAAAATGCCAAGCGTCGCGTAGTAGTCGGATCGAATGTCGAAGGCCGTGATCTGGGCGGGTTTGTAGCAGAGGTACAGGAGCGGATTGCCAAAGAAGTGAAACTGCCTGACGGTTATTTCTTCGAGTGGGGGGGGCAGTTCGAGAATATGGAGCGCGCTATGGCTACGCTTTCGATCATTGTCCCGATAACGATTTTTGCGATTTTCTTTTTACTGTTCATGTTGTTCAATTCCCTCAGATTGGCTGCTTTGATCATTCTGGTGCTGCCATTTGCATCGATAGGGGGTGTATTTGGCCTGTTTGTCACCGGTGAATATCTATCGGTGCCTGCCTCGGTTGGTTTTATCGCATTGTGGGGAATTGCGGTATTGAACGGAGTGGTGCTGATTTCCTATATTCGCAAATTGCGTGATGAGGGGGTCAGCGTGAAGGATGCCGTCATCAAAGGATGTGAACAGCGTTTCCGCCCGGTCTTGATGACCGCTACGGTAGCCATGCTCGGGCTGGTTCCGTTTCTATTTGCGACCGGCCCTGGCTCAGAAGTGCAGCGACCACTTGCCATCGTGGTCATCGGCGGGTTGATTACCTCTACATTGCTGACGCTGGTAGTATTGCCCGTGCTGTATCGCCGGTTTGATCAACCTCCGGTCACACAGCAGCAAATCCTCTGATCGAGATTTTGAACAAGTTTTGAGAGGTGATCCTCAGCCAATTAGCAGGTTTCGTCATGGCTGTCAGAGCTATGGTCGAGATAGCCCAGGAAACCACCAGACTGATGGTTCCAGAGTCTGGCATAAAGCCCGTTGAGTGACAGCAGCTCGGCGTGGCGCCCCTGCTCGACGATGTGCCCGTTATCCAGCACGATCAGCCGATCCATGGCCGCAATGGTAGAGAGACGGTGGGCAATGGCGATCACGGTTTTGTTTTGCATCAGCTCATGCAGGCTTTGCTGGATACTGGCTTCTATATCAGAATCCAGCGCAGACGTTGCCTCATCCAGAACCAGAATAGGTGCATTTTTGAGCAGTACCCGGGCAATGGCAATACGCTGGCGTTGCCCGCCTGACAGATTGACTCCGCGTTCTCCCACCATGGCGTCGTACCCTCTGCGGCCGTAACTGTCTACCAGTTCCTGGATGAATTCATGCGCATGGGCCCGCTGTGCGGCCAGGATGACTTCTTCTTCGGTGGCATCGGGTCTGCCAAACAGGATATTTTCACGGATGGAACGGTGCAGCAATGAGGTATCCTGAGTAACGATGGCGATGTTGGCACGCAGGCTCTCCTGCGTTACCGTACGAATATCCTGCTGATCGATCTGGATACTGCCCTGCCGGATATCATAAAAACGCAGCAAAAGGTTGATCAGAGTCGATTTTCCGGCACCGGAGGGACCGACAATCCCTACCTTTTCGCCAGAGCTGATATGGAGATCGAGTGCTTTGAAAATCCGGTGATCTTCGTTTTTAATATCGTTATGGTAGGAAAATTCGACCTGGTTATAATCGATTTGTCCCTTCGTGACGAATAGCGGTATGGCATCGGGGGTATCTGTTACTGCATATGGTTTGGCCAGCATGTTCATGCCATCCTGCACGATGCCGATGTTCTCGAATAATTCTCCGACTTCCAGCATGATCCAGTGAGACATCCCGGTCAGGCGGATGGCAAGACTCAGTGCAATGGCAATTGCTCCTGTGCTGATACTTGCATCGAGCCACAACAGGATACCAAGTGTGCCGATCGCAAAAACGGACAGCATGTTATTGATCCAGACACAGATATTCAGCTGCGTCACCAGACGCATTTGCGGGTGGACGGTATCCAGAAATTCCTGCATACCGTCCCGGGCATAGTCGGATTCCCGCCGGGTGTGAGAGAAGAGCTTGAGGGTGAGAATGTTGGCATAGCTGTCCACGATGCGTCCGGTCATGTTTGAACGGCTATCTGCCTGAATCCGGGAGATGTGCCGGAGTTTGGGTATGAAGTAGCGCAGAATACACAAGTACACTGCCAGCCAGATGATCAGCGGAATACAAAGGCGCAGATCTGCATTGGCAATCAGCAGTAATGCAGTTGCCAGATAGACGGTAACAAACAGCAGAACATCGAGCGTTTTGATGATCGTTTCGCGCACAGCCAGTGCCGTTTGCATGACTTTGGTCGCGATACGTCCGCTGAATTCGTTCTGAAAGAAGGCATAACTCTGGTCAAGCAGGTAGCAATGAGATAGCCAGCGAACGACCATGGGAAAATTTCCCATCAGGGACTGGTACAGAATGACTGAATGAAAGAAAACGATCACCGGCATCGCTATCAGGATGAAAAGTGACAATCCCAGCAAGGTTAATCTTTCTTCCTGTAAAAACGCTTGTGGATCTTTCTCAGCCAGCCAGTCTATGATGGTTCCCAGTACACCGAACAGCATGGCTTCACCGACGGCAACACAAAAGGTGGCGATCGCCAGCAGAATGAAATAAATCTCTGCACCTTTCATGTAATGGCGGCAGAACCGGTAGAGCGTAGCAGGAGGTTCGGTCAGTTTGCCGGATGGAAAGGGGTTGATCAGGCGTTCGAAATAACGGAGCATAAAATCGTGTTTCAGAAAAAACAGGTGGTGAGAAATATCAGATGAACCACATTATGGTTGCGGTGTAAATATTGATATCCATCAGAATTCACAAGGATACCAGATTTTGTCAGGTAACTGATTCTGGAAATCCGGCAGATAACCGGGTGGATATTTTCGTTTCGGCCACGGCGACTGGTCTGATCGACCAGCAATGACCGATAGAGATGAAGTGTTTCCCGGCACTGCGGGCTACGGGGGAGAGACTAACGGCAGCATGACTGTAAAAATCGTTCCTTTCGATACTTCGCTGGATACATGCAGCTTTCCACCGATTTCCTCGACATATTCCCTGCTTTCGAAAACACCGATACCCATCCCTGCTGTTTTGGTCGATTCGAAAGGAGTGAACAGTTTCTCGCGAATGAATTGCTCACTCATACCATATCCGCTATCTTCGATTTCGATGACTGCCCATCCAGGTTGTTGCTTGAGCCGTACCTCGACATACCCGTCTTTAGAAGTTGCTTCGATTGCGTTTTGTACCAGATGGCCAAGGACGCGTTCCAGACGTGACAGATCAGCCAGTACATTCAGTTCTGTGTCGAGGATGTCAAGTACCGGCTGAGGTTCATAAAAGGATTTGCTGGCAATGATCCGTTGCAGCAGCTCATTCAGAGACAGGGCATTTTTTTCTTCACGCATGTTTTCACTGCTGAGTTTTTCGAGCATGCGTTTCATTTTATTGACGGATAACGCTACGGTGTCCAGCATATCCTGCTGAAATTCCGGGTTATCCTTATGCTTTTCTGCATTGGTAAGTAACAGCGAAAGCTGAGCGATCAGATTTTTGATGTCATGTACGATGAATGTGGACATGCGATTGAAGGATTCAAATTGCCGGGCCGTGGATAATGCCTGGGCTGCCTCGTACTGCGCCAGATAACTGGCTGCCTGTCTTCCTGCTACTTTCAGTAAATCCCTGACTTCCCAGTTGAACTCGACTGCGCTGCGCGGTTCGGTCAGCACTACGAATCCCAGCAGTTCTCCGTGTAATATCAGTGGTACCACCCAGCGTGCCTTGGGAATGGTGGGCAGCCAGTCGGGTAATATCATGGCCGCGTATTTCTGTGATTCGGAATCATGCTGGTATAAATCGATCACCCAGGAATTTTCCTGCATGAACTGGCAAAAAGGGCTATCCATTGCCACGGAAGCGTCGATATGTGGAATATTCCAGCGGGCAATCGGCAGATAGGCATGGTGTTGTTCCGATTTGAACCATACTCCTCCGGCCGGACTTTCGACGAGCTGTGCGAGTGACTTGATCACCCGAACCCTCAATTCTGTTTCTTCCTCGGACAGAGTGCGTGTAAAGCGCAGCCACTCTTCACGATAGTCATAGTTGTAACTGAAGAAATGTTTACTGATGAACACCTTGAGCCAGGAACGCGTCGTCCCGGAGAACAGTACGACGATCAGCAGAATAATCGCCCCGAACAGGAAAGTGAGCTGGAATATCGTTCCCCAGGTGCCTCCCGAGAATCGGAGGTAATAGCCTGCTGCGGCCATCAATAACAGATAAACCGCCGCGCCGAACAATGCGGAAGAGTAAAACAGGATGCGCCTCGAAACCGCGATACCTACCGTCCATTTCGGATTGCGCGCGGCTGAGAGGGCAATCAGCGGAACGATGAGTGTATTGACCCATCCCCGGGCAACCCAGATATCGGCACTGATTTTTCTGAACAAGAGTGCATCGCTGTACAGATAAAAATCGTAGACAAACAGGCCGCCAATACCCAGGCAGATGAATTTGGTTCCCCAGCGCTGTTCATGAGGAGTGTTCCGGTAGTACTGTTCCACCAGGATCATCCCGATGATGGCCATTGCCACCCATATAAGAAAATCCCGGGAAGCACCCGGCTGATCCGGATCGATACCGGTGGTCTGACCAAAAACGACTATCTGAGCCAGGCAAATCAGGTAGAACAGAGCGATGGCAGCGACTGCCGGTCTGATTTTAGGTGATGTGTTATCTGTCTTTCCCGGCTGGAAGGGCCCCAGCAAGGTGATCAGGAAGATGGTCAGGGTAGCGTTGCGCAGCAGTTCCAGTACCTGGATCAACAGAGGATAGGCGTAATCCAGATAGGACAGCCCTGCGATCGTTGCCGCCCATATCGAGGAGGAAAGACAGGCTGCTGCCAGTAATAAACCGTAAAGACGTCCCCGCCAGCTGGTAATGAGCAGAATGGATAAAAAGAAAAAGGCTGCTGCTGCTGCTGCGTAGCTCAGGGTTGTCATGGTGGTCAGCACGGGGGGAGGTCGTGACTGCCAAAATTCATCGGCTGCCTTTGCGCAACAGGACGACGCCAACAGTGTCGATCAGAATGACGAAATCGAGAAACAGGCTGTGGTTTTTGACGTAATACAGATCGTACTGGAGCTTCTCGATGGCATCCTCAATCGATGCTCCATAGGGATAGCGTACCTGGGCCCAGCCGGTAATACCCGGCTTGATACTGTGCCGCATGTTGTAATAGGGAACCTGTGCACTCAGCATGTCAACGAAATGAGGCCGTTCGGGCCGCGGACCGACGAAACTCATTTCACCCTTGAGCACATTGATGATCTGCGGTAGTTCGTCGATTCTCAGTTTGCGGATGATTCGCCCCACCCGCGTCGAACGGGGATCGTCAGCAGTGGCCCATTGCGGCTTTCCAGCCTTTTCCGCATCGTTGAACATGCTGCGGAATTTGATGACCATGTAAGTTTTTCCCGCATCCCCCACTCTTTCCTGACGATAAAATACCGGCCACCCGTCTTCGATCACTATCAGCAGCGCAGTCAGTAGCATGATGGGTAACGTAACGATCAGCAGCAACAGGCTGGTGATGATATCGAACATGCGTTTGACCACGGTTCTCAAGGTTCCCTGGTTGAAACCGCTGCCAAATACCAGCCAGCTGGGATAGAGTGAATCCATTCGCAAGTGGCCGCACTCTCTTTCGAAGAAACCAACCAGATCAGTGACTTTTATACCGCTTATCCTGCATTCCAGCAGCTCCTGAATGGGAAAAGTACCGCCCCGTCTCTCCTGAGTCGCGACGATGACTTCACTGGCATCATATTGATCGACCAGAGAGGTCAGTGAACCGGTTTTCGGGATGATCATTTCCGTCGGAACATGCCGGTTTTCTTTATCGAATGGCACGAATCCAACAATTTTTAAATTAGGCAGAATGGAAGTCTTGTCAATGAGATCGAGCAATTCTCCGGCATTTACCCCGGCACCCAGTACGAGCGCACGGGGACGTAAACTGTCGAGCCCGGACCACCTGAAAAAAAGCAGCCGGATGATCAATATCAGCAACAAGGCCAGCAGCATTACGATGGCCAGCAGCCCGCGGCCGAAGTAAAGATCCGGAAACAGATAAAAAATAAGGGTGATGAAACCGAAACCCAGCGCAAGAGAGGGGAGCAATCTGAGCAGAATTCCTTCGAAATCCTGCCGGCCGTCCAATTGGTACATACCCAGCGCAGCCATGCTGGCGAGGATTACGAAAGTAAAAGTGACCGCTCCAGGTAATTGTGAGATCAGTGATCCCGATACCGGGACATCCCATTGCATGAATCGAATGGCCGCACCGGCAAAAAAAACCGCAAGCAATGCAGCAGCCTCGATGCTGGCGAGCAATACGGAAAATCCGGAAATGTAATGATTAGATACCCGAATCAAAGCATACCCCAGCCAGAATGACGTATAAATAAACGGATCGGTAAAAAACGGTAAGATCGATGGCGAGCCATCTCACTGTCATAAAACGATCAGAAGCCACCTTGTTTGAGCAGATCAATAACGTAGTTAGCCGGGATGGCATAGCTGATCCCGCTTGGATCGCTCAGTATAGACTCCTTTTTGCCTTTTATGAAAACCATATTCACCACCCCGTAAACCTCTCCGGTATCCGGGTCATACAATGGGCTTCCGCTGTTGCCCGGATAAGCCGTACCATCGAGCTGAAATATTTTGTAAGCCGATTTTTGCAGTTGTCGAATTTTTGCCGCATCGAGTTGCCTGGCATTTTGTGCAGGCAGGATGACAGGCGTGATTGAAGAAATGGTAGCTCGATGGGTCACCGGGTAGAAGCCGAGTACCATTCCTATGGGAAAGCCGGTAAATGCCAGCAATTTTCCTTCTTTTATCGTGCCGGCATCCCCCAGTTTCATTGCAGGTAATGCTGTTCCCTCGAAACGCAAGAGAGCAAGATCATGTTCTTTATCCAGAGCAATGATCGTGGCATTTCTCAGTTCAGGTTTTTCACCCTTTCCGGTCATGATGATCAATGAGCCTTTGCTGGTATTGCTGGATAAATCAGAAATCACATGGGCATTGGTTATGGCATGTAAACCATCTTCGACCACGAAGCCGGTACCAAGAAAATTGACAGGGGGAGAATGTAATTTCTGGAAAGAGCCTATTCCAACAATTGCCGGTTTGATTCGCTCCACTGTTTTTACGAGATCTGCCTGACAGAATGGAGAATAGAGCAGTACCAGACACACGATAAACAATCGCAGAACGGGAAATGCAGCCGGGTTGAACATGTGGCAGGAGTAAAATGGGTTGAAGAGTGGTGCCCGCAGTGACTGCAGGACACCGTTCAAAAAATTATTCCTGTCATATAAACCGGTCCTTCCATGCCAATGACAAGCTGGCACAGGTTGTTCTGGCGTGACAGAAAAATCTGGTAGGCGGTACTGGAATCGAACCAATGACTTCCACCGTGTGAAGGTGACACTCTACCGCTGAGTTAACCGCCTCTTTGTTGCCTCTTAACGACAGGATTAGACCATAGCCTGTTTATGCTGGTCAATTATTATCGTTCTCCTGAATTCCTGCAAAATAATTGTTTCTGCCCCTAAGGCAAACTCGACCAATCTGCTATACAATTTCAACCATTGCAATATCAGCCCGCGGCAACAGGCTCCATTCTTAATATCCGGCAAGATTTACCCTATGTTCATCAGCGTACTCGATCTGTTCAAAATTGGTATTGGCCCTTCCAGTTCTCACACCATGGGGCCGATGACGGCAGCAAATGTTTTCCGTGATCATGTCGATCAGTTGGTCTCGCAGACTCCAGACGATCTCAACTATCGTGTCTATTGTGTGCTCAAGGGTTCGCTTGCCTTTACCGGCAGAGGGCATGCAACGGACAGGGCAGTGGCTTTGGGATTGCACGGCCATAGCCCCGTCTCGCTTGCCGGAGAGGATGTCAATGCACTGACGGCAAAACTCTGGGCCACCGATACGTTGCAACTTACCAGCGGGAGAGAGATTGGTTTCAACCCTGAGGATGATATCGTTTTTGATAAATCGGACCCATTGCCGCAACACCCCAATGGCATGATTTTTTATCTGCTGGATGAAGAGGGGAAAAAAATTCTGTCAGAAACCTTTTTTTCCATCGGGGGCGGGTTCATCTGCACCCTGGCAGAAATCAACCAGCTGAATGCTCCGCTCAAAATGGAATCTGCCGGGTTGTATCCCTATCCGTTCGATTCTGCGATCGGCATGCTAGAAATGTCTCAGCAGAGCGGCTTATCCATCGCCGAAATGAAGCGTGCCAATGAGTTGACCAGAATGTCGGCGCAGGAGCTTGAACAAGGGTTGGATAGTATCTGGAAAGCCATGTGTCACTGTGTCGAGCAGGGATTGACGGCAGAAGGCCGTCTCCCGGGCGGGTTGAGTATACGCAGACGTGCAAAAGATTTGTACGAACAACTGCAGATGCATCCGGAAAAGGCCACACTGAACGATTGGTTATGTGCTTATGCCATGGCAGTCAATGAAGAAAATGCTGCAGGGCACATGGTCGTTACAGCACCCACCAACGGTGCTGCCGGGGTTATTCCGGCAGTCATTTACTATCTGCTCAAACATGAAGGCGGTACTGAACAGCAGGTACGGGATTTCCTGCTGACAGCTGCGGCCATTGGCGGGCTGATCAAGCACCTCAGCTCTATTTCCGGTGCCGAAGTAGGTTGCCAGGGAGAAGTAGGTTCAGCAGCAGCCATGGCTGCGGCCGGTCTCTGTGCGGTACGAGGAGGTACTACCGAGCAGGTCGAAAATGCCGCTGAAATTGCGCTGGAACATCACCTGGGTATGACCTGTGATCCGGTCGGTGGGCTGGTTCAGGTGCCTTGCATCGAACGCAATGGCTTTGGCGCAATCAAGGCACACACGGCCGCCGCACTTGCCTGTCGCGGTACTGGTGAACATTTCATACCGCTTGATAACTGTATCAATGCGATGAAACAGACTGGCCTGGAGATGTCGCACAAATACAAGGAAACTTCACTGGGCGGCCTGGCTGTCAGTGTCAGTATCACTGAATGTTGAGAGCGTTATTTCCTGAAATTCTCGTTGTGAGGGGGCGATAGCCGGAGAGTCGCATTATTCAAAGTAAGCCATTCTGCTGCATGGCTGCACGACAGAAAATGCGTGCCTGATCGTCATAGGCGATACGCCCGCATCGCATACAGTACAAATATGAACATCTCCAGGGTAATACTGATTCCACGACTGTGGCGGTTTCCTGCCATTGTCCCGTGCGTTGGATCATTACATTGAGTTGCTGATTATCAGATAGTGATACGGGTCTTCTCCCGCTGATCGCTGTCTTACGTGAAAAGACCTGTGTTTTTAATGACCGAATACAGGATTTTCAGATTCCCCATGTACCCCTTACTTGCAAGCTTCTTCTCATCGCACCAGCAGGCGCTGGGTGTTCTGTTTGCCTTGCTGGCGGCGATTGGTTTTTCCGCCAAGGCAATTTTCATCAAACTGGCCTATGTCGAGCCTGTGGATGCCGTAACTTTGCTGGCCTTGCGCATGGTGTTCTCCGTGCCGTTTTTCGTATTTGCCATGCTGCACGGACGGGCGCAGGCCACACCCATGGCCCGGCACGACTGGCTCGCTGTCCTGCTGCTGGGGCTGATGGGTTATTATCTGGCGAGTTTTCTTGATTTTCTCGGTCTGCAATATATCAGCGCTGGGTTGGAGCGCATGATTCTGTTTCTGTATCCCACCATGGTGGTGCTTATCAGTGCGCTGGTATTTCGCGCGGCTATCGGGCGCAGGGTCTGGTTCGCCTTGTTGCTCAGTTATGTTGGTATCGGGCTGGTATTCGTGCATGATTTCCACATCACATCGGATGGTCTGTTCATGGGGAGTAGCCTCGTTTTTGCCAGCGCACTGGCTTATGCCATCTACTTGATTGGTGCCGGACACACCATCGCCCGTATCGGCTCCATGCGCTTTACCGCTTATGCCATGACCGTCGCCTGTCTGGCCTGCATTGCCCAATTCCTGCTCACCCATCCGCTGGATGATTTGCAGCAATCCACCCGTGTCTATGGCCTCAGCATTGGTATGGCGCTGTTCTCCACCGTGATGCCCGCCTTTGCCCTTTCCGCTGCCATGCGGCGAATCGGCTCCATGCAAACTTCCATGATAGGCGCGCTGGGGCCGGTGGCGACCATTTATCTGGCTTACGTGTTTCTCGCGGAACAACTGTCGCTGGTACAGCTGGCAGGCTCGGGGCTGGTATTGATTGGCGTGATGATGATCAGTATGCGGAAGATGGAATAATGGAATGCTCTGGAAAACCTGAACTTGAGCAGGGTATACACTGAGTAATGATGGCATCCAGGTTATAGAAGCCCATTGCCCGTAAACCATTCGCTGATGGTGTGCCTACCTACCTCGAACAACTTGGTCATCACTTCGACCATGCGTTCGACAACACTTCCGCTTGCTGTAGCACCAATTCCACTGCCTCCAGCTGCTTGTCGGGCGGGTACTTCCATTTCTGCAAGGTGCGCCGCACCAGTATCCGCAGCTTGGCGCGTACGCTCTCGCGCACCTGCCAATCCACCGTGGTGCTGTTGCGCAGTTTCTCGGTGATTTCTATGGCGATCTTCTTGAGAATGTCGTCGCCTAGTTCCCGCACGGCGCTTTCGTTGTTGGCCAGGGCGTCGTAGAAAGCGATCTCGTCCGGATTCAGTCCCAGTGCCGCTTCGCGCTCCAGCGCCGCCTGGAAGTCCTTCGCCATCTGGATCAGCTCCTCGATGATCTGCGCCGTTTCCACCGCTCGGTTGTGGTATTTGCGCAGGGTTTCCAGCAGGCGGTCGCCGTACTTCTTCTCCTGCACCACGTTGTTGCGTGCGTGCGCCTTGATCTCGTCGCGCAGTAGCTTTTCGAGCAGTTCCACCGCCAGGTTGCGGCTCTTCATCTGCCGCACGTCTTCCAGAAACTCGTCCGACAGCAGGCCGATATTGGGTTTGTCCAGACCCGCCAGCGCGAAGATGTCCGCCACCCCGTCAGCGACAATGGCATTGTCCAGAATCTGCTTGAGCGCGCTGTTCTTGTCTGCGTCCGAACGCTTGCGGTCCACCGTGGTGAACTTGACGATGGCGGCCTTGACGGCGGCAAAGAAGGCAATCTCCGTACGCAGCGCGGCGGCTTCATCGAGCGTGCTGCACAGGGAAAATGCCTTGCTCACGGCCAGCATGGCATCGAGGAAGCGCTGCTTGCCGTCCTTCAGCCCCAGGATGTGGTTGGCCACCGGCACCAGCAGCTTCATTGCATCGGTCTCGAATCCGCTGTAGTCGAAGCCGTGCATCAGCCCGCGCACGATGTCCAGCCTTTCCAGCAGCACCGCCAGGGCTTCAGCGGCGTTGTGCGCCGGGTCGCCCTTGCCCTTGGATTCGGTGTAGGTCTTGAGCGCCGCTTTTAGCTCGTTGGCGATGCCGATGTAGTCCACCACCAGGCCGCCGGGCTTGTTGCGGAACACCCGATTGACGCGGGCAATGGCTTGCATCAGGTTGTGGCCCTTCATGGGCTTGTCTACATACATCGTGTGGCAGCAGGGCGCGTCGAAGCCGGTCAGCCACATATCACGCACGATCACCAGCTTCAGCGGGTCCGCCGGGTCCTTGAAGCGTTTTTCCAGGCGCTTCTTCACCTGCTGGCTGTACAGGTGCGGCTGCAACAAGGACTTGTCCGCCGCCGAGCCGGTCATCACCACCTTGATTGCGCCCTTTTCCGGGTCGTCGCTGTGCCAATCCGGGCGCAGCGCAACAATGGCGTTGTACAGCTCGGCGCAGATGTCGCGGCTCATGCAGACGATCATCGCCTTGCCTTCCAGCGTGGCGGTGCGTGTCTCGAAGTGCTGCACCAGGTCGGCAGCCACTTGTTCCAGACGCGGCTGCGCGCCCACCAGCTTGGTCAGTGCAGCCCAATCACTCTTGGTCTTTTCGCGGGCGGTGATGTCTTCCTCGTCCTCGATGACCTCATCCACCTGGGCATTGAGCGCGTCGATCTCCGTCTGATTCACGTCCAGCCTGGTCAGGCGACTTTCATAGAAGATCGGCACCGTGGCGCCATCATCCACCGCATCCTGGATGTCGTAGATGCTGACGTAGTCGCCGAACACCGCCCGCGTATCCTTGTCTTCCAAGGCGATGGGCGTACCGGTAAAGCCGATGAAGGTGGCGTTTTTCAGCGCATCGCGCAGGTGTTTGGCATAGCCGAACACGTACTTGCCGGTCTTGGTGTCCAGCCGCCCCTTCATGCCGTACTGGCTGCGGTGGGCCTCGTCGGAAATCACCACGATATTGCTGCGATCCGACAGCAGCGGATGCTGTTCTTCATCGTCCAGCAACGCGAATTTCTGCACCGTGGTAAAGATGATGCCGCCCGCCTCGCGCGAAGCCAGCATCTCGCGCAGTTCCTCGCGGCTGCCGGCCTGCATTGGCGTTTGCCGGAGCAGGTCTTCGGCGGCGCAGAAGGTGCCGTACAACTGCCCATCCAGATCGTTACGGTCGGTCACTACCACCAGTGTGGGGTTCTTCATCTCCGGCTGCTGCAACAGCTTGCCCGCGTAGCAGGCCATGGTGATGCTCTTGCCCGAACCTTGCGTATGCCACACCACGCCGGCCTTGTGGCTGCCGGGCTGCACCTCTTTGCCGTAGGTGGCACGCGGCTCCTGCACTTCCAGCAGCCCTTTCTGCGGATGACTGGCGGCGATCACCGTCGCCTTGACCGCCTCCCGCACGGCATGGAACTGGTGGTAGCCTGCGATTTTCTTGATGATCTGGTCGGCATCCTGTTCGAACAGCACGAAGTGACGCACATAGTCGAGAAACAGCGCAGGCTCGAAGAAGCCGCGCACCAGCGTTTCCAGCTCGAATTCCAGCAACGGCCGGTCATCCTCGTTGGCAATTGCCCGCCAGGGCTGCATGCGCTCCTGATTCGCCGTCAGGGAACCCAGCCGTGCGGTGAAACCGTCGCTGACCACCACCGCCACGTTGGTGTTGAACAGGTCGCTGATTTCTTCCTTGTAGGTCTGGATCTGGTTGAAGGCATCCCAGATGTCGGTCTGCTCGTTGGCCGGGTTCTTCAGCTCGATCACCGCCAGCGGCAAGCCGTTGACGAAGGCCACCAGGTCCGGGCGACGCGGCTGTTTGGTGCCGCTCACGGTGAACTGGCTGATCAGCAGGAAATCGTTATTGCGCGGCTCGGCAAAGTCGATCAGGTTAACCAGATCGCTGCGCTTCTCGTCGCGCCTTTCATCAATTAAGGAAAACTCGACCGAGATACCGGACAGCAGCAACCGATGCACGCGGCGGTTGCGGACGATCAACAGTGGTTCGCTGACCGTCAGCAGCTCATGCGCGGCCTGTTCCAGCGCGGAGGCGGGGATGTGCGGATTGATGCGTGACAGCGCGGCCAGTAGGTGTTTCCGCAGTACCACTTGACGGTAATCGGTGCGGGCGGGGCTGTCGCCATCTGGTGCGATCTCTGGTCCCTGTGTGTACGCCCAGCCGAGACTCTGGAACCATTCGATGCAGAGGTTTTCGAGTTGTTGTTCGTTCAGCAAAATTACTCCTTGCTTTCTACATTGACTTCTGGTAGTCATTCCGTTAGAATCTTTCGCAGCTCATCTACCATGTGTAGAAGGAGTATCCGAAGCCCTTGCACAGCAATGTGCCGGGGCTTCAGTCTTTCTGGGCTGCCAGCCATGCGTCCCTCTCCTTCGTAAACTTGCGGATCGTGTGGTCTTGCAAGCAGTACGCTGTTTTCAACAGGTAGAACCTTGGCTCCTGTTGCGTCTGGCGCTTGGCCAACACCACGGCAAAGTCATGCTGTTCCGCCCAGAGCACGACGTGCGTCTCTCGACCACGTTCGTTCTACCACCACGAAAACCCAGGTGAGCCAGCATCGGCATGCCGGATGCACCATGCTACCCAGCGCACTCGCTCACAACGACGCGGATCGGGAATACGTTCTTCCTCGTTCCGGTTTTTCTGGTCTGGTGCCTCTGAAATCAGATGCCAGAAGCCGTAGCCCTTGTGTTTGGACTTAGGATTAAAACGCACCTTGAGCGGGCTACCGCAGAACGTCAGTTGTGCATGTGCCACGGTTTCCAGATAAACGGCGTAGATGGCATCCTCATACGCATCCCATCCCCAAAAGTCATTCATGAATATCAGGTCGGGCGGTTGCGTCAAGACTGTGCTCTCCAGATCAGAAGGTTGAACTTCTCGGCTCGCCAGAGAGAGCTTTGTTCAAGCGACAGGCCGGATCGGTGCCGAATGTGTGCCACCAATGCTTGCTTGGCCGGGCTGTCATGCAACCCGCGATGCACATAAGACAAAGCACCGATCAGTAGATCGGTCAGTTGCAATAAGGGCACGTCGTGGGACTGCACCTGCTCGATAGACTCGATGATGCTGCGGTCGAAATCATAGTTCGCGTTGCACAGCACGTCATGCAGCTTTGCCACCTTGCGGCGACCTTGAGTGTCCTTGATGTCCAGAAAGATGCGATAGCACTTTTCCGGGTCGATCAGTCGATTGAGCAGCGTGTACCACTGCTTGTAATAGAATTCGTTATGGTTTTGTGTAAAGCGTTCATGATCCAGCAATTGCTTGTTCGGCACTACCAGCCCACGGAAATGCAGCATAGTCTCTTCGAAAAACAGATCCAGCAACGCCTGATAGAACGGCAGCTTGCCCGGTGAAACCTTTACCCACTTGATCTCAAAGCTGGGGGGTAAGCCATGTTCCGCTTTCAGTGCCTTGATCTTGCGTGACAATAATTTGCGATGGTCTGCTGGGCACCAAAGTGCTCCTAGCACCATGGCTTTCATACCATCGTTTTCCAGATGGCAGGATTCATCGCAGTAGATATGCATGGTGTCCGTCATGCAGGAACCTCCATGTTGGCCACTGACAACTCACCAGAGAGGAATTTGGGCAGGAGGGTGTCGCGAAGTTCGGCCAATGACTGACTTGCAGTTTCATTTGCTCGCATGGCCTTCCTTATCTGACCAGCCAACCCATCGAAGGCATTTAAAACTGATACGGATGGTTTAACCAATTCAAGTCGGTACACGTTTTCACGATTCAGACCAGGAACTGCTGCATCGGTGTTCATTTTGTCCAACCCGAGCATTTGCATGGCATAGAAGCAGTAAATCATCGGAGTCGCTTTGGGTTTGACGTAAAAGGTCGTGTCGATTGGGAAAAATGGCTCATCTTCCCAGTACAAGCTGCCAACAGTTCCTTTGCGGCCGACAATAATTGCGCCATGCGGCACCAGTGCTTCGTTGTGGTAGCCGGTGACGCCGCCAGAACCGTAAACAGGAACAGGGCCATCTTGACGGTCGGTTGATTTGAGAGCTTTGCCGTATGCCAATTCAATCAGATCACCAATGCGCTTTACTTCCCACCCCTTCGGAATCTCGCCCAACTCCGACTCTTCCATTGCATCGGGAAACAGCGCGGCAGTGGCGGCGAGTTGGTCGTGGTGCTCACGGGGCATCTGGTCTAGTTCGGCGTCGGTCTTACCGCTGATGGCGCGCATGGCGGCGCGCAGCGGGTCTTCGCCTTGTTCGATGGCGGTGATCTTGGCCTTGACCGGGTCGAAATCGACAAACCAGGACTTGAAGATGGCTTGCGCCATGGCTTCGAGGGTTTGGTTGATGCAGCGGTTGAGGTCGATTTTGTCATCCAGCGCACCGAGGATACGGGCAATGGCGCGCTGTTCTTCGAGGGGTGGCGTTGGTATTTCGAGCTTCGCCAAGTCGCCACCAGTAATTCCGGCTACCGCAACTTGCCGACGAATCGTGTCTAACGCATGAAATCCACTTGGCGAATTGAAGAAATAATAAAGATAGAGAGAATCTGCTTTGGACTTATCTGGCCGTGCTCGAATGATAGATGACTCGAATGTCGTTGGTTCGTCAAGTTGAAGTACAACACTGCATTTACCCGCACCTTCGGCTGTAAGAGAGCGGCGGGCAAAAATCAAATCGCCGTCGGCGAGCAGAAATCGACTTTTCTCTGATGCGCTTAGCTCAACTCGCTTCATTGGAGCGGAGCGCAATCTTGGATAAGCAAATAGCTCGCCCATGTTCACAATCTTTGCACCTCGACCGTGAAACTCTTTCGCTTTATAGATGCCGTTACGAACAGGCTCTGCAAGCAGTTCCTCGAAAGAAACCTTGCGCCACTCATATGCCATATCCCAACCCCACCAAATTCTTCTTGATCTCCGCTTCCAGCTTGGCACTCTCCTCAAACTGCTCCGCCAGTTGTGCCGTCAGTCGCTGCATCTTGTCAGCAAGGGGTTCGCCGTCGTCTTCCTGCTCTGCCGCGCCTACGTAGCGGCCCGGCGTTAGCACATGCTCATGCTTGCGCACCTCGTCCAGCGATGCGGATTTGCAGAAACCGGGCATGTCTTCGTACCCCTCGCCCTGTTGCCAGGCATGGAAGGTGTCGGCGATCTTCTGGATGTCGTCCGGGGTAAAGTCACGCAGTACGCGGTCTTTCATGTAGCCCAACTGGCGGGCGTCGATGAACAGGAATTCGCCGCGCCGGTCGCGCTTTTTCTTGTGCAGCGCAAAGCCGTTCCGTTTGTCCTTGGTCAAAAACCAGATACAGGCCGGGATCTGGGTGTTGGTGAACAACTGACCGGGCAGCGCGACCATGCACTCCACGTAGTCATCCTCGATCAACCGTTTGCGGATTTCGCCTTCGTTGTTGGTGTTGGAGCTCATCGAGCCGTTGGCCAGCAGCAGTGCCATGCTGCCGGTGGGCGCCAGGTGCCAGAGCATGTGCTGCAGCCAGGCAAAGTTGGCGTTGCCTTGCGGCGGCGTGCCGGCGATCCAGCGCGGGTCGTTGGCGAGTTTTTCGTTCCACCATTCCTTCATGTTGAAGGGCGGGTTAGCCATGACGAAATCGGCGCGCAAGTCCGGGTGCACGTCATTGAGCAGCGTATCGGCCGGGCCGCTGCCGAAGTTGAAGTCGATGCCGCGGATTGCCATATTCATCGCGGCCAACCGCCAGGTGGTGGGGTTGCTCTCCTGCCCGTAGACGCTGATCTGTCCACTCTTGCCGTTGGCGGCCTTGCCGCCGTGCTGTTCGATGAACTCCTCGCTCTGCACGAAGAAGCCGCCGGAGCCCATGGCCGGGTCGTAGACGCGGCCCTTGAATGGCTGGAGCATTTCCACGATCAAAGTGACGATGCTCTTGGGCGTGTAGTACTGGCCGCCTTTCTTGCCTTCGGCCAGGGCGAACTGAATCGCCCCGGGTTTTGAGGAGGCTCCAACTTTTGAGAGAATGGAGCCATGAATAAACAAAACAAGCGAAACAAGTTTTCCCCTGAAGTTCGTGAACGATCTGTTCGTCTGGTACAGGAGCATCGCGGCGAATATCCATCGCTATGGGCGGCGGTTGAATCAGTTGCACCCAAGATTGGCTGTGTGCCCTCCACGTTGCTGGAATGGGTTAAACGTAGCGAAATTAACAATGGCGCACGCGAAGGTCTGACAAGCAGT
>WBZR01001715.1_pt1 | contig 25853 bp, 16 predicted proteins | sample 5204231 | NCBI WGS metagenome assembly WBZR01 (sample SAMN12412403, study PRJNA552823) | activated sludge metagenome | isolation source: activated sludge from anammox sidestream of wastewater treatment plant... | place: USA: Virginia | collected 2017-08
GGGCGCGAGTTTCTTCCCGCTGACGGTTGATTACCGCGAATATGGTTACGCCGCCGGACGCATTCCGGGCGGCTATTTCAAACGCGAAGGGCGCCCGACCGAAAGAGAGATTCTGACCTCGCGCCTAACTGACCGTCCGATCCGCCCGCTCTTTCCCACTGGTTATCAGCATGAAACCCAGATCATCTCGATGGTGATTTCAGCCGATGACGAACACGATCCCGACGTTCTTTCGATCACCGGCGCGTCGGCGGCGCTCTACCTGTCTGACATTCCATTCCACAATCCTATCGCTGGCGTGCGCGTCGGCCTGGTGGAAGGCAAATACGTGGTCAACCCGACTTACGAACAGCAGCGCAATTCATCGCTCAATCTGATCGTCGCGGGTAGTGAAGAGGCCATCGTGATGGTCGAAGCTGGAGCGAAGGAAGTCAGCGAGCAGGTGATGATCGAAGCCCTGATGTTCGCGCACGGCGAGATCAGAAAGCTCTGCCAGTTGCAGCGTTCGATGTTCGAGGCGCTCGGCATCAAGAAGCGCGAATTCACGCCGAAGCCGATCAACGAAGATATGTTGAAGGAGATTGCCGAGAAATACTCCAACGACATGCGCGAGGCTTTGAGCGTTCAGAACAAGACCAAGATTGAAAGCTATGCCGCGGTTGACGATCTGAAGAAGCGCGTCGTCGAAGGCTATCCAGAAGACAAGCCCGAACTCCGCGCCGAAGCCGGAGAGTTGTTCGATCATCTGAAAGAAGGCATCTTCCGCGACGACATTTTGAACAACCGGCGCCGCCCTGATGGCCGCAAGTTTTCGGAAATCCGCCCGATCTCGACTGAAGTCGGCTGGCTGCCGCGTACGCACGGGTCGGCGCTTTTCACGCGCGGCGAGACCCAGGCGCTGGTCACAGCGACGCTCGGCACTTCGCAGGATGTGCAATACATTGACAGTCTGGAAGTCGGCGAGATCAAACGCCGGTTCATGCTCAACTATAACTTCCCGCCGTTCTCGGTCGGCGAAACCGGGCGCACAGGCAGCCCCGGACGGCGCGAAATAGGGCACGGCGCTCTGGCGCAGCGCGCGATTGACGCGGTGATGCCGGAAGAAGAAGTCTTTCCCTACACCGTGCGCATCGTGTCCGACATCACCGAATCGAACGGTTCGTCTTCGATGGCGACGGTTTGCGGCGGAGTGCTGGCGTTGATGGACGCTGGCGTGCCGATCAAAGCGCCAGTCGCGGGCGTGGCGATGGGTTTGGTGATGGAAGACAAGAAATACGCGATCCTGACCGACATCGCCGGCGCCGAAGATCATTACGGCGACATGGATTTCAAGGTCGCCGGTACGCGCGACGGAATCACCGCGCTGCAGATGGACATCAAGATCACTGGGTTGAACGCGGCGATTCTGGCCGAAGCTCTTGAGCAGGCCAGGAAAGGACGACTCTTCATTCTGGACAAGATGAACGAGGCCATCGCCGAACCGCGACAGGAGATCAGCAAATACGCGCCTCGCATCCTCACGATGCAAATCAATCCCGACAAGATCCGCGACGTCATTGGCCCAGGCGGCAAAGTCATTCGCGGCATTCAGGAGAAGACCGGCGCCAAGATTGACATCTCGGACGACGGGCGGATCGCCATCGCTACGCCGAATGGCGAGGCCGCCGAAGCCGCGATGCAGATCATCCGCGACATCACCGCCGAAGCCGAGATCGGTCAGAGTTATCTCGGAACGGTCACCCGCATCGTTGATTTCGGCGCGTTCATCGAAATCTTCCCCGGCACCGAGGGCCTGTTGCACGTTTCCGAAATCGCCGATTACCGCGTCCGCGACGTGCGCGATGAGTTGACCGAAGGCCAGCAGATTCTGGTCAAATGCATCAACGTCGAAGGCAACAAGATCCGCCTCAGCCGCAAGGCGCTTGTCAAAGAAGAGAAGCGATCAAAGGGTGGAAACAGGTAAAATCCCCAATCCATTAACATGCGGATAAGGCGGAACATATGCCATATGTAATATGCAATATTGCATATTACATATGGCATATCGCCTCTCACTCATCGGGTATGAAAAAGATCATGCGAATCCCCATTGGTTTGTTATTGCTCCTCTGCGCTCTCGGCGCCGGATCGTCGTTCTTTTCCCGCCTGGCGCAATCGCAGGAAACATCTGCGCTCAAAGACCCTCGCGAACGCCATCTCGCCAACATCAAACAACTGACCAACGAAGGCGAAAACGCCGAAGCCTATTTTTCGCCCGACGGCAAAAAACTGATCTTTCAGCGCACAACGAAGAATGACGGCTGCGACCAGATATTCTCGATGAACATTGACGGGTCGGATATGAAGATGTTGTCGAACGGGCAGGGCAAGACCACCTGCTCTTATTTCACACCCGACAACAAACACATCGTCTACGCCTCGACGTTCAAAGCTTCGCCGCAATGCCCGCCGAAGCCCGATTACTCGCGCGGCTACGTCTGGGCGCTCTTTCCCGGCTTCGACATCTTCAGAGCCAATCTGGACGGGTCAAATATCAAACCGCTGACGACGACTCCTCGCTACGACGCCGAAGCCACGATCCGCAAAGACGGAGCGATTGTTTTCACCAGCCTGCGCGACGGCGATCTGGACATCTACACGATGGACAAGAACGGCAAAAACGTGAAGCGGCTGACAAACGAACTGGGTTACGACGGCGGCCCGTTCTGGAGCTACGACGGCAAACAGATCGTCTTCCGCGCTTTTCATCCGGAGACCGAAAAAGAGAAAGCCGATTATCTGGCGCTGCTCAAGGAAGACCTGATCCGTCCGACGAAACTCGACATCTGGGTGATGAACGCCGACGGATCGAACAAACGCCGCGTGACCAACAACGGCAAGGCCAACTTCGCCCCGTACTTCTTCCCTGATGGCAAGCGGATCATTTTCTCGTCGAACCTCGACGATCCGCGCGGACGCAACTTCGATCTTTACACGATCAATGCGGACGGCACGGGGCAGGAGCGCATCACGTTCAACGAGACGTTCGACGGCTTCCCGATGTTTTCGCCCGACGGCAAGAAGATCGTCTTCTGCTCGAATCGCAACGCGGCGAAACAGGGCGATACCAACGTCTTCATCGCCGACTGGATCGAGTAGCTTCACAAAATCGCGAGCAGATTCGCAAAGTATGTAGATCAGTGGCGCGAAATCCGTCAGGGCTTCGCGTCACTGATCTTTTCAGTTGCCCGCGCTTTATTTATGGCTATAATGCCGCTCGCCGATCCGGTTCAGACTTCCTGCCCAATGTCTGATCCAGTTTGAATCCTCAAGCTCCCAGGTTCCCTCAAAAATCTTTGGCCCCCTTTGAAATCATCCTGAAGCAGTTCTCTCTGTTTACCGGAAGGAAAAAGATGTTTACGAGAATGATGGTTGTTTTTTTGCTGATCATCTGCGCATCCGTTCTTCAAACCGCCGCTCAAACCACAAATAGCCAGAACTTGTCCGTAACGATTCAGGAAGCCTATCCGATCAAATTGCCCGGCGGCAGATTGCCCGAAGCCGGGATCGAAGATGGGGTTGATTGCAACAGCCCTGTGCATTGGGACAACAAAGGCAATCTTTATGTCTTCACCTCCGTTCGCCATCCATTTCGTAGCTCCGGCGGGAATCTTTACGGGCTGACTCCGACTTCTACTCGCACAACCATCAATCAAAAGCCGGGCGTAACGGGCGGCAAATGGCTCGAGGCGACGTATCGCGACAGCGATGGGACGCTCTACGGCTGGTATCACAACGAACCCGATGGAGTTTGCTCGAACGACCCGCACCTTTCGGCTCCGCGCATCGGCGCGATGGTCTCTTACGACGAAGGTCTGACGTGGCAGGATATGGGAATCATTCTGGAAGCACCGGCGGATTCGCTCGATTGCAACACCAAAAACTATTACTTCGCCGGAGGCACGGGCGATTTTTCAGTCATACTCGATAACGAGAAGAAATATTTCTACTTCCTCATCGGCACGTATAACCGTCAGGTCGAGGAGCAAGGCATTTCAATCGCGCGGATGAGTTACGAAGACCGCAATGACCCGACTGGCAAAGTCTGGAAATGGCGCGATGGGCAATGGGGCGAGCCGGGACTGGGCGGGCGCGTCACCCCGGTTTTCGGCGTCGCAAAGGACTGGCGCCGCGAAGACCCCGACGCTTTCTGGGGGCCTTCGATTCATTACAACACATACCTGAACATGTTCGTGATCGTGATGAATCACGCGGTGAACAAATACTGGCTGCAGGAAGGCGTCTACATCTCCTACAACTTCGACCTGGCCGACCCGCAGGGGTGGAGCGAGCCTGAACGATTGCCGCTCGATCCGCAGGCGATGGCCTACCCTCAAATCATCGGCGTCGAAAAAGGAGGTACGGACAAATTGGCCGGAAGATCAGCGCGTCTGTTTCTACTTGGTCAGTCGAAATGGGAAATCACTTTTTACAGGGATGGAGACAATGAAGATTGCGGCGATTGTCTGGGGTCAGCGCCAGCCAGAATGCCAAACCAGTCCAGCAGCCGACCGACGCTTGATCGCCAGATGATACGCGCCGCGCGCCCGTCATTGCTTACCGATCTCGACGCGCCTCCGGCAAGGAAAACTCAGCAAATCAGAGCGCGTCCGAGCAGACGGTAGAAGTGGTGGGGCAATTTGCCAACTTGTCCCACCGGAGCCAATCAGCCGATCTTGATGCCAAGACTTTCGAGAAACTTCGTTGGCTTTTCGCCGCCGATCAATGCAAAAACATAATCATTCCTGATCCGGGCGGTTTCTTTTGCCGCCTTCGGATCGCGTTCGCGCGCACTCATCAGCGCGATCTGATCAGCCAAGACCTCTTTGACCGTCTGGCCGAAGTAGGCTTTGATGCGGCCTTCATCCATGCATTCATAGATCATCATCTTGTTGCCGAGTTTCAGGTCGCTTTTGAAATTGCTGCGAACGACCAGCGACACCGCGTTGTCGCGCCAACCGACGATTTCGGTTCCATCTTCAGAGCGGTACGCGGCCAAATCAACTGCGGCTTCAATAGCCGAGTTCCCCGCTCCGACCACCAGAATATGTTTGCCGGAATATTTGTTCGGGTCGGTCAGTTTGTATTTCACCCGCTCATCTTCGTAAGGCCTGGGCAGTTTCGGCACATATTTGAAACCGCATTCCTGACAGAATTTGTATTCACCCACGCGCTTCGCGCCGCATTTGTTGCAGAACTGGGGCAACACCATCTCGGTCGGAGTGACGGTGAACTTTAACTCCTCGCCCGGAACATTCAGCCTCATCGGCGTGCCGCGATTGCCGATAGCCAGCACCTCTCGCCGCGCGCGGTATTCGACGCGCTGCTTTGCTTTTTCCTGTTCGGTCTCGACGATGAACACATCGCCGTCCGGCCTCACATCTTTGCAGCTTTCGTATTCATTGATCACCACGCCGTTCGATTTCACCGTCTCCATCCAGTCGCCGATCATCTGCTCTTTCGCCGCGCCCGCGCCATCGAGTTTGATTCCGCCTTTCACCGGCTGATCAACAGGATTGAAGTAAACGTACTTGCCCGCCTGATAAGTCTGTTGAATCGTCGCGACGACCTGATCCTGTTCGATGGCGATGTATTTCAATCCGCGCTGAGCGGCGAGCGCCGCCGCTGACAATCCCGCTGGGCCGATACCGATAATCGCCACGTCGTAATCCGCGTTCCCGTTGCGGCCCATCTGCTGAACATCTTCGACAACGCAATCAATCACAGCGCCGCCTTCGTTGATGGCGTTCTTGATCAACGGCACGCCCGAAACGTCTCCGATCAGATAGATGCCTGGCACGTTGGTCATAAAACGCCCGTCGCGCTTGGGCACTTTACGTTCGGGAATCTTCTTGACCGAATTGACGACGATGCAGGATTTCGGAACCGTCGGGCATTCGACCTGACAGCTAGTGTCTTCCATGCACTGTTCGACGGCGACCGGAGCGGCCTTGCCGTTGACTATCGCCAGCACGTCGTGCGGGCAGGCGTCAACGCAGGCGTGGCAGCCGATACACGTGGCGACGTTGATCACCGGATGCGGATAAGGCAGCGCTTGCGGATCAATGACAGTCGGTGGCAGCGTCGCAGCGCCATCCGATGGTTGAGGTTTTTCTTCAGCGGGCGGTTTCCCGGCTTTCAGCATCTCCCTGATCACCCGGCTGCGGACGCGCCGCGTGTCCGTGATCACCAGAGCGAAGCCGATAAAAAGCGTGAGGAAGCCGAAGCCGAGCCAGCCAGCCGGCGGCATCGCGCCATAGCTGGCTTGCAAACTGTTGGCGAACCCGATGAGGAGAAGAAGAGCGAATAGAATGGCTGTTACGATTAGTTGTGAGCGTTTCATCTCTTTTCGACCAGTAAAGTCCTGCGCGGTTATTTATGCGTTTTGATTCAGCCTTGCTGCTTTGCAGACCTCGCCGTAAGCCATTGCCTCAGCGAAGCCGGGCCTTCGCTTGAGGGTCTGCCCAGCAGCAGATTTTGGACGCTGACATCTTCATCAAGATCAGGCCAGTGAATGCCCTCTCCCTGGCCGATCAAACGCCAGTTTTGACGCTCTTCCAACCTGCCGTGCCACAGACGCGGATACCAGCTTAGCGGCACAGACAACGTCCGCCCGTCAGCTAACTCAACCGTCAGCAGTTCATCAGTCACGATGACGGACTGCGCCTTAACAGTTTGCAGTTCAGCCGTGGCAATGTTCATTCCAACCACAGTAGGCATGGAATCTTCTCCAGCTAAAGTTAAGCGCGTTTCCTCACATCACTCTTCAACCCGCCGCCCGCCGCGTCAATCACCACCTCAGCGTTCGACACGCGATGAAAAGTCTCGAAGGCCGCGTGTTCAATCGCCGAAATCAGTCCCGAATGCAGCCCGCGCGCGCCCGTGCCGCGCTTCAAACTGCGTTCGACGATGTGGGTGATCGCCGCTTCGGTGACGGTCAGGCTCAAACCTTCGACTCTGAACTCGCGGGTGAATTGCGGCAGCACATTCTCGATCAGTATCCGCCGCAGCGTCTCAATCGGCAGCGGCTGGAACCTGACGATGCGCGCGAAACGGCCCATCAATTCGGGCAGAAAACCGTAGCGCTGAAAAACCTCGATCTCTTCCAGCACCGGCGCCGACTCATCGCTTTTAGCATCGGCCTTCTCGCGGAAGCCGATGGATTTGGACTGCGACCTCTGGATTTCCTCCATCCCGGAAAAAGTCCCGCAGGCGATGAACGGGATGTCGCGCGTCGAAAGCTGCGCGCGCTGGCCGTAGGACGAATAGCCGTAATCCATCGGGATCATCACGTCCGCGCCTTCGACGATTTTCAGCAGTTCGCGCTGCACGCCGTAACCCGAAACGTCCTTCGTGGTGCCCTCGCCAGCAAACCGTGAATTGCTGGTTGACGAAGCCAGCTTGTCGAATTCGTCCATGCAGACGATTCCGCACGAAGCGATCAGCGTGTTCCCTTCGGCGGCGTAAATCAACCGCGTGAGAATCGTGCTCACGTCGTCGCCGATGTACCCGCTTTCAGTGAAACTGGTGATGTCAACGATCACCGTCGGCAATTGAAAAATCTGCTGGAAGAGCAATTCCACCAGGAAGGTCTTGCCGCATCCCGTCGGCCCCACCAGCAGCGTGTTCTGTTTCGGCGCCAACTGCCGGCGGCCTTCGCCGTGAAGGTGCAATCGCTTCAGCCGGCGGATGTGCCGATAAGCCATCAGTGATAGCGCGCGGCGTGGCTCGTCCTGGCCTTTGTAGCCGAGGCTTTCCAGCTTATCGGCGATTTCGGGCGGCGCAATCGTCGGCAGACTGCGAATGAAATCGCGGAACCGCTCGCGCTCGTTTTCCGACGGATCGTGATATTCCTGGTTGTAATCGTCCAACGAGTAATTCACATCGCCTCCTTTTTATCTCTCCATCCTGCGCAAACTTGAGCGCAGTTCTTTCTCTTCTCCGTGTTGCGAATGGCAGGAGACGCAAAGAGGGCCATTTGCGCTCGCGCCGCCTGCCGGATTCAACGCCCTGTCGGCAAATCCCAGACGGGCGTTGGCAGTCTGGTTTTGGGCCGTCGCCGCGTCCACGCCGTGACACGACGCGCACGATTCGCGCACGCCTTGAGTCAGCGCCGCGCCTTCAAATCCTGACGTATGGCAATCGGTGCAATTGCTGCGCCCGGTCTGACGGCCCGCGACGTGGATCAGATGAAACTGCTCTTTCAAACTATACTGCGAAGTCGCGCCGGGCAACTCCTTGCGCTGCCATTCCGCCTGCGAAATGCCTCCCCACAGCCAGCGCCCGTCGGTCACCGGATAGCCGAACGAACCGCCGTGCGGCGTTTTCAGCGGCTGACCGTTGATCGGCGAAACGTACCCGCTGCCGTCGCGGTGGCACCCTGTGCAGGCCACGTTCGCAACCAAAGCCGGGCGAAAGTCGCGTCCGTGATGCTCGCTGTGACAGGCCACGCAGGTCAACCCGGATTTCAGGTGCTTATCGGAAACTTCGGAATGAAATGCCGATGTCGTGTGACAGCTCGCGCAGTTCTGATTCATCGAAGCTTTGACCGAATGGCAGGTCGTGCACGAAGCGTCGTTCACAGCTTTTGCGATAGCGGGGTTGATTGAAAAGTCGCCGCGCGCGTGCGGCGTCGAAAGCGCGCCGGGCGAATAAGCGTCCTTGAACGCGAAGACCGCGCCGACCGCTAGCACGGTGATGACGATTGCACCCCACGCAAACAACGCTTTTGGCCAGGCGAACTGAAGGTCGCGCGTCGGAGACCAGTTGAATTGCGCTTTGCCCAATCGCCGCCGTGTTTTTGGCTTGAGCGGCGAATCGGTGGCGAGTTTGCCCGCCTCGCGTTTGCGTTTGTCCCAGAAAATCTTCAACGCCTGTTCGTCCAGTTCGGCCAGCCGCCCGGTGAGCATCCCCGTGCCAGCCAACCGCCGCGTCCCTTTCGGCGTCGTCTTTTCGCGTTGAAGCTTCGCCAACTGGCCCGGATCAAGTCTGATCGTCCGGCGCTCTTCGACAGGCAATTTGACCTGGCTGGCGCTCGAAGCCTCGACGGGCAACGGGTTGACAGTCATCTCAACTTGAAGATGAAGACCGTCATCGGTGTAATCGGGATAAAGAAAGAACGGGCCAATCTGAATCAGATCGCCATCAGCGAGCGGCGTCTGTTCAATCTGCTCGCCGTTGAGCAAAGTCCCATTGGCTTCCGAGAGATTGAATACCCAGTAATCGCCGTTGATCTCCTTGATGCCCGCGTGCGTGCGCGAAACAGTCGGATGATTGAGCGCAAGGTCGTTGCCGATCAATCGTCCGAGGGTCAATCCCTCGCTCTCGATCACCACTGGATCGAGGTTGAGGTCTTTGCGGATGACGGTGAATTTGCTCATAGATGCTTATCTGGCCAAAAAGTAGACGACCTGAATAATGTGAACCAGCATCAACGCCAGCATCAACGACGTAAAGATCACGTGCGGAGCCAGCCACAGTTTCAACACCTGATGCAGATAGATCAGCGCGTCAACACGCCGCATCGTCACGGCCTTTTCAACCGAGCTGAAGAAATTGCCCTGCTCGTAAGCCGACAGGCTCGCCGCCGCTGGCTTCAACTCCCGATTGACCGCGACGATCAATTGCTCCAGAGATTCGCGTCTGACGTACTGCCGCAGCAAAAACGGCAGCGAGAGCGCGCGTTTGAGCACACGCGTTTTGATCACTTCGCGCGCTTTGGGCGAGGCTGCGGCCATCGTCGCGGCGAGTTCTTCGCTCAACTCTTCGCGGCGCGCGGTCAGGTCTTCGATCAACAGCGGCTGGCCTTCGATCCGCGTCAACATTCGCGGCGCTGCGAAATAGCAAAGGATTCCGAACAGCCCGGTCAGGATCACCAGATCGAACGAGATCATCAACGACGTGGTCAACACGCCGCCCGATTCCGTGCCGCCGTGCAGCAATAGCACAGCGCCCGCGATCACGCCCAGATAACTGTGACCCAGCATCCAGTAACGCAGCGGCCCCGCGCGGCGTTTGTAAATCTGTTTGCGAACCGGATACGCCATCACCCCGGCGATGCCGGCAAGACCGATCAAACCCGTGATCCAGCGCAGGTCGAACCACGATCCGGCGAGCGGGGTCTCAAGCCCGTAATTCATCAAGCCCAGAACCGTCAGCCCGATGGAAAGCAGCGTGACCACAAGCCCGATGGCGTGCGCCAGACGTTTGCCCGAATCCTTGTGTGAAGTATGGCGGGCGATGGCCTGCGTCGGGCCTTTGAACGTCAGGCCCTCGATGTTTTTGATTTCGGCGAAATAAGAGCGCGGGTCAACGCGCAGCAACGCGCCCGTCGGACAATTCTCCTCACAACTGAACGCAGGGCGCTTCGCACCCTCCGGGTTCAACGAAGTTCCCGCGCAAAGATTGCACTTCACCGCCAGCAGATCGTCGGTCTGTTCAACCGCCGCTGGCAAAGGCTCCGACGCAAGCCGCAACCATCCCTTCCATCCTTTTCCCTCTCTCCCCTTCTCCTTGTCACCCTCTCCCGCTTTGCGCGGGATCATCGAAATGGCGTTGTACGGGCATTGCGTGGCGCAATCGGCGCAACCGATGCAAGTCTTGGAATCAATGTCCACCTGGCCGTCGGGAAAACGCGCGATGGCTCCGGTCGGGCATCCGGTCAAACATTCCGGGTCTTTGCAATGGAGGCAGACCGCGGGCGCGAGCAGGCTTTGATAACTTGAATTCTTCTTGATCGAAACGGGGCGATTGATATGAATGCCGCGCCGCACCAGCCGCGATTGGCCGTGAATCTGATGACAGGCCATCGAACAGTTGCCGCAGCGCACGCACAAATCCATGTCCATCACCAGCAGGTTCGTAGCGTCAACCAGGCCGGTCTCGATCAAATCTTCCTGCGCTCGCGCGACCGGCGCAGGCTCGCGGCTTTCCATCCAGGCCTGAGCCTCGTTCGGAACCGCCATGCCGGAAAACGCCAGCAACAACGTTTCGCGCAACTCCGGCAACTGGCGGAGCTTCGAGATTGAAATCTCCAGCACCTCCGACCGCTCCATCAGCGTACAGGTGTATTCCCACTCGCCATCGCGCGTGATGGCGTCAACGCCGAAGCAGTGCGACGGGCCGACATAAGTCTCGCCCGCCTTCGCGTTCCAGTTGCGCCCGGCGCCATTGCTCTCCGTAATGTTCATCAACCGCGTCTTCGGCGCCAGTCGCGCCCAGCCTGATTTCAACACGTAGAGCCTGTTCGCCAGTTCGCCCGCGCGAAAGAGCGCGTGGTTCTTGGCGAAAACGCGGAACTTTGAAATCGCTTCGAGCTGATTGATCGTGTTGGGGCTGAGTTCGGTGATCTTGGCGATCTCCTGAATCATGTTCGCGCGCCCGTGTTTGCGATACGCGGCGTCGAGCGTCTCGCCGAATTTTGGCAGCTTCCTGAGCAGACGCAACGCCGGCCGCTGAACTTCCAGAACCTGAATCGCCTGATCTTTCGGAGCGCGAACCGTCGCGTTGCGCTGCGCGCCGCCCAGCACGGACATTTCGCCGAACTGCACTCCGGCGGGAATTTCAGCGACTTTCCCGCGCCCTTGCGGAGTATTGCCTAAAACCTCGGCCTGTCCCGCGACGATGATGTAAAACGTATTTCCTCCCCAATCGCCTTCGCGGACGATCTCTTCGCCCGGCGCGTAATTGAGCAGCCGCACGTAAGGCCCAACCTGCTTGCGGTTGTAATTGCGCCCGTAGACGATGACTTCGAGATCAATCTCGTATTCATAATGGCCATTCTCTTTAGCCGCCAGATCGGCGATAGCGCCGACGCTTTCGATTGCAGCCAGAACGTCACGACGCTTTGTGTTTTCCTGTGGCATAGAACCGGGTTTGGGAAGCAAATAGTTTGAGTGATCAGAATGGGAACGCTCAGCAACGATGGCGCATTTTCAGAGACTCGCGGCGCTTTAGTCAACCGATTTATCGGCCTTGTTAATGTAATTCCGTCCACAGACATCAAGCTGAAATTCATTTCAGGTTCACCCGGCGATCAGGTCTGGAATAAAACCGAAAACCCGCGCGATTAACAAAATGTCCGGCAAGCCGCGAGCTTGCCGATGACTTTGTTAATGGCCTCTCCCGAAAACAGCGGCAAGCTCGCAGCTTGCCAGACATTTGGCAAGGAGAACAAATGAAACGATTCAACTTCATCGCATTATTATTGCTCGCTCTGTTCGCGGCGCCCCTGGCCGCGTCAGCGCAAACGAAGCTTGGCCCGAAAGACGGCGCTGAACTGCCAGCCGCCGATCTCAACCGCGTTAAACCCGGCGCCGCCGCTCCGGACTTCACGCTCGAAGACCAGGACGGCAAGTCGGTCACGCTCTCGGATTATCGCGGGAAGAAAACCGTCGTGCTCGTCTTCTATCGCGGCTATTGGTGACCCTGGTGCGCGGCTCAGCTTGGAAAGCTGAAATCATTGCTCGAAGAGAACCTGCGCGACAAAGTCGAAATACTCGCCGTCAGCGTTGACCCGCACGACAAGGCGATTTTCCTGCGCGATAAATTGAAAGGCCAGCCTGGCTTCAACTTCCCGCTGCTATCAGACGCCGATCACCGCGTGATTGATCGTTACGGTTTGCTCAACGAGCAGGCCAAACGCCCAATCCCGCATCCGGCGACTTACGTGATTGACCGCAAGGGCGCGGTGCGTTGGAAATTCGTCGAAGTTGATTACAAGCTTCGCCCGTCAAACGAGGACGTGTTGGCGCAGATCAAGAAGATCGAAACCAGCAAATAGTTTTCCTGGAAGCGCACGCGGCCCGTGTGCGAGCTTGCTGAGAACGCGCGCCGCGACGGGATTGACGACTAAGTAAACCCGCACGCGAGCCGCGCGCCTCCAGGGAATGTGATTACCTTATGGACAAACAGCGATTAATCAATCTTTTCGCATTCACAGCCATCGCAATCATCGCGCTATCGAGCGCAGCCAGCGCGCAATCGTCGAACTGGCAATGGCGGAACCTGACGCCGCAATCCGGCCAATCGCCCGAAGCCCGGCGCGACGCCGAAGCTATCCACGATCCGCACGGCAAACGCGTCATACTGTTCGGCGGAAGCGGCGATAACGGCCCGCTCAACGACACCTGGGCTTTCAATCTGGAAACTCGCGTCTGGACGAAGCTCGCCACGACGGGAACGCCGCCTGCGCCGCGCTTCGGCTTCGACGCCGTTTACGATCCGGTTGGGCATCAGATGGTGATCTGGGCCGGACAGGGCGCAGGGTTCTTCAACGATACCTGGGCGCTCGACCTGAACACGCTCGAATGGCGCGACGTGTCGCCCGCTTCAAGCAACGCCCGTCCGAAAGCGCGTTACGGCTCGGCTTCGATCTTCGATCCGGTGACGCGGAGCCTGGTTCAATTCGCGGGTTTCACTTCGGAGTCGGGCCGTTTTCAGGATACGCAGAGTTTCGGAATCGCCGACAAAACCTGGTCGGATTGGACTCCGTCAAACAGCAAACCGCAGGTGCGCTGTTTGCTGACGGCGGCGTTTGATCGCGCGAATCGCCGGATGATCATTTACGGCGGGCAGCGCAGCGGCGCGCTCGACGACATCTGGTCCTTCGATCTGGCTTCGCGCCAGTGGACGAACCTGACTCCGGCGCAGCGCCCGCCGGGGCGGATGTGGGCGAGCAGCTTCATCAATCGTGATGGGCGCTTCGTGGTCTTCGGCGGATCGGGCGCGGGCAATTTCAACGAGACGTGGTCTTTCGATTTCTCGAACAACATGTGGACGCAGCTTCAGATTGAAAATCCGCCCGCGCCGCGCAACGCGATGGCTTACGCCTACATTGAAAGCGAAGACCGGTTCATCATCTTCGGCGGCTCGAGCGACGGCGGAAATCTGAACGACATCTGGGAGTTGAGCAGAAAAGCCGCTCCCACAACGGTGACGACGGTTTCAGCCGCCAGCTTTGACGGCTCGGCGCTCTCTCCCGAGTCAATCGTCGCGGCCTTCGGGACGAACCTGGCGACGGCGACGCAAGCGGCGAACGCCACGCCTTTGCCGACCGCGCTCGCCGGAACAACGATCAAGATCACCGACAGCGCCAACGTTGAACACAGCGCTCCTCTGTTTTTCGTCTCGCCGGCGCAGGTCAACTTCCTGATCCCGCAAGGCGTGGCCACAGGCGCGGCTTCATTGACGGTGATCACTGGCGACGGATCAACTGCGACAGGCGCGATTCAAATCGCCGCCGTCGCGCCAAGCGTCTTTTCGGCGAACGTGAGCGGACAGGGCGTGGCTGCGGCGGTCGCGCTACGCATTCGCGCCAATGGGCAACAAGTGATCGAACCGGTCGCGCAATGGGACGCCGCGCAAAATCGTTTCGTCGCATCGCCAATTGATCTCGGCGCGGAGAATGAGCAGGTCGTTCTGGTCCTGTTCGGCACGGGGCTGCGTTATCGCAGTTCGTTGTCGGCGGCCAGCGCGAGCATCGGCGGGACAGACGCGCAGGTTTTATTCGCAGGCGCTCAAAATGACTTCGCCGGACTCGATCAAATCAATGTCGGTTTGCCGCGCAGCCTGGCCGGGCGTGGCGAGGTTGATGTCACGCTGACGGTTGACGCCAAAATGGCCAACACAGTCAGGATCAACATCAAGTGATCGCATTGAAAAGGCGCGGGAAGTAGAGATCAAACTCTGGTCCGATGGCCTCGGCGGGCAAATCCCCCCAACCTGTTCGCTCTGTGACAATTTACAAAGTGTCACATTCAACGCCATTGCGCTTCGTTTAGCATGGTATTCATTTCACGTTCCATCGTCATACAAAAGACGCGATCTGGAAACACGAAACAAAGGAAGTTTTGATTCTTGATCTCATAAAGGAGACTAACATGAATAACTTTGCGAATCCGGCGGCGGCTCCCATCATCACTGGGGTTCGGTGGAGCGCTCGCATCCTGAGCGGCCTGATCATGTTGTTCTGGGGCTTTTTTCTGGTCGCATCCCTCGTTGGCGATGCGGCGCGCTCCTCTCGCCCGCTAGCGACAGGCGACTACATCATCCTGGTGACTTTGGTCATTTCGCTCGCCGGACTTGGCGTCGCCTGGAAATGGGAATTCATAGGCGCGGTTGTGACACTCGCCGCCACCTTGATCGCCGCCGCCGTCAATTGGAGAGTACTCGTTTTCCCTCCCGCCCTGATCCCGCTCGCGGCCAGTCTGTTCCTGTTGTGCTGGTGGATGAACAGAACGCGACGGATTAACAGCGCAAGCGGGCTATCGTGAGTGAGCAACCGCATGACGGATTGGCCCAAACGATCCGTCTTAATTTCAATCAAGCCTCAAGCGAGCCTGCCTTCGCTTGAGGCTTCTTCTTTCTCTCTTCTATTTCGGGCGGAGCTCATCAATTATCACGTCGTTTCCGCTCGCCTCGCAGCTCAATATCCATAAATTCGCAGCCTCGATTGTTTTTCGGAATAACTCAACATCAGCGCCGATGGGAGCGCATCGTTAAATGACGCAGCGCCGCTCACTTAAAGTCCAGCCTGTCACGCGGCATATAACTTGCGCTGGTAACACGCGTAACGCCTGTCAAATTGGCGCAAACAAGCTGCACCTTGTTTTGAACCTTTCGACGGTCGTTACAACCGATTGGTTGACGCTATCAAAAGAGATGAGCGGTTCGAGTCTCTATCACACATCTGCATTCACATTTCCCGGAAGGAGTAAACGACGATGCGATTGTTCATCAACAAGCGATTGCTCGCGTGGTTTGTTGGCGCGGGCGCTCTATGCCTTTTCTTTACCTTTGACGCTTCTGCCCAAACCGTCAACACGACGGTGACAGGCGTGGTCAAAGACACTGCTGGCGCTGTCATCCCTGGCGCTAAAGTGACCTTGACCGATGCGGCGACAAAACTCTCTGTCAACACGACAGCCAACGGCGAAGGCTTCTATCTTTTCAATGATGTTCGCTCCGGCTACTACACAGTGGCTGCGGAAGCGAGCGGTTTCAAGAAAACCGAAGTCCGCGAAGTGAAAGTGGACGTCGGCGCGCCGGCGACGGTCAACATAGCGCTGGAGGCCGGCCAGATCGCCGAAGTGATCACCACCACCGCGAGCGAATCGCAATCACTGGTCAACACCGAAAACGCCGAGTTGAACGTCACGGTCTTTCAAAAACAGATCAACGACCTGCCGCTCAACGGACGCAATCCGGTGCAACTGGCCACGCTGCAAGCGGGCGTGGCGACCAACAGCACCACGCGCAGCGCCACGATCAACGGCATGCGCGGTTCGTTCAACAACATCACCTGGGATGGCATCAACATTCAGGAAAATTACCTGCGCGGCGCGAGCAACAGCGGCCTCTTCGCTCAAGCCGGCCCAAGCGTTGTTGGCGTCGCCGAATTCACTATCACAACGCAAAACGCCGGAGCCGCCGACGGCACAGGCGCGGCGCAGGTCAAGCTCGTCACGCCGCGCGGCTCAACCGATTTTCACGGCCAGCTCTTCGAGTTCCATCGCAACGACGCGATAGACGCCAATTCATTTTTCAACAACGCCGCCGGTCTCGACAAAGAGAAGCTGATCCAGAACCAGTTCGGCTTCGGCGTCGGCGGCCCTGTCAAACTGCCGAAGAAAATTTTCGGCCCGCTCGGCTTCGACACCAGCAAACTTTTCTTCTACGCCTACGACGAAGAGACGCGCGAGGCCGAGACGAGCGGCTTCACGCGGACGACACTTTACCCGGCGGCGCGACAGGGTAATTACACCTATCGCCGCAGCGACAACGGCCAACTGCAAACCATCAACCTGCTCAGCCTGACCGGGCGGCAGATTGATCCGCGCATTCAGAATCTGCTCGCGCAAACGCCGACGCCCAACGACCCGACAGCCGCCGCTGGCGACCGCATCAACACAGGCGCGTTCCGCTTCAACACGCCTTCTGGCAGCGCCGAGCGGTTGTGGGGCTTCCGCGTTGATTACAATCATTCGGAGCGCCACCGCTTCGAGGGCATCTACAGCAACAACGCGATCAACATTCCGAACGACACCGGCAACGACATCGGCGAGCCGTTTCCCGGACTGCCTGGCGCCGGGCAGTTCCCACGCCGCCAGCGATGGTCGTTCGCCTGGAACTGGACGATCAGCCCATCCATCAACAATGAAGTGCGCGGCGGCACGTACCGCCAGAAATCGCGCTTCATCAACACCCGCGAATTTCCCGAAGGTTACTTGATCACCTTCCCATCCATCGGCTCGACCGTCACCAACCCGACGCGTAACACTCAAAACAGCGGACGCGATGGAAACATCACCGAATTGAGCGACAACGCATCGTGGGCGCGCGGAAGTCACTTCGTGCGATTCGGCGGCAATTTGCGCCACGTCCAGATCACGCCGTTCAGCTTCAGCGGTATTCTTCCCGCCTACACCATCGGCTTCGGATCGGGCAACATCAATCCGCTGAATTCCGGCAGCGCCGCGCAATTCCCCGGCGGCATCGCGGCCAACGATTTCACCAGCGCGTCGAACCTGCTGGCGCTTTTGACCGGCGCGTTGACCACCGCGACGCAGACGTTCAACGTCACCGACGCGAACTCCGGTTACGTCGCTGGCGCGCCGCAACGCCGCGACCTGCGTTATCACGCGCTGGGATTTTACGGCGGCGACACGTGGCGGTTGCGACAGAACCTGACGTTCAACGTCGGGCTGCGCTACGACTATTATTCGCCGGCGCGCGAGGTAAACGGGCTTGGACTCTTGCCGCGCGGCGGGATTGAGGCTCTGTACGATCCGAACCTGGTATTGGAGCAGGCCGGCGGCGGCAAGGGCACTCGTCCCTTCTACAATCCGGACAGAAACAACTTCGCGCCCAACTTCAGTTTCTCGTGGGATCCGTTCAAGAATGGCAAGACCGCGATTCGCGGCGGTTATTCGATTTCATACGTGATTGACAGTCTCATTCAGACGGCTGAGAACGCTGCGATTGACGGCAACGACGGCCTGACTTCGGTCGTGACCGTTCCGAACATCAACGCGACGGTCAGCGGCTCTCTGCCTGCGGTCAACACGCCGCAATTCAAAGTCCCGCGCACGTTGAAAGACCAGCAAACGATCAATCAGAGTCCGACCGTCTTCTCGATTGATCCGAACCTGCGCACGCCCTACGTCCAGCAATGGAATCTCGGCATTGAGCGTGAGATTTTGCCCGACACCGTGCTCGAACTTCGTTACGTCGGCAATCACGGCGTCAAGCTGACGCGCGGCATTGACATCAATCAGGTGGTCATCTTCGGCAACGGATTCCTCGACGACTTCAAACGCGCGCAGGGCAATCTGCTCGCGTCCGAAGCCGAGAACGCGCGCCAGGTCGCGGCAGGCGTTCCGGCCAACCAGCGCGTGGTGATCAGCCCCGATTTCAACCAGGCTGTTCCCGGCAGCCAGCGGTTGACGATCTTCCCGCAAGTCGGGCGCAGAGGTTTTTACACGACGGCGACCGGCGCGACGCTCAACGCCACCATCGTCAACTTGATCCGCCAGGGACAGGTCGGCGAACTGGTCAACACCTACACCGCTTCGCGCTCCATCTACCTGACGCCGGGCACGAACGGCGCGGTGTTGTCGCCCGCGTTCTTCCTGCGCGCCAACTCCGCAGCGGGCAATGTGGATATCATCGGCAATGGCTCGTTCTCGAACTACAACGCGCTGCAGGCCGAAATCCGCCGCCGGTTGAAGCACGGCGTCTACCTGCAAGCGAATTACACGTGGAGCAAAGGCTTCACCGACTTCGACGGCAGCGACTCCAATTTCTCCGCGCTGCTCGATCTGGACAAAGGCGTCGCGCTGGAAAAGAAACGCATCGCCAACGACATCACGCACATCTTCAAGGCGAACGGAATTTACGAACTGCCTTTCGGCCCCGACAAACGCTGGCTCAGCAGCGGCGTCGCGTCGCGCGCGCTGGGCGGATGGCAGATCAACGCCATCTTCGAGGCGCGCACCGGACGACCGATTTCATTCACGTCGAATCGAGGCACGGTCAACCGGCAGGGCCGTTCGGCCAGAAACACCGTCATCACCTCGCTCAGCCGCGAGCAATTGCAGGAGTTGACCGGATTGTTCTTCGACTCGACGACGGGCCGCCCGCTCTTCGTCAATCCGAGCCTGATCGGCGCTGACGGTCGCGCCAACACGCAGATGTTGCAAAATCCGTCCGCAGGCCAGTACGGAACTTTGCAATTGACGCCGGTCAGCGGCCCCGGCTACTGGAACGTTGATCTGAGTTTGATCAAGCGCACGAGGATCAGGGAGTCGTGGAATCTGGAATTCCGCGCCGAGGCGTTCAACGCCTTCAATCACACCAACTTCTTCGTGAGCGCCGAGAACAACGACATCAACAGCACGAGCTTCGGACGGCTGACATCCACGTTCGATCCGCGCATCTTGCAGTTCGCGCTGAAGCTGAACTTCTAAACTGTCGTTCAGGCAATCAGCTCATTGAAAAAGGCGCGGGACGTAGAGATCATACTCTCGTCCTGCGCCTTCTTTGTTTGCTGCTGAATTGGCGTCTGGTTGAGACCATCTCAGGTCAACCTTCACCTGCTCATAAACAGATCGCGATTGAAATTGCGCGCGTCGCCGATGGCCGCGAAGTGAAAATTCTTCAGGTACTTTTTGCTGACGCGATTGACGTCTTCGGCGTTGACTTTGTTGACCTCGTCAATCCAGGTCAACTGGCGTCGCCAGCCTCCGCCGAGCAGTTCGTACTCGGCCAGCTTGGCCGCCTGGGCGTCGTTGGTTTCGAGCTTGGTGTAATAGTTGGTCAGGAAGCCGCTGATGATCGCTTTCAGTCCTTCGTCGCGGATGACCTGGCGCTGCATGAAATCAATCTGGTCGAACATCACCCGCAGAGCTTCGTTCGGCTTCTGCGTCGTGACCGAGATGTAGGCCGAATTGGCTCCGTTCGAGAGTAAGGTCGCGTCGGCGCCGTATGTCAGATTGCGTTTGACGCGCACTTCCTGGAAGAAGAGTTGTTGCAGGATGTTTACCGCGATTGAGAACGCGGCGTAATCGGGGCTGTCGAGCGGCGGCGCGGCGAACGTACCGCGAATGTAATTCGTGGCGACCGGACGTTCGACGACCTGGAAATCTGTGGTCGAAGCTTTCGTGAAGCTCGGCGGCGCTTCAGGTTTGTAATCGCCGCGCGGGAGTTTGCCGAAGCTGGCTTCGACTTTGTTTTTGACTTCGTCAAGCGCGACATTGCCGACAACAGCCACCAGCATCCGCGAAGTCTGGAGCAGTTTCGCGTGATGCGCCTTCAGGTCGGCGACGGTCAGCGAGCCGACTGATTCGACCGTGCCGTCTGGCGAATTGATGTACGGGTGCGAGGCGTAGAGCAGTTTGTTGCTGAGCAGCGCGACGGAAGTTTCGGGGCTGTCGTCCTGTTGGCGCAGCGCGTTGATGACCTGATCCTTGACCAGCGCGACTTCTTTTTCGTCGAAGGCCGGGTTGAGGATCATGTCGGCGAACAACTGCCAGGAGCGGTCGAAATTCTGCCGCACGCATTTCATCGCGATCACGCTGTAATCGTAACCGCTGGCCGCCTCAACGACCGTGCCCATTCGCGCCAGTTCGCGGTTGATCTCGCCCTTGCTGAAATTCTTCGTGCCCTGCTGGGCGGCTTCAAATAACACCGATTCGATGCCTGCGTTCTTTGCGCTGATGTTGCGCGTGCCGCCGCGAAAATAAACCTGCACAGCCACGACCTCGTTTCCCGTGACTCGGCGGTAGATCGTTTTCAAGCCGTTCGCCGTGACGAAATCCGTCGTCGAATCGGTAGCGTGCGCAGGTTGCGCGGCTTGAGCGAATGCAGTGAATGTAAAGAGAACCGTGAAGACGACCGCGCCGAGCGTCCGTTGCCAGGTTGATTTCAGTTGTTGGTTGTAATGGTTTGTTTTCATCTCTGCTGCCTAAGGTTTCTTCTTTCCCGTTGCGGTTGGAATCTTCTTGTTGCTGGCTTTCGGCGCGCTGGCGCCTTTGACGGGCGTCGCGGGCGTCTCCGGTTTCTCGCTGGAAGCCGCGCCGACCGGGTCGTCGCGCATCAGCAGGTCTTTCTCCGCCAGCCCAATCCGTTTCTGGTCGGCCTCCGAAATCAGCACGGCGGCGATGCGCGGTTTGTTCTTCATGTATTTGCGCACGTACCGCTTGATGTCTTCACGCGTGACCTTGCGGAGGTTTTCAACGTAGTTGGCGTAATAATCAAGCCCGGAGCTTGCCCACCAGAAACTGACCGTGTGCGCGTATTGCGACGGTTTCTCGCGGTCGAAAACCTCACTCACGTCCAGCAGCGTCTTGGCGTATTCCAACTCCTGATCAGTGAAATAATCGGGCGTGTCGAACTTGGCCAGTTCGGTGTTGATGGCTTTGAGCGCGCTTTTCAATTTATCCGGCGTCGTCTGCGCGGTGAATTGAATCGGGCCGACGTTCTTCTGCGTCAAGTATCCCAGGGCCGCGCCGGTCGTCAGTCCCGAGTCAACCAGCGCGCGCGAAAAGCGGGAATCGGGCTGGCGCAGGATGAACGAGAAAACATCAGCGGCGTAAGTCGCAGGGGCATCCAGGTCGGTCGAAGGGCCTTGATACGAAATCTGAATCGTCGCCGCGTTGACCGGCTGATTGACGATGATCGCCTGATCTTTTTCGAGCGGCGGATGGCGCGGGACCGGGTCTTTGATGAACGGGTCTTCGCCACGCGGCCAGTCGCCGAAAATACTCTCGGCCAGTTTGAAGACTTCCTGAGCCGTCACGTCGCCCGCGACGACCAGCGCCGAGTTGTTCGGAATATAAAATTTCTTCTGGATCACGCGCATCATTTCAGGCGTAGCTTTGGACACCGTTTCCGGATCGCCGCCCGGACGTTTGCGCGACGGGTATTTGTACCAGAGAGCTTTGTCGGTAGCGTCAAACAGATAGTAGAACGGGTTGGAGCGATGCTGGTTCAATTCGTCCAGCACAACCACAATCTCCTGATCCAGTTCCTGTTTGTCGAAGAGCGGATAGCGGATCGCGTCGTTCATCAGCGTCATCGCTTCGCGCAGCCCTGTCTTGATTGTAGTCGTGTAGTAGTTGACGACTTCGTACTGGGTCTGCGCGTTGCTGAGCATCCCCAGTTCACTGGCGCGGTCGTGATAGCCTTCAGCCTTCGAGCGTTCGTTCGATTTGAAAAACATGTGCTCGTAAAGGTGCGACAGGCCGTTGTACTCAGGCGGTTCGGTGTAAGCGCCGTTCTTGACCGCGATTTCGACGGTGACCAGCGGCACCGCGGCGTTTTCGATGACGATCACGTCCATGCCATTTTTGAGCGTCATCTTCTTCCATTGCGGCTGTGCCGATGCGCCAGCGGGCAACGTAATTGCGGCGTATGCAAGCAAAAATAAAACCGCCGCGAGCCTGGCAGCTTGGGCGGCAGCGGAGCGATGTTTGATCTTCACGTGAATCTTATCTCCGATTGATTTTTCGTTACTTCCAAAATGCAAACCAACTTTTGTTCTTCTTGCGTCCCAGCAGCGCGTCAACATCCGCGTCCGGTTGAAATGGAATCGCGCGGTCGTTGATCAGGGCTTCGGGATTACTTTCGACCATCGCGCGCGCGTATTCCTCGCCGCCCCAATCGGCTGCAATCGCCGCAGCCTGCGATAGCACCGGGCGGCGGCGGTCCTGATGATGCGCGTCGGTCGCTATGAAATGAGCCAGTCCGGCTTCAATAATCTGCTTCGACACGTGGTAAGCCTCGCGCCCGAAGCTTCCGGTCAGACTGCCCGCGTCGAGTTGCGCGAACGAGCCGCGCTCGATCAGATTCACCAGTATCGCCGGTTTCTCCTGAATTTTCTTGTTCCGCTCAGGGTGCGCGATGATGGGAGTGATGCCGGAATTCAGAATCTGAAAGATTGTCATTTCAATGTTCGGCGGCACTGAATGGAAGGGAAACTCGAGCAGCATGTACGAAGTGCCGTTGAGCTTGATGCGCGCGTTTGGATCGCTGGCCTCCTGAAAGATTTCGTAACTGTACCGGACTTCCCCACCCGGAACTATGTTGACGCACGAATCACAGGCGCGCATCACCATTGCGATTTTTTGATTGATAGTCTCTCTGTCAGGAGTGGTGTGAACTCCATCGAACATGTGCGGCGTCGCAACGATGGTTTTAATCCCGTCTGACGCGGCGGCGCGGCACATTGCGACCGATTCTTCCAAAGAGATTGCGCCGTCGTCGGTCTCAGGCAGTATGTGGCAGTGGATATCAACCATTTGAAGAGGCATTCTGGTAAATTTGAACGATGGCGGCGAATCCGGCATGGGTAAATTCATTCTCCTGCAAGTAAGGTCTGGGGCAGTCCATTGAGAGCGACTGTCGGGAACGGCATTATCAATGATCAAATGAATGCGTTCAAGCCGGTATTTCCTAACCTGGTGACGCGCGCTTCAAGACTCCAAACTCATTTGCGCGACGCGCTCCGATGCTATAGCTACGTTCCAAAGGTTTTGCATGATTGTGGTCTTTCCGGTCATTTCGATGCGTACCTGACATAGATCGAACTTGCCCTGAGCCATTCTGCCCCACATCTTCGACATTTTTTCTTATCTACCCCTTTCTGACTCGAATCTGCAATTCAGCCAGTTCTTAGTCACCCGAATTACGCCCTTCCTCGGTAACGAACACGCGAATTGAGCGCCAAAGCAGAGGAAAAATCCTTTGAAATAAAAGCCTGGTTCAGCCGCTTACTCAAGTAAACCAATAGTTTAGCGTCCCTGGTCTAAATGACGCGCCAGGCTCGAAAATTTTCCCGGATCAAAAGTCACCTTTGGCCTGCCACGTGCTTTAGAGAGACTCAATCCTTTAATTACTTTCAAAGCTCTCGCTTCAGAGCCTGATCAAAGCCAGAAGTTGTGGACTGATCAGCCAACTGAGTGTAGCGAAAAGACGCTTACCGAAGTTGACGGGAGATATGTGTGGGCACATAGGGTGGGAGTGAGAGCCTGAGGACTTAAATTCAAAACCGGTTATTGAAAACGTTAGGAACAGAATAAACACATTCGAGGAAAACTATGCATAGACCCATCAAGTACGTTGAAAAAGGACTGTCTTTGGCCGCCAACACCGCCTTCAACGCCATTCAATTTTTCAACCAGTTCAACCCGAACGAATCGTTCATCCCGAAATGGTCTGACAAGCCTTTGCAAAAATCCTGGCAGAAGACCAAACCGACACTGGGCTGGCCCCGCGTCACCGATAGCTTGTGCCCCAAGTGCGTCAAAGAGGCGCGCAAGCGTATCATCGAAGATGGCGAAGACCCCTGGAAACTGATTCAGGAAAAGCCCGGCGAGATCAAAGCGACAATCATCGAACGCAACAACGAAATCTGGATGGTCAAGGATTGCCCCATTCACGGTCACATCGAAGATCAGATGGCGATGGACGCCAAGTTCCTGGAGCACATCGAAGCGATGTATCCCGGACGCGACATTGACGCGCACAACGACGCGCACGTTCACCACCACGCCTCCTCGACGATCAAGTACGGCCGCGGCTCGGTGCTGACGGTTGACCTGACGAACCGCTGCAACATGATGTGCGACCCGTGTTTCATGGACGCCAACCAGGTCGGCTTCGTTCACGAGTTGGGCTGGGATGATGTCAAAGAGATTCTGGACAACGCTATTCAAGTCAAACCACGCAGGCAGATGTCCGTGCAGTTCTCGGGCGGCGAGCCAACTCTCTCCCCGTACTTCATTGACGCCGTCAAATACGCTCGCAAGGTGGGCTACAACTCGGTTCAGGCCGCGACCAACGGCATCGAATTCGCCAAGTCGAAAGAATTCTGCCGCAAGGCCGCCGAAGCCGGACTGCGTTACGTCTACCTGCAATTCGACGGCATCGGCAACGCCGCCAACAGCCACCGGCAGGTTGGCAACCTCTTCGACGTAAAACTCAAGGCGATTGACAACCTGCACGAAGCGGGCGTCGAGATTGTGCTGGTGACGACGCTGGTCAACACAGTCAACAACGACGAAGTCGGCCCCGTCATCCGCTTCGCGCTCGACAATCCGAAGAAGATCGGCTTCATCTCGTTCCAGCCCGTGTCGTTCACTGGCCGTGACGAAGACATCACCGACGACCGCCGCCTGCGCCAGCGTTACACGCTCTCGCACATGGCTCACGACGTGCGCAAACAGGTCGGCATCACCGATCCGCACAAAGACTGGTTCCCGATCTCGCTGATGAGCGCCTTCGCCGATTTCGCCGATATGGCTCACGGCCCCGACCGCGAATGGGGACAGATGAGCTGTGGCTGCCACCCGAACTGCGGCGTCGGCACGGCGGTGATGATTGACAAGGAAACCAAAGAGATGGCGCCGATCCCGGATTTCATCAACATTCCGGGTTTGATCAAGGATATGCGCAAGATCACGGACGCGGCGCGCGGCAAGAAATTCTCGATGGCGATGATGGCGCTGGCGCTGCTGAAGAACTACAACTCGTTCGGCGCGCCGACCCACTTCAAGCTGGCCGACCTGCTGCAAAAGTTCGACAAGACCTTCGGCTTATCAGGCAAGGATTACGGCAAATCAGACCCGAGCCGCACGATTGAAGACGTGATGAAGCGCCGCAAGGATCGGTGGAACTTCCTGTTCATCGCGGGCATGTGGTTCCAGGATCTGTTCAACTACGACTTCCGCCGCACCGAGATGTGCATCATCCCGTACGGCACGCAGGAAGGCGAAATCAGCTTCTGCGCCTACAACACCGGCATCGGCTGGCGCAAC
>WBZR01001574.1_pt1 | contig 25834 bp, 27 predicted proteins | sample 5204231 | NCBI WGS metagenome assembly WBZR01 (sample SAMN12412403, study PRJNA552823) | activated sludge metagenome | isolation source: activated sludge from anammox sidestream of wastewater treatment plant... | place: USA: Virginia | collected 2017-08
CATGCTGGGCAATATATTTTTTCCAAAATCGTGTGCGCTTTCTTCCTTTGCATCATCTTCGAGGAATGGAATCAGCATATCCGCATTGAAAAGGTAGACCCCCATAGAACATAAAGAGAGTTCGGAATTGCCGGGGATAGTCTTGGGCTGTTTCGGCTTTTCTTCAAATCCTATAATACGAAAGTCATTGTTGACTTCGAGGACGCCGAAACTGGATGCGCTCTTTGTATCAAATTCTATGACTGCAATTGTTGCATCAGCCCCTTTTTCCATATGGAATCTGTACATGTCCGAGTAGTCCATTTTGTAGATATGATCACCAGAAAGCACCATCAGGTGCTCAGGCCTGTCGGATTCCAGGACATAGAGGTTTTGATAGATGGCGTCGGCAGTTCCCCTGTACCAGTCCTGGCTTACTCGCTGCTGCGGTGGAATTGTTATAATGTATTCGTCGAGATACGAGCTGAGGATATTCCAGCCCCGCCGTATATGCTTGTCGAGCGACAGCGATTTGTACTGGACAAGGATGCCGATTTTCCTGAGGCCGGAGTTTACTGCATTGCTCAGGGTAATATCAATTATCCGGTACTTGCCTCCAAACGGGACGGCGGGCTTTGCCCTGTTGGCAGTCAGGGGATAGAGCCTCTCACCCCTTCCGCCGGCAAGTATCATTGTAAATACATCTTTCATGGCCTCAACCTCTCAAAAACCTTTACCATAATAACCAATTTTGTGTATAATTGCAATTACTCATGAAGATCGGATTTCTCTTGCACAGGAGCCCTGAGCACCAGGATGCACATACTGTAAAGCGGCTTGCGGAGGGTTTTGCCGGTATGGGGCATGATGTCAGTATTTTCCTTATGGAGGATGGTGTCTATAATGCAGTGATAAACGATTCTCCGAGGAAACTTTCAGCGGGATTTGACGATTTAATTTCAAGAGGCGTGAAAATTGCTATATGTACATATACCGCCGAGATAAGGGGGTTGAACCAGCCTGATTTGTTTGAAGGTGTAGATTTTCACAGTCAGTATGACCTCTCCAGACTGGTCAATGAGTGTGACAGGTTTCTAAGCTTTGTATGACCAGGCAAGTTAAAAGGCTTCTGATCATAATCCGGACGACACCATTTAATTCTGTCTCAGTTCCTGAGGCATTGCGTATGAGTGTCGGATTGACGGTCCATGATAACAAGGTCAGTATACTGCTCATAGACGATGGTGTATGGAATTCATTAAGGGTTGCCCCGCATTTAATAGGCAGACCTGATATCAGCGATAGTGTGGAGCTGTTTTCTGCCTGCGGAATTGCCCTGTTTGCAGATGAGTCTTCGCTGAAGGAGCGGAATATTACTGAGTTGGATGACAGTATACAGATGATCAGCAGGCAGGAGGCGTTCAAGCTGATTGCAGAGAGTGATGTGACGCTGAGTTTCGGATGAAAACACTTCATATAATAAGGAAGGCAGATGACAGATTTGCCCGGGAGGTAATTAGCCATGAGTCCACTGACGGAGGCGTCTCTGTCCTTCTGATACAGGACGGCGTCTTGTCTGGACTTCAGGTATGCGGCGACATATTTGCCTCAGTCAGCGACATAGAGGCCCGCAGTTTAAGTACCACTTATAAATTAGTCGATTATAATTCAATTTGCCGGATGATAATTGACCATGACAGGGTCGTTGTATGGTAAGGCGGAAACGGTTATAATAGAGAAAGGAAATTTGCGGATGGATGATAAAAAATATTCCCCTGACAAGACGCTTGATTGCAGCAGGCTTTCATGCCCCCTCCCTGTATTAAAGACAAAGACCACTATTGCAGGCATGGCTGTTGGGGAGATACTGGAGATGATTTCAACAGACCCTGGTTCAGTCAGGGATATAGAGGCGTGGGCAAGGCACACAGGCCAGGAATTGCTTGAGACGTCAGGCAGCGACGGGCGCTACAGGTTTTACATAAAAAAGACCAGATGACATTCAAAGGAGAAACATATGCCTATTACAGACAATGACAGACAAATCATAGAAGAGTTGGTCGAAAATAAACTGAAAAAACTATTGTCTGAGAGGAAAAAGAGGATGGCAATAGTAGCGTCCAAAGGGACGCTCGATATGGCTTATCCGCCGCTGATACTTGCGACTACTGCGGCAGCCATGGACATAGAGTGTTCCATATTCTTTACATTTTACGGACTGGACATAATAAACAAGAATAAGAATAAAAATCTTAAAGTACCTTCTCTTGCAAACCCTGCCATGCCGGTACCTGTTCCAAATATCATAGGTGCTCTGCCCGGCATGACTGCAATGGCAACAAAGATGATGAAAAGCTGGATGGCAAAGGTAAATGTCCCTTCAGTTGAAGACCTTCTGAGCATTGCACTGGAATCAGGTGTAAAGCTGATCGGATGCCAGATGACTATGGACGTTATGGGCGTTAAGAAGAAAGACCTCATCGCCGGCGTCGAAGTCTGTGGTGCGGCGGCATTCCTTGAGTATGCCGGTGACGCCGACATAACTTTGTTTGTCTAAGGACAATTGAAAAAAGTCAGCAGAGAGATTATCAGCAATTTCAATGATAGCGCTAAATTAGCCTCCATATTGTCAGGCAGAGGCTTTACTGACAGCCGCAAGGCTGCCGTAAACCTGCAGCTTCTGCGCAGGGATCTTCAATCCCAAAATGTCTTTGACAGGCTGCTCCCTTCAATCCTCCAATCCGCAGCAGATTCTCCTGATCCGGACATGTCTCTCAATAATTTTGAGCGGTTTGCCACTTATTATGAAGACAAGGACAGGCTGTTTCAGTTTCTGTCATCTCACAAAGAGGTCATTCCGCCCATCCTGCTCCTTTTCGGGAGCAGTCAGTACCTGTGCAACTTTCTATTTTCCAGTCCTGAGGAATACATCGGGTGGTTGTCCGCGCCAAACTTTCTAAGAAGGGTCATAAATAAAGATGCGGCCCTTGCCGGAATTCGTAAACTGATAACTCCGAAGACGACGGCAGAGGACGTAAAAAAGATACTGAGGAGATTCAGGAAAATGGAATATCTGCGCATTGCGCTGAGAGATCTCCTTGGCTATGGAACCTTGTCAGAGATTACGATGGAGATATCCATAGTGGCCGATGTGTCACTGCAGGTTGCATATGAGGTTTGCAGCAGGGATCTCGAAAAGAGATACGGTATGCCAATGTATACAGATGAAAACGGAAAAAGATGTAAATGTACATTTACTGTCCTTGGAATGGGTAAACTTGGCGGAGAAGAATTAAATTACAGTTCTGATATAGATATTATATTCCTCTACTCTACGGAAAAGGGAGAAACGGAAAACGGCCTGCTTGAGAATCACCAGTATTTTGTCAAATTATCCGAGATGATCAGTCAGGTCATAGGACAGACAACCGATGACGGTTTTGTCTTCCGCGTAGATACAAGGCTTCGCCCTGAAGGAGAGCGGGGAGACCTGGCGTCTTCTCTCAGAAGTTATGAGGTCTATTATGAATCCTGGGGCCAGACATGGGAGAGGGCTGCATTGCTGAAGGTAAGGCCTGTTGCAGGAGACGAAGAACTCGGCAGGGCTTTTCTTAAGATGATTCAGCCGTTTGTTTACAGAAAGTATCTTGATTTTACCGCTATAGATGAGATAAGCGGCATGAAGTCGAAGATTGACAAAAGTATAGCTGTAAAAGGCAAGGATGTACGCAATGTCAAGCTCGGCTACGGCGGGATAAGGGAGATAGAGTTTTTCGTGCAGGCATTGCAACTGTTGTATGGTGGGAAGGAGCCATGGATCAGGGAACGGAATACGATGCGGGCGCTGCACCGGCTTGCGCAGAAGGGGTTTATTTCCTATGAGGAAGAGGCTGTCCTGTCAGCAGCCTATCAGTTCATGCGGAGAGCCGAGCACATGATACAGATTGTCGGTGAGCGTCAGACCTATGTTATGCCTGAGGGTGCGGAGGAATTAAACACCCTTGCAAAGAGGGTCGGCTATAAGGACAGGGCCAAAAGGGCACATGAGCAATTGCTTAAGGATTACAGCTCTCACACGAGATCTGTAAGGCAGATTTACGATGACCTGTTTATGAAGAAGGGATTGAAGACAGAGGAGGGAGCTGAGGCAGGAAAGTGTGAAGTGATCATAGGCGGGATAGTATCGGAGGATGAGGCTGTACAAATCCTGTCTGGCTATGATTTCAAAGACCCTGCCAGGGCTTACAGGAATATCATTTTATTGAGGGACGGGGCAGCCTTCAGTCACCAGACACCGAGGAGCCGTCAGATATTTCTCAGGATATTCCCTTTATTCTTTGAGAAAATTGCATCCTCTTCGGACCCGGACATGTCCCTGAATAACCTGGAGGCCCTTATAGCCTCAGTGGGCGCCAGGGAGACGCTGTATTCTTTTTTTGAAGAGAACCCCCAGGCAGTTGATTCCGTCATTAAGATATTCAGCAGCAGTGAATATCTTTCAAAGATCGTCATAAGACACCCTGAGATTGTGGATATGTTTTTAGACCCTGAGGAGATGCTGAAAAAACGGTCTAAAGATGATATGAAAGAAGAGTTGTTGTCATTAATTGAACGATGCGTTTCGTATGCTGAAAAGCTTGACATGCTCAGAAAGTTTAAAAATACTGAAGAGGTGAGGATAGGTTACATAGATATTCTTGGTTATGTGAATCCGGCAGAGGCATCCCGCTCTCTCTCTTACCTTGCAGACGCATCGCTTGTCTGTGCCCTGAAGATAGCAGGGGAAGAGGTTCGAAGGGCATATGGACGGCCTTTATGCAGGACAGAGGGCAAATTAACAGAGGCTGGATTTTGTATAGTGGGCATGGGAAAACTGGGTGGAGAGGAGATCACATACGGGTCTGACCTTGATATTGTCTTTCTCTATTCCGGAGACGGCGAGACGGATGGAAAACAATCAATATCTAATCATGAGTTCTTTACGCACCTTGCAAGCAAAACTATGTCGGCCATTACTTCAATGACAAGGGAGGGGAGTGTGTTTAAGATTGATGTAAGGCTGAGGCCGTCTGGCTCAAAGGGCCCCCTGTCTCAGTCTGTCACTGCATTCAGGGCATACATAAATGAACATGCCGATATATGGGAACTTCAGTCGCTGACAAGGGCAAGGATAATAGCAGGAGACGGGCCTGCCGGCCGGGAAGTGGCTGAGGCCATACACTCTGCACTGTACACGGTCAGCAGGAGCCCTGGAAATCTCAAACCTGCCATAAGAGGCATGCGGAAGAGGATGGAAGATGAAGTCTCAAGGGAAAACAGTGAGTATTATGACATAAAGGCTGGTGAAGGAGGGATTATTGACATAGAATTCATTGTTCAATGCCTTCAGCTGCTCCATGGTGCGAAGCTGCCATCAGTGCGGGTTACGAATACACTCGCAGCACTGGAGGCATTGCACAGTGAAAAATTGCTTTCAAAGGAGCAATATTCCACATTGAAGAAATCCTACATTTATCTTCGGACCCTGGAGAGCAGGCTAAGGGTAGTTCAGAATGTGCCTTCGCATCTGCTGCCAAGATCGGCTGCCAGATTAACTTCAATGGCAATAAGAATGGGTTACAGGGATACGAAAAAGGTGAGTGGTGCGGTGAGGCTTACAGGAGAATACGAAGCACTCAGAAAAAGTGTCCGTGATGTTTTTAAGCAGATATTGGATTAATCTCTCTTCCGGCGGTTTCCCTTTACAGGGGCGTATTGTCTTTCGTAGCCTTCTTCAATTATCCTCAAAACCTCTTCAGGTTCATCCGTCAAATGAAAGAGTCCCATGTCTTCCTTGCCGATCGTCCCTCTTTCGAGCATGGAATCCTGCATCCAACCGACCAGGCCTTCCCAGTAGTCTTTTCCATACATTACGATAGGTATTCGGCGTATCTTCTTTGTCTGCATCAGGGTAAGCGCCTCAAAAAATTCATCGAGTGTTCCAAAACCTCCGGGAGTTATTACGTATCCGACAGAGTGTTTGACAAACATGACCTTCCTTGCAAAAAAATACCTGAAGTCGAGTCTCTTGTCCTGATACTTATTGGGAGACTGCTCCATAGGCAATTCTATGTTCAGGCCTACTGAAATCCCGTTTCCCTTCCTGGCCCCCCTGTTCCCGGCCTCCATTATCCCGGGTCCGCCTCCTGTTATGATTGAAAAGCCCTTTTTTGACAACAGCTCGGCTATTTTCATTACACCCTTGTAATAGTGGTTGTCTCTGGATAATCTTGCGCTCCCGAATATGGAGACTCCGCGCCTGATACTGCTGAGCTCTTCAAACCCCTCGACAAACTCGCTCATTATCCTGAAGATTCGCCAGGTCTCATGTCCATTCAAGTCATCCATATTGTAAATTCCTCATGCAAAGACTGCTGGTTACCGATTAGGTGATGCGTCATATATATTCTCGTATCGGGAAAGTCAATTCTTTAATATTATTATATGGAGGAATATGTAAATGTATGCCTTAAAAAATCTCATCTCCAGATACTTTGAGCCACTGCTGGTTGCCAATATAATCCTTACATTGTTGTTCATAGACATGTTTGTAGTCAACAAGATTGTATTCCTCTATTTCTATTTCATTCCAATCCTTGTTGCAGGTTATTATATCGGCAAGAAAGGCGCTGTACTTTCTTCTTTACTGACGGTTCTGACAGTCACCCTGCGGCTCATTATTTCACCCGGAACATTTTCACTCAATGCTGAGGTCAATTCAGAGCTGATATTTCAGATAATGACGTGGGGCAGCTTCCTTGTCTTATCAAGTTATGTTGTCGGCAGACTGTATGAGGAAAAGGAGGAGCGTTACAGGGACCTCAAACAATCTTATGTTGGTGTCGTCGAAATACTCGTCAAGTACATCGAGTCAGTAGACAGATATACCAAGGGTCACTCAGTCAGGGTTTCCGGCATTGCCATGGATATTGCCAAGGCGATGTCCGTTACAAGAGAGGCCTGTGAGAATATTAAGGTCGCAGCCCTCCTGCACGATGTCGGAAAGATTGATGTCAGTATGGATCTGATCAGGAAGGCCGCGTCGCTTACAAAGGATGAGCGAAAGATAATGGGCACACATACTGAACGGGGGGCAAATATCCTTAATAAGGTGGGCAATGTCCTGAGTGAGGCGGTGCCGATTGTCCTTGCGCACCATGAGTATTTTAACAAAAAAGACGCTGATAGCATCAGTAATAAAGCGGACATTCCCTTAGGGGCAAGGATAATTGCAGTCGCGGACACGTATGACGCCATAGTAACTGACAGGCCATACCGTAAAGGCAAACTGCCATGGCAGGCGCTTGAAGAAATTGAAAAGTCGTCCGGGACACAGTTTGACCCTGAGGTCGTCGAGGCCTTCAGAAATGTTGTCAGCGCTTATATGGAAGAGCGCGAGCACGTCTCAGTTTAGCTTATTTTCCAGCCAAACCGTTGTTCCAAATCCTGCTCCAAAACATTTGACTTTCCGCCGTCAAGATAATAATATGCAATATTAAGGATTTCCGCATAAAAAAGGGTATTGTTTCATATGTTTAACAGGGAAAGTGAAAATTTCGAACCCGGAAATCTGTCTTATCAGGAACTCCATGAGTTAATAGATAAAGACAGGCTGCCCGGCCATATTGCCATTATCATGGATGGCAACGGCAGGTGGGCGCGCAGCCGTGGTTTCCTGCGTCTTGCCGGCCACAGGGAAGGGATTAAATCCGTCAGGGATGTCGTGACCTGTTGCCGTGAGATTGGGGTAAAGGTGCTGACGATCTATGCTTTTTCAGCGGAAAACTGGAAGCGGCCGGAACTGGAAGTCCGAACGCTTATGATGTTTCTCGAAGAGTTCCTCAGGAAAGAGTTGAGGACGCTCATGGATAATAATATCAGGTTTATGACGATAGGTCAGACCGACAAGCTCCCGGAATCGGTCCAAAGGTGGTTAAGAAAGGTGGTTAAGGAGACATCAGACAACGATGCGATGATACTTAACGTTGCCTTGAGCTACGGGGGCAGGACCGAGATTGTTGAAGCCGTCAGGCATATTGCGAGGGATGTCGAAAGCGGTTTGCTTAAGCCGCAGGACGTGACCAGCAGGTTATTTTCAGGTTACCTGCATACAAGGGAATTGCCGGACCCCGACCTTATGATAAGGACGAGTGGTGAAACGCGCGTCAGTAACTTCCTCCTCTGGCAGATGGCCTACACGGAATTATATTTTACGAAGACACTGTGGCCGGATTTCAGAAGGCGCGATCTCCTCCTGGCTATACTGGACTATCAGCAGAGGGAAAGGCGGTTCGGCATGGTTGAAGAGGAGATCTCCAGGGCAATCTGATGGGATGGATGAGAGTTGTAACTGCGCTGGTACTGATTCCGCTTATATATCTTGCAGTCAGGTATTTCCCGCCTCTCTTTTTCTTTTTCTTTATTGCCTCACTGGTGATTATAGGGCAGTATGAGTTCTATAAATTCTATTACAAGACGTTCAGCATATTTCCTTTATTAGGCCTCTTGTTCGGGGTCATGGCCCTTTTTTCATTCTATGCGGATGGATATGTCTATGAGATCAAAGGTGCCGTATTGACTGCTGTTGTGATCCTCTGCCTGTCATGTTTTATATTCTTCAGGGCAAACATTTATGATTCAGTTTCGGCAGTTTCTGTGATAGTATTTGGCGTGCTGTATGTCGCCTGGCCCCTTGCGCATCTGATTCCATTACGGGGGCTGCCAAATGGTCATAATCTTGTATTTTTTATTTTGGTTATTACCTGGGGAGTGGATACAGGGGCTTATTACACAGGCAAGAACCTCGGCAGACACAAGCTTTCGCCAAACATCAGTCCCGGAAAGACCGTAGAGGGGGCTGCTGGTGGCGTTATTTCCTGTATCCTGCTGGCATTGTTTGCAAGATGGCTGTTTCTTCCGGAGTTGTCTCTGAATAATACGCTCCTAATGGGAATAGTCTTTGGTGTAGTGAGCCAGATCGGGGACCTGTCAGAATCCATGTTGAAACGGGGCGCCGGCGTCAAGGATTCCGGTTCACTGCTCCCAGCTCACGGCGGGCTCCTTGACAGGGTGGACAGTGTTATTTTTACCCTGCCTTTGTTTTATTATTATGTGATATATTTTGTTCCAGACATCGCAATGATTGCCGGATAGAATTCCTCAATGAAAAAGATATCCATACTTGGTTCAACAGGTTCAATAGGGGGCAGCACACTCGATGTTATTGCCATGTTTCCGGAAAGTTTCTCTGTCTCGGCCCTCTCTGCCTGTGAAAACGTGGAAAAACTTGAGGCGCAGATAAGGAGGTTCAGGCCTTCTGTGGTTTCCCTGAATAATGCTCAGGCCGCCAGGGTGCTGAAGGATAGATGCAGTGATCTTGATGTTGAGGTCCTGGCAGGTGTTGATGGCCTGATACAGGTTTCCACTGTTCCTGATGCCGATATAGTCGTATCAGCGGTCTCCGGCTCTGCGGGTCTTATCCCTACATTGTCTGCTGTCAAGGCCGGCAAGACTGTCGCCCTTGCCAATAAGGAGACAATGGTAATGGCAGGCGAGATTGTTACGAGAGAGGCTGAGGAAAGGGGTGTGAGATTACTGCCTGTAGACAGTGAGCACAGCGCCATATTTCAGGTGCTGGGGTGCGGCAGGCGGGAAGACTTGCATAAGATAATTCTGACGGCGTCAGGGGGGCCTTTTCTGAAGACATCATATGAAGAGAGGAAAAAAGTGACGGTCGGTGATGCATTGAAACATCCGAACTGGAATATGGGCGCAAAGATTACGATAGATTCCGCAACACTCATGAATAAAGGACTTGAGGTCATAGAAGCGAGGTGGCTGTTTGACGTCTCTATCAATCAGATAGAGGTGCTTGTACATCCGCAGAGCATAATCCATTCCATGGTAGAATTCAGGGATGGGTCTGTATTATCCCAGATGGGCTTGCCTGACATGCGCGTCCCTATCGCCTATGCATTAAGTTATCCGGACAGGTTAGACCTCGTTATGCAGCGGCTTGATCTGGCCAAAATTGGAGCGCTTACCTTTGAACTGCCTGACATGAAAGATTTCCCATGCCTCTCATATGCGTTTGAGGCGATAAGAACAGGCGGGACAATGCCTGCTGTGTTGAATTCAGCGAATGAGGCGGCGGTCAGGGCATTTCTGAATGGCAGGATCGGATTCCTTGACATAGAGAGGATTGTAGGTGACACTATGTCAAAACATAATGCAACGTCCGTGAAGAATATCGAGGATGTTCTTGCGGCGGACAAGTGGGCCCGTGAAGAGTCCGTGCGGCTTGCGGGGAACATAAGTACGTCTAATTGAGGGAGAATAAATGTACACAGTAATAATATTTACAATCTGTCTTGGAATTCTGATCTTTGTACATGAATTTGGTCATTTTATTATGGCGAGGTTAAAGGGCATCCGTGTGCTGAAATTCTCACTTGGCTTCGGCCCCAGAATAATTGGCAGAAAAGTTGGTGACACAGAATATCTTATATCCGCCCTTCCGCTTGGCGGATATGTAAAGATGGCCGGTGAGAACCTGGAAGAGGCTACAATGGCGCCTGATGAATTTCCGTCAAAGAGCGTTGGAGCGCGTGCATCTGTTGTCCTTGCCGGACCAGTGATGAATATAGTCATTGCCTTTCTCCTGATGCCTCTGGTGTTTCTGATTGGGATCAAGATGCCTGCGTTCCTGGATGATGCTCCTGTAGTCGCATGGCTTGAAGAAGGTTCTCCTGCCCAGGTGGCAGGGGTTATGGCCGGCGACCGTATAGTCAGGATTGACGGCAAGCCGGTGTCTGACTGGGAAGAGGTAGCGACCATCATATCAACTAGGCCTGAACTTGGCTTGAAGGTTCAGATGGAGAGGGCAGGCAGTGTTCATGAGGTCTTTCTCAATAGTGACGGAGCCGTTAACAAGACAGGAAGCGGTTATGCAGGTATGCTGCCAGACATGCCTCCGGTCATAGGAAAGGTAAACAGGGGTTATCCTGCCGAGCGTGCAGGGCTAATGGCAGGCGATGTCATTGTGGCGATTAACGATAGCCCTGTTGTTAACTGGTACCAGGTGTCGTCATTCATCAGGTCCAGTTCAGGCAAGGAGCTTATCCTTACGGTTAAAAGGGGAGAGAAGAGGATTACCGCTAACGTAACTCCTGTAAAAGACAATGCAGCTGGTTATGGCGTCATTGGAATAATGAACCAGCAGGAGACCATAGTAAAAAAATTCGGTTTTGCGGATTCAATAAAGCATGGGATTTCCAAGGCCCTGGAACTGACTATGCTGACATTTGACGTGTTGAAGAGGCTCATCTCAATGAATATCTCCATCGAGACCCTCGGCGGCCCGATAATGATAGCAAAACTTACAGGTGAGGCGGCACAATCCGGAGTTTCCGATCTTATTGCCTTCCTTGCATTTTTGAGCCTGCAGCTTGGTATTCTGAACCTCCTCCCTGTGCCGGTGCTGGATGGAGGATGGATAGTATTCCTGATAATCGAAAAGATCAAGGGGAGCCCTTTGAGCAGAAGGACAATGGAGATTGCTCAAACGGTTGGTTTTGCATTGCTGATACTCCTGATCATCATTGTATCTTATAATGATATCTTAAGGGTTTTCAAATAGTGCTGATATGATTCGCAGGAAGACAAGGCAGATAAGGGTTGGCAATGTTTTGATCGGCGGCGGGGCCCCTGTTGTCGTCCAGTCTATGACCAGCACGGATACAAGGGATGCCGGCGCCACGATTTCCCAGATAAAAAGGCTCGAGGATGCCGGGTGCGAGATTGTCCGGGTAGCGGTGCCTGACTCAGATGCCGCTTCAGCCCTTGTGGATATAAAGAAGTCTGTCCGCATCCCGCTCATTGCCGACATACATTTTGACTACCGCCTAGCTCTCATGGCGATCAATAACGGTGTTGACGGTCTGAGGCTTAATCCAGGCAACATAGGAACCCATGAAAGGATACGTGAGGTGGTGTGTTCTGCCAGGGACAGGGGTATCCCGATAAGGATAGGTGTAAATGCTGGTTCTCTTGAGGAAGACCTTTTGGAGAAACATGGTCATCCAACGGCTGAAGCGATGGTTGAATCGGCATTGCGGCACACAAAGATCCTTGAAGATCTTGATTTTCATGACATCAAGGTTTCGTTAAAGGCGTCAGATGTTCAGATGACAATTGATGCATACAGATTGTTTTCTGAGAAGGCTGACTATCCTCTTCATGCCGGTGTTTCAGAAGCTGGACCATTGCTGGCAGGAACCGTGAAATCTGCCATAGGGATCGGGATGCTCCTGTCAGAAGGCATTGGCGATACAATCAGGGTCTCTCTGACAGCGGATCCGGTTGTCGAGGTCAAAGTGGCTTATGAAATATTAAAATCGCTCAGCCTCAGACACAGGGGGGTAAATATCATATCCTGCCCAACCTGCGGGAGGATGGAGATTGATATTGAGAAGATAGCGGCTGAAGTGGAGAAGAGGCTTTCCCATGTGACCACACCCATCAATGTATCTATCCTTGGATGTATTGTAAATGGGATTGGAGAGGGCAAGGAGGCTGATGCCGGAATAGCAGGTGGCAAAGGTGCCGGGCTCCTGTTCAGGGGCGGTGAGATAGTGAGAAGGTTGAGAGAGGATGAACTTGTGGATGCGCTTGTCAGAGAGGTGGAAGATATATGTACTACTCGAAACTCCTGATACCAACGCTGAGGGAAGACCCTGGCGAGGCAGAGGTGGTCAGCCACAGGCTTATGCTGCGGGCCGGCATGATAAGAAAGCTTGCTGCCGGTATTTATAACTACCTTCCTCTTGGCTACATGGTGATAAGAAAGATTGAGAATATAGTCCGCGAGGAGATGAACAGGGCAGGGGCGCAGGAAATTTTTATGCCCATGGTGCTGCCTGCTGAATTGTGGAGGGAGACAGGCCGCTGGGAGAAATACGGCAAGGAGCTTTTAAGGCTCAAAGACAGGCATGAGAGGGATTTCTGTCTTGGCCCGACACATGAGGAGGTAGTAACAGACATCGTCAGGAATGAGGTCAAATCGTACAGGCAGCTTCCTTTAAACCTTTATCAGATCCAATCTAAGTTCAGGGATGAGATAAGGCCGAGATTCGGTTTGATGAGGGGGAGAGAGTTTATAATGAAAGATGCATACAGCTTTGATGCAGACCAGGCAGGGGCAGAGGAATCATACAGAAAGATGTATGATGCATACATCAATATATTCCGGCGCTGCGGGCTTAAGTTTAAGCCAGTTGAGGCTGACACAGGCCTTATCGGCGGGCAGTTTTCCCATGAGTTCATGGTGCTTGCCGAGACAGGAGAGGAGGCTGTTGTGTCATGTAATTCATGCGGGTATGCCGCGAACATGGAAAAGGCGGAGAGCAGAGCCTGTCATCATGGACATCCGGCACAGGTTTCAGGATCTTCTGCAGTGTGTTCTGATAAGGAGGGACTGCTGCCTGTGGAGAAAAGGCTGACGCCAGGTAAGAAAAGCGTTGAGGAGGTATCTGCTTTTCTTGGAGTCAACCCCAGTCAGCTTGTCAAGACACTGATTGTAAGGGGTGATGATAAGGTGGTTGCAGTGCTTCTGAGGGGTGACCATGAGCTAAACGGGACAAAGTTATCAAGATTGCTTGGATGCAATGATGTGCAGCTGCCGTCACCATCGGAAGTGGAAGAGGCGACCGGTCATCCATCAGGTTTCACAGGGCCCGTTGGTCTTAAAGGGATGCCTCTGATTGCCGACCTGTCTGTAAGGGAGATGTTTAATTTTGTAGTCGGCGGTAATGAGCGGGATATACATCTCGTCAACGTTAATACTTCGCGTGACTTTACCCCGGATCAATTCGCAGATATAAGGAATGCAGCCGAGGGAGACGGTTGTCCAAGGTGCGACGCCGGAAGGCTTTTTATCGTCAGAGGGATAGAGGTAGGACACACATTCAAGCTGGGCACTAAATATAGTGAGGCTATGGGTGCAACATACCTTGATACCGGGGGTAATCCGAAGCCCCTGATCATGGGATGCTACGGGATTGGTGTTGGAAGGACTATGGCTGCTGCAATAGAGCAGAACCATGATGGGGAAGGGATAATATGGCCTTCTTCAATCGCACCATTCAGCACCATAGTACTCCCATTGAACATACGTTCTGAGAAATCATATACTGCAGCTTTGGCGATATATGACAATCTTTCGCGTAATGGTACGGATGTGCTTCTTGATGACAGGGATGAGAGGGCAGGCGTCAAGTTCAAGGATGCCGATCTGCTGGGCATTCCAAGTCAGATAGTCATAGGAGACAAGGGTGTAAACCGCGGGGTTGTTGAGATTAAGAACCGGGCAACGGGAGAAGTTAAAGAGATAGCCATGGAAACCCTGCTCAGTGGCAGCTCCTCCGTCTGAGGTCCTGCCACTCACATTCAGACAGGCTTACCCTGTCAATTGTAAGTCTTAACGTAAAGTCAATTCATTATATTCCGAAATAGAGTTAGCCGAAAACAGCTTCACTATTTCTCTCTTCTTACCCCCCCACAAGTGGAGAGAGGGAAAAATGCTGCCGGCGCCCCTCCTCTGAGGGGAGGGGGTGGGGGCGAAGACAGTTTTTTAATGAAAATATCAGGTATATTCCGGCCATTAAGAGATGTAAAACCTGTCGCTGACCTCATCAGGACACTCGACACCATATCTGCTTATTATCAGGAAACTAAGTCTACTAATCAGCCGGCAAGTAATGAGGAAGTGTCAAATAACCCTCATGAAGAAATAATCGCCGACCTGAGGCTCTCAAATAAGCTGCTTCTTTATCAGGTCAGTAAGTTTGAAACAGTGCTTGACAATCTTAATGACGGGATTATGCTTCTCGATTCATCCAATCGTGTTTATGCTATTAATCATATCATGGAGCAACTGGTCAACTTGAAGAGGGGGGACATTAAGGGTAAGCACATCAGGGATTGCAGGAACAGCAATGAAATTATGTCTTTTCTCCTCGGGAATGCCGAATCAGCAGACAAGCTTGTAGAAAAGAGCATGGAACTGAGCGCCGGTTCAAGCAGTCTCAGGGTGTCATTTAAGAGGCTCATAAGAGACGACGGCAATACAGGCGGAAGCCTTCTTGTTGTAAAGGATACAACCACCAGCAAACTTGCTGACAATGCAAGACTGGAGGTTCTCTCATATTTGTCAGGCGAGTTAAATGCCCCCCTGAATCTGATAAAGTCTTACTCAGAGAAATTTCTTAAGAGCGGCAGTAATGGCAGGGAAGCTACGGGTCAATTTCTCGTCGATATTGAAGCAGAGTCGGCAAGACTTATAGCGCTTGTCAATAATCTGCTGCGCATGTCAAAGATTGAGATGGGTGAACTCGCGGTTTTACGGACGATGACAAGGACAGGGGAGTTTATAGAAAATGTATATAACAGGGTCGTAGGCGGGAATAAAAAAGATATAAAGACATCCATACAGATATCTGAAGACATCGCGCCCTTAAGTATTGACAGGGAGTTGATCAGCCTTGCGATTTCCAATGTCCTGAGCAATGCAATCAATTACACGCCGGAGAGTGGAACGGTGAAGTTGTGTGCAGAGGAAGAGTCTGAAAATGTCCTTATACATATTATTGATACAGGAATCGGTATTTCTGAAGACGATCTGCCGCAGATATTTGATAAATTTTATCGTTCATCTGATGAAATGGTCAAAAAGTGCAGGGGGGACGGGATGGGGCTGTCAATTGCCAGAGAGATTGTCAGGCTTCATGAGGGTGAGATCAGGGTGAACAGCAGAAAGGGAGAAGGAAGCCGCTTTACGATAGTACTGCCTGCAGGACAAGGATACCTCCTCGGATAAGAATTACAGGAGTGTTCGGATGAATATCAAGAAAACCAAGATTGGCGTTATCAGCTACATTGAACCGGAGGCGCCGATTGCCGGTGAAGGCGTCAGTCAATTGAGGCAGGCAGTCGACAACTGTTTCAATGAAAGCGAATATAAGCTCGTTATCAATTTCCGTTCAGTTCCGTATATTGACAGCGAAGGTCTTGAAACCCTGCTCGACATACTTGCCGAGATCAGAAAGAAGGGTGGAAGCATCAAGCTCGCTGACCCTAATTCCACATGCAGTGACATATTTACGGCGACAAGGCTTGACTCCATCTTTGAAATCTACAGCAGCGCTGAAAAGGCCGGCCGGAGTTTCTCATGATAACCTCACAGCGTAACAAGACGAAGAAACTCGGAGAACTACTGTACGAAAACGGGCTTCTTACGGAGGAACAGTGCCGGAACGCACTTGACGTTCAAAAAAAGACAGGCAAGCGCCTTGGTCAGGTGGTCATTGATCTCGGCTATGTCAAAGAGGAAGACCTGCTGCAGGTTTTGAGCAAGCAGATGTCTATCCCTCATATATGGCTTAGAAAGGGGCTGATAGATCCGAAGGTTGTAAATGCCATACCCGGCGACAAGGCGAGGCTCTACAGGATCATGCCTATGTTCAGGATCAAGGATACCCTCATCGTAGCTACCTGTGACCCCCAGGCTATATTTGTCTTTGATGAGATTGAAAAAACAACCGGACTTGCCGTTCAGCCGGTTCTTACCCGCTCCGGAGACATAGAGAAGGCGATTGCAGAGCATTACAAAGAGGGTATGAGTTTAGGGGATTTTGGCGCAGTATCAGGTGATGGCACAAGGCAGACGGACCTTCAGAGCGGACGGGATTTCCAGAAGATCGAGGAGCTGGAAGAGGGAAGCCCTGTCATCAATGTCGTCAATAACATCATACTTCGAGCTATCAGGGATAAGGCGAGCGACATTCACGTCGAGCCGGATAAGTCAAAGCTCCGCATCCGCTACAGGGTTGACGGAATGCTTTATGAGGTAATCACGTACAATATGGATGTGTATCCTGCAATAGTCTCCCGATTGAAGGTAATGGCCAATCTTGATATTGCAGAAAGGCGTCTTCCCCAGGACGGCAGGATACAGGTAATGGTGGAGGGGAGGTCCGTAGACCTGAGGTTTTCATCAATGCCGGGAATCCTTGGAGAGAAGATCGTCCTGCGTATTCTTGATAAGAAGACGGTTATCCTTGACCTGAATCAGCTTGGGTTTTCAGTAGATACATTGTCAAACTTCAAAAGGCTGCTGAAACGTCCTTACGGTCTAATCCTTGTCACAGGTCCGACAGGAAGCGGCAAGACGACAACCCTCTATGCGGCCATGAACTTTCTGAATTCAATTGAGAAAAATATCGTGACCATAGAAGACCCCGTTGAATACCAGATGGAGATTATCAATCAGAATCAGGTGCGAGAGGCCATCGGCCTCACCTTCTCCGTAATATTGAGGCACACGCTCCGTCAGGACCCCGACATTATAATGGTTGGTGAGATCAGAGACAGGGAGACTGCAGAAATTGCGATTCAGTCGTCCCTCACAGGCCACCTCGTCCTTTCAACGCTCCATACAAATGACAGCCCGAGTGCAATTACAAGATTGCTTGATATGGGTATCGAGCCTTACATGATATCTTCAGCCCTCACAGGAGTTATTGCGCAGAGGCTCGTCAGGACCATTTGCCCGGAGTGCAAAACCCTATATTATCCGCCATCCGCGGTGCTTGAACGATATAACTGGGGGGCGGAAAGGGACCTTCAGGCTGCAAAGGGGAAGGGATGCCCTGCATGCTATGGTTCGGGTTACAAGGGGAGGGCAGGGATATATGAGTTGCTGGAGGTGAATGAACCCCTCCAGACCATGATACTTTCCAATCCATCTCTCGAGGAGATAAGGAAACGGCTTAAGGAGTGGAATCATTCAAGCATGGAGATGGAGGGGCTCAATAAGGTCAGAGAGCGGATGACAACCTTCGAAGAGGTAACGAGGGCAGTAAGCACAGGTACATAGAATGGCGATTTCCACAATTGAACATGACAGCAGCGGCAGTCACTGGTCTCTGAGCGAAGTGCTCAGGAACCTGAATCAGTCTGCATTGAGATTTGGTAAATCAGGCAGGGTTCACGTCAGGGATATAATATTCTTTGCAGATCAACTCTCGCTAATGATTGCGACCGGGACTCCCCTGAATAAAGGCATACAGATTATCAGCGTACAGGTAAGGAACAATGACTTCAGACAGATACTGCAGGTCATGGTCAGGGATATAGAAGACGGCAAGCTTTTGTCCGAGGCAATGAAAAGGCATCCTGAGGTGTTTTCATCCGTTTATATAAGCATGATAATGGCCGGCGAGAGCGGCGGGTTTCTCAAAGAGATGCTGGAGCAGATCGTATCGCTGGAGACGAAGAATCAGGAGTTTCTTTCAACAGTCAGGGCGGCTATGTATTATCCCGTATTCCTGAGTATATTTGCGGTCTCAGTAGTATTGTTCATAGTAGTGTATGTGTTTCCGAAATTCGGCAGTATGTTTGAGGAGGTGTATGACACCCTCCCGTTGATCACCAAAGTAATGATGGCGTCAAGCAAATTTATCATATCTTATTGGTATTTGATATTAATAATCATGGCCATGTCTTGGTACGCGGCATCTAAATTCATCTCCGGAGAGTCAGGGGGAATGTATCTTGATAAAATCAAGTTGCGGGTGCCAGTAATACGGGAATTCTTTATGAAATTGTATGTGACGAGGTTGATGAGGACATTAGGCGCCCTTGTCAATGGCAATGTCCCGCTGCTTGACTCCCTGTCCATCTCAGCAGGAGTGGTTGGAAACAGGGTATTTGCCGAGTTGATCGGAAAAATATCAAAGAGCGTTGAAGATGGCAAGACCATTTCTCAGCCTGTTTCAGAAAGTCCCTATTTCCCGGAGACAGTCAAACAGATGATCAGCACAGGAGAGGATACTGGCACACTTGATAAGGTTATGCCGAGACTTGCCGATTATTATGACAAAGATATAGAAAGGACACTGAAGAGGATTACAACCGTAATGGAGCCTGTATTGTTGGTGATCATGGGAGGAGTTATTGGGGTGATAGTTATCTCATTAATACTCCCAATCTTCAAACTTACGAAGAGCATACACTAAAAAATATAACCTGAAAATAAAGGAGGGTATGAAATGTTTAAGAGGTTTAGCAACAAGAAAGGATTTACCCTGGTCGAGCTGCTTGTAGTGGTAATCATACTGGCCATACTTGCTGCAGTCGTAATACCGCAGTTAAGGTCATCCTCGCAGGATGCAAAGCTTTCCGCCCTTGATTCAGACCTTAGCACGACAAGGAGCGCAATTGAGCTCTACTACCACCAGCATAACAATGTTTACCCGGGGGTAATCAAGCAGCACAAGGGTGTGGCCCATACAGGCACCGAGGATGCCCTGACAAAACAGCTTACTTACTGTTCCGATACAGCCGGCAACACAACCGATGCATGCGATTCCACCACATACAAGTTCGGCCCGTATTTGAAGAGGAGTATTCCAAAAAATCCTCTTCCTAACAGCAATACAAGTGAGGCGCAGTCAACAGGCATAAAGGTAGACAGCGCAACGGCAACGCTTGGCACTGCAGTTGCTGATGACGCTGCAAGTAAAGGCTGGTTCTTTGTGCAGCAGACGGGCGAGTTCTTTGCAAACAATACTACGTATGCAGGCAGGTAATTGATCCGGCATTACCCACTTATCTGACGGTCGCTTAAATGGAGACGGCGTGAGGAGGGAAGTACAGGGATTTACCCTTATAGAGCTTGTCCTGGTCATACTGATACTTGGCATAATGGCCGGCGCAGTCATACCGTCCGTAAGAGGCGTCATGGACGAGGCCCTGCTTGACGAGGCTGTACAGGAAGTGGTCAATACGCTGAGATACGGAAGAGACCTTGCGATGCGTAACAACACATCGAGGCTTGTCGACTTTGACCCTGCACAGGAGTCATGCACTCTGTTAAGGGGTTATGTTTCATCAGGAAATAATCTTCTGAGATTTGACAATGAGCAGAATCCTCCGGCGGGTGAGACATGGGGAGTAAGGAATGTGCGGGTCTCAGACGGAGACACAGTATTATTCTCAGATAACAACGAATACGGCAACATCCCGGGAGGTGACACTTCAAATGTGGATCGCGTTGATTATAGCTTTAATGGTACCGGTGAGCATATTAAGCTTGCCTATAGTCTGTATGATTCCGATACGGCGGAAGAGATAGCTGTATATTTTAATGGCGTCAGGGTTGCAGACGCAGGTAAAGGGATTAACAGTAACTGGACGAAGAGCAGAACGATAAACCTGCCGCTCGTGGTGTCAGGGGATGCGTCGGTCATAAATGAGCTTGACAAGAAACCCGCTGCTGTGAATTTCAATACCTCTTCCAGGCTGAGTGGTGTGGATTTGGTCTCTGCGCTGTTTGGAATCAGTGATGACATCGTCTACTATTCCGACGGTACACCATCTGACGGAGGTTCGGTTGTATTATCATACAGGGGAAGGTCGAAGACTGTCACGATTGAACCAGGTACAGGCATCATATCTGTCCAGTAGACATTCGTATTTCGGCAACACCGGAATCACCCTGCTTGAGGTACTGATAACGACCCTGATTATTTCTGTCATTGTTTTTCCCCTCTTCATATCCTTCACATCTGCCTCCATATCCAATAGTGATGCCGAGAAGACAGGGGTTTCATCCAATTATGCGCAGGGAAAACTGGAAGAGGTGCTTGCCATGGACTTCGGTGATATAAATGTAAGCAGTCCTCAGGGCACGCCTGTGCCGGCGTTATCCGATACCGTAATGATACAGGGGAGAACAGTGAGCAGAAATGTCTATGTGGATCTTTACGACGGTGATGGTGATGCCGCCCCTGATCTGGATTTAAAGAAGATCACCGTAACTGTTGACAGTGTGTCCCTCGATTCACTCATGGCAGATTACCCTTATGCGACATTTTGAGAATGATGAAAAAGGCCTGACGCTGATTGAACTGGTCATCGTTATCTTCATAGTTTCTGTCATGGCCGCAGGCTTGAGTGAGCTGCTCTTCGCCGGGTTATTGTCATCAGCGGAAAACAGGGCCAGGTCAGAGCTTCTGGATTCTGCAAATTACGCCCTGAGCAGGATTTCAGGCGCTGTAAGGGAGACAGGCAGCGTTTTAGTGCCGGGGAATGCAAATGCAGTCCGGGACGTCCTTGCAATCAGCGCCATGATTGACAATGATAACGATGGATTGACAGACGAAGATGGGGGGGGCGGCACGGGTAACGACGGACAACCAGGCCTTTCAGGATTTGATGATGACGGCGACGGAAATACTGACGAGGGTGGGGCAGGGATGCAGCTTGATGATGACGAAGATGGCAGCTCTGATGAGGATTCATACGGGGACGGCATCGATAATGACTCTGACAGTAATTATGACGAGGAGTTCATCGCTGATATGAACGGCGACGGGTGCCCTGGTGTCTGTTTTCAGGACGACGATGATGACGGCTCCGTTGATGAGGGCGGTGCAGGTGATGATGACGAGGACGGCGCATCGGATGAGGACCCGGTTGACCCGCTCATATATTATGTCAGCGGGGGGGCGCTCTATGAAAAGAAGGTTGTCTGGAATCCGGCGAGCGGGAGCAATGTCATTACAGATACAAAGCTTGCAGATGATGTAACCCAGTTCAGGGTGGAACGGCTCCTTGGAGTAAATGGTAAGACGGTGGTAAGGGTGAGGATCGGGCTGTCTTCCGGCAAAAACAGTGTAATGTTCGAATCTGAGGCGTATCCGAGGATGATGAGGGCGGTTATACCATAATGAACAGGGCTCAAAATGACAGAAACGGATTACCTATAGCGGTTATGAGTTTTGATGCCTGGGTTTAGTAATTGTTCAGGATTTAGTAATCAGGATTCGGGATTTAATCATGGGGATTCTCGGATGAAACAGGAAGGATTTTCCTTAGTCCTGGCAGTTGTCATGATAGCGCTGCTCTCCTCGCTTGCCATCGTTGCAACAAAGATTGGGGGGTTGAGGGTGGCTTCCATGTACGGCGCTGTCAGGGAAAAGCAGGCGTACTATCTGGCGGATGCCGCATTTCAGCATGCCCTGTTCAAACTGAAGCAGGACGCCAACTGGAGGGGAGACATTAATAATGAACCTTTTGCCGGAGGAACATACAGCGTCAATGTCAGCCAGACAAGCTCCATCGACGATATTACGATAACTGCCGTAAGTGTGATCGGGGGGACAGAGCATGCCATAGTAAGGGTTGTCCCTCCCCGGGACAAGCCATTTATAATTACGGCATTTGCGGGCACCGGCACCCGGGGATGGTCTGGAAACAACGGTCCTGCGCTGAATGCGCGGCTGAACACTCCGAGGGGAATTCACATGAGCGCCGCCGGAAACTTGTATGCAGCGGACACGGGCAATCATCAGATAAGGTATGCAGATGCCGCAACGGATAATATATATGCCGCGGCGGGCATCGGAACTGTATCAGGGTATAACTGCAACGATTGTAATCCGCTTGCAGCCAGGCTCAATTCCCCTCAGGGGGTGTTCATTGATGGTGCAGGAAATGTATTTATCGCCGATACAAGTAATCACATTATAAGAAAGGTAATCGCAGGCGGAAATATCATAAATACCGCAGGTACACCAGGGACACCTGGATCAAGCGGCAACGGCGGGCCGGCTACAGGCGCAAGGCTGAGAAATCCGCAAGATGTTGCGCTTGACAGCAGCAGTAACATCTATATAGCGGATACTAATAATTGCCGGATCAGAAAGGTAGATGCAGCAACTTCAATTATAACAAATTATGCCGGAACCGGAGCCTGCGGATACAATGGAGATGGCGCTGCTGCGACATCGAGGCGATTGAACAGACCGAGGCAGCTGGCGTTTGACGGCGCAGATAATCTGTATGTGGCCGATACGGGCAACAACAGGATAAGGAGAATTGATAAAGTAACCGGTGTAATCACAACTGTGGCCGGCGGCGGGGCAGGGGGGGATGGAGGTCTCGCGGTCAATGCGCGGCTTAATGCCCCTGAGGGGGTAGCGGTAAACAATTTTGGTACGATCTATATAGCGGATTCTGGCAATAACAGGATAAGGCGGGTGGATGCATTAAGCGGTATAATCACAGCCCATGCGGGAACTGGTACCCAGGGTCGTACAGGAGACGGAGGCCTTGCAACAGACGCCCGACTGAACAGGCCGAGACGGGTGATTGCCTTTGATGATGTGGATGGACATTTAATTATTGCCGATACCAATAATCACAGGATTCGTGAGGTAACAAATGCATATTAGTAAAGTGCGGACAAAATATTCCCCGGTAGGCATTGATATCGGGACACGTTCCATAAATGTGGCGCAGTTAAAATATACCGCAGGCGCTATTACCATACATGAGGCCGATATAGTAAATCTTCCCGCTGATGATCTGGTGAAGGAAGAAAGCATTCTCAGGGTCTTGTCTGAAATCATGAAGCGTAATAACTTCAGGGGAAGGGACGTGGTATATCGCATGCCGCCGTCTCAGGTAAGCATTGTCCCTGTAAAGATTTCCAAAAGGGAGAATGAGTCAATCGAGCAGGCGGTACTGCGGGAGTCTAAAGAATTTATCCCGTACCCGGTTTCTGAATCTGTAATTGATTACCTTCCGTTGAAGAGCACAGGGGAAGGTGATGGCGAGCCTGCCAGGGTGTTGTTGATCCATGCAAGGAGGGGTGATGTAATAAGCCATCTGAGCATGCTCAGGAAGGCCGGCTTCCGCGTACATGCAATTGATATAGGCCCCAATGCAGTAAACAGGACGATAAAAAGATTCAAGTCATCATCCGAGAAGCGTATCCTGGTGATTAATATTGGTCACGCAAGCAGTTTCTCGACAATCCTTTGGGATGATTCAATCCTCATAGACAGAAGAATGGGATGGGGATTGAATAACATCACAGAAAAGCTTGCCGCAAGTCTTGACGTAAGCAGTGATGAGTCTGTAAGGGTCCTGTATAAATACGGCATAGACTGCATATCATTACCGGAAATTACTCTTGATGAAAACAGGCGCCTGCTCCCTGAAAGCAGTATACCGGCCCACATTTATGAGATAGTCATGCCTGCGCTTTCTGAGCTTAACAGGGAGATTGAAAGGGTGCTGATTTATTGCACCTCAGAGATGAAGGGGGCCATGATAGATAAGATCTATCTGATGGGAAGCGGCGGATTCCTGAAACAACTGACTGAGTATGTTCAGAAGATTTTTGGCATCAGCGCAGGTGTATTTGAGCCCGGCCCTCTTTTTGGCAACACAGGGAGTTTGAAGGAAATAGTGAGAAACAACTTCCCGGTATTCATGGTGCCTGTAGGCCTGGCCCTGAGGGGTTATGATGCGTGAATATGATATCAACCTGATTCCGGATGACTTGCTGAAGCGAGAAGCTCTTCTGCAACGGATGTGGACGTGGCTTTATGTTTCAGGGGGTGTCCTGGCATTTCTCATTACAGTCAGTCTCCTGATAAAGATCATGAATAACCACTCAATGAAAGAGATAACAGTCCTTACAGCAGAAGGCGAAAGTGTTTCAGGCGATATGATTCAGTTCAGAGAGATGCAGGCGATGGAACATGAATTGATTAAAATGAGAAATATTGCCGGTCATCTTTCGCAGAAGGGACCTGTTGTCGGCATATTCTCTTCCATTGACAGGGCCATAAACCATAATATTGTATTGACACACATAGAGATCCTTTCACAGTATGCCGGCATGCAAAATGGAGCCAATAATGACGGGACCGCAAACAGCGGTTATTTCAATAATGCGGCTCATGTTAAGGCGCCTGGAGGCAAAGATAATGTCCTGATAATGCGCGGCATGTCGAGGTCCAACTCCGGCCTTGCGGCTATGCTGTCAAAGTTGTCGGATAACGATGTCTATTCATCCGTAAACCTGAAATATGCCCGCTCAGGTGATGTGGAGGATGCGATGCCTGTGAGTTTTGAGATTGAATGCATGCTTAATAAGACGATTCCGGTGAGAGATTAAAGATGCAGTTTCTGAAATATGTGAATAAGAAGACAGTGGATCTGGCATCGATATGCGCCATGCTGGCCATGTCCTTCCTGTTCATCTCCCTGTTTTTGAAGGATGACTTATCGAAATATATATCACAGAAACACAAACTGTCCGCTCTTAAGAGCTCAGCGGAGAGAAACGCCTCATTGCCGGATGAACAGCAAAAGACCGGATCAGATATCTCTGCCCTTGAAATGGAGATGAATGATTACAAAAAAATATTCAGAACGGGAAACAGGGCCTCTGATTTTCTGAATTATATTACTGAAGCCGGCCGCAGGCACAGGGTGGAAGTCTCTTCGGTAGAGCCCGGAGAAGTGGTAAAGGGTGATTTGTATACCAGGAATGTCTACACGACAATACTCTCCGGTGGTTTTTATGATATCTACAACTATTTATACCGCATCGAAGAGGATTGGAAGGCCGTCAAGATTGAGCGCGTTGTAATGGACAAGAATCATGATGACAGCAGGATACAGGTCATATTAACAGTGGCGGTGTTGTCAATATGAAATGGATAATGCTTGTGACAACCGTCTTCATATCATGCTGTGCCGTATTGGCGCCGTCACGGGCTATTGCAGAGGAGGCGAAGGTGGGAGTAGCACCTCAGATTACCCGGAATCCGTTTGTGATTGCGCCATACAGCTATCCATTGAGAGATGATGGAGGGGCACAAAGGGGGACAACAGGCGGCACAGCAGGGAGCATGAAGGTAAAGGGCATAATGCTTGGCAGGGATTATGCGACTGCCCT
>WBZR01001722.1_pt1 | contig 25748 bp, 21 predicted proteins | sample 5204231 | NCBI WGS metagenome assembly WBZR01 (sample SAMN12412403, study PRJNA552823) | activated sludge metagenome | isolation source: activated sludge from anammox sidestream of wastewater treatment plant... | place: USA: Virginia | collected 2017-08
ATAAATCCGCGGTCGATCATGATCGCAGTGTGCGATCAGGACGATCCGCAGGCAATGTTTTTGCAGTAAACTGCAAGTGTCCGATTCCGCCCGTGTCTCACTTTTGGGCTCAGTCCACTCAGTCCAACGAGCAATTCGGAACAAAACCGAACACTTCCGAACACAAAACCCAAAAATCCCGGCGCGAACCCCCTCCAAACTGCCCTCAAGCAGGCCGGCTCGGATTCCCCAACGCCGCTGTCCCCAAAATTCCGCCCAACCCCATCGTCTCCACCGCCGACGACGGCACAATCACCATCGACCCCTTCTCCTTGATCGCCTCATACAACATGTTCATCGCCCGCAAATGCAGAGCCACCGGATTGCCCTGGTACACCTCCGAGGCATGCGCGAATTTCTCGGAAATCTCCGTCTCCGCCGTCCCCAGGATGATCCGCGCCTGCCGCTCCCGCTCCGCTTGCGCCTGCCGCGACATCGCATCCTCCAGGTTTGGCGGAATGTGCACGTCCCGGATCTCCACCGACTGGATCGTGATCCCCCACGATGCCGCCCGCTCTTCCAGGATTCGCTGCAACTCCCGCCCCAAACTCTCCCGCTGCTGGATCATCTGGCTCAACTCGTGCCGCCCGATCGATTCGAGCAGCGCCGTCTGCGTCGCCAGCGTCACCGCCGTCACGAAGTCCTGCACCTCGAGCAGCGCCTTCTGCGCGTCCCACACCAGCCAGAACACGATCGCATCCACATTCACCGGCACCGTGTCCGAGGTCAACGCCGTCTCCGCCCGCACATCGTTCACGCTCACCCGCTGGTCTACGAACTTACTCAGCGAGTCCACCACCGGAATGATATGGAACATGCCCGGTCCCCGCAGCCCGATATACTTGCCCAGCCGCAACACCGCGCACTTTTCCCACTGCTGCGCCACCTTGATCGCGAACAGCAGATACAGACCGCTCAACCCCAACACCACCGCCGGCGCGATGCTGTGCAAAACCTCCGCCGCCCCAAAAGCCGCCACCCCGAAGAGAAGCCCCAGCGCCAGCCCGGGCTTCGAAACAATTTGTACGTTCGAAATGGGCGACGATTCCCGCAGCCCTTTCATGATGCTGATCGTTGCGGATGACATGATTGTCAGCTCCTTTTCCTACCCTCTTCCACGAACAGTTCCTCAATCGCCTTCTGGATCTCCGTCACCGAATAACCCTCGGCTCCCGCCCGCGCCACCAGTTCGCTCACCATCTGCGCCAGGCGCCTCTGTCGCGCCACATCGTCCTGCTTCACCTTCTTGGTCGTAATGAATGTGCCCGTGCCCTGCTGCGTGGTCAGCATGCCGCGAATCTCCAGTTCCTTATAAGCCCGCACCACCGTGTTCGGATTGATCGACAGATCCACCGCCACCTGCCGCACCGTCGGCAACTGATCGCCCGCCCGCAGCGTGTCCGAGGACAGCGCGATCAGCACCTGGTCAATCAACTGCCGGTAGACCGGGACGCCGGAGGCCAGGTCGAGCGAGAAGCGGAAGGGACGCGAGGAAGCGCGAGTCATACTCCGGTTATCTATTGTACTAGAGTATTAATACAATGCAAGACCTTTCTCCATCCTCGCGTTCCTCCACACGCCTACTGATACTCCGCCCGCCCCCCAGGCCAGATCCGATCCCGCACCGGAGCCAGAATCTCCCGCACCGCCGCCACCATCTCCCCATCCGGAGCCACACCCACGCTCCGCACGTTCCGCTGTACCTCCTCCGCCGTCCGGGCTCCCGTCAGCGTCACATGAATCCGCGGATTCGCCATCGCGAACTGCATCCCCAACTCCGCGATGTTCACCCCGCGCGCCGCGCAGTACTCCGCCGCCTTCCGGCACGCCTCCTTCATCTCGTCATCCGCCAGATGCCATGCCTGCGGACCCTGTGGCGTCAACAGCCCCAGCCCCAATGGGCTCGCGTTGATCACCCCGAGATTGTGCTTCTCAAACAGAGGCAGCACTCCCTCCACACTCGTATTCTGCAGCGTGTAGTTGGCGTACGTGATCACCACATCGAGGTCCGCCTGCGCCAGAATCGCCGGGTAGATCTTCAGCGGCAACCCCGATGCGCCAATGAACCGCACCTTCCCTTCCGCCTTCGCCTCCAGCACCGCCCGCAGCCCTTCCTCAATCACCTGGCTCAAGGGAACGAACTCGATGTCATGCAGAATCACGATATCGAGATACCCGCACCCCAGCCGCCCCAGCGTCGCCTCCAGCCCTTCCTTCACCCTCTGATAAGAGAAGTCGGAATCATCCACCGCATACCGCCCCACCTTCGACGAGATGTAATACCGGTCGCGCCCGATCCCCTTCAGCGCTTTTCCGGCAACCGTCTCCGATTTTGTCAGCGCGTACAACGGAGCCGTATCCAGATAGTTGATCCCCTCCTCGAGCGCCGTGTGCAGAGCCCGGATCGCCTCCGCCACCGTTAACTCCCCATACACCCCGCCGAGCGCCGCGCACCCCAACCCGAGAGCCGATACCTTCAGCCCTGTCTTTCCTAATATTCGGTATTCCATTTTGCTTGTCAGGCCAGTATCTTCTTCGCCACCACTCCATGCACATCCGTCAGCCGGAAATTCCGTCCGCCATAGAAGTAGGTCAGCCGCTCATGGTCCATCCCCATCAGGTACAGCAGCGTCGCATGAAGGTCGTGCACATGCATCCGGTCCTCCACTGCATAATACCCGTACTCGTCCGTGGCGCCATAGGCAAACCCGCGCTTCACTCCTCCTCCCGCCATCCAGATGGAATACCCGTAGGGATTATGATCGCGCCCGTCGCTCCCTTGCACCACTGGCGTCCGCCCGAACTCCGTCCCCCAAATCACCAGCGTATCGTCCAGCATCCCGCGCGACTTCAGGTCCTTCACCAGGCCTGCAATCGGCTTGTCCACTTCCGCCGCATTCGACGTGTGCCGCTTGTACAGTTCGCTGTGCTGATCCCACTTGTACGAATGCGAGCATTGGATAAACCGCACCCCGCGCTCGGCCAGGCGCCGCGCCAGCAAACACTGCCACGCGAAGTCCCGCGTCGTCGGATTGTCCAACCCGTACAGCTTCTTCGTCGCCTCGGACTCCCTCTCCACTTCGAACGCTTCCGGAGCCTCAGTCTGCATCCGGAACGCCAGTTCGAACGCCTCGATCCGCGCCTCGAGATCCGGATCGTATTTCCGCGTCTCCATGTGCCGCCGGTTCAGCTTCTGGATCATGTCCAGTTCGAACCGCTGCTGATCTGTCGATAGCCCTTTGTTCTTCAAATACGCAATCGGCTCGCCCTGGATGTCTTCCACCTTCAGACCCGAATTCCCGATCGCCGTCCCCTGGTACACGCCCGGCAGAAACGCCGAAGACCAGTTCTTCGCCCCCCCGTGCGCCAGCGTCGGCTTGATCGTGATGAACCCCGGCAGGTCCTGATTCTCCGACCCCAGCCCGTAGATCACCCACGACCCCATCGACGGCCGCGTCAGCGCCATGTGCCCCGTGTGCAGTTGCAGCAGCGCCCCGCCGTGGTCCACCGAATCGCCCACCATCGACCGCACCACGCAGATATCGTCCACAATCGACCCCACGTGTGGGAACAGGTCACTCACCGGAAGCCCGCTTTGCCCGTAGTGCTTGAACCCCCAGGGCGACTTCATCAGCGCGCCCACCTGCCCCTCGGCAAACGTCAGCGGACGCTTGAACGGCAGCGGCTTCCCGCTGTCGGCCACAAGCTTCGGCTTCGGATCGAACGTGTCGATATGCGACGGCCCGCCGTGCATGAACAGAAAGATCACCTTCTTGGCCCGCGGCGCGAAATGCGGCTGCCGCACCGCCAGAGGATTCTCCGCATGCAGCATCCCGGCCAGCCCCAGCATCCCGAATCCGCAAGCCGAGCGCTGCAGCATCGCCCGCCGCGAAATCCGCGGCTGGTCCCTCCTTCCAATCTGGCGAAGATCGTATTCGTTAATCGACATAGACGTACTCGTTCGAGCCCAGCAGGACTCGCAGATAGCTCTCCCATGCCCGCAATTTTCCATCGTCGCCAGGAGCCTTTCTTGCGAAGGTCTGGATGTAATCGAGCGCATCGCCGATCTCCTCGGGCTGCGCCCGCCGGTTCAAAATATGCAGATAGGCGCGCGCCATGCGCCTGTGATCGTCCTTTTCTTCACCAAGCAGTTGCTTGGCCAGGTTCTCCGCCCGCGTCCCTACAAATTCGCTGTTCATCACGAACAACGCCTGCGGCGCCACGTTCGTCCGCGACCGCGCCTCGCACGAGGTCGTCGAATCGACAAAATCAAAAAGGTTATACAGATTCGGAAGATTCGATCGCCGCAGCGGCATGTACACCGAACGGATGTTGTAATCCTCCGGATTGAGCGACAGCCGCTTGGCGCTGTTCTCTCCATCCGTTCCCACGCCCGTTTGCAGCGTCCCGCCCCGCTTCCAGTCAATCGTGTTGTCGAGCATCAGATACGAATCGCGGATCTCTTCAATGTCCAGCCGCCGCCGCGGAAACCGCGAGAAAAGGTGGTTCGGCAGATCCGCCTTCGCCGCCGCATCGCTCGTCTCGCTGCTCATCTGATACGCGCTCGACAGCAGAATCAACCGGTGCATCTTCTTCGCCGGCCAGCCCTGCTCCATGAACGTCGTCGCCAGCCAGTCGAGCAACTCCGGATGCGTCGGCTTCATGCCGAGTTTCCCGTAGTTGTTCGGCGTGCGCACGATGCCCTCGGAAAAATGCCACTGCCACAGGCGGTTCACGAAGACCCTCGCCGTCAGCGGATTGTCCGGCCCCGTCAACCACCGCGCAAACTCGAGCCGCCCGCTTACCGTCTTTACCTCGCCCATCTCCTCGCCGCCCAGAATCAGCGGAGGCCGCTTCGATACCGGATCCCCCAGGTTGTTGTACGACCCGCGTACGAACACCCGCTGCTGCACCGGCTCCCCTTCGCCCACGCAATCCGCCATATCCGGTTCGGCTACCGGGTGCTTCTCCACTTCCGCCAACTCGGACTTCAGTTGCCGGAACCGCGCCACACTCGCCGCGCTGTACACCTTCTCAGCGCCTTCCTCCGGCAAAGCAAACGGCCCCTTGCCGAACGACACCTCGCGGAAGAACGGATCCTGGATCACATCCGGCCTCGGCGGCGGCGGCGCATCCATGTTGGCCTTCATGGCGCCTTCCACCTTCTTCCGCCACACTTCGATTTCTTTATCCCACTCCGTGGCGAACTTCTCGTACTCCGCCTGGTACTGCGCAGCCGTCGCACCGAGCGCCGAGGGTTCGGCTTTGTTCCAGGCATCGAGGTGCGGCCTCAAATCCGTGCTCGGCGTCAGGTATGTCACCCAGCGCTCCAACACGTCCTGCTTCAGCCCTTCCTTCGCCGCTACCGCCTTCACGTCCGCATTGTCCCGGTACACATGATGAGCGGCAACCATGTAATCCGCCAGCCGCGCCCGCAGCCCCGCCGAATACCGCGAGCTCTCCGCCTGCCGGATCTCATCGAGCGACTTCTTCAACTTCTTCACCTTCCCGGTGTAGTCCACGTACCGTTGGTAGATCGCCTGGTTTACCAGCGGCGCCGAGTACATCTCCGAGACGCCCCCGTTCCCCACCTTCGAGAACGACTTCGTCGAGGCGAAGATGGAAGCCATCGAGTAATAATCCTTCGTCGGGAACGGGTCAAACTTGTGATCGTGGCAGCGCGCGCACGCGAGCGTCACGCCCAGCAGAGCCTTCGACGTCGCATCGATCTGTTCATCCACCACATCCGCCAGCATCTGCTTCTTGTCCTGCTGCGCGATCGGCTTCGGCCCCAGCGCCAGAAACCCCGTGGCGATGATCCCTTCCCGGTTTACATCCGCGCCGGGCGCCGGAGGCATCAGGTCGCCTGCCACCTGCATCCGGATGAACCGGTCGATGGGCATGTCCTCGTTAAACGCTTCGATCACCCAATCGCGGTAGCGCCATGCATGCGGATACCGGTGGTCTTCGTCAAGCCCGGTCGAATCGGCGTACCGCGCTACATCGAGCCAGTGCCGCCCCCATCGCTCCCCATACCGCGGCGACGACAACAGCCTGTCCACCACCTTTGTATAAGCTTCCGGCGACTTGTCCGCCAGGAAGTCCCGAATCTCTTCATCCGTCGGCGGCAGTCCCGTCACATCGAACGTCACCCGCCGCAGCAGCGTCAGCTTCGATGCCGGAGGAGCCGGCTGCAATCCCTTTTCTTCAAGCTTCTCGAGTATGAAGGCGTCCACCGGAGTGCGCACCCATGCAGTGTTCTTCACCTTTGGTACCACCGGCTTCACCGGCTTCTGGAACGCCCACCACGCCGCCTGCTTGGCCTTCCCGCCGGACCAATCCGCTCCCTTGTCGATCCACTCCCGAACGGAGGCGATGTCTTCCGCCGATAGGGTGTCCTTCCCGGGAGGCATCTTCGGCTGAGCCGCACCCGAGATCGCCTTCACCAGCAGGCTGTCCGCCGCGTGCCCCGGAACAATCGCCGGACCGCGCGTGCCGCCCTTCAGCGCCGTCTCGCGCGTGCGCAGATCGAGCCCCGACATTTTCGAGACGCCATGACAAGCGGTGCAGTATTTCTCGATCACGGCCACACCCGATCCCGTAGCGCCGAAAGAAGGCAGAGTCAACGATAAAGTAAGGAAAACCCAGAGTGCGTGCATGAGTCTTTCCATTAAATCAGAAAATCGGGGTTACCTGTAAAACCGCGTCAAGATTCAACGGCCCGTACAAATGCGGGAACGAGTTCTCATACACCAAACGAGCCTTCAGCCGCCCCGGATCCACTTGCAGCATCACCAGTCCGCCTTGCCCCAGAAAGTAGGTGTGCAGCACATGATCAAGCTGCGGCGGGTCGCAGAAATGAATGAACCCCGTCGTCTCCAGCTCCGGCGTCCGGTACTCCCCCGCTGCCACCGCCGCGTTCCACGCCGTGCGCGTGGTGACATGCAGGATCGGGTGCGCCATGTCCTTATTTCACTACCGGCCGCACCATTTCGAAGCGGTTGGTTGTCCGCGCATACCCGTTGCCCCCCATGCGCCCGATCGCATTCAGCTTTGCCGGGTCGATGCGGAAATTGTCAACGATCGCATCATCCACGTGGAACCGCGCCACCTGCCCCAGCACCAGCGTCGCTCCCATCGGCCGGTCGCTTACCGGGACAATCTGGTGCAGTCTGCACTCCATCTGTACCCGCGATTCCTTCACCCGCGGCGGCCGCACCAGTTCGCTCGCCACCGGCGTCAGTCCCGAAACCTCGAACTCATCCACCTCCGGCGCATACTCACCCGAGGTCAGGTTCATCTGTTCGGAGAACTCGTCGCTGACGATGTTCACTACGAATTCCCTGGTCTCACGGATGTTCCGCAGCGTGTCCTTCTCCGCTGCCCGGTAGGAGATGCTGATCGAAATCACCGGAGGCGCCGCGCACACCGCATTGAAGAAGCTGAACGGCGCCAGGTTGCGGACGCCCTCCGTGCTGAGGGTGGATACAAAGGCTATCGGCCGGGGCACGATGCTCCCGATGAGAATCTTATAGACATCGCGCGGATCGTGTTCCGCCGGGTTGATAATCACGCTTGGCTCCAGGACTTCCAATAATCCTTCCACTCTACCTGTTCTCCGGCCGGCAGCACATGAATGGGGTTCAGCCCATCGAGCATTACCGCCGATTCGTCCGTCTGCGTCTTCTTATATTGGTTGGCCAGAGCCTTGGGATGCGGCCCGTGATGGATGCCGCGTGGATGCAGGGTGGCCATGCCCGCTTTGATGTTATCGCGCGAGAAGAAGTCGCCGTCATGATAAAAAAGGAACTCGTCGTAATCCGTATTGCGGTGGAAGAAGGGCACGCGCAGCGCCTCCGGATCCTGTTCGAGCGGGCGCGGGAGAAAGCTGCACACCACGGCTCCCTGCGTCACGAATGTCGTATGCGCGCTCGGGGGCAGATGCGCCCGGTGGCTCATTACCGGCCGGATATCGCGCATTCGCAACTTCCAGGCGGTGAGGTCGCCTTTCCACCCCACCACGTCAATCGGGTTGAAAGGATACCACACGCTCGAGTATTCGCCTTCGCACTGAATGCGGATCTCCCACTCCTTGTCATCGTCGGGCAGCGGCTGCGGATCGGGAGTCACAATCACGCCCGGATCGTAGAGCGCGTGACGCCCCAGCAGCCCTTTGTCCGGCGGTTCAAACTCTCCCTTCGATTCGATCAGCAGGAAGAAGTTGTCCCGCGTGCGCGGCGCCACGCGATACGTCACCGCTCTCGGCAGCACGATGTAGTCTCCCTTTTCGAACTCGAGCGGCCCGAAGTCGGTTTCGATCACCCCCTCGCCGCGGTGCACGAACAGCAGTTCATCACCGTCCGCGTTACGGAAATAGAACGGCATCGGAGCCGTCCGGCGCGAGACGGAGAGCTTCACATCCGCGTTGGCAAGGAAGGCGAGCGGAGTCCCGTTCGGGTCCGTGAGGTCGGAAGGTTCGAGCAGGTTGAGGTCAAAGCAGTGGGGGCGCAGCTTGCCTTCAAATCGGATCCAGCCGGTTGGCGGATGGGCATGATAGAGGTGGCTCGAGCGGCCGTAAAAGCCCTTGCGGCCGTGTTCTTCTTCGTAGACGCCGGGAGGGATGCCGACGTGGGCCTGAGAGGGGGCCCGGCCTTTTTTGTATAGGTTCATGATTAAGCACCACCCAGAAGTGGAGTTATCTACTATTTTACGCTACGATGGCCGTAGAGGAGCTTTGCGGATGACCATACTACCTGGTCTTACCACCACCCAATCTCCGTTCATCGAACAGGCACGCTCCCACGGCGAACTCTACATTCACCAACCCTACGAACTATACTCCGATGCCAACCATGCCGCCTGGCGCGCCCTGTTCCGGCGCATTCAACCGCTCTGGCGCAGGCACGCCACCGGCTCCTTCCTCCGCGGCGTGGAATCTCTCTGCCTTGATCCGCTTCATGTCCCGCGCCTCGAGGACATCAACCGCTTCCTCGAGCCGCTCACGGGATTCCGAGCCCGGGCGGTCAGCGGCTACGTTCCCGCGTTTGTCTTCTTCGACTGTCTTCGCAACCGCGAATTCCCCACCACCATCACCATCCGGGGTCTCGATTCCCTCGACTATCTTCCCGAACCGGACATCTTTCATGACGTGGCCGGCCACGTCCCCATGCACACTGACCAGGCATTTGCCGATACATTAGTCCGATTTGGAGACTGTGCCCACACCGCAGCGGAGATGGCCGCGGGCATCGCCGATCCCATCGAGCGTGCCGAACGCCTGAACAGCATCATCAAGGCCATGGCCCGCTTCTTCTGGTTTACCGTCGAGTTCGGCCTCATGAACACGTGCGACGGTCTCAAAGCCTACGGCAGCGGCCTGCTCAGCTCTCACGGCGAACTCGGGCACGCCGTCACCTCGCCTGATGTGCAGCGTTTCCCCATCCAAATGGAATGGGTCATCAACCAGTCCTTCGAAATCGACCACTACCAGCCGCTGCTCTTTGTCGTAGAGGGCTTCGAGCACCTTTACCACCTGGTGGGCGAACTCGAGGAGTGGATGCGCGCCGGTAGGTTGAACCACGTCGCTCCCGGCGAACCGGTGGTCAAGACCCGCGACATCGAGAGCTTCATTCAAAGACGATCACATCATTGACGGCCACGTCCGTGCCCTTGGAGTCGAAGATGCTCTCGCCCAATACCTCGAGGCGGAGCGTGTGCTTTCCCTTCGCCAGCCCAAACAGGTGGTACATCGAATCGCTGCTCTTTCCGTGCGGCTCATCGGGATAGCAATCCGCTATCTTTTCCGCGCTCCCATCCACGCTCACTTTGGCCTTGCCGCAGGTGGTAAGAAACGGTCCGGTGAGGACGACACCGGTCCCCTCGAAGGTCACCGCCGCGGCAGCGCCCTGGGCTGCGCTGACGCGCAGATGCCGCTCGCTTTCGCGTATCGTCTGGGTTTCCTGCCGCCAATTCCCCGTGAAACTCCACCGGGGGTCGTTCACAGCGATGCGTTCCCTGGGAGCCGCGCGCCCCTTCCACGTCTCCCATGGCGCAGGCTTTGCCGCTTGGCGTTTCACCGATAGCATGCTTCCCTGCCGCGAGCCTCCGTTGCGCTCGGCCATTTTCAGCGCCCGCTGGTAGGTGCTTTCGACAATGCTCTCGAAGGTGAAGTCCGTGTAGCGGAACTTCTCCTTGGCCAGCGGCGGGATGCCGCCTTTCCAATTCTCCGGAATACGGTTGTATCCGAGCATCACGCCCAGAATGCCGCCCGCGCTCGAGGGGTTGCAATCGGAATCCTGCCCCGCGCGCGTGCTGACCTCGACGGTCTTGCCGAACTCCCCATCGCCATAGAGTAAGCCCAGGGCGATGTAGGCGCCGTTGAGCGCCGCATCTATATTAAAAGGACGCAACGCGCCTTCCGGGCAAGGTTCGTTGCGGTTCCATTTGGAATCAAGTTCGTGCCACACCGCTTCCCAGTTCTTCGGCTCCGCTCTTGACCACACCAGCACATCGCTGATTACCTGCGCATACTTGCTCTGAGGCGGCAGACAGCGTAGACCAGCCTCCACCACCGCCCGCGGGCTCTTTTCGAAGAACGCGGCAGAGTACATGCATGAAACAAACACGCCACCATAGAGCCCTTCGCCGTAGTTCATGATCCGCCCGGCGCGCATCGCGATGTCTACGGAAGCCCGCGGCATCCCCGGCGCCATCAAGCCGATAAAATCGGACTCGATCTGGAAGTCGATGTCATCGGCATGGATGTTGTATTCCGGCGTACCCGACAGCGATGCCGGAACTCCCCGCTTCAGGTTCCGCCGCGCCGCCAGATTGGCGTGCCACAGTGAATACTTCGCCTCCTGGAACATGCGCCCGAAGTCTTCGGTGGTAGCATCGAGCCCTTTGTCGTCGAGAACCTTCGCCAGAGTCATGTCCACATAGAGGTCATCCTGATTCAGCGCATTGTTGACCTTCTCCTGGGACCACTTGGGCAACTCCTCCTGGGGAATGATGCGGCCGTTATAGCGGAACTCGGTGGGAGCGCCAAAGCTGACGCCGATCATCTGCCCCGCCCATCCACCGCGGATGCGGTCGCGCAACTCCTCGAGGCTGATCCGGGACGTTTGCTGACTGAAGCCCACGCAGGGCAGCAGAAACAGAGCGGCAATCACGAGCTTCATAGGCACCGATTAGCATCTTACCCGGATTTGACCTCTCACACCTTGCGTCCCTTCCACGCCGTACCTACGCCCAGGATGTTCGTCACCACGGCAGCGGTAGCGATGCATTGGAAAACGTAGATGGCGGGGAAAAGCAGCAGGACGCGGAAGACGCCGCCGTACCAGGGTCGGAAGAGCAGCAACGGGACGAGAAGGAAGACGGCCAGGAATCCCCACTGCTCCTGCCGCCAGAGCCAGACCGCCACGGGCACAATGCTGGTGAGCAACAGAGAGGTGAGGATCACCTGAGCGCCCCAAGCCTTGTTGACGCGCAGCAGCCGAGTGCCGTTCTTCCGCAGCCTGCGCCATAAGGATGCAAACCCTTTGTACACCCGCGCGCTCCCGAGGGTTTCCGCGCGCACGATGCGCAGTGTCATATGATGCCGTTTCACTTTCTGCGCGATGGCGACGTCGTCGAGCGGATTGGTGTGCACGGACATGTACCCGCCGAAAAACTCGTGGGCCGTCCGCAGGAAGAGAGTGCACTGGCCGTCGGAGAAGATGTGGGTGGAAAGCGGATCCTCAGCTTTACGAACGTTGACTCCGGCGAAGTACAACGCCTGGATGTAGGGAACCAGTATCTTTTCGAGCAGCGCGACACATCTCCGCTTGAGCAGAACGACGGTCATCACGCTTTGCGACTCCGCCGCATACCGCAGGGCTGACGAAAGGAAGCCAGGTCGATAGCGGGTGTCCGCGTCGGCAAAGAGGATGTAGCTGGTATCCGCCAGTTTCGCTCCCGCTGCCATGGCATTGGGCTTGGCGGCAACGCCTTTGAGCAGGGCGGGCGCGGCGATCACCTCCGCTCCGGCGCCGCGCGCCTTGAATGCCGTCGCGTCGGAGGAATCGTCATCCACCACGATGACACGCGCTTCCCGCAATCCCGAAACACAAGCCCCGATATTCGATTGCTCATTGCGCGCCGGAATGACCACAGTAACATCGGGTTTTTCCCCGCTCTCCAACGGCGCCAGGGATGGAAGCGCATTGTAGTTCCGGCGCGCCTTGTACAGGAAGAAGAAGAGAAGCAGGAGCAGCAGCGCCGCGACGGGAGCGCTCCAGGGAAAGTAGTCGATATCCTCCGGACCGCCGAGATTGAAGTCCAATTCGTGCCAGGATTGCAGGAAAGCGAGTATTGGAGTCACGGGAGGCTTACAGGAATTAGACCACGCCAGCGCGCCGGCTGTCGCATGGGACAATGGAAGAGTAGTCCCATGCGGGCTTTACTCAGCATCCTGTTCCTCTTCACGAACTGCTTCGCCGCGGGCGGGGCGGAACTGGCAAACTCGAACCGCGGCAAGCAGGTGCTCCAGGAACAAGGTTGCCTTGGATGCCACACCTTTCAGGCGCGTCTACGCAGTGACGCACCGGGGACTCTCGCGAAACGGCGGCTTTCGGCCACGCGTTTGGCGGGCGCCATCTGGGGCCACGCACCCACCATCTGGAATGCTCTCGAGCGCCGGAATTCCTTCTCCGCTTTGAGCACGGATGAAGCCTATGATCTGGTGGCCTGGTTCATGGCGGCAGGCTACTTCGAACAGCACGGAAGCGTGCGCACGGGCGAGATCCTGTTTGACGGAGAAGGCTGCATCAAGTGCCATGCGGTGACCGGGAAACGGGGCAACGGCGCCGACAGCGCGGGACCACCGCTTGCCAAGTGGAACACGGTGACCGATCCCGTCCCGTTCTTCAAGGCTATCTGGGGCCACGCTCCCGTTATGCGGGCTGCGATGGATCGCAAGCAGATGAACTGGCCAAGTATTTCCGCTCAGGAGATGAGCGACATTCTGGCCTACGCCGGCGCCGTGGCCGGCCGCCCCAAAGAACCTGAACTGATCCTTGGGGATCCGGACAAGGGGAAGGCCATCTTCGGGATGCGCGAATGCGTCTCCTGCCACAACGGAAAAATCTTTGCGGGGACTGAACCGCGGGATCACACATTGACCGAACTTTCGGCTACCTTGTGGGATCACGCTCCCATGATGATGAACTTTCCGCCCTCTCTCAACGACAAGGAAATTTCGGATCTGCTTGCCTTTCTTTGGAAGTCCGGCTACTTCGAAATGCCGGGCAACGCAGCGCACGGAAAAGAGTTCTTTGAAGCGAAGAGATGCGCTGCCTGCCATCAGACCTCGAAAGAGAAGGCTCCATTCGCGGGCAAGGGGAGGTTCGACGCAGCGAAGATGATCGCCGCCTTATGGAGCCACTCGCCGCAGGTGATGGAGCAGGCGCGAGGAAAAGGAATCGTGTGGCCGCGGTTTGACGCTGTCGAGATGGCCGATCTCATCGCCTACATAAACCAGGGGAACGCTTCCGGCTGGCAAACAGAACCGCGATAAGGGCAAATGGGAAGGGGCACCCGACGAACGGTTGATCCTCTGGTAAAATAGGGGATTCGTTGTCAACCCGTCCCTGGTCTCGTGAAACCAATCAAAGGGGTTAAACGTCTCGATAAGGGCGCAGAGAGGAAAGGACCGTTGTATTGATGATGTCTCCCAGGCTTGGAGGCCTGCACACCCTCTTCGTCTTGCAAGCGGCTTTATTTCTAGGGGTTTTCAGTTCAGTGCAGGCTCTGCTTGCGCAACAATCACAACAACAGGCTCCTCCGCCGAAGCCTGCGCCCCAACAAAAGAAGGCCAATCCCTTCGAAGCGGTGCCGGAAGCAGCCCCACCAGAAACACCACAGGCGAAGCCCAGCCAGGCGAAACCGGTTCTTGAAACTCCAAAGGCGGCCGAGGGCGCTCCCAAGCCCGCCGCCGTGGAAAACGTGATCGAGGCCATCGAGTTTCGCGGATCCCGGCGGGTTCCCCAAGATACGTTGCGCGCCCTCATCTTCAGCAAGAAGGGCGACAAGGTGGATGACGACGCCCTGCATCGCGATTTCATGGCGTTATGGAATACGGGACGGTTCGACGACATCAGCTTGCAGCGGGAGCGCGGAACCTACGGGTGGATCATCCGCTTCATGCTGACGGAACGCCGCGTGGTGCGCTCCATCAAGTACGAGGGCAATAAGTCGATTACGGTTTCCGAGATCCTGGACCGGTTCAAGGACCGCCGCGTGGGACTGTCGGTGGAGTCGCAGTATGATCCGAACAAGGTTCAGCGGGCAACGAACGTGCTGAAAGAGTACCTTGCCGAGCGTGGCCGGCAGTACGCTTCGGTGGAGCCCGAGATCCGGCAGATCCCTCCTTCCTCGCTCGAAGTCCTGTTCAAGATCAAGGAAGGTCCAAAAGTGAAGGTTGGGGACATCGACATTCAGGGCAACAAGGTGTTCAGTGATCGCGTTGTGATTCGGGCGATGAAGAACCTTCGTCCCATCGGTATCCCCCACAGCCTGCTGTTCGAGAACCTGTTTGCCAAGAGCTTCGACTCCACCAAGCTCGAGGAAGATAAGGACCGTATCCGCAACTTCTATCAGGAAAAGGGCTACTTTACGGCCCGCGCTCTGGACCACAGCGTCAAGATGCGGGACGTCGGCGGCGGCGGGTTCCGCATTCCGCTCTTCTACCCGAACAAGCCCGGCAAGCGCGCGGACATCACCGTTCCTATTGAAGAAGGGCGACAGTATCATTTGAACAAGATCAACTTCGTGGGAATGAAGTTGTTCCGCACGCCCGATTCGCTGATGAAACCTCTCTTCCAGATGGGCGAAGGGGACATCTTCTCGACGGCGAAACTGCGCAAGGGCCTGGAGAGCATGCGCAAGCTCTACGGCCAGTTCGGCTACATCGACTTCGTGCCGGAGCCCGGCTTTGACATCATCCCCAACAGCGACAAGCTGGATATGACGCTGACCGTGGATGAAGGCAAACAGTTCTTCGTGCGCCGCATCGATTTCAGCGGCAACACCACCACCCGCGACAAAGTCATCCGCCGCGAATTACTCATCGATGAAGGCGACATCTATAACACCCAGCTCTGGGATGTCAGCATACTCCGCCTCAACCAGCTTGGCTATTTCGAAGTGCTGAAGGAGAACGAGGCCGCCACCATTACGCGGGACACGAAAAACAACACCGTGGATATCACTCTCAAGGTGAAGGAACGCGGCAAGAATTCGGTCCAGTTGAACGGCGGCGTTTCCGGTATTGCCGGCAGCTTCGTCGGATTCGGATACTCCACCAACAACTTCCTCGGGCTCGGTGAAACGTTGTCGATCAATTCGCAGCTTGGCGACCGGGTTCGGGACGTGACGTTCGGATTCACCGAACCGTATCTGTTTGACCGTCCCATCCAGGCGGGCTTCACGGTCTATATGCAGCGGTTCAACTACGACCAGGCGCGCGAAGTTTCGCTGCTTTCCGGACGCAACCTGATCCCCCTCTACGAGTCGCTAGGAACGAATAACCTGCTGAACTATGTTTCGAACGGAGGTGGATTCACGGCGTATACCAGTTATCAGCTCCGGCGCAGTTTCGCGCGTGTAGGGTTGAGTTACGGTTATAACCGGCAGAACATTACCACGCTCACCGATGCGTCGAAGGCTTACTTCGATTACATCAACTTCCAGGGCTTGAACGGGCCAAACTCGCTCAGTGGAATTCGCACCAGCCAGTTGATTCCTTCTTACAGCTACAACACGGTGGACCACCCCATCACGCCGAGCCGCGGGAAGAGCCTGTACATTACCACGTCTTTCGCCGGCAGCTTCCTGCGGGGGAACGTGAACATGATTGAGCCGACGGTGGACGCCAAGTACTTCCGGCACGGCTTGTTCAAGGGGCACGTCATCGGCGCCCACGTCCTGGGGCGCTTCGTGAGCGGATACGGCGGGAGAACCGCACCGCCATTCAACCGCTTCTACATGGGTGGTGAAAACGACATTCGCGGATTTGAAATCTGGGGCATCAGTCCGATTGCCTACATTCCCAGCAGCGGGCAGGTTCCTCTATTGAACTCGGATGGCTCGGCGCGCCAGCAGAAGCAAATCGTCGACGGAGTGGAGCAGTGGGTGACGGTCACCAAGACCATTCCCACCTACCAGTTGATCTTCCCGGGCGGCGACACGCAGGGGGTGGGGAACTTCGAATACCGCATTCCGATTGTCGGCCCCGTTGTGCTGGCGGCGTTCTTCGATATCGGGATCAACAAGATCAGCTTACAGCGGGACCTCTCCTTGAACGCCGGGCGCCTGGCGGAGTTGAATTCCACCTTCCCCCAGGCGAACTTCAGCCCACAGGCTGTCATTGTGAAAGGGACGGAGAAGATGCGCAGTTCGACGGGTCTGGAGCTGCAAATCATGATGCCCGTGGTGAATGCGCCGTTCCGGCTATATTGGGCCTACAATCCCAACATCTACCGCGACATGCTGATACCACCCATTGTCGCGGACCGATCGCTGTTCCCCAACAATGCGTCGTTCATCAACGCGGTGCAGACCATCGGACAGCCTGCGCCGTTCTGGGAAAAGAGAAGTACATTCCGGTTCACGATCAGCCGCACGTTCTAACCCGGCGAGAAGAGAATCGTCGAAAAAGTTGCTAGAGTGAGAAGATTCGAAGGAGTTTCGCAATGCAAATGAGACAGCAATTGTTGCTGCCCCTGCTGGCGGCCCAGATTGTGGGTATCGCGGCGGCACAGGCGCCGAACAAAGTCGGCATTATCAATATCAACGCGGCGATCGCCAGTACGAAAGACGGGCAGAAGGCTATCGGTGAGCTCGAGAAGAAGTTCGCACCCCGCAAACAGGACCTCGAAAAGAAACAGCAGGCCATCCAGAACCTGCAATCGCAGTTACAGAAGGGCGGGTCAGTGTTGAGCGAAGACCAGAAGCGAAGGCTGATGGGCGACATCGACGCGCAAACCAAGAGCTACAACCGGGACTTGCAGGACGCCAGCGAGGAACTGGAACAGGCGCAGCAGAAGATCTTCCAGGATTTGGGCGGGAAGATGATGGCGGTGATCGACAAGTATGCCAAGGACAAGGGATTCTCGGTGATCCTGGACGTCAGTTCGCAGCAGACTCCCGTGCTTTACGCCGCCAGCGAAGTGGATGTGACCAAGGATGTCATCGCTGCCTATGACTCGAGCGCCCCGGCCGCGACAACCGCCGCTCCGCCCGCATCGCTTCCTTCCGCGGCGCCCAGGCCGGCTACCGCCAAGCCTGCCGCTCCGGTAACCAAGAAGTAAGTCTCAGTAACCTTCGGCGCGCACCCAATAACTTTCGCGCCATCGGCCTCCGGGGGCGATATGCTGCAAATCGGCATATTTCCCCTCGTGCGCGAGATTGAACGCGTTGGTGATTCCTGACATCGGCTCGAAGCAGATGAAGTCGCGTCCCGGAGGGGCGTATACCACGGCCACGTGAAACTTCGGTCCAAAGCGGAGGGCTATTTTTTTCCCGCCGCCCTCGACGGAGAACTCCGCGTTGTGGTCCACACCGGCAAAGACGTCGTCGAGTTGCCGTCCCTGGAGCGAGATGGGCTGGGCAGCGGTGAACGGCTCCTGCTGTCCGGTGGGCGTCAGCTTTTCGTTCAAGACGACATGCTCGCGAACAGGGATGCGGACCAGCCACTGGTCGCGCGGAACGCCCGGCAGCGTGAAGTACGGATGAAAGGCAAAAGAAACCGGCATCTGATCGGCGGATAGATTCTCCACCGTGGTGTCCACTTCCAATACTCCGTCCTTCAACCGGTATGTCATCTCATAGGCATGCGCGAAGGGGAACTGCGCCATCCATTCGGGATAGCGCCAAAACTCCAGGCGACTGGTGGCGGCGGCATGTTCCTCGCCGCTTTGCAGCGAGGTCACCTGCCATTGCGAAGCATAATTCACCAGTCCGTGGATGGGTTGATGAAAGGAATCGTAGCGGAAGTTTTTCAGATCCGGATTGAGACGATACTTCCTGCCGTTGGCCCAAAAGGCATCCTGGTCCAGGCGATTCGCCCACGGCGCCAGGAATGGATTCCCTAACAGCGCCGGTTTGGCCTTCCATTCGGCCAGCGTCCGGTAGGGTGACCAATACACGGGCTGCCCGTTCACTTTCATCTCATAGGAGTTATTGCCCATGGAGGAAGCGATGGAGACCTGCGCTCTGCCGCGAGCGTCAGTAAGATGGACGACTTCGAAGCCGTCGATGGTTTGCCGTTCGGCGGTGTAATTCATGGGTGTCGATTAATTGTCCAGCTTATCGCGCAGATCGAGTTCGGTTTCCTGCTGGCAGCACACACACTTGCCGGGCGTGTAAGTGCGGATGGCGCAAACATCGCACCAGTAAGTGACATACAATTTCTTGCCGCCCTTCTCCACAAACAGACCACTCTTGTACATCGGCTCAACATGGAACGCGCCGTCCGCCGAATAATGTCCCAATACCTCGAGCGGGAAGCCGTTCAGCCGTTGATCGTTCAGCACGCCGGTGGTGGGCTCATCGCCGGCCAGTCTGACCGTGGAGCCATCCTTGAGCGTCAGCATGGGAGGCTGCCCTTTCACCTGGGTGAGTTTACCGTGCAACTCCATAAGCCCGCCGTCAGCCTTGGCGGAAGAGCCGGCCCAGGCAGGGAGGGATGCCAACAGCAGAAGGAAGGGAAACTGCCTGCGGGTCACTCTTTCATTGTAACGCGTTGGGAGGCGCACTCCTGTTACAATCCTTCTTTTACATGCCCGCCCGAGTTTCTATTTTCGTCACCTGCATCGTGGATCAGGTTTTCCCCCGCGTCGGCATGGCCATGGCGGAGGTGCTGGAGCGAGCCGGCTACCAGGTCGAATTTCGCGAAGACCAGACCTGCTGCGGCCAACCGGCATTCAACACCGGCTATCGCGAGGATGCGCGCAAGGTGGCCGAACATTTCATCCGCGTATTCCGCGACGCGGAGTTCATCGTCGTGCCGTCCGGTTCGTGCACATCCATGATTACCCATCATTTCTTCGACCTGTTCCCCAAGGGGTCCAGCCACTATGAAGAGGCGGAATACCTCGCCCCGCGCGTCATCGAGTTCTCGCAGTTTCTCACCGAGGTGGCGAAGGTGGAGGATGTGGGGGCGCGGTTCGAGGGCATTGTGACCTATCACGACAGTTGCCACGCGCTGCGCGAACTGCGCATCAAGGAAGCTCCGCGGCGCCTGCTGCGAAAGGTTCGCGGGCTGGAACTGCGCGAGATGAGCGCGGCGGAGGAATGCTGCGGCTTCGGAGGGACATTTTCCGTGAAATTTCCGGAAGTTTCGGGCGGCATGGGGCGTACGAAACTCGATTCGATTCTCGCCACCGGAGCGTCCACGGTGGTCTCGATTGATTCCAGTTGTCTGATGCAGTTGCAGGGAGTGTTTTCGAGGGCAGGCGCTGCTTTGAAGACGATGCATCTGGCCGAAGTGCTCGCCTCGAGGTGACCCGCGATGCTGATGAAACCGGAACAAGAGGAACAGATCCGCCGGACGGTGGGCGATCCCAAGATTCAACTGGCGGTGTATTCGGCCACGGCGCGGCTCAAGGAGAAGCGGGAGGAAGCGGTGACGCCCGAGGCGCTGCCCGAGTATCAGGAACTGCGCACGCAGGCCAATCGCATCAAGAAGCATACTCTCGAAAACCTCGATGTCTATCTGGAGGAGTTCGAGGCGAACGTCGAGGCGCACGGAGGCAAGGTCATTTACGCGCGTAACGGCGGCGAGGTGGCGGACTTCATTCTCGGCCTGGCGCGCGAGCGCGGCGTGAAGATGCTGGTGAAATCGAAGTCGATGACGACCGAGGAAATTCACCTCAACGAGCGGCTGGAACATCATCAACTGGAGGCCGTGGAGACGGATCTGGGCGAGTACATCATTCAACTGGCTCACGACCGTCCTTACCACATCGTCGCCCCGGCGGTGCACATGACGCGCCAGGACGTGGCCGATGTATTTGAAAAGAACCTGACCGATCCGCGCACGGAGGAGCCGGAAAAACAGGCGATGATTGCGCGGCGCAACCTCCGTGAGAAGTTTCTCGCGGCGGGGATCGGCATCTCCGGGGCGAACTTTCTGGCGGCCGATTCGGGCGCAGTCTGCATTGTCGAGAATGAAGGAAACGCCCGGCTGACCACCACCGCGCCACGCATCCACATCGCGGTGGCGGGGTTGGAGAAGATGATCCCGCGGGCGCGCGACCTGGCCGTATTTCTGAAACTGCTGGGGCGCAGCGGGACAGGGCAGTTGCTGACGGTGTACACTTCGTTTCTTTCCGGTCCACGCCGCGGCTCGGAGATCGATGGGCCCGATGAGTTTTACGTCGTGCTCATGGACAATGGCCGGACCCGGTTGCTGGCGGACGCGGAGAAGCGGCAGTCGCTCTATTGCATCCGCTGCGGCGCCTGTCTGAATGCCTGTCCTGTTTACCGGAAGATCGGCGGGCACAACTATCCCGGGGCTTACTCCGGACCCATTGGAGCCATCATTACGCCGCAATACGAAGGCGTGGCAAAAGATCCGTGGCTCCCCTTCGCGTCGAGTCTTTGCGGAGCGTGCGCTGAGGTCTGTCCGGTGAAGATCGACATTCCGAAGATTCTGCTCGAGCTGCGCAAGGAAGTGGTGGAAGAGCGCGCCGCCCACGGCGGCGGCTTCCTGGAGCGCAAGGCGTTTCAGATGTACGGCTGGCTGATGCGGCGCCCGAAACTCTACGCCATGGCTGGACGCATCGGGGCGAAGATGGCGCGGGCGCCGGGGGCGGTGTCGATTGGCCCGGCGGCCAAGTGGGGCAGTGTCCGCGAAGTGACGCTGCCGGCCAGAAAGAGTTTCCGCGACCAGTGGCGGGAACGGGAGAAATCGAAGTGACGCCGCGGGAAGAGATTTTCGATCGCGTGCGGAAAGCGCTGGGACGCAAGCCCGGGCAGAAGCCGGCGCCGGTTCCGGAGCCGCGCATCCGAATTCCGGAAATCCCTCCGGAGCGCCGCGTAGCTCTGTTTGCGGAGCGGTTGGAAGCCCTCGGGGGAAAGGTGTATCGCGCCGCGGGGCTCGCGCAGGTCCGCGAAATCGCCGCCGGGATTCTCGAAGGCGCCGCCGCGGTGTGTTCCACGGATCCGCTCCTCGAGAGGGCCGGCATTCCCACTCTACCGGGCGTCGCGGGCGGGTTCCAGGATGAGCCCGCGCTCCGCGCCGCTTGCGCCTCCGCGCCTTATGGAATCACGGGCGCCGATTACGGCCTTGCCGAAACGGGAACCATCGTCACCCGGTCTGTAAGCGAAGCGCGGCTGATTTCCCTGCTGCCGCCTGCTCACATCGCCGTGCTACCCATGAGCCGGCTGCTCACGGGATTGGACGAGTTCTACACAGTGCTTCCCGAGCCGGCGGACGCCTCTTCTTCCACGGTCTTCATCACCGGCCCCAGCCGCAGCGCGGACATTGAAATGATCCTCGTGCGCGGCGTTCACGGACCCCGCGTGATTCACGTTATCGTGGTAGATGAGGAGCATGCTACAAATCGATGAGACGGATTAGTCCGAGCGTCTTCTGCTTCCTGCTGCTATCCGCCGTTCCCGCACTTTCCCAGTCCGCGGAGTTTTCCATTATCGGCGGTGTTTCCCGGCTCAACAACAAGAACCTTGGCGTTCTGAACGACGGGCAAAGTCTCACTGCCTATAGCCTCACCGACGGCTGGAGGATCGGCTTTCGAACCACACTCAACAACTGGCGCTATTTCGGGCACGAATTCGGCTACGGCTACAACCGCACGCACCTGCGAAACGATACGGCCGGCCAGGAATTCGGAATGGCGATCCACCAGGGCTTTTACAACTTCCTTGCCTACGCAACCAAGGAGGGTTCGAAAGTAAGGCCATTCGCCGCCGGCGGGGTCCACTTCAACAGCTACACGCCCCCCGGAACCAGCGTGACATCCGGCGGCGCCTACACCAAGTTCGGCTTCAACTACGGCGGCGGCGTGAAATACCGTTTGACTCCCATCTTCAACCTGCGCTTCGACGTGCGCCAATATCAGAACGGCAAGCCATTCGATTTTCTTGTGAACCGCTCGGGATTCATCGGGCAGTTGGAGGTCTCGATGGGGTTCGGGCTGGTGATCTGAGAAACACGAAAGGCCTCGCCTTACGGACGAGGCCTTTCATTCCTAAGCCGCATGCGTTAGAAAATGAACTTCAACGCGAGCTGCATCTGCCGCATGGCCGTGCGCGTGCCTGCGATGGAGCCGAAGGCGCCGGAATAGAAGTTGGTATTGGGGTCGCCCCAATTGGGGTGGTTGATGGAGTTGAACAGCTCCCAGCGGAACTGCGTCTTCATCGACTCCTTGATGGTGAAGTCCTTGATCAGGGACGCATCGATGTTGAAGATGCGCGGGCCAATCATGGTATTGCGGCCGACGTTGCCGAACGTGCCGAAGACCTGCGTGGAGTAGGCATTCGCATTGAAGAAGGCCTCCGTGGTTTGCTGGCCGCGGGGGCGGACGGGATCGACGCCGGGGACGGCGTTCGGCCGGTCAAATCCGGCGCCGATGTTCGAGGAATCGCGGGCATTGGCGCTGATGGTGATGGGGAAGCCCGACTGGTAAGTCCAGATGGTCCCAATCTGCCAGCCTCCGATGACAGCATCGAGGGCGCGGTTCTGAATGTCCTTCCGCCGCCCCCTGCCAACGGGGATATCGTACAGGAGACTGGTCACAAAGCGGGATGCCGTGTGGAAGTTGGAGAGCGCCCGCTCGCAGCGGAGGCAGTTGCTGTTTTGCGGGAACAGGGTATCTCCATTGTGAGTACGAATCGAGCTCGAGTTATCAATCGATTTCGACCAGGTGTAGGATGCCAGGTAGGTCAGCCCGTTGCTGTAGCGCTTGGTCAGCTTGCCGGACAGGCCGTTGTAGTTGGCGTTCGAACTGGCATCCACTAACTGGATACGTCCGAATTCGGCAAACGGAGTGCGATCGAGAACCGGAGTGGTGCCGGGCAGCGCTTCGTTGACCGCGCGCAACGACTCGAGGTGATGGCTGACGGAGCCAAGATAGCCGACTTCGAGTACCGTGTTGCCGGGCAGTTCCCGCTGGACGTTGAGGAGCATCGTCATACTGCGCGGAGTCTTGCGGTCATAAAGGTTCGCAAAGGAGTAGGGCCGGAACACCGTGGCCTTGGCTCCTGCCAGGCTGGCGAAGGCGTTTTCAAAGGTGTAGAGAACGGGGTCGATCGATTCGAACCGCGTGCGTCCGGCAAGGTTGCGCGCCATATCGAACCGGGGGTTGCCTGTGTCCTGCGAATAGAACATACCGAAGCCGCTCCGTACTACCCATTTCGGACTGGGATTCCAGGTGATGCCGATTCGGGGCGCGAAGTTCCTGTTGTCGACGGAGACCAGGCGGTTGCCCAAGTGTCCATCGCGGCGCGCTTGGATATCCGGCCAAAGGAGATTGATCCCTTCGTAGAAATCCCCGCTGCCCTGCCGCTCCCAATAGGGATGAAGCTTGAGGTCCGCCACCTTGGGGACCATGGTGTCGAGTGGAATGGCCGCAGTGATCAGCTTTCCGGTCTGATCCTCGAAGGGCGGAGTGCGCTCGTAGCGCAGGCCGAGGTTCAATGTGAGTTTCGGACTTACCTTCCAGACATCGTCGAAATAGGCGGCGAAACTGGTGGAGCGGAACTGAGCTTCCGCGATCTGGACGGCCGCTTCGGAACGCTTGACCTGGCCGAGCAGAAAGTCGGCGAAATCGTCTCCGCCGGAAGCGATGGTGGGGTTGCGGGTGGCGTTGATGTCGAAGGTGAAGGACCCGCGCGCGAACTGGTTGCCTACCTGATTATAAGCATCGCGGCGGATCTCACCGCCGAACCGGAACGAGTGCTTGCCGCGCACCCACGAGAAGTTATCGACGAACTGGAGAGCGTTGTTGTCGTTCGCATACGGCCCCTCCGAGTCATCGCCAAAGCCGCTGTAGCGCGTGAAACCGACGGCGGGAATGCCCCACGTCACGGGATCGCCGGCGTTCAGACCCGGAATGGCAAGTTCCTTCACCACGTTGCGGATGAAGGCCAGTTCCCGTCCGGCGGAATTGAAGAACCGCGAGTAACCGAACCGGAATTCGTTGACCATGGAAGGGCTCAGCACACGCGTGTTCGAGCCCATGTACTGTTCGACGTTGGTGAGCACTTTGAAACCGTTGAGCTTCAGACCTTCGTTGACCTGATTTTCATCCCCCCAACTGTAGCGGCCCGACCATTGTGAGTTGGCCGATTCATTGAAATCCATGCGCAGGATGAATTGATCCTTGTTGCGCGGCGCGGCCTGCGATTGCTGGAAGTTGCGGATCAGTGTTGAGTTCGGGAGGTTCGGAGCGGGATAGAATTCGAGAAATTTTTTGGAAATACCATCCATCCGGCTTGCGGGGATGACGTTGCCCGCAAACTGCGTTGCCGTGATCTTGCCGTCGGCGCCCGTGGCGCGGGTGTTCGGATCATAGATGGTGATCCCGCGGGCAAGCAGTTCGGAAAAGTCGCCGGTGCGCATCGCCGAGGAGGGCAGGTTGTACAGCGCCTGGCTGCTCTGCCGCTGGCGGAAGGATTCGTAGTTGCCCATGAAGAAGAGCTTGTTCTTGCCGTTGAAGAGCTTTGGAATCCAGACCGGTCCGCCGAACGTGCCGCCGTATTGATTCCACTTGAACGGGTACTTGGTGGTACGCACGGAAGTGAACGAATAGTTATTGGCATCCAAGGCGTCATTGCGCAGGAACTCGTAAAGGGTGCCGTGATAGCTGTTGGTTCCCGGCTTTGTGGAGACGTTGATCTGAGTGCCCTCACGGCCGAACTCGGCCGGGTAGACGCCGGTTTGCACCTTGAATTCCTGCAAGGCGTCAATGGAGGGCTGAATGATGTAAGTGTTGAAGTTGGGGTCGGTGTTATCGACGCCGTCGAGCGTAAAGTTATTGAACTCACTTCGATTGCCGCCGACGGAGATATTCTGCGACGGCGCGTTCGCCGCCCTGGCGCGAGCCGGCTTGTCCCGCGCTCCCGAACCCGTAGCTGACGTTGGGCGCGAGAGAAACAAGCTGGAGATAGTTGCGGCCATTGAGCGGCAATTCGACAATACGTTTGGTCTCCACTACGGTGCCGACGGTGGCGTTTTCCGTGGAGAGCAGCGCGGCGGATGCCGAAACCTCGACGGACTCAGAGACCTGGCCAATCGGCATCTCGATATCGAGACGCGCGCTTTGTTGCACCTGAAGTTGGATGTTCGTACGCGTGACGGACTTGAACCCTGATTTCTCGGCGCGAACGCTATAGAAGCTCGGCACCATGGCAGGAAAGCTATAGACTCCGGCGTCGTTCGTTACCGTGTTACGGGAGACGTTGGTTTCGGTGTTGGTGGCGGTAACCTGAACTCCAGGGATGCCGGCTCCGCTGGGATCGCGGACCTCGCCGCTGATTTCACCGAGAGTCTGCCCCCAGATAGAAAGACTGGATACGAGGATAAGGATCCCCACTCCAAACAACTTAGAAACGGCGCAAGAATTATTTGCTATCGGAAGGGGCGATTGTGTAGTTCCACTTGGGGAGGATTGTGTGCCGAGTGATGCGCAGTTGGCGTAGCCTTT
>WBZR01001318.1_pt2 | contig 25736 bp, 23 predicted proteins | sample 5204231 | NCBI WGS metagenome assembly WBZR01 (sample SAMN12412403, study PRJNA552823) | activated sludge metagenome | isolation source: activated sludge from anammox sidestream of wastewater treatment plant... | place: USA: Virginia | collected 2017-08
GATGATCCGTGAGTGGCTGGCAACGGAAGCATCCGCTGCCAGCGCGGACGCGGAGGCAAGTGCGGACATGGGCACGCTGCCGCAACCCGAAGCGGAAGCGCAGGCGCCGTCTCACGACACGAGCGAGGATCAAATCGAGTTCGGCGAGCCGGGTGAGCCTGACACCGAGGCGGTGTCTGGAGCCGAATCGCTCGCGGCAGCGATCGAAGACGAATCGGGTGAGACGATCGAGCCTGCCACACCCGTCCTGGCCGATACCTTCTTCGAGTCTCTGGTCGAAGAGGATTCGATCCCGTTGCTCGAAGCGGTCGATGAAACGGATGTCGACTCGATTCGGATCACGGACGAAGCCGATGCCGTGAGCGTCGACGAGTTCGAGGCCGTTGCGTCGGTCGACGAGGAATCATCCGACACGACCAGCGCCGAGGCGGCGGACGCAGCACTCGACGTCGAGACGACATTCGATGACGAACCCGTCACCGAAGTTGCGGACGACGCGTTCGTCGAGGCGCAAGCCGATGCGGTCGAGTCCGCCGATGCGGTCAACAGCGAAACCGAGGCGGACGGCATCGATGCCGAGGCCGAGTTCGAGGCGGAGGAAACCGAAGCCGAAGCTTCACAGCCGGAACCTGTCGCAACCGAAGCAGCCGCAGCCGAACCGGTCGTGACGGCAGCGGGCGCGGCCGAGACTGCGCGCCAGGGTCTGGTGGCCGCCTGGTTCCTTGCCGGGCTGGATTCGGCCGATCCCGACCCCGAGCAGCCGTTGAAGTTGCCGGAAATGGACGAAGAGCTACTCGACATCTTCGTCGAGGAAGCGTCGGACATCCTCGATCATTCCGATGGCCTCTTGGCACAGTTGCGTGCCGCGCCGACCGATCGGGATACCGTTGTCGCGCTGCAACGCGACCTGCACACCCTCAAGGGTGGTGCGCGCATGGCCGGCGTCTACGCCATCGGCGACCTCGGTCACGTCATGGAGAGCCTGCTGGAGATCGTCGCCGACGGCAAGCGTTCGCTGCCGCGTTACGGCATCGATGTGCTGGAAGTCGCATTCGATCGTCTCAATCGCATGCAGGCGCGCGTCGCGTCGCGGCAGGCGCTCGCAACCCCGGTGACCCTGGTGCAGCGCGTCGAAATGCTTGCACGTGGCGAGGAGCCGGAACTCGAAGGTCTCGAAACGGAACTGCAGGACGTTGCGATCGAGGAGACCGCCCAGACCGCAACGATCGTGCCCGAAGTCACGCCGATGGCGGTGGCCGATGTCGTTCCCGAGCTCGCGCCGACCGCGCTGGACGACGACGACACCGGCGTGCGCGCGCCGCAGGAGCAGATCCGCATTCGCGCCGACCTGCTCGACCGCCTCGTCAACTACGCCGGCGAGGTCGCGATCTACCGCGCCCGACTGGAACAGCAACTTGGCCTGTTCCGCGGCAACCTGACGGAACTGGAGCAGACCACGGAACGTCTGCGGCGGCAGTTGCGCACGCTGGAAATCGAGACCGAGGCACAGATCATCGCGCGCTACCAGCGCGAGGCCGAGGCGGGTGGCGAGCAGACCTTCGATCCACTCGAACTCGATCGCTTCTCGACCCTGCAACAGGTTTCGCGCGCGCTGTCCGAATCGGCGGCCGACCTGGTCAGTCTGCAAGGCTCGCTGGAAGACCATACCCGCCAGTACGAAACCCTGCTGTTGCAACAGTCGCGTGTGAGCTCGGACCTGCAGGAAGGTCTGATGCGCACCCGCATGGTGCCATTCGATTCGCTCGTGCCGCGCCTGCGCCGCATCATCCGCCAGACCTCGGGCGAACTGGGCAAGAAGGCCCAGCTCCGGGTCGAAGGCACTCAGGGCGAAATGGATCGCAGCGTGCTCGATCGCATGACCGCGCCGCTGGAGCACATGCTGCGCAACGCCCTGGCGCATGGCCTCGAAGTTCCGGCGGACCGCGCCGTGGCCGGCAAGCCGGAGGAAGGCACGATCCGGATCGCGGTCTCGCGCGAAGGATCGGAAGTCGTCATCAAGATTTCCGACGATGGTCGTGGGCTCGATCGCGAGGCGATCCGGCGCAAGGCGATCGATCGAGGTTTGATTGTCGCCGAGGCTGCGATTCCGGATCAGACTCTCTACGGCTTCATCCTCGAGTCGGGCTTCTCCACCGCCTCGACGGTCAGCAAGATCGCCGGTCGCGGCGTCGGCATGGACGTGGTGCACAACGAGATCCGCCAGCTCGGCGGCAGTCTCGGCATCGATTCCGAGCACGGCCGCGGAACCGTCTTCACGGTGCGCCTGCCCTTCACCCTCGCGGTGACCCAAGCCGTCTTCGTGCAGCAGGGCGAAACCTCCTACGCCGTGCCGATCGCTTCGGTGCAGGGCGTCTCGCGCATCGAACGCACCGAACTGGAAGCCCAGCTTGCCGGTGGCGAACCGCGCTTCGTCTATGCCGGCGAGGACTATTCGATCCACGATCTCGGTCGCTTGCTCGGCCAGCCGGTGACCCGCGCCGAAGGCAGCCTGCAGGTGCCGTTGCTGCTGGCACGTTCGGGTGATCTGCGCGTGGCGATCTGCGTCGACAACGTCATCGGCAGCCGCGAGATCGTGGTCAAGCCCGTCGGCAGTCAGGTCAGCTCGATCCCCGGCATCTTCGGCGCCACCATCATGGGTGATGGTCGCGTGATCGTGATCCTCGACGTGGCCCCGCTCGCGCGCCGCTACGCCGCGCTGCATGCCGGAGTCGAGCCGATCGTGGTTGCACCGGCAGAGCCGGTCCGGCGCGTGCCGCTGGTCATGGTGGTGGACGATTCGATCACGATGCGCAAGGTCACCGGCCGCGTGCTGGAGCGCCACGGTTACGAAGTGCTCACCGCGAAGGATGGCGTCGATGCGATCGAGAAGCTGGTCGAGCGCGTGCCGGACGTGATGCTGCTGGATATCGAAATGCCGCGCATGGATGGCTATGAACTGGCCACGCACATCCGCAACGATGTGCGCCTGCGCGGCATCCCGATCATCATGATCACCTCGCGTACCGGCGTGAAGCATCGCCAACGCGCGTTCGAGATCGGTGTCGATCGCTATCTCGGCAAGCCCTATCAGGAGGCCGAACTGATGCGCAACGTGGACGAAATCCTGCAGGTGCATCGTGGCGATCACGGCTGATTCCTGCATCGTCGCGCTGATCGGACGGGACGACGGCGCCCGCAGCCAGTTGCGCCAGGCGCTGGAGGAACTGGGCGCGACGGTCGCGTTCGAGAGCGGCGTATCGACTGCCTCGGCGGCCGGCATCCTGGAAGTCCGGCCGAACGTCGTGATCGTCAACCTCGAAGAGAGCGCGGACGAGGATCTCGATCACCTGCAGGACGTGTTCGACGCGCCGTCGATCAACGTCGTGTTCAACGACGCCGATGTCAGCCGCACCCTCGAAGGCTGGGATCTGGCGCGTTGGGCGCGGCATCTGGCGGCCAAGGTGCTGGGCTCGCACGACACCATGCCGCCGGCTCCGGTCGGCGCGGCGCGGGTCGGGGCGACTTCCATGGAGGCTGTCTCGCAAGTCGAGCCAGCGTCGCCCGTGGCAGTGATGGAGGTCGTGCTCGATGCCGAGCCGGGTGCCATGGTCGAACCGGCGATTGCAGAGGAGCCCGTGTCGCCGCCTGTCGTCACCTTCGGCGAACCCGTCGTGGCAGTGACCGAGGTGGTGGACGAAGCGGTCGCAGAAGTTCCTCCACAGGCCGAAGCCCTCGGCATCGACCTGTCGATGCTCGAAATGGCGATGGGTCTGGATGAAGCGCCCGCACCGCAACGTCTTGAACCCGTGCCGGAGCCGGTCGACAGCCAGATGCTGGACTCGATCACGGTCGAGGACATCGATTTCACCGTGGCACTCGGTGATGACGTCGCAACGGCTGTGCCCGATGCGCCCATGAGTGCGCAGGCACAGGAAGCGGCGACGGATGACGAGCTGGAATCGATCACCTTCTCGAACGAAGCGGCTGATGCCGGCGACGAGGCCGAGCCCGTCGCGCTGCAGTGGTCATTGGATGAGGTTGCGGATGCCCGGTCCGATGACGCGGTGGCCGCCACGGCAGCGGAGCAGGTGGAATCATTCGATCCGGTGTTCGAGGAATATGCCGAGGCGGGCGAATCGATCACCTTCACCAGCGATGCACCCGAGGCCGAAGACGAAACTGACTACAGCTCGGTGAGTTGGTCGCTGGACGATGCACACGATGCCCAGGCCGAAGACGGCAACCTGCTGGACGATGATGTTGCAGCGCTTGCGGCACAACTGGATGCGTTCGAGGCCGATGCGACGAGCGAAGCCATGGTTGCCGATCTCGACTTCTCTGCCTCGCTTGCCGCTGATGAGACTGTGGCCGAGCCTGCGCCGGTGGCCAAGCCGGAGCCGGTTGCAAGTGCCAAGGCGGCCTCCATCGGGCTGGGCAGCTTGTCCCTGACGCCGATGGGCGACGACGAGCCGGTTGCCGTGGCGCCCGCCGTTGCCGAGCCGGCGAAGCCGGGTTTCGATTTCAGCGCGGTCGGAAGCTTCAGCCTGGAGCCGATCGAGGAAGAGGCTGCCGCCACGGCGCCCGAAGTCGATCCCTTGCTGCTTGCGATGGGGCTCGTCGATGCGCCGAGCCTGCAGGACTTCAACAAAGCAGCCGCAGCACCGCGCCCGGCGGTGGCCGGGATCGAGCATGTCGTGGTACTGGGAGCCTCGATCGGCGGCCCGGATGCCTTGCGCAGTTTTCTCGGCGAACTGCCGGCCGGATTCCCGGCACTGGTGCTGATCGTCCAGCATCTGGAATCGGGTTACTTCGAGCGTCTCGGCCAGCAATTGCAGAAGTCCTCGCCGTTGCCGGTCAAGGTGGCCAGTGCCGAGGCCAAGGCGGCGCCGGGCGAGATTCTGGTGATTCCCGCCAGCCACCGCGTGAGCGTGGAGACCGATGGTCGGGTGGTGTTTGTCGCACATGCCGAGAAGCCGCGCTACACGCCGTCGATCGACGACGTCCTGCGCGATGTCGCGGACCGTTTCGGCAAGCGTGCACTCGCGATCATCTTCAGCGGCATGGCCGGAGACGCCGTCGAAGGTGCGGTCTACCTCACCGCCAAGGGTGGCGAAGTCTGGGCCCAGGATCCGCAGTCCTGCGTCGTCAGTTCGATGGTCGATGGCGCCCGTGCCCGCGGCGTGGTCGAGTTCACCGGCTCGCCGCGCGAGCTGGCCCAGCGTTGTGTCGCCCGATTCACGCGTTGACGGAGCAAGTGATGAGCACACCGATTTCCCACGACATCCGCGGCGTCATGATCGGCGTCACCGGCGCGCGAGCCCTGCTGCCGAACGCGACCGTGGCCGAGGTGATCACCTATTCACCCCCGGATCCGCTGGAAGGTGCGCCGGCGTGGATGCTCGGTTACATCCGCTGGCGTGGCTGGCGCCTGCCGGTGATCTCCTACGCGCGCATGATCGGCTCGGCCGAAGACGAGAGTGAATTCGGAGCCAAGGTGGTCGTGCTCAAGGCCCTGGGCGGCAATCCGCGTCACTCCTACTTCGCGATGCTGTCGCAGGGCTTCCCGCGCCTGGTGACGGTGTCGAGCGGCGGCCTGCAACCGGACGCCGAAGCCGATGACGAACCGCCGGTGGAGGGCGTGCTGATGCGCGTGCGCCTGCATGACGATCCGGCGGTCATTCCCGACCTTGGCTTGATCGAAACCCGGATCACCGAACTGGCGAAGTCGCGCGCTGCCTGAACACGGGCACGCGGGTTGCGATCCGAGGTCGATCGCAACCACTGTCAGAAATCCCCATGCAGCACCTGGATTGCCGCCAGCAGGGCAAGCCCGGCGGTTTCCGTACGCAGGATTCTCGGGCCCAGGCGCAGGCCGTTTGCACCGACCGCCTTGAGGCGCGCAAGGTCGCGCGGTCCAAGTCCGCCCTCGGGACCGATGACGAAGCAGCCTCCGCTTCCAAGGTTGGCGGAGCGCGGCGAAAGCGTCGCGGCCGGATCCAGATGGAAGATCGGCAGGCGTCGGCCTGGTGCGCGCGAGTCGGCATCGAGGCCATCGATTGGCGTTGATCCCAGCCAGATGTCCAGCGGCATCGCGCGGGCCAGGCGCGGCAGCCGGGCGCGACCGCTCTGGCCGCAGGCCGAGGCGATGACGCCCTGCCAATGCAGGTGGCGGCGGTCGCCACGCTCGGCTTCGAGCCGGACTTCACCGTGCTCGGTGATGACCGGGATGATCGCGCCGACGCCAAGCTCGGTCGCCTTCTGCAGCACCAGATCCATCTTCTCGCCGCGCAGCACGGCCTGGACCAGAACGAGCTGCAGGGGTGACTCGTTGTCAGGCTCGCGTTGCGCATGAATCGCCACCCGTGCGCGTTCCTTGCCGACGTCGATCAGTTCGGCCTCGTAGTCGTGGCCGTTGCCGTTGAAGAGCACGACGCGCGCGCCACGACCCAGACGCAGGACGCGCACCAGGTGATTGGCAATGCTGGCCGGAAGCTCCGCTTCGGTGCCGATGGACAGCGGTTGGTCGAGATGGCAGCGCGTCACGCGCATCGATTTCTCCTTGCCGGATGCGGACCGGCACGAGGGTGGTTGATTCGGAATCGGGCAAGCTGCGTTCCGGGGCGACATCCGGGCTAGAATCCAGCCACCACAGGCTGGAAGCACGCATCCATGATCCCGAGCCGATCTGCCGTTGTAAACCGTCGCGCCGCAGCGCTGCCCGAAGGCACGCGAGGCTTCACCCTGATCGAGATTCTCGTCGTCGTGGTGATCATCGGCATTCTGGCCGCGGTCGTCGCGCCCAAGTTCATGGAAAAGCCCGGCGAGGCGCGTCAGGTGAAGGCGCGCGCCGACATCCAGTCGCTCGGCACCGCGCTCAGCATGTACCGGCTCGACAACTATGCCTATCCGAGCACCAACCAGGGTCTCGACGCGCTGGTGAGCAAGCCCTCGGGCCTGCCGGAAGCGCGCAACTGGAAGGCTGGCGGCTACCTCCAGCGCGTACCGAAGGATCCCTGGGGGCGCGACTACGTGTACCTGAGTCCGGGTCAGCGTGGCGACTACGACCTGTATTCGCTCGGCCAGGATGGCCAGCCCGGCGGGGAGGGCGAAAATGCCGACGTGGCGAGTTGGGACGAGTGAATTCGCGGCACGGGGTTTCTCGCTGATCGAGATCCTGGTGGTGCTGGTGATCGTCGGAGTCGTGACCGGCAGCGTGATCCTGTCGATTCGCGGCAGTGGCGAGCGCAGTGCCGAGAACGCGGCGCAGCGCGCTCGCGCCCTGATCGAACTGGCCTGCGAGCGTGCCGTGCTGAGCGGTCGCGACATCGGTTTCACGCCGGTGCGCGAGGGTCTGCGTTTCGGCTATTTCGGCATCGATGGCTGGCAACCGTTGGGCGAAGGCGGGGCCGATGAACTGCGGGCGCGCCGGCTGGGCGATGATCTGGAACTCTTCGCCTCGCGCGAAGGCGTGGAGCTGCCACTGGCTGACGAACCCGGACGTGAACCGGCATTCGCCTGCCTGGCCTCGGGTGAGTTGACGCCATTCCTCTTGCGCATCGATCGTGCCGACATCGAAAGGCCGTGGCAGTTGGAAGGACGCCTCGATGGTGACGTGCTGCTCGGGCAGGTGACGCGTGCGCGCTGAACGCCAACAGGGTTTCACCTTGCTCGAAGTGCTGGTCGCGCTGCTGCTGCTGGCGCTTGCACTCGTTGCATTGGTCCGCCTGGCCGGGCTGGATGCCCGCGCCAGCGCGCAGTTGCGCGATGCCACCCTGGCGCAATGGGTGGCGGCAAACGTGTTGAGCGAAACCCGCCTGCGCCAGCCGTTTCCGGCCATCGGGCGCAGCAGTGGCGAGTCGCGCATGGGCCAGCAGCGCTGGCGCTGGACCCTCGATGTCCGCTCGACCGACGAACCGGGCATCCGTCGCCTCGATGTCGATGTGGTCGTCGCCGGAGACGTCCCGCGCGATGCCGGTGTCGCCGCGCATTTGACCGGATTTGCGAGCCAGCCATGAAGCTGCGACGAGGCGATCGGGTGGGCGTGCGCCGATGCGCCGTGCCGGGTCGTGGTCCGGCGACGGGCTTCACCCTGATCGAGATGCTGGTCGCGATTGCCGTGTTCGCGCTCGCCTCGGCTCTGGCTTACGGTGGCCTGCGCAGCATCGTCACCGCGCAGGAGCAGGACAGTGCGGTGAAAGCGCGGCTGGGTCGCCTGCAGTTCGCCATCGGCCTGATCGAACGCGATGTGAGCAGTGCCGCACGACGTGGCATCCGCGATGCCTACGGTGCGCCGCGTGCGGCCCTGGAGGGCGATGCGCAACACCTTGAACTCAGCCGTTATGGTCTGGCGAACGCCTTGCTGTTGCCACGTGCCGAACTCGAACGCGTGGCCTACCTGCGCCGCGACGCCGCCCTGCTGCGGCTGCGCTGGCCGGTGCTGGATCGCGCCCCGGCAACGCGTGCGCAGGAGGATCGCCTGCTGGATGGCGTGACGCGGCTCGAATGGGTCTTTCTCGATGCCCAGGGCCGGGAGCAGCGCGAGTGGCCACCCACGACGGGGGCGAGCCCGGCGTTTCCACGGGCCGTGCGCCTGACCCTGGAGCTGGAAGACTTCGGCGAGATCCAGCGCGTGCTGGAATTGCCGGCGGAGCCCGCGCCATGACGCGTCGACGCGAGCGTGGCGTGGCGTTGATCGCCGCGGTACTGGTGGTGGCATTGGCCACGGTGCTGATCGCTGCGATGCTCGATCGCAGCGAGGCAAGCCTGGCGCGGACCCGCAACCTGCAACGTGCCGAGCAGGGCGGCGAGCTGATGCGCGGCATGGAGGCATGGGCCGGGCTGGCGCTGCAACGCGACGCCGAGGCGGATGGCATCGACAGTCGTGATGACGTCTGGGCGCAGGCCTTGCCGCCGATCGAACTGCCGGGTATCCGCATCTTCGGCACCGTGCGTGAGCTCAATGGCTGCTTCAATCTGAACGCCCTGCACCACGGCGGCTCCGACGATGCCCTTGCGATCGCACGCTTCGAGCGCCTGCTGCGCGCCTTGCACCTCGATCCGGCGATTGCCCAGCAGGTGCTCGACTGGATCGACGAGGATGCATTTCCGCGCGCGCAGGGTGCCGAGGACCAGGCGCTGCTCGGCGCGCGCGTGCCGCTGCGTGCTGCCAACCAGGCCTTCGTCCATGTCTCCGAGTTGCGTCTGCTGCCGGCGGTCACGCCGCAGGTCTACGCGATCCTCGCACCGGAGGTCTGCGCGCTGCCGGCGGGCAGCCTGATCAACCTCAACTTTGCCAGCCCGGCGTTGTGGATGAGCCTGGCCGATGCAATCACCCCGGCGCAGGCGCAGCGTCTCGCGCGTGACGGCCAGGCGCGCTACGACTCGCTCGAAGCCGTGGCACAGGAACTGGGGCAGATCGGCATCGCCCAGGTGTCACTCGATGGCCATGGCGTGGGCAGTGATTGGTTCGTGCTCGAAGCCACGATCGAGGTCGATCACATTCCCTTCGTCCATTCCAGCCTGCTGCATCGCAGGCCGACCGGCGTCGAGGTGCTGGCGCGCTCGCGCGGACGCCTGTGAGGCCGGTGCGTCGCCTGCTTCGGGCGACGCGCGCACGTCCCGTCGGCGTTGCCGCTAGAATCGACCGGATCACTTCGAGCCAGCCATGCCCCATCGTCATCTGATCCGACTTCGCGACGCGCAACACAGCCAGTGGCTGGCGCTGGATCGTGCCGGGCGCGTGCTGAGTGGCCCGACGGACGGCTTGCCAGCGGCGCCGGCGGAAGAAACCGTGGTACTGGTTCCGTCCGATGAAGTGTTGCTGCTCCAGGCGCCGCGCGTGGCGCGGCATCGGCGCCAGCTCGAACAGGCGATCGGCTATGCAATCGAGGACCAGCTCGTGGCGCCGGTGGAACAGGCGCATGTGGCGGTGCTCGATGATGCGGCAACCGATTTCGTCACGGTTGCCGTGGTGGCACGGGCGCGACTGGAGGCCTGGCTGGAACGGCTCGCGGCGCAGGGTGTGGTCGCCGATCGCTTGCTGCCCGAGGGTTGGTTGCTGCCGGCGACGCCGCCGAGCCTGCTCGTCGATGGCGAGCGCGCGACCTTGCGTCACGCCCCGGCAGGCATGCTCTGCGGCACCCTGTCGGAAGCCGAAGGCTGGCTGCAGGTGCTGCGGGCGCAGGGCGACACGCGCGCCTGGACGCTCGTGGCCGATCGCACCAAGGCGGCGCTGCCGGACTGGGCCGGCGAGCTTTCGTTGCGCACGGTCGATGTCGCGACCTGGCTGGCCGGGCGCCTCGTCGAACGCAAGGGTGATGCCGCCAACCTGCTGGCCGGCAGTCATGCGCCGCGTCGTCGCCGGGCGCAGAACTCGCGTCTGTGGCGCAGTGCCGCCGTACTGCTTGCCATCAGCGTGCTCGTGGCGCTGGGCTCGATGCTGCTAGAACGCGGGCAGCTCGACCGGCAATACGCGCAGCAACGCGCGCAGATGGAGGCGCTGCTGCGCGAAAGCCTGCCAGGGACCGAGCGCATCGTCGATCCGCGCGCACAAATGCTGGGCGAACTCGGTCGCCGACGTGGCCAGGCGGCCGGCAGTGGCGTCTTGCCGATGCTGGCGCGGATTGCACCGCTGCTTGCCGGGTCCGGCCGTTATACGCCCGAGGCGATCGAGTTTCGTGGCGGCACCCTCGACCTGACCCTGCGCAGCGCCGACATCGCGACGCTCGACGAGTTGCGCGAACGCATCGCCAGCCTCGGCTTCACGGTCGAGCTCGGCTCCATGGTTCCCGGCAGCAGCGGCGTCGAAGGCAAGTTGCGCATTCGCGGAGGTGGCGCTTGAACGGCGTGCGCAACGCCTGGCGCGGGTTGGCGCCGCGCGACCAGCGCATCCTCGCGATCGGTATCGCGTTCGTGCTGCTGCTCCTGGTCTGGCAGGGGCTGTGGGAACCCTTGCGCAGCGCGCGTGATGCGGCGCGCGTGCGGGCCGTGGCGGCGGCGAGCGATCTTGCGACGATGCGCGCACTGGCGCCACACCTGCAGGCGCTGGCAGGTATGGCGACGCCGCAGGTGCGCGATTCGCGTTCGCTGCTCGCGCTGGTGGATGCGACCGCACGCCAGTCGCCGGTCGGCGATGCGCTGTTGCGGGTCGAACCGGTGGCGGGCGATCAGGTGCGCGTCTATTTCGAGGCGGCGGACTTCGATGCCTTGGTGCGCTGGCTCGGAGAGCTCGAAGTCGGGCAGGGTGTCAGCGTCGTCGAGATGAGCGTCAATCGGGCCGCAGGCACGGGGCAGGTCGATGCCCGCCTGCTGTTGCAACGCAGTGGAGATTGAAGGCGTGAAGAAGCTGTTGTGGATTTTGCTGGTTTTGATCCTGCTCGTCGGCATCGTGGTCTGGACCTTTCCCGCACGCATCGCGACCTCGACCTTGCTGCCGGAAAGCGCGGCGCTGAAGCTGGAGGAGGTTTCCGGCTCGATCTGGAATGGCAGTGCCGGGCGCGTGCTCTATCGCGGTCAGGACCAGGGGCAATTGAGCTGGCGGATCGCGGCCGGCGCCTTGCTGCGTGGGCGGATCGAGGCCTGGCTGAAGCTGCACGGTGCCGAGCTGGAGGGCGAGGCGCAGGTAACGCGTGAGGGCGAGCGCATACGCGTCACCGATGCCCGCATCACCCTGCCGGCGACACGTCTCGAACCGATGCTCGACATTCCCGCGCTGCACCTGACCGGCACGATGCAGCTTGATCTGGCCGAACTGGAGTTGCGCAATCGCGTGCCGACAGCACTCAAGGGCACGGCGATCTGGAGCGAGGCCGGTGTAACGGGCGAGGATCAGGCACGTTTCGGCAATTTGACGGCGGAGTTCGGGCCGATGCCCAAGGGCGGATTTGGCGGCGTCCTGGGTGATCAGGGTGGGCCACTGGCGCTCGATGGACACTTCCAGACCAACATCCTGAGCTATGAGGCCGAGGCCATCCTGGCCGCGCGTGACGGCGACCCGCAGGTGACGCGCGCGCTGCGCCACATCGGCGAGGTCCAGCCCGATGGCAGCGTGCTGTTCCAGGTGCGCGGGGGATTGGGGCAAGGCAAGCCGTGAGTGCGGTTTCTCTCGATCCCGCCTTCCTCGACGCGGCGCTGGAGGTCGCGAAGGCGGCGGCGCGTGCCGCCGCGGCCATCATCGACGGCTATTGGGCCGGGGAGTTTTCGGCCCGGCTCAAGCCCGACGCCACGCCCGTCACCCAGGCCGACATCGAGGCCGAGGCGGCGATCCGGCGAGAGCTGCGCGCGGCCTATCCGGAACATGCGATCTTCGGCGAGGAACAAGGTCGCGATGGAGACGGCGAGTTTCTCTGGCTGGTCGATCCGCTCGATGGCACCAAGAGTTTCGTCCGCCGCAATCCGGTGTTTTCCACCCAGATCGCGCTGATGCATCGTGGCGAACTGGTGCTGGGCGTGTCCTGTGCCAGCCGCTTCGGCCAGAGCGCCTGGGCGCGGTGCGGCGGTGGTGCCTTCCTCGATGGCGTGCCGCTGCGCGTCGCCGGCACCGAACGGATCGCTGACGCCGTCGTGTCCACCGGCAACCTCAAGTCGCTCGCGCGCGGATCGTGCTGGGACGCGCTCGGCAGCCTGTTGCTGGATGCCAATCGTGGCCGTGGCTACGGTGATTTCCTGCACTATCACCTGCTCGCCCAGGGCAGCCTCGATGTCGTGATCGAGTCGGACGTGAACATCCTCGACATCGCGGCCTTGGCGGTCATCGTGCGCGAGGCCGGTGGTCTGTTCACCGATCTGTCGGGCGCACCGCTCGATCTGGACAGCACGAGCGTGCTGGCCAGCGTGCCGGCGCTGCACGCGCAGGTGCTGCAACGTTTTCAAGGATGGAATCATGTCTGATCTGCCCGAGATCCTCGATCGACGCAAGGTGGATTACGGTGGTCGCTTCAGGCTCGAACACCTCGACCTGCGTTTTTCCAATGGCGAGCAGCGCACCTACGAACGCATGCCCGCGCGCAACGCCGGTGCGGTCGTGGTGGCGGCGTTGCGCGATCCCGAAACCCTGCTGCTGATTCGCGAATATGCCTGCGGTCCGCATCGTTACGAGCTGGGTCTGGTCAAGGGCCGGATCGACGCCGGCGAGAACGTGGAACAGGCGGCGGTGCGCGAGCTCAAGGAAGAGGCGGGCTTCGGCGCGCGCCGGCTCACCCTGCTGCGCGCGCTGACCGTCGCGCCGACCTACATGGAGCATCAGGCCTGGCTGGTGCTGGCCGAAGACCTCTATCCCGAACGCCTCGAAGGCGACGAGCCCGAGGAATTGGAAGTGGTGCCCTGGCGGCTCGATGCGCTCGACCGGCTGATGTTGCGTGAGGACTGTTCCGAGGGCCGCTCGCTGGCGGCGATGTTCATCGTGCGCGAATACCTGGCCCTGCGCGAGCGCGGCCTGCTGCCCGAGGATGCGCCGCGCGCGCAGGACGTGGCGCGATGAGCGCGACGGACGAGTTGGCGCGACTGCGCGAGGCCTGCATCGCGATCGCGCGCCGGGCCGGCGATGCCATCCTCGAGGTGTATGCGCGCGATTTCGCGGTCCAGAGCAAGGCCGATCATTCACCCCTGACCGAGGCCGACATGGCGGCGCACCGCATCATCGTGCGCGAACTGGAACAACTGACGCCCGCGCTGCCGATCCTGTCCGAGGAAGCCTCCGACATTGCCTGGCAGGTGCGCCGGCAATGGTCACGCTACTGGCTGGTCGATCCGCTCGATGGCACGCGCGAATTCGTCAAGCGCAACGGCGAGTTCACCGTCAACATTGCCCTGATCGATGCGGGCATTGCCGTGCTCGGCATCGTGCATGCGCCGGTGCTGGACTACCTGGTGCACGCGCAGCGCGGCGTCGGCGCCTGGCTGCGCACGACGGGCCGTGGCACGGATCTGGACCTGGTCAGCCAGCGTCCGGCGCCGACGCCGTTGCGCGTTGCGGCCAGCCGTTCGCACCTGGATCCGCGCACGCAGGCGGTGCTCGACGCGATCGGCGAACACGAGCGCATCGGATTGGGTTCCTCACTCAAGTTCTGCCGACTGGCCGAGGGTCGGATGGACGTGTATCCGCGTTTTGGCCCGACTTCGGAGTGGGACACCGCGGCCGGCCAGTGCGTGCTCGAAGCCGCCGGCGGTGCCGTGCTCGGGCTCGATGGCGAGCCGTTCCGTTACAACCGTGGCGAGTCGCTCATCAATCCCGATTTCATCGCCCTGGGCGATCCACAGCTGCCCTGGAGAAACTGGACCGATGGCATCGATCGCTGAACTGCTGGAGGTGATGGTGCGGCTGCGCGATCCCGAGCGCGGATGCCCGTGGGATCGGGTGCAGGACTTTGCCGGCGTCGCGCCCTACACCATCGAAGAAGCCTACGAGGTTGCCGACGCCATCGCACGCGGCGATCGTGCGGCCTTGCGCGACGAACTCGGTGATCTGCTCTTCCAGGTCGTGTTCCATGCCCGCATGGCCGAGGAGGAAGGCGCATTCGACTTCCACGATGTCGTGCAGGGCCTGCACGACAAGCTGGTGCGCCGGCATCCGCACGTCTTCGGCGACGCGTCGGCGGAGGATGCCGAGGCGGTGAGTGCCAGTTGGGAGGCGATCAAGCGCGAGGAGCGTCGTGTCGCCGATCCCGACCCGAGCGCGCTTGCCGGCATCGCCGCCGGCTTGCCGGAATGGCTGCGCGCGCTCAAGCTGCAAAGCCGCGCCGCCCGCACCGGCTACGAATGGCCCGATGCGACACCGGTGCTGGCCAAGTTGCGCGAGGAAGTCGACGAGGTGGAGCGTGTGCTTGCAGATGGAGCCGAGCCGGCGCGGCTCGAAGACGAGATCGGCGACGTGCTGTTCACCGCGATCAAGCTCGCGCGCCGGGTCGGCGTCGATCCGGGCGCCGCGCTGCGCCAGGCCAATGCCAAGTTCGAGCAGCGGTTTCGTGCCATGGAGGTTCTTGCCGGCGAGCGCGGACGGGTATTTTCCGAACTCGATCTGGCGGCCCAGGAAGCCTTGTGGCACGAGGTCAAGCGCCGCTTGCGCTGAGCGCGCTCGGTCGTGATTCAATGCGTCGTTTCAATGTCCCGGACGCGAAAATCCGAGCTTTCGCGCAGCAGTGGCAGCGTCGTCGCCGGATTGCCGTCGTTGGCTTCCGGCGCGATGCGCAGCAGACGCGCGAGCAGCGGATAGACATCGACATTGTCGAAGCCGGGAACCACCAATCCCGAACGGAAGTCCGGGCCGTGTGCGACGAACAGTGCCGCCATCGATTCCAGTGCCGGGTCGAAGCCGTGGGCGCCGAGGGTGGGTTTGTACTGGCCCATCATCCGGCTGTCGCCGATGTTCCAGCCGTCGTCGGCAAGGCATAGCCAGGTCGGCACGCGCCGATGACTGCCGTAGTGGAAGCGCTCGGGCAGGCGGTCCTTGCGCCAGCACTGGGCGTGGGGAATGGTCGTGGCGAGCGCGGCATCGAGTGCCTCGGCCTTGCCCTTGCGCGCTTCCAGCCCGACGAGCGGGCCGGCCGTGATCCAGCGGAACAGCGTGCGTGGTACGTGGTTGTCCAGCAGCACCATCTGCTCGGGCGGCGTGCTCGCCATGCCGTGATCGGAGAGCACGATGAGGTTGGCGTGCTGCCAGAGTCCGCGCTGTTTCAGGCCTGCGACCAGTCGTGCAAGTGCCGCGTCGGTATCGACGAGGGCCTGTCTCACCTCGGCCGAGTCCGGCCCGTGCTGGTGGCCTGCGTGGTCGACCTCGTCGAAATACAGGGTGATGAAGTCAGGGTGTTGGGGGGGCGGCAGGTCGAGCCAGTCGAACACCTGCTGCACGCGCGCCGTTGGCGTCATCGAAGGGTCGAACGGCAACCAGTGATCCGGATGTGAGCCGTGGATCGGCGCTTCGGAGCCAGGCCAGAACATCGTCGCGGAGCGCAGTCCGGCGGCACGCGCGGTATTCCAGATCGGCTGGGCGTCGTTCCACCAGGCCGGGTTGGCCACGGCAGTCGTGTTGCGCAAGGTGAAGCGTTCACCCGGGATCTCCGCGTCGAGCATGGTGTTGTTGACCAGACCATGATGATCGGGCACCCGTCCGGTCACGAGGGTGTAGTGGTTGGGGAAGGTCAGTGACGGGAACGAGGGTCGCAGCGCCTGCGCGCGCACGCCCTCGGCGGCAATGCCGGCGAGCGTCGGGGTGAGCCCGAGGTCGAAATAATCAGCGCGAAAGCCGTCGATCGATACCAGGATCAGGGGTGGGTGTTGCGCCGACGACGCGGATTCGGTGCGTGGTCGAGTCTCCTGCCGGCAGGCCGCCAGCAGCAGGAAAGACAGTGCGATGAATGCCGTGACGAGGCGCAGGACGTACTTCGGGGCGGGATGCATGCAGGGATCCGGTCGATTGTTCCAGCCGGATGATGATGGAAGCCGACGCGCGCGAAAACCGCCGTTCGTCCCGGTTCGGCGAATTGCCCGTGAAAACCGGTCGTTTGACGGCTGCAACCGGTCCTCCCGCCGGATGTTCGGACCGGCGCGCGCAAAATCATGCTGCACTGCGCAACACGAATGGCGGTCGGTGGCGCTGGAGGGCGTGAGCCCGCGAGGGTTTGCGTCGTGATCGGGGTCGCGGTTTTCGGGCGATCCACCGGTCGGCCAAACCGTCCGCGGCTGTCGTATGCTGTCGCCGGATGGAAAACGACGCCACCATGGCAACCACCTACCACGACCTTTCGCCCGTCGAGCTCGACGAGCTGCTCAGCGCCATACTCCCGGACATCCCGGGACACCGGGTGTTGCGCCTGCTGGGGCGGGGCGGAATGTCGTATGTCTATCTCGGCATCCAGGACACGCTGGAGCGCCAGGTCGCGATCAAGGTGATGTCGCCGCTGGCACTGGAAGATGAAATCAGTCGCCAGCGTTTCGAGAAGGAAGCGCGCACCATCGCCAAGCTGCAGCATCCGGGCATCGTCGGCATCCACGCGGTCGGACGCAACGACCTCGGGCTGTCCTACTACGTCATGCCGCATCTGTCACGCGGTCATCTCGGCCAGCGTGACCTGCGCAATGACGAGATTCGCATCATGGCGGTGCTGCGCGCCCTGCTGGGTGCACTCGACTATGCCCATGCGCAGGGTGTGGTGCATCGCGACGTCAAGCCCGAGAACGTGCTCTTCGACCACGACGACCGTCCGCTGCTGACCGATTTCGGTATCGCCATCACCAAGCGCGACCACTCGCGCATGACCGGCAGCGGCAACGCCGTGGGCAGTTGGGCCTACATGGCCCCCGAGCAGGCACGCGGTGAACAGGTCGATGGTCGGGCCGACCTGTACAGCGTCGGCGTCCTGACCTACGAAATGCTCTGCGGCAAGCTGCCGTTCCACGACGAGGATTCGATGGCGCTGGCGCTGATGCACGCACTCGATCCCGTCCCGCGTCTGCCGCCGGAGAAGGCACACTGGCAAGGCCTGATCGACCGGGCGATGGCCAAGACCGCGGAGGCACGTTATGCCACCGCACGCGAAATGCTGGCCGATCTCGATCGCATCGCGTTCGAGCCGAGAAAGCCGACACCGGCGGCGGTGCCCGAACATCCATCGGCATCACGCGCACGGCGCGTGAGCGGCGGCGACAGAAACCTGCGTCCGATGGCCTGGATCGCCGCGGCTGCGGCCGCGATCGTGCTGCTGGTGGTCGTTCTCGTGTTCGGATTGCGTTCGCCGCAAGCGCCGACCGCACCGGCTCCGGGCACGTCCGGCGAGGTCGCGCAGGTTCCCGAGCCTGCCCCGACGCCGATCGCTGCGCCGATGCCCGAATCTGTGCCAATGGGCGCGCAGGTTGCCGAACCCGTGCCCGAATCGGTCGTGCTGGAGGCACCCGATCCTGCGGATGACCCTGCGGATGCCGCTGGCCAGACGATCGAAGACGAACTGCGCGCGAGCGAGGCCGCCAGGCTCGCCGAACTTTCACCCGGCGAAGTGCACCTGCTGATCGCCACCGAACAGATGCGCCGCCGTCGCCTGACCCAACCGCGCGGCGACAATGCACTCGAATCCCTGCTCGCGGCGCAGAAGCTGTTCGGCAAGAAGGATCCACGCCTGCTCGCGGCCGGCGAGCGCTGGCTGACGGCGTGGCAGCCCCTCGTCGTCGCGGCGCTGGAACGCCGCGAGGACGATGCTGCCAAGGCGCTGCGCGAGCATGCGGTGCGCCTCGAACAAGCATTGTCGCTGGGCGAAACCAAGGCCTGGCAGGAGCTCCAGAGTGCCTGGATCGCGCCGGTGCACCAGCAACTGCGCAAGGCCCTGGCCGACAAGGATCTTGCAGCCCTGCGCGCGGCGCGCACGCGGGCCGAACACCTCGGCATTGCGGCCGCGCAACTGGAGCCCGAGTATTCCAGCGCGATCGTGCTCGCCAAGGCGGGCGATCCGATGAAGGCGGGCGACACCCGCATGATCCTGGTGCAATTGCCGACGGCGAAGAAGCCCGGTCTTGCGGCCCTGCCGACGGTGGTGACGCGCGATGACTACGCGGCTTTCGCCCGCGCCAGCGGACGCGCAGCGGCGAACTGCCGCATCCGCACCGCCAGCATGACCGTGCGCAAGCGCACCTGGCAGGATCCCGGCATCCCTCAGGCCGGAGGGCATCCCGTGGTCTGCGTCAGCCTTGCCGATGCGCTGGCGTACGCCGCCTGGCTCGGGCAGCGTGATGGGGCTTCCTATCGCCTGCCGGCGGCCGCCGAATGGCAGCTCGCAACCGGTGCGCCCGCGAATGCCGCGTGCGGCAATGGCGTGCAGTGCCAGGACAAGGGCACGATTGTCGCCTCGTCGGGAGCGGGCACGAAGCTGGGTGTCCACGGTGCCGTCGGCAACGTGCGCGAATGGTCGGCGGGCTGCAGCAACTGTCAGGACCACCCCACGCTCGGGCTCGGCTGGCGCGATGCCGCCGCCGCACGCAAGAGTTTCGAGACCAACCCGGCACTGGGTTACGACGATGTCGGTTTCCGTCTCGTTCGCGACATTCGGCTCGAACTGGTCGAACAGCGCTGACACTGCGGCATCTGCCGCGGGCATCCCGCGATGCGATAATTGCGCGTGTTGCCCTGCCGGAGCGCCCGCATGTCCCGTCCCGATCCCCGTCATGATCCGTCCCGCCTGATCCGCGCCCCGCGCGGCAAGCAGTTGAACTGTCGCTCCTGGCTGACCGAAGCACCGTTTCGGATGCTGCAGAACAATCTCGATCCCGATGTGGCCGAGCGCCCCGAGGATCTGGTGGTGTATGGCGGCATCGGCCGCGCCGCACGCGACTGGGCGAGCTTCGATGCCATCCTTGCCACGCTGAAGACCCTCGGCGACGACGAGACCCTGCTGGTGCAGTCGGGCAAGCCGGTCGGCGTGTTCCCGAGTCATGCCGATGCGCCGCGCGTGCTGATCGCCAACTCCAACCTCGTGCCGCATTGGGCCACCTGGGAGCACTTCAACGCGCTCGATCGCAAGGGCCTGATGATGTACGGCCAGATGACGGCCGGCTCGTGGATCTACATCGGCTCGCAGGGCATCGTGCAGGGCACTTACGAAACCTTTGTCGAAATGGGGCGCCAGAGCCATGGCGGGAACCTGCGCGGCAAGTGGATCCTGACCGCAGGGCTTGGCGGCATGGGCGGTGCGCAACCGCTCGCGGCCAGCCTTGCCGGCGCCTGCTCGCTCAACATCGAGTGCCAACAGAGTCGCATCGACTTTCGACTCAAGACGCGCTATGTCGACGAGCAGGCCCGCGACCTCGACGATGCGCTTGCCCGCCTCGCGAAGTACACCGCCGCCGGTGAGGCGAAATCCATTGCCCTGCTCGGCAATGCCGCCGAGGTGCTGCCCGAACTGGTGCGCCGTGGCGTGCGTCCCGATGCGGTCACCGACCAGACCAGCGCACACGATCCGGTCAACGGCTACCTGCCCGCGGGCTGGAGCGTGGAGGAATGGCTGGAGCGTCGCCTGCGCGATCCGGATGGCACGCGCGATGCCGCAAAACGCTCGATGCGCACCCACGTGGAAGCGATGCTCGCCTTCCATGCGCAGGGCATTCCGACCTTCGACTACGGCAACAACATCCGCCAGATGGCCCTGGACGTCGGCTGCACCAACGCCTTCGATTTTCCCGGCTTCGTCCCGGCCTACGTGCGCCCGCTGTTCTGCCGCGGCATCGGACCGTTCCGCTGGGTCGCACTTTCCGGCGATCCGGAGGACATCTACAGAACCGATGCCAAGGTCAAGGAGATCATCCCCGACGATCCGCACCTGCACCACTGGCTCGACATGGCGCGCGAGCGCATCAGTTTCCAGGGCCTGCCGGCGCGCATCTGCTGGGTCGGGCTGGGCCAGCGTCACCGCCTCGGGCTGGCCTTCAACGAGATGGTGCGCAAGGGTGAATTGAAGGCGCCGATCGTGATCGGCCGCGACCACCTCGACAGTGGCTCGGTGGCCTCGCCCAACCGCGAAACCGAAGCCATGCGCGATGGTTCCGATGCCGTCTCCGACTGGCCACTGCTCAATGCCATGCTCAATGTTGCTGGCGGCGCGACCTGGGTTTCCCTGCACCACGGTGGCGGCGTCGGCATGGGGTATTCGCAGCACTCCGGCGTGGTGATCGTCTGCGATGGCAGCGACGCCGCAGACCGGCGTCTCGCCCGCGTGCTCTGGAACGATCCGGGAACCGGCGTCATGCGCCACGCCGATGCCGGCTACGAGATCGCCCAGGCCTGTGCACGGGAACAGGGCTTGAAGTTGCCGATGCTGGAATGACGCAAAACGGCTCCAGGCTGTTCGTCATTGCCTGGGGAGTGGCAAGGAAACGCTGCGGATGCTGGATCTGAAGCGTGCGCCCGGATCGCCGCTACGCGTGCGATGACGAATGGTCGACGTGCCCGGATGTCGGAGGGTGCCGATTCGCATCCATCAGGATCGCCGCCGCTTCTGCTGCGATGTCTTCGATGCAGGCCTGCATCTGCGCGTGTCGACTGCGGAAACTCAATACGCAGATGCGCCCGAGGTAACGCTCGCCCACCTGCGCACCGGTCACCATCACCCGTCCGCGCGTGGTCACGCGCTCCATCAGGGCTTGCGTGGCGGCGTTGCGTGCCTGCTGGGTGGCAAGTGCGTCCGATTCGAGGTGGAAGGCGATCAGCGAGAGCTGTGGTTTCGCGTCGATCACGATGCCGGGGATGCTTTCCAGTTGTTCACAGGCCCACACCGCCAATTCGCGCTTTTCTGTCAGCGCGGCGCGGTAGCGTCGTGCGCCGAAAAACTTCAACGTGAGCCAGACGCGCAGTCCGGGGAAGGGGCGTGAAAGTTCGGGGCCATACTGCGCCGGGTCGTGGAACTCGCTCTGGTTGTCGGGCAGATAGCCTGCGGTGGAGGAGTGCAGCGCACGCAAGGCTTCGCCGTCGCGCACCAGCAAGGCCCCCGTGCCGTAGGGCAGGAACAGGCCCTTGTGCGGGTCGAGGGTGAGCGAGTCGGCACGCGCCAGGCCGGCGAGCAAGGGGCGCAGTTCCGGCACCATGTGGAAGAAGCCGCCATAGGCACCATCGACGTGGTGCCACAGACCCTCGCGCGCGGCGAGGTCGGCGATGGTGTCAAGCGGATCGACCGCGCCGGTATTGGTGGTGCCGGCGGTGGAGAACACCATGAAAGGCTTCAAACCCATGGCACGATCGGCATCGATGGCGGCCTGCAAGGCGTCCACCCGCATGCGGTAATCGGCATCGACCGCGATCGTGCGCACACGGTCGTGTGCGATGCCGGCGAGTTTGGCCGACTTCACGATGCAATGATGCGATTGCGAGGACACATACAGCGTGCCGGCGCGGATGTCGTGGCCGAGAAGTTTCTCGCGCGCGCAGGCGATGGCGTTGAACATCGCCATCGAACCGCCGGTGGTGAACAGGCCACGCGCCGTGGTTGGGAACTGCATCCACTCGCGCAGCCATTCCAGCGCGTTGGCTTCCAGTTGCACCAGCGCCGGTGCCGCCTGCCAGATGCCGGTGAAGCGGTTGGTGGTGTTGCTGATGAATTCGGCCAGTGCCGCGGTGAACACGCCACCGCCGGGAATGTAGGCGAAATAGCCCGGATGCGGTGCGGTGAAGGATCGCGGGATCCATTCCTCGAACAAGGGTTCGAGCAGACTTTCCAATGCGGTGCCGTGCTCCGGCGTGGTTTCGCGCAGGCTGCGGCACAGGCCTTCGACGCCAGCGTAATCACCGCACGCGGGAGCATCGGGCAAGGCTTCGAGATGGGCAACCAGGCGCCGAGTCACGGCTTCGGTCATGGTCTGCATCTGCGCGGGCGACAGGTCGAGGGCGGCAAGGTCGTCGGCAGGAAGATCACCGTTCATGGATTCCTCGTGGAGCACGTTTCGGCAGCGATCGACAGAATCCGCCGATGACGCCTGCAGTACGAGTGCCGGCAGTCATGCCGCGCGTGGAAGCTGCGGGTTCAGTGCCCCAGCAGTCTGCCGTTTTCGTCGACGATGAAACGTGCGCGCTGGTGGTTGTAGTAGAAGCTGGCGCGCCAGCGGCCGGTGTCCTCGCCGGTGCCGCGCTCGCACAGGACCTTGATCTTGCCGTCCTGCATCAACTGGCGGAAGTCCTCGACTGGCAGGCCGAGCTTCTCCGCCACGAGCGCGCCGTCGATGTCGATGCTGGGTTGAGCCATGGGACGTGCTCCGTGGTTTTCGCCTGCGCAGCCTGCAACAGGCCGCTGCCGCGTGCCTTGATCCGGGTCAGGATGCGGCGCTGGCGTCGGCCTGCGCTTCCAGGATCAGGCTCGCGATGCGCGCGCCGAGGACCATGTCCTCGACCTGACCGAAATGCTGGTGGCGCAGGCGACCACGGGCATCGATCAGGCAGAGCGTCGGTGTGCCGCGCATGGCATAGGCCCGCATGGTGCGCGGGATCGAATCGTTCTCGCCGGGACGATCGACGCCGACGGGAAAGCCGATGCGGTATTCATGCAGGAAGGCTTCGAGCGCAACCGGCGTCATCGCGGCATGGTGCTCGAACACCGTATGCAGGCCGATCACGGCCACTTCCTCGGACGGAAAGGTGTCATGCACCCGCAGCGCCTGCGGCAGGGCATGGGAAACACAGCCCGGACAGAGCATCTGGAAGGCTTCCAGCACGACGACCTTGCCGTGCAACGAGGCCAGCGTGAGGTCAGTCGAGGCATTGAACCAGCGCTCGATCTGCAAGGCGGGTGCGGGTTGCGGTTCGCGGTTCATCGGCTCCATCCGCCAGGGGCAAGGCTCGCAAGCTGTACGAGTTCGGGGGCAAAGCCGGTATCGCGGCGACCCACCGGAACGGACGGATGATGAGGGTGCGCACGTTTCCGGGCAATCCCTGCGACGGACACCGATCGAGTGCGCAAATGCAACAGGCCCGTTGCGTGCTGTCGGCAAGATGAGGTTCGCCGGACACGCCGGGACCGGTTCTCGCCCGAGGCCTGGAACCGGTGGGTGCTCGTCAGGGCGATGCGATCGGAGATGGCTGCGAGCCTGCGAACGCCTGCGCGCATGCAAGCGCATCGGAGATCACCATGAACACCGGCAAGACCTTGTTCGCCCAGCCGATGGACTTCCTCCCGTGGACGACGTTTGCCCGCTGCGTTGCCCGCTACGGTGGCGACAAGGGCGCCCGCATCCTGACCTGTGCGATCAGTTCCGCGTGATGGCCTTTCCGTAACTGACATACCGCGAGAGCCTGCGAGTTCAGCAAGCACTACATGCTGGTAGCCATCGTTGGAAAGCGACTGCGGATCGAGGCTTTGCCTTACATGCTGCAGGTTTTGTCGGTCACGTTGTTCGAGAAAATGGCTCTGCCCGCAGGCTTTCCCGGGCGATGGCTACAATTTCGAGGTCAATGACTTCGATAACCAATTGAATTTGGTCGCGTTTCAGGCCGGAAATAGTGCTGGGAGACAACACCTGCGCGCAGTGACACAATCCAATCCACGCACAGGGGATACGCCGTCATGATCGCCACCCAAACCTCCCGGTACTTGCCCGCCCGTTTCCGCACCAGCCGCACGCGCAGTGCGCTGCGCGCCCTTCTGCACCTCGTCGCCCTGCTGCTCGCCCTGGCTGCGACCACCCCGGCCATGGCCCAATCCGGGCAACTGACGGCCGGCGATAATCACACCTGTGCCATCACCGACGCCGGAACCGTGAAGTGTTGGGGCCTGAACGGCTGGGGCCAACTCGGCGACGGCACCATGACGAGTAGTGCCCTGGCGGTCGATGTCAGCGGTCTCGCGAACGTCGCGGAGATCGCAACGGGTGGCTACCACACCTGCGCACTGCTGACGGATGGCACGGTGCGCTGCTGGGGTTACAACGATTACAATCAACTCGGCAACGACACCACTCCCAAATCTTGGAGCACCACTCCCGTTGCGGTCAGCGGGCTCGCCAACGTCGCGCAGATCGCGGCGGGTGATGAGTTCACCTGCGCACGGCTGACGGATGACACGGTGCGCTGCTGGGGCCACAACAACTACGGCCAACTCGGCAACGGCAGCACCACGGACAGCAGCACGCCGGTTGCGGTCAGCGGGCTCGCGAATGTCGCGCAGATTGCAGCGGGCGAGTCCCACGCCTGCGCACGGCTGGCAGATGGCACGGTGCGCTGCTGGGGCTACAACACCTACGGTCAACTCGGCAACGACACCCTTCTCCAAGCCTGGAGCACCACGCCGGTTGCGGTCAGCGGGCTCGCCAACGTCGCGCAGATCGCAGCGGGCCGTTATCACACCTGCGCGCGGCTGACGGATGGCACGGTGCGCTGCTGGGGCTACAACAACACCGGTCAACTCGGCAACGGCACCACCACGAACAGCAGCATCCCAGTTGTGGTCAGCGGGCTCGTGAACGTCGAGGAGATCGCAGCGAGGTACAACCACAGCTGCGCACTGCTGACGGATGGCACGGCACGCTGCTGGGGCTATAACGATTACAATCAACTCGGCAACGACACCACTCCCGTATCCTGGAGCACCACTCCCGTTGCGGTCGGCGGACTCGCGAACGCCGAGGAGATCGCAGTGGGCGGTACGCACAGCTGCGCGCGGCTGACGGATGGCACAGTGCGCTGCTGGGGCTTGAACAGCGCTGGCCAACTCGGCAACGGCACCACCGCGAACAGCAGCACGCCGGTTGCGGTCAGCGGGCTCGCCAACATCAAGGAGGTCGCAACAGGTGGCTACCACACCTGCTCGCGGCTGACGGATGACACGGCGCGCTGCTGGGGGCGCAACAACTACGGCCAACTCGGTAACGGCACCACCACGAACAGCAGCACGCCGGTTGCGGTCAGCGGACTCGCGAACGTCGCGGAGATCGCAACGGGTGGCTACCACACCTGCGTACGGCTGACGAATGGCACGGCGCGCTGCTGGGGCTTGAACAGCGCTGGCCAACTCGGCAACGGCACCACCACAAACAGCAGCACGCCGGTTGCGGTCAGCGGGCTCACGAACGTCGCGCAGATCGCGACGGGCACCAACCACACCTGCGTACGGCTGACGAATGGCACGGCGCGCTGCTGGGGGCGCAACACCACCGGTCAACTCGGCAACGGCACCACCACAAACAGCAGCACGCCGGTTGCGGTCAGCGGGCTCACGAACGTCGCGCAGATCGCGGCGGGCACCAACCACACCTGCGCGCTGCTGACGGATGGCACGGCGCGC
>WBZR01001723.1_pt1 | contig 25706 bp, 10 predicted proteins | sample 5204231 | NCBI WGS metagenome assembly WBZR01 (sample SAMN12412403, study PRJNA552823) | activated sludge metagenome | isolation source: activated sludge from anammox sidestream of wastewater treatment plant... | place: USA: Virginia | collected 2017-08
GAATATCAATGATTAAATCAAAATCAATCGTAACATCGTAATTTCCACCAACGAAAACAGAGAGTTTCTGGGTAAAATAAAATATATTTTTTAACATGTTGAATATCTGTATTTTGCATAAAAACAATTTTCGTATAGTGCTATAAGCCAGCACATTAAATTATCTCCGAAACTTTAGTAACTATTCAAGTCAAATTGCCTTAATCCATCTTTATCCTGATAATAACTGAGACCCGTAATTTATTTTCAAACATAAAATTGCGACACGAAGCAAGAAATGTTTTACGGGGTGTGCCTTCGTGGTGGAAGAAAAGAAAGTTGGTTTTTTTGAGGATTTTCAACTCCTATACTGGCACAGTTTGACCGAAATATCCAGATAATTTTTATCCAAAAAGTTTAGTCTGCCCGGCGAAAAACAACTATTACATTCAATACACGAAAAATACTTTTGCCTTTAATATTGTAACTATTCACATCAAATTGCCGTGAACCTTTTTTATACTATCAATATTTGAGAAATGGAAATTATACTTACCCACGGAATGGCTCAAAAAAACAAAATTCTTTTATGTCATTTCCTGTATTCTGAGCCACAAAAAGGAAAACATGCACTCATGCTTATCAGGTGAATAGTTGCTCCATATTTATCGTAAAATAACGTTCTTCAGCCAGACTCAAAATTTTAGCCACCTCGCTATAAATACTATTTCCGCAAGTGAAATAAAAATTCCAGTCCACCACCCTTCCGGTTTTTGGCACTGATGCTGCCTTTATGGAAATGAATAGCGTTTTTTACGATGGACAGCCCGAGACCGCTGCCTCCGGTGTCTCTGGTACGCCCTTCCTGGACACGATAAAACCGCTCAAAGATACGATTGAGGTGAGCTTCATTGGCGACACCTTTGCCTGTATCATAAAATGAGAAATAGTAGAAGTCACTGTCTTCATCGATCAGTGCAGTGTTTATCCTTATATGCTCTCCGGCGTAGCGGACGCTGTTTTCAATCAGATTCCGAAATATGGAAGTCAATAGATTGAGATTTCCGGTGATGATTAGTTTCTCCGGAAGTTGCCAATCCATCTGAATATGGTTACGAGCAAAATTGCCACATTGTTCCGTCTTTAGATCATTCAACAGTTGTGGAAGATTTATTTTTTCCAGCGTAAACGAATCCGGCGCTTCTTCCATCTTTGCAATGATTCCCATATCCTTTATCATCTCCGACAGAGTCAAAGTTTGATGATAAGCCTGCTGTATAAAATGCTCTTTTCTTTCTTCCGGCAAGGATTGCTCCAATACGGTTTCCAAATAGGCCCTAACGCTGGTTACAGGAGTCCTCAGCTCATGGGCGATATTGCCTGTCATCTCTTGTTTGAGTTTCTTTGCCTTCTCTCGTCGGGTTATATCCGTGAGAATAATTTCAAAACTTTGGTCCTCAAAAATATTCGTCCGCATGGAGAATATCTTGCCATGTTTTTCGATTTGAGTCTCAAGATACCTTTCTTCAGCCTGTTGCAGGAACTGATGTAAGACTGCAAAAGCGTCGTCCTCCAGGATGGCTGCCGGATTGCTTTTAGGCTCCTGGGTCAACTGATTCAAATACCTGATAAACAAACCATTATACAATTCTACTTGTTGTGTAGAGGAGACGAAACAAATTCCTTCCTCGGAAATATGGATATGTTGTAGTAGTTTATTTTTTTCCAAAGAAAGTTTTTTCTTATTGTCTTCCAACTGCCGGTAACTATCTGAAATTTTCTTCCCTATTTCACCTAATTCATCCTCACCAAATGAAATATCACTATTGTCGGGACGCAATGTAAAATCTCGTAATCGTTTTACGGAATTGCCAAATTGCTGTGTGATTTTATGTATAAAAAAGAGTGACACCATAAAAAGAATGAGCAAGAAATACAAAAACAAATTGTCCGGCTTCAGGAACTGCTCCAATTGCAGATTGTAGGGTAAAGCTACGCGTACATATATTTCACCAAATTTCTTCGCATAGTACAAATAAGGATGTTTGGTTGAATCCGAATTCCGAATAGCCGTTCCCTTTCCTGTTTTTTCCGCTTCAATAATTTCGCTACGGGAAGCATGGCATTCCAACTTAGAGTACTCATCAATCTTATTATCATATAAGACTGTTCCTTGCAGGTCGATGATGGTAATCCTCAGTTCAGGAGGCAATGTGGTGTTTAACTGCTTAATAGCATCTTTATATTCTCCTTTAGTGGAAAGAATCGATTGGATGAAATTTGCATAAATATCCAGTTTTTCTTCCAGACCTTCTGTCCTGATAATCCGTTCTCTTGATTGTTCAAATAGCGCAATACCGGCAGTAAATACAGCGAAAAGAAGGGCGAAATAAAGGAAAAGGCGCTGTCGAAAGCTGAGTTTCATAGGGCATGGGAATTAAAGCGATATCCATAGCCGGAGCGATTGGTGATGACATCGCTGTACGCACCCAGTTTCTTCCTCAGGCGGGCGATATGAACATCCACCGTTCGCTCCGTGATATAGGGCGTTTCCTTCCAGACATTTTCAATAATCCTTTGCCGTGAGAAAAGGGATTCCGGCTTTTGGGCTAAAAGGGACAGCAACTCAAACTCTGTTTTGGTTAAAACAATTTTCTCTCCATCGATGGACACTTCCTTGAGTTCTGAGTCGATGGTCAGTTTCCCGATTGTCAGCAGATTAAATTCCTGTGAAGTGCTTTCAGCTGTACGGCTTCGTTTTATTACTGCTTTTACTCTGGCAATGACCTCCTTTATGGAAAAGGGTTTGGAAATATAGTCGTCACCACCGACAGAAAATCCTGTCAGCATGTCATTTTCGGTGTCTCTCGCCGAAAGAAAAATGATTGGAACAGATAAATTATCATGACGCAATTTCTCGGCCAGTTTATATCCGGACATTCCGCCCATCATGACGTCCAGCAGAATGAGATAGAACTCATCAATTGGAAGCTTTAAGGCCTCCTCCGCAGAATAAACCGCTGTCACTTCATATCCTTCATTCCGGAGGTTGAACTCCAGGATCTCAGATATGTTTTTATCGTCATCAACCAATAATATTTTTTCCTGAGCCATGATTGCATTTACATTTGTAAAGATAAGAATTGTATAGGGAAAATGAATTTCACTTGTATAATCCCGCACAAATGGCAAAAGAACGTGCAGGCATTGCACGTTCTTGAAACCCTAACAAGCTATTGTAATTCAAGGCATTTTTAAAATGAGTAATTTGTCCAGGCAAATAGACTGGTGGGACATCCAGAATTACCTGATACGATGTTAGCGCCGGGGAATCCGGTTTCGGGATTGATTACTTTGCCTAAAATTGTATTTGTCAGGGAATTGGTCAAGCTTATCGTAGAGGTATTATCGCCTGTACCCTTACCATCACTAAAGTCAATCAAATCTATCACTGTACCGCTGCCTTTCACCAAAGCATTGATAATAGTGGCCTTTGCACCCCTGCGCATTTTGATGACATCCTGCATTTTGTTTGTAACATTTGAAACATCTGTATCTGCAGCCTTGGCAAGCTTAAGATCAAAAGTTACATTTTTTACAGTAAAATCGGATTGTCCTGCCTGAGTCGGAAAGTTTCCGTCAAGATTGCCATCAGCTTCAATTCCTCTTGGATCTGATTCCGTGCTGGTATATCCGCTTTCCCATATTCCATAAGCATTTTCAAGGGTACCTGTATATCCCTGAGTGAAGTCAAACATATCATCATCAGGATTGACGACCAATAAGTTTTTCACATTGACCGTGCCTCCAAAAAATTCCACACCATCATCAGCACCATTCGGAATAAAGATATTTTCGATAATTGTTCCATTTCCTACTCCATTTAGAGTCAGTCCATTGTGTTCTACATCAGCACTTGAGCGAGCACCTGTGTATTCAAGGATGAGATAGGTAATGCGACCTGAGTTATCGTTGGGAATATTCCCTCCGTATTGAAAAGAAGAGCTGATCTCCGTACTGCCTATAGTTCCTCCGGACAATGGAGCCCTGCCATTGATGACCAATCCACCCCAATAGCCCGGTTGAGCATTGTCGATATCGGCAGTCATTCTCACAGGTTTTTCGGCTGTGCCATTTACATTGATTTTTCCACCCTGTAGAACGAGGATATAGGAGTTAAAGCCTTTTTTTGCTTTGATCGTTGTACCTGCGGGAATAGTGAGTGTGCCGCCGTCCTCCACAATTACGGGCCCTGTCAAAGTATAAGTAACGGAAGCGTCCAATTCCTTAACACCGGATATGCTTCCAGCCAATTCGCCGGTTTTGGCAGTTGGATTATCTGAATTGTCCTTATCACAGGCCGTAAATCCTAAAGCCAGAAACATCAACATTATGGCGGGTTTGGGTAAGTTCATTTTTTTCAATTTCATCATTTTTGAGATTTTTAATAGTTTTATTTTGTTGATTAATTTTATTTATTGGTACAAATTTGGGGTGTCTTTATTAACCGAATATTGATATTTTGTTGAGATTTTGTTACATTTAAAAATCAAAGCTTACCCCTACGCTAAGGTCAATTCCTTTCTTGTATTCGCTCAAGGTAACGACTTCGCCTGTGGTCTTAACTTCCCGTGTAAGACGGAAAGATGGGTCCAGAATATTTCCGGCTTTCAATTTCAATTCGAGATGTTGATTTAATTTCCCTCTAAGGATAAAGTCAAGTGTAGGTACTGCTTTTTCAATGATGTCGGCATAACCCATGGTACCTATTGTAAATATTCTGTCACTGAAATAATTGATCATGAGCATAGATGTCAAATTATATGCGTTTTTCGTAAATCGATAAGTCAAATCACCATTTACTATCAATGGCGATGCTCCCTCTAAGGCAGCCGTTCGATGGACTGTATTCTCCAGGCTCAACTTGGCCTTTGTAAGAATATAAGACGCATTCATCCCGAAGGAAATATTGTTTTCCTGACCAGACTTTCCATTTGAAGTACTGAAAATTGTTTTTCTGAGCTCTACCTCCACTCCCATTACATCTGCTTCCTTACTAATGTTGTCATAGGTCAATAATCCTGCAGAATTGCCTTTATCCACACGACCAATGGGATTCAATATTTTTTTGTAAAAAAGAGAGGCAGAAAGGATTTCGGACGAACTCAGATATTGGTCCCATTTTATATCCAGATTATAGTTATCGGAATATCGTAGATTGGGATTTCCTTCACTTGTATATCCTATATTGACATATTGATAGGGAGAAATTTCTTTGGATTGGGGCAGTGTATAGGTTTTGCTCGCCCCAAATCGAAGAATGTGCCTTTCATTGAGGTTATATTTCAGGTGCAGACTCGGCAAGTAAAACTTCGTATTGATTTGGTTGGATCCCTGTTGGCCGGGTACGTTGTAGGACACGTCCATGGTCACCCAGTCGTATTGCAGACCAGCGACGCCACTGAAAGCCGGAGAGAATTGATAGCTTCCTGATACAAATGCTGATTTGTTGAATTTTGAAACGGAATAGCTGCTTGGAAATCCTTGATTTATGGCAAACTTATTGATTTTAAAATTTGCTGAATTGTACAATTTATCCAACAGGAGGTTGCCGGGAGATAATGTCCCTGAAATAGCAGAGAAATTATACTCTTCAGCCTCGAAAAAGAGATCGGATAACTGGGAATTAATACCAAATGATATTTTTGAATTGTTGCCTTTATCGTGACGATTCAATAAATAATCAAACACAACTTTGGCATTGTAGTCCCGGTCAGTCAATCGGGAATAAAAGCGTTTTTGTCGGTTACTGCCCGTCAAACTGAAGCTGCCATCACTGCGCTCTGAAAGGTAGTTTTCCCTCCTGTCAGGCTCATTGCCATTGATTTGATTGAGGGAAATATCTGCAACAACCTCCCATTGTTTTGCAATTTTCCATTTAGAAAGTAATTGGTTGACGAAGAGTGCGTTATCATTGATCTGTTGGCGACGGAGAAAACCCATATCATTGGCGGCATCCTGAAATTTCTCGGATTGTCTGCCGAAGTATTCACCTGTATAATATTGAGTGGAATGTAACATGAGGAAATTATAAGCGATGGTGTGAGCCTGTCGAAGATTATAATTTACATTAGCCAATGCAAGTTGACTTTTATTGCCAGAGTATTTCTTGCCTTGCTGATTTTGATAAATGGTTCCATCCGTCGTCATATTGCGGATGGTCTCCTCCGTATAGGAATAGTCGGAGGAATGAGAGGCCATGGCATAGAACGATAGTGGCTGATTGAATAAAGCCAATTTTTTCCCTCCCTGAATCCGGTAGTTTTCATTGATGGGCATTGAAACATGATGCGGGTCCAGACTATTGGTAAAGTCAAACTGTCCCTCTCCCGGTTTATTTTGATTGGAATATCCAAAATAATTGATTCCATCCGGCCTCAGAAATTTTCCTCCGATCAACCTGGAATTGAAGCCTGAGGAAACGCTAAGCCCAAAAACATGATCTCCATCCAGTTCCTTTGAATTGATGTTGATGACAGCACCTCCGACATCACTTCCATAGGCTGTCGAAAATACTTTTTCTACACCGATATTTTTGATAATATCCGTTTCAAAAAACGATAAAGAAATGTTTTTATATTCAGGATCTTCTGACGGTATGGGCAGACCATTGAGGAGGGTGGCATTGTATCTGTCTCCCAAGCCGCGTACGACAACGTTTTTCACACCTTCTTGCCTGGAAATCCCTGCAACAGTTGCTACGGCCATTTCTGCGTCTCCGATTCCCTTTCGTGACAATTCAGCAGCACCGACACTTTTAGTAACTGTCAGGGAGTTTTTCTGATCCAACAACAGGACATTTTCAAGTTCCCTGTTTTTCTTGGCAGAAATGGTTACACCTTCGAGTTCAATGGAAACCGGCTTTAGTTCTATTTTCAACAAAACAGTATCTCCTTGCTTTACAAGCAGATTTTCTACAAAGTTGGTTTCATAAGAGATAAAAGTACTTTTGAGGGTGTATGTGCCAGCCGGAACACCTGGAATTATAAAGTTTCCATCGAAATCTGTCACTGCTCCCAGCTGAGTGGATTCCAGGATGGATGAGACGCCGATCAGACTTTCCTTGGTTTGAGCGTCAATCACAAATCCAACTATCGTACCAGTCTGGCTGTATGTCAATTGGGTGGCAAATAATAATAGAATAAGGATAAAAAAGTGTTTCGCAATGCTTGAAATCATAAATCTAAATATATAACAATACATGAGAAAATTCTCACGCCACAAAGGTCTAATCGAACTGTTACGATATTATTACAATTGAATTAAGATTCAAATAAAGAGGGGATTTAAAACTGGAATACAAATAGTTGAAAATTAAAAGTTGAAAATTGCCGTAGAATAAACAGTCTGTGATGAAACAAGTTACATGCTATTTTCGGTGGGGAATACCGAAAATTTTTCGGAAATAACCACTTTCCGGAAATTGGACGACACATAATTCCGAAAACTTTATCTTTACAGACTTTTTCGGAATTTGTAAGATGAAATTATGGCGGTAAATGTGCTCTTTAAATAACGAGTATCAATAAAGTCCATCTTCAGACCTTATTGATACCCGAAAAATATTTAGCCAAAGTTTGACGGACGGAAATCAGATTTGCACCAAATCGGACGCCTGCTCCCTTTATCCGCCTCCTTATAAATTCAAATTAGTCAACTTCGCACTTACGGTAAATGTACGACTCGATCCACCCGAATACTCTGCTCCTGTATAATATCCGTTGAATTCACTTCCTCCGGTGATGGTACCTCCGTATTCAATGGTATAATTACCATTTACAAAGGCAGGGTCACTAAACAGCATAACCATCTTGTTATTACCTCCCGGGCCGGGACCGCCACCCTGAAGAGGTGGTAATGCATACATCAGGATAACCCGATTGGATGCATCCCGAATACAGATATTTTGGTTGGCCGCAATGGACAGTTTAAGGGAATTCTGAGTCGATACATTTGCAGTCGGATTACTTGAGTTACCACCTGTCCCAACTATAATGCCACCTAATACTTTAAATGTATTATTATCACAATCAAAGCCTTCTTCCGGCCCGCCAGCACCTTTTGAAATAACCATACCTCCCGATATCGTAAGCGTACCATTTGAATCCATCCCATCATTTCCTCTCGCAGTTAAAGAGTGCTTGCCTCCTGAAACTTCAATATGCTTTGCTGCATTGATACAGTCATCATAAGTTGAACCTGTAATCCGCCCGCCTTTGATATACATGGTGGATTTACTCTCCAACCCTTCGCCGCCTTCAGTGGACTGTGTACAGCTGACTGTGATGATTCCACTATTTACGGTCATATCACCTTCTGATTTGATGGCCTTTGGATTGGCGTAATCTGCGTTTTGACCGGAGCCCGACACCAGAAAACGATCACCATGCGTGGTGACTTTCAGGTTCAACAAATCGTCATCTGCGCCCGCATTGCCGATGGTAAGGGTTCCGTCAGCGGAAATGCCCTTTCCTCCTTTGCCTGAGCTTGTGCAGGTAATATCGCCTTGCAGTAACAGGATATTGCCATCGGCCTTCATGCAGGCAGCAGTATAACTATCTTTCGCACCTGCGTCATTGGTATAGTTGGCTCCGTCGCCCATTGTCGATATATTCACGGTACCACCGTTGATGGAAATATTGCCATCGACTGAAATTCCTTTGCCTCCCAGATTGGTTTTAAGGCATAAAATATCGAGGTTACCGCCGTTGATGATTACGTCCACATCGCTCTTGATTCCGGTACAATAAGAAGGATCATAGCCGCTGCCTGAAGGTTCCAAAAATACGTATCCGGAAGCTATCAGCAAAGTTGAGCCGCCGTCGATTATGGTGTTTCCACTTGATTTAATTGCTTTTGACTGAACCCCATCGACAGTAATACTGTGTGTTCCGCCCGTGATAGAAACGGTTGTTGCCTTTAGGCCCTTGACGTCTTCCGAAGAGGAATTGATGTATAACTCACCGCCATTCAGTGCCAGCGTATTGGAGACATCAATCCCGTCACTGGTCGGAATAATTGAAATATTGCCGCCATTTTGGGTATAATCCTTGACATTGATGCCGTCAGATGCGGCTTGGGGAATATTGATGATGCCCGATTCAATGGTCAGCGTAGCGTCCACTTTAATGCCATGCTTTACAAAGCCATTGATATTCAGTGCTCCATTGCCGGCGATGGTTAAGTTTTTCTTAGAATACAAGGCTGCACTTTCCGTCGATGCGCTTCCATCATTGAGCGTATTGACGGTCCCGGAGGATAAGTACATTGTGGTGACGGTACTGCCATTGAGTGAGATAGCCGCACCGGAAGGATTGGTGATATTGGCTTGGCTCATGATCACGCGGATGGGTTTTTCACTGGTCAGATTCAATGAGCCGTCGGATGTACCTCCAAGGATGTTATACTTCAAATCCGCATTCGGATAGGTTGAAGTTGCGGTGACATGTCCTGCATTGTCAGTGATTGTCACGCCTTCATTTGAAAATGGATTGATGATTGTAGCCTGTGATCCATTGTAGATAATGTAAATCTCGCCACCCATCTGATTGGCAAAAGTAATGCTGTCGATGCCGGCTATCGGCAATGAAAACAATCCTGTATTCGGATAAAATTTCGAGATGCTGTCAATCAATTTCAAGCTGTCGATATTACCGACCTGCTGCTGATAAATAACGTTGTCGCTATTATGTACACGCATTACATCCTGCGCATCAACCGAGGTGTAGAACGCCAGAAATATCAAGGATAAAAACAAGGAAATCTTTCTCATAGTTTGGCCAGTTTAAAAGATTGATTGTTGATGACGACAACGTAAATGCCTGTTGTGAGGCTGGAGATGTCCACCCGGCTGCCATCCGTGTATGTGCCGCTGGATACCACAATGCCGTTGGTATTGTAAATGTGCACTTTTAATGCATCCTGTCGCGATGTTTTCAACTCGAAATAGTTGTCAGCGGGATTGGGGAAGATACGAATATCTGCCTTGCCCTGCGATACTTCACTGATGCTCGAAGTGCCTCCGTTTTGATCAAATGTGATTTTTCTGATGACCGACAAAGGTATGGTAGTTGGAGCTGTAGTTTGATCTGTATTGATGATCAGATTACTGCTGTTGAAATACAATTTTCCATCCGCATTCACTGAATAATCCTGTTCGGTATTATCCAGGTAGGTAACCTTTACGTTGGTCTGCCCCACTGCCCTATTTATGTAAAACAGGAAAAACAGCATCCCGGTGAGGGTCATCGTCCTTAAAAGGTACAAATTTAGTTTCATTGTTATAGCATTATTGTGTCAAAAATAGTTCGAGATAGCTTCGCTTATGAAGACAAGAGTGGTAAAGATATGTGACTTGATGGAAATTGAAGAAAATTTAACTTTTTTGTTTTTACCGTTTACTTAAAATAATTTTATTTGGGAGTAAAGGCAAGTTAAGCGTCAGATGGAAAATTTTATTTGGATTACGTTCGGTTTTCCTCCCCTCCGCTTTTGTTACCCCGCGTTGCCTCCCTTGAGGGTGCAAAAGCTCCGAACCGGCAAACCGAGCCTATAGAAAATATCCGAAATGGCGAGTGGGTGTGAAGGCGAGTGGGTGTTTTACCACACCCATTCCAAATTTTCTCCTTCCACAAACGTATCAAAAATTTATTTTATTTGGGGATAAAGGCAAGTTAAGCGTTAGATGGAAAATTTTATTTGGGAGGACTGTCTATTTGGCATGAGACGGCAGTTGCTGAAACAAGTTCAGCATGACAGGCTTATTATACATCAAGGGTGTTTTCTCAAAACATTTTTTTTTGCAACTATTCACCTCAAATTGATATGATTCTTCTTAATACTAATATTTAGCTGAGCCCCGAATTTATTTTTAACCACAAAATAATATTACATAACACCAAAAGCTTATCTTTCTTTGTATTTTACCGGATGGCCGGGACAGGTGTAGTAGAAAAATGAATACTTACACTCTTTATCATCAAGTGAATAGTTACATAAAAACAACCTGTTTAATCTACCTTTACAAAACGTTTATTGTGGGTTTCACCTAAGTTATCCTGCCAAATCAAGTAATAAACTCCCGCCGGAAGATGACTTACATCAATCTTTTTCTCATCCATTGTGCCCTCGCGGACGATCTCACTGTTGGAATGAATGATGGAATATCGGGTAGATGCCAATCCAGTGTATTCCAAGGTCAATAAGCCGTGCGTCGGATTGGGATAGACATGCACAATGTTCTCGCTGTCAAAATAAACTGTTCGAATCGAGCTGTATTGATATTGACCGTTATGATCGACTTGTTTTAGCCGATAGTAATTCATCCCAGATACGGGGAAGTCGTCTATATAATCATAGTTTAATACTGTGAAACTATTGCCTCCATCGGCTTTTGAGGGAACAAAGGTTATACTTGACCACTTCTTACCATCAGTACTTCGTTGTATATCAAATCCCTTACTATCTTGTTCTGAGGCGGTGCTCCAAGTTAGGCCGGTACTCTCACGGATTTTATCAACCCGAAAATAAAGCAGCGATATAGGTAAGAATGAGCCATACTCGTACGCCCCCATATCTACTGTGTTATTGGCTATTCGATTTGCTCCGATGATATCGGTCGTGATGCCAGCAGGTATTGCGTCATTGTTTCCGGTATTGACGGCCGGACTGTTGGACATTAATGCCAACCCATCATCGGCAGTGCCCCATATATTATCTGTACCATCGGGGTCAGAAGCATTGACAAAGAAAGGATCGGCATTACTATTGCCGGTACCCGGGTATCCCCCCTGCACAATACTATAACTTACATTCATGCCAGAACTCAAGGCAGTGCCTGTATTCCCCCAAAATATACTATTTGAAATGACAGGGGAATGGGCACTATAAATTGTCGATATACCGAAAACTGATGAAGCATTTACACCAAAGGTACAATTGGTAATTGTGGAATTGCCTTGATTCCATATTGCCCCCCCTGTTTCATAAGCCATGTTATTGTAAAACACATTGTTGATCAATTGGATATTGCCCGAACTTATATACATACCGCCACCTTTGCTAGCCGAATTTCCTGAAATGGCGCAGTTTTTTATTTTAGGGGAACCATCATCATTAACTATGCCACCTCCCCAAAGATGTGCTGTATTCCCAGAAAAAATGCAATTGTTAAACTCAGGAGAACCATTACTATTATAGATGCCACCTCCATGATTAGTTGCTGCATTCCCAGAAAAAATGCAGTTGTTAAACTCAGGAGAACCATTATGGTATATGCCGCCACCCAAATCATTTGACGTATTTCCAGAAATAATGCAATTGTTAAACTTATGAGAACTATTATAACAATATATTCCGCCTCCAATACTATTTGCTGTATTCCCGGTTGCAATACATTGATTCAACCGGATATTTACAGTAGTCGAATTTTGAGTCATATATATACCGCCACCACATTGCCGATTAACATATTTTGAATTAAGTTGGATAGAACCCGATCCATTGGCACGACCTTTACTGAACGTAAACCCATCTACCACAATGCTATCCACTGCACTGATACCGACGATAACCATAACATGATAGCTGTTGTCGTCATCAGATTCGGTGTTGATAGCCCCACTCAATGTGGTGATGTTTGATGAAAGATTTCGTTGCCCTGTAGAGGCATTATAACCTCCATACATCCTGATACCGGCTCTGAGAATAGCAAAAGTAGCATCGCGATCTGTGCCGCTTTGGACTCCGGTAGGATAATAAGTACCTTGCGCTACGAGGATAGTATTGACACTTCCACAACCATTGGCTATTGTAAGGGCTTCGTCTAGATATTTTATGGCAGAGGACCAGCTACTTCCATCACCGGAAACTGTTACACTCTGATCTACATAAATCGTTGAATTATAGCGTAAACACGGATCAACATTCATCTGAAGTTCATAAGCTCCCAAGTCCACAACCGCATTATAAATTCGATCCACTCCAGTGATGTCTGTCGAGATGCCAGGAGGAATGACAGCGTTGTTGCCTATATTGGCGGCAGAGCTCCAGGGTTGAAATGCCAGTCCGTCATCGGCAGTGCCCCATATATTATCTGTACCATCGGGGTCAGAAGCATTGACAAAGAAAGGATCGGCATTACTATTGCCGATACCCGGGTATCCCCCCTGCACAATACTATAACTTACATTCAAGTCAGAACTCAAGGCAGTGCCGGTATTCCCCCAGAATATACCATTTGCAATGACAGGGAAACCACCAAGATTGAATATTGCACTGGGGATGCCTCCATTGTTTCCATAAAAAGTACAATTGATTATTTCCGGATTACCACTAATACTATTCAATCCGCCACCTTCCTGTCCTGTATTGCTGTTAAATACGCAGTTTACTAATGTAGGATTGCCAGCGAAATTATACAACCCTCCACCAAAATTAGATGAGTTACCAGAAAAAATACAATTGAATAGGTTGGGGGAGGATGCATCATTATATATGCCTCCTCCTAAACTGGATACGTTATTATTTGTGAATATGCAGCTACTTAATGTTATCGAAGAGTTTGTATTATACATCCCCCCTCCATAAGAAGCTGAATTATTAGTAAAATGACATTGACTCAATTTGATTTTGGACCCTGTCGCGTTATCCTTTCCAAATATGCCTCCGGCGTTACCACGGTAGAGGGATATCGAGTTAATTTGTATCGTAGCTGATCCATTGGCCTTACCTTTGGTGATAGTAAAGCCATCCACCACAATGCTATCCACTGCACTGATACCAACTATAACCATAACATGATAGCTGTTGTCGTCATCGGATGCAGTGTTGATGTCACCACTTAACGTAGTGAGGTTTGCGGTAACATTTCTATTACCAGTGCCGGCATTAAATCCTCCGTACATCCTGATACCGGCTCTGAGAATAGCAAAAGTAGCATCGCGATCTGTGCCGCTTTGGACTCCGGTAGGATAATAAGTGCCTTGCGCTACCCGTATTTCATACGCACCGGAAGCAACATTTGCTTCATCCAACGCTGTCTTGAGAGTGGTGTACGCATTCGACCAGGAGCTTCCATTGTTCGCACCAACAGCTGCGGCATCGACATATAAGATAGTCTGAGAATAGCATCGGCTTGTAAATAAAAATGTAAATATGACCATAAGAAGGATCTGTGTTTCTTTTGTCCTCCAAGAGCAGGGTCTTTGTGCCATAGAATGTTGTGGTTATAATGTAAAATTACCGTTACTTTCGGGTGTCATTCCACTAAAGTCCATAGCAAATATATTAGTTATCATTTAAAAAATTGAAAATAAATTAAGACTAAGATTGATCCATAATATTTTATACCTTTTATGGCTATAAAAATGAAAGGACTTAAATCTATCACTAAATTATTTAAAATAAGCAGTTTGAGGCAAATAAAGAAAGCCGATTATTTCAGATCACAAGCATCCATTTTTACAAAACAAAATCTTTTGCAGAAGCAAACGTTTCGTAAAATAATTTTATTTGGGAGTAAAGGCAAGTTAATCGTCAGATGGAAAATTTTATTTGGATTACGTTCGATTTTCCTCCCCTCCGCTTTTGTTACCCCGCTCTGCCTCCCTTGAGGGTGCAAAAGCTCCGAGTAGGAAAACCTGCATTTCGGACATATCGTAATTTTCGTTTTTTAGCAGAATGTAGGTTTGTCGTAGCGTTGGCGGCACACCCTTGGACCTGGGGTAATGACGGCAATGCGGCGGCAAACCGGGAAAACCACCGAAGGTAGGTTTGTCGAAGGATTGGGTTATTTGCCTATGTTCATTGACAAAGATTACTTTCAATATGACTATTTTTTGCCCAAATGGCAGTATTTAAAATGCCAACAAATCGATTTTAACAAATATTTATGATGTTAAAGTTATTCTAATTTAGTTGAGAAAATTATTAATATATACTATTCTTCTATCTTTGCTTGTAAATGCGAATTTAGGGGCAAGCAAACAAGGTGGATTTCGAGAAAATACAAGCTGATTAGGCGTAATTCTCTGACTTTATACTCCAATTGATTGGATCGAAAATATTCGTATAATAGTTAATTTTTAAAATCAAATTCATGAAGCGTCTCTTTTACTTTTTGTTGTTTTTAGCGCCTACCTTATCGGCTCAGTCTCTATACGACAAAGACCATATCGTTGAAATCAAAATCACCTTTGCGGAAAATAATTGGGAAAAGCTCCTCAATGATTATTACGATTTAGGAGATGATTATCGGTTGATCGGCACGGTAGAAATCGACGGGACTGTCCTGGATAGTTGCGGAGTTCGCTTCAAAGGCAACAGTACTTATAATGCAAAAAACAAGAAAAATCCTTTCAATATCAAACTGAATTACATCAAAAAACAAAATTATCAGGGATATAAGACATTAAAGCTGGCAAGTGGCAAAAATGATCCCAGTTTTCTGAGGGAAGTACTTTCTTATGAGATCATTCGGAATTATACCGAAGCACCACAATCCAACTATGCCCGTGTCTTTGTCAATGGTGTATTCTATGGCATGTTTTCCAGTTCGGAGTCGATAGATGGTGATTTTCAGAAAAACAATCTTTATGCCGGCAAAGACAATGTCCGGGTGAAGTGCAATCCTGTAAGTGCAGGAGGCCAGGGCGACGGTTCTTCTTTGAAATATTACGGCGAAGACACAACCAAGTATTATAAGTATTATGAAATGAAATCGGATTTCGGTTGGACTGAATTGATGGATTTATGTAAAAAACTCAGCAACAATAATGAGCCGCTTGATTCTTATCTCGATGTGGACAGAGCGATCTGGATGCTTGCCTTCAACAATGTAGTGGTCAATCTGGACAGTTATTCCGGGCCATTCAGACAGAACTATTATCTCGTCAAAGACAACAACGGCCGCTTCAAGACCGTTATCTGGGATCTAAATATGAGCTTTGGAGCATTTTCTAATATTTCTACAGGCGGCGGAGGTGGCGGCGGCAGCCTGCAGAACCTGCAGCGGCTAAATCCATACCTGAGAGACAATGACAGTAATTGGCCGTTGTTAAAAGTCATTTTGGCCAATCCAACCTATAAGCGGATGTATATTGCGCATTGCAAAACAATATTTGAAGAGCAAATCGTAAGTGGATATTATAAGGAACGAGCACAGTATTATCAGGATTTGGTCAAGGATGATGTACAGCAAGATGTCAATAGTAGCTACACCTACAATCAATTTTTGACCAACCTCAACTCCACGGTATCGTCAGGTGGCGGCATGGGAGGTGGTGGTTTTTGTGGAATCACCGAGTTGATGAATTCTCGGATTGATTTTCTAAATAGCAACGCAGCTTTCACGGCTGTGGCACCTGAGATAGCGCAAGTTAACTACCCCAAAAGCGCAGGCATTGGTCAGGCATTTATTGTCACAGCTCACATTGCCGGTGCAGAGTCGGTGATATTGGCATATCGCAATGGCACATCAGATATATTTGCCAAATATTCTATGAAAGATGATGGCAGCGATGGGGACCTGGTCGCCGGTGATGGCATCTATACTTATCGCTTTGATGCAGGGATCAATAAGGACATTCAGCTATACATATATGCGGAGAACAATGATGCAGGTATCTTTCTTCCGGCCCGCGCCGAACATGAATTTCTGACTATTTCTGCTTCAAATGTCGCTCCGGAAGTCGTAGTCAACGAACTGATGGCATCCAATAAAACTACTGTACAGGATCAGGATGGAGGTTATGACGATTGGATCGAATTGTACAATAATACAGACCGGGACATAAATCTGGAAGGTTATTTGTTGTCGGACAACCCCAGCAAACCTGCAAAGTGGACATTTCCTAATGCTGTTATTCAGGCACGCGGCTATTTAATCGTTTGGGCCGACGAAGAATTGGACCAGGACGGGCTGCATGCCGACTTCAAGCTATCCGCATCGGGTGAGTCAGTCGTTTTGTCCAGTCCGACAGGAGTTGTATTGGATGAAGTAACCTTCCCTGAATTAGGTGAAGATGTGGCGTATGGCCGTTTCCCGAATGGAACAGGTGCGTTTAAAATTCTGCCTGCGACCTTCAATGCTGAAAATGTAGAGACTGTATCTTCGACTAAAAAGCTGAAAGAAAATAGTTTTACGGTCTATCCCAATCCATGCGACAAGTATCTGCATATAGAAGGTGTCGATGCCGTCACCGGGGTCAGAATTTATGACGCCGGCGGTCGAATGGTCTTTTCGGGCTTACCTAAGGATAACAGGATATATACGGGAGATTTAGTGCCTGGAGTATATTTTGTACGTATCAACTCCGGCAAGCTGCTGAAAGTAATCAAAAGCGGAATGTAATCAAACAGGATACTGTGGGCGGAAAATCAATTTTCGACCACAGTAACTTATAACATATCATGTTTGTGCTTTTCAGCCGGAGCAAGCTTACAATTATTTGTAGGTTATTTCCTCAATTAATGCGGGTTTTTAATATGTTCAATTATTCAAAAACTGACTTTTTCAAGATACACCTTAAAAATATAGTAACTTTTTTAAGATTGATCTTAAAAATTTAGTCTTTTCGCCTTATTTCACAGCAAAAAGCCACTAGTTTTAAGTTAAAAGTGAATAGAGAAAAGTGAATAGTTGATTTTCAGTAATATATGTTTTTGTGATGCGACATTTTTCGATTTACTTGACACTAGTTGTTAGATCCCAGACACTGGCTTCATACAAGCTGAGTGAGAATTTTCACTAAGATAATAAATTACATCAATCCGGGGGGGAAGCACACTCCAGGCATACATTTCCATGCTACCAGTCAAATTTCTGCACGAGTCTTGGATTTCATATTTCGGTGCGCTTCTTTGATATCAAACGGAAAAGCCATCTAACGGCGCCAGCCACAAACGATGCAATCATAAAACATTTTCAAAACGATTTTCCCAATTCGCTAATGCCCATAAATCCAAAACAAATAATTGTAACTGCCCTTCCCACTTTCTATCCCTAAATCTTTCATTCTATCCCACATTCATAATTAATTTTTTATCACACGTTATTTTTGCTTAATGTGAATTGCAAGACAATTCCAAGTCACTAATAATTAGATTGTTATGGGTAAGCATAATCCTTTCTTGGCTATTTTTTTGATGTTTTTTTTAGCGCATGGCAATATCTATGCCCAGCTCAATTCCTTTGAAAACTTAGAGCAATACGGTGAATCAGGCTTTTTCAAAAACAGCCTGAAAGGTTTCTTCAGGGGCTTTGCCGACTTTGGTGATCCATTTCAGGTAGGTGGGGGCATCGGCATTGGTTTACGCTCGTATGATGCTTTCGGCGGTCCGCTGCGACAGGATCCGTTTTTCTACTCGGTCAATGCACATGTCAATGTCAGGATCTACCAAATCGACCTCCCGGTATCGGTGATTATGACAGCAAAGAATACTAATAGCTCATATCCCAACTTTTCCGACTTGAAAGAATCGCTCAAACAAAACCTCCGCGATAAAGCCAATTCATTTACCCGCATCGGCATGAGTCCTTATTATAAATGGGCCAAACTGCATCTGGGACACCGTGCCATGAATTTCTCCAAATACACGATGAGCAACCTCAACTTCTTTGGCGTCGGTATGGAACTCAATCCCGAAAAAGTCCACATAGGCGCCATGTACGGCCGTCTTGCCAAGGCAGAACCCATCGACTTGTCCCTTACTACACCCAATCTGCCCGTGTATCAGCGCATCGGCTGGGCGGCCAAATTAGGCTACGGCGACGACAAAGCTTCGGCAGATATCACACTGTTTACCGCAAGAGACGACGAAAATTCAATCCAAATCCCTGCTAATTATCCTGAACAAGTAACGCCGGAGGCTAATCTTGCCCTCGGCGTCACCCTTCAGAAACTGTTTTTCGACATGATCCGCGTCAAGGTGGACTATGGCAACAGTACACTGTCACCCAACGCTTTAGATGCTGATGCTCCGGGCAAAAGCATTACCAATTTTCTGATTAAGAAGAAAAATACAACATACAATGCCAATGCGATCGAAGGCTCTATTGCATACGAAGGTAAGACTTTCAACGCCGGTGTCATGGCCAATCGGGTGGATTCAGATTATAAAACCCTCGGCACCTATTTCTTCAATCGGGACATCATGGATGTTTCCGCATTTACACAATTTGGTTTGCTGGAAGGTAAGCTCAACACTTCCCTCAAGGCGGGTATTCAGTCCAATAACCTGGATAAGAGCCTGCCGACAACCAATAAAAGATTTATCTACGATGCACAGTTGGCCTACGCGGTAGAAAAAGTGTCGGCAGCGTTTAATTTTTCCAACAACACATCACGCGTCAATTATATCCTCAACCAAAATCTGGATTCGCTCAATGCCGTCATCGTCACTCGTGACATCGGGCTCAATGTCCAGTATAAGTTGCCTGCCAAAGGGGAGATATCACATTCTATCAGCGCCACCGGCAATATTCAGGATGTAAGCGACGACATAGAGAAGCCAAGTCGTACACTGACGTCCAAAGTTCTTCTCGGCAGCTTGGCGTATATGTTGCGCTTGCCCACCGATTGGAATTTTTCGCTCAGAGGTAATTATACCCAAAATGAAATCTCCGGCCTGCAGACAGATCGCATTGGTTATGGTTTTGGGGTAAAGAAGGCATTTTTTGAAAACAAACTTTCTCTTGGTCTTGACGCCAATATGTATAACAACAAAAACGCGCTTGGACAGAAATCAAAGAATGCCATGGGACAGTTTATGCTGGCCTATCAACTCTTCAAAGGCATGGGAATCAACCTGCAGTGGGGACTCCTTAACACGACTTTCGCCACGACGCCATCCTTTACAGAAAGCACGGGCAATCTGAACTTACAGTACCAGTTTAACTATGTCCCCAAAAAGAAAGATAAAACGAAAAAGGAAGCAACCAATAAATAATCGCCATAAATCGTAAAGTACGCTTTAGCCAATATAAATTTATTTTGAAGATGAATATTAGACCATACCTGTTTTCAATACTTTTCTCTGCATTATGTACATTGACACTTCAGGCACAGACGGATGTTTGGCCGGTGCAAGTGTCCGGTAGCATGTTGCCACCTTATTCGCTCAACCTCAAGGTGTATAGTCTCGAACGGGCAGAAGACTTATCGTTCAATGTCATGCTGCGCGATCCGGTACAGGCTAATCTACTGGTAAGACCGGTGATTACGATTGAACAAAATGGCAGTATCATCTATCAAACCGATCCCAATTACGCAGGCAAGACGATTTTGTTAAGTCAATTCGATCAAATGCTGCTCAATGGTGCTGGCCTCGGAGAATATCTTTCCAACACTGCATTGATCGGCGCAACTGCCAACAGTACAGGCTCTATCGAAGTGCCAGAAGGATTCAATCAAATATGTCTTCAGATGTATGGCGTAGAGCGCAATGTCCCGGTTTCCAACAAGTTTTGCATCTCGGGTAACTTCAGACTCAGCCAGCCACCACAAATTGTAAAACCATCCTTCAATGAGAAAATCAAAATGCCGGAAGTACAAAACTTTGTTTTCTCCTGGCAGCCGATGCACATAGGCAGCCCCAACAATCCCGGACCGGTCGAATACACCTTTGAACTCGTTGAGCTGCCCATGGGTGTGATGAATGCCAATGATGGATTTGCCAGTGCACTGAGGGTTTATAGCACAAAAACTATGGCCACTTCATTTATCTACACCCAAGGCGAACCAACACTGGAGCCCAACAAATACTACGCTTGGCGTGTGACAGCCACATCTGTCATGTATCCGACCAGCAAATTATTCCAAAATGATGGCAAGGGCGAAGTATCTGTATTCGTACTTTATGATGGTGACGAGCCGGGAGGCGATGTCAATCCGTTTGACAAAGCATCTCCAAGAGGTTGCTCTGTCTATGAGACCTCTTACGGTCCAGTCTCAAAAGCCGACAATGAAGCCATGATTGCCGCCCCCAACCAGAATGTCAAAGTCGGTTATTTCAACATGAAGATCACCGAAGCATTCGGCAGTCAGCAGCAAGGTTATTCCGGCAAAGGACTGATCGAATATCCGATGTTGCGTTCGGTATTGGAAGTGGAGTTTAAAAATATCAAGGTCAATTACGAAGGTAGAGTGTATGAGGCGGAGAGCATTACTTCGATAATTGATTCCAAATTAAAACTGACACCGGAACAACTCAAAGCGAATGTCATCGCATCCAATCTCACTGGTAGCTATGCCAAAACCCTATATCAATCCATAAAAAATGCCAACAAGGTATCTCTACTTTCAGAGGGGAATCTGAAGAAGAATGCGTTACCACTGGCTTTGCAAAACGAAGAGTTCCCAACTACTATGATGGTGGTGACTGACATTCGGTTTACACCAACCAACGCCTATCTGACATTGATTGGATTGGATAATGCCGAAAATGTTCCTGCTAAAAATATTCAGGCGTCAGATCTGACCATTTCGGCGGCAACAGCTATTCCTTCTACACCTTTTGGTATCAAGAACGGGACCTACCTAGTGCCAATCACCAATACTTCTTCGGCGAATAATGTAAATCTGACCGCTACTATTATGAAGGCAGTCAGCATGGACAGCGACAGCCGCATATACTGTGACTGCAACGGTTACAAAAAACCACAGACGAAGGAAGATCTATACCTTAGTGATGACATAGTTGCACAAGCTAGTAACGGCCAACCCCTCAAAATAGCTGTAAAAGACGGCAAACAACCGATAGCTTCTTACAACGGCGATGTTAAGGCATTTCCCGAGTTTACCGTCAAAGGTGTGGAGTCTTATACTTTCCAGTCAGGAGGTGGTGCACTGAACCTAGATCCGGCAAAAAGCCTCAATGGTCTGCCTTCCATAGCTGCAACAACTTCACCAAAAAAACTGTGGCTACAAAAAGTTACTACTCAGTTGCCTGCAAAATACAATATCGGCTCATCTGGTGTTGTCAAACTAAGCGGTGACATGGTCATCGGTGAAGACGACCTGGAGTATGGATATTTCAAAAAGAGCGATATTTTGCCGCTCAACAAAGGTGTCATCGAGAAGTGGAATTACAGCATCGATGAAATGTCTATGAAGCTGGAAGGCAAGAAAATGACCGGACCGACTATTGCAGGGAAAGTCAAACTGCCGGTATCGTCCCAAACATTTGACTACAATGGCACATTCAAAGACAATACCCGCAATCCTGTGCTTTATGTGGACAAACTGCCGGAGACGCTACCCATCGAGATGTGGAGCGGATCTATGACGCTGGAGCCGGTATCAGCTTTGGGCCTGGAAATCAAAAAAATCAACGAAGAAAACACCGTATATCCGAATGCCGCACTGACCGGAACATTCGGCATGCAGATGGACAAAAATACTTTCAAAGATGCCATCAAAGGCAACATCGCTCAGACGAAGGAAGATATGAAGAAGGTGTTTAACCTCAGCAGCGATGACATGGACTTCGGCGTAAGTGGTATCGATATCGAAAACTGGTCATTCGAGCCATACACTACTAAAGATAATAAATACATCCCGACCAATCTGGATGTGAGTGAAGCTCAATTCCATATCAATGGAAAATCATACCCCATCACAGGTGGGCAAATTGTGTATAACACCGACTCAAAAGAACGTCTTGGTCTGTCTTTCACTACAGTAGCAGGTAACAACCGCATCAGCTTCACCATCTGGGCAGTAGCAAAAGATGGGAAATTTGTATTTGACGGCATTGAAGAAAATTCATTTGAGTTGAAGTGCGACTGTGATACCGGAAAGGCCATCGGCATGGTGGACTTTGACAAGATCTATGACGACATCATCCGTACTCGATTTATGCCTCACCTGAATAATCCTAAGCATCATGGTGGCACATCGTCTTATACATCAGGTTTGAGCATGGCGGATGCCGCGATGTATCAGACATTTATAGCGGCATTGGAAGAAGAAACGTACGATGGTTTTATATTGGTCAATCCTACTTCGCTACGCTGGCCAATGCTAGAGCAAAATATAGACGTGGTATCTACCGGTTCTAAAATTGTTTGTGAAAAAAATATTCTACTCAAAAAAGAAGACTTAAACAAATTGGGCTTCAAAGCGGATGTGTGGCTACCGGAAAATTATGAACTTGTCATTTCCAGTCTTACTATTGACAAAAGCAAACCTGATGGTCAAAAAGCAACTTTAAAATTCAAGTTGATGCCTGGGTCTGCACTATCAAATACTTCTAAGTCCACCTTCCTATTTGAAAGTGTTGAGCTGCCGGTATCAGGTACATCCATCCAAATCGCCAATGTACGCCTTAATCGAATCGCCAATGGTATAGCTACGAGCGGGGACGGTGTTACATGGGGCGCAACTAAAAAAAATACTAAAGACGAGAGTCATGCCATGCTTGACTGTACTAAAGGGCTGGGTACGATAGAACTTTTTGGACTATTAAATGTGACCAAATTGTCTGATCCCGCTCAAGTTGTAGTTCGACCCAATGGAAGTGATTTTGTCATCCCGATTAGGGCAGACATCGAAAACGTAAGCGGTAGATCATTTGATGAATACATCGCCACATGTATGAACTTTGATGCAGGAAATGATAAGCTTGATTGGAGCTTCATCGTAAAAAATCAACCTCATATTATTTTCAAGCCGGGTAGCAGTTACGAGGTTTATTATGATCACCATAGTAAAAAAGATGTATCATCTTTCGATGCTGATACTTTTGGACTCGGTATCGATGGAAAATCATATCAAGGGTTAGTATTTAAAAAAATAGAATCCGAGATATTGAGTTTTTATAAAAAAGGTGGAAAACCAGTTGTACTGGAGTTGACAGATGGGGCTTTCGCCACTGGTAGTGGTAGCAGTCTTGGTTTGTACATATCTGCTGAAGCTACTGATGTAATAAACAAAGAAGAAGACGCTAATATCGGCGGTTGGAAATATGCGCTGGACAGTCTGTCTTTCGTTTTTGAAGGATCCGAATTGACAAAAAATCTCACTTTATCTGGATCAATGTTACTCCCTATTTTTAAGGGAGAGCCGACCAATTTTATCGGTAGAACATTTGACAAAGGATGGGCTACTTTCAGTGGTGAGATTCTTTCAAGTGATGGTAAACTGAGCTCCACCTTGGGTTTTAATGACCTAAAAGATAAGTTGTACCAATCTGTGTTGATTCCCGGTATGGGAATGAAGCTCAATAGCAGTTCTACCGTATCATTGGAATTCGACAATAAAACCAATAGTTGGAATCCCAAAGGAGATTTTTCCGGACTTTGTGACTTCTTTATTACCGACAAGGTAGCTACCGCTGTAAATATCATAGCACCTCCAGGGATTGAGATGCACGCAGATCCTATAAAATTTGAAAACCTGACAGTTGGTTCAGAGGCTATTTCAGGTGGTATTTTATTTAAGCTGGACGGAGGCGTGAAGAACTATGTTGATCTGGGTGAATGGGGTGATGTCGATGTCAAAGGACTAACCGAAATAGATGAAGTTCAGGATTTCCGTGATCGTGTCAACCATGTATCAGGCAGTAAATCTGCAGGCCAAAGCAAAGCTATGCCAACTCAGGATGCAGATAAAGGAAGTACTGCTAACTTCCTTGGGATGGAATTGGTGGTTACTTGTCTGGGTCCAAATCAACGCGATGGGGAGATCTTCATGGGGCTGCAGTTGGCAGTAGGTATCATGGGTTCTGTTAAGGAAAATAAAGAAGACGCGGAGAGCAAGGCACAGTTTATCAGAGCGGAAGGAGTGTTAGGTATCGTATTTAGGCCTGAGGCCAAAAGTCAAGAGTCATGGTCATTTTCGGCAATCACATTAGAATGCTTGTCCGTGGAAGGGGCATTAGGCCCTGTTAGTTTTGCAGGGGGGCTCAATATATTACGAAGTCAAGAAGAATATGGTTCGGGGTTGAAAGGTTTTTTAAGTGCAGAAATAGAAGGATTAGGAGGAATGACCATCGTGGGTCAATTTGGTAAAAAAGAAGAAAATGACGATTATTACTATTATGGATTTTTGGACTTGGAAGCCTTTATAGAGCAAGGCATACCGCTTTTCTATGATCCTATCACCAATGTACCAAAAATGGACTTCTACGGTGCGGGTGGCGGTATTCAGATCAATATGCGCACTAAAAAAGCCATAGACAATGTAGATTTACCTAAAACTCCAGCAGAAAAAGCAGCTAAAGCAAAAGAAAAGGAGGCGGCAGAAAAAAGGGCTCAAACCAGGGATTTCTGTGCAGATCTGGGTGGTGACCTGTTGCAGCCTGGCATTGGATTAAGTCAGTCTTATACACCTTTAAAGGGTTCTTTCGGAGGAAAAATATTTGTCATATTCGGGCCGTGGGCACCGGTGAAACCGCCTTATTCGATCGTAGCTGATGCCGGTATTCACATGGAGATAGATTATAATACTACGACCAATGAATTATCTTTTGGAGAGATGACGATTTCGGGAAGAGGCTATGTGTTTCCTGTATCATTGATGGAAAGAAGGGATAACAATGTCGGCGATATCTATGCAGGTGTGACCTTGGATTGGCGCAATAAGTATATAGAGGGTGAGGTAGCGTTTAGAAGCAGCTTTTCACTTCCATTAATAGGTACTACCATTTTCTCACTGCCTGAGAACTAT
>WBZR01000723.1_pt2 | contig 25675 bp, 17 predicted proteins | sample 5204231 | NCBI WGS metagenome assembly WBZR01 (sample SAMN12412403, study PRJNA552823) | activated sludge metagenome | isolation source: activated sludge from anammox sidestream of wastewater treatment plant... | place: USA: Virginia | collected 2017-08
CCTGAGCATTTTTTTTTCCGATCATAAATTCACGTTGCGCCAATGGCAGCCCGCCAGCGCACAAATTGATCATCAGTGGAGATATTCATTTAACCGGCCTATGCTTTTGCACAAATTCACAAAGTCGTGAATGGTCTAACAGGAAAGGAACGAATCATGGATACGAAAACGTTGTTGGCGATGTACGATTTTGGTCATGCGCGCTTGCTGGAGTCTTTGCAGACGATTGAAAAAAGCGGCGCTGATCCGGCGAAGGTGCTGGCGTGGCGCCCCGGCGCGGGTCGGGCGCATATCGCCTGGCAGGCGATGCACTGTGCTGCCACGCTGGATAATTACGTCAATGCCCGCCTGCATGGTGGCAAGCCCGGCGATCCCGATCTGGTGGCACGCTACGGCGGCGGATCGACTCCGGCTGACGATCACATTCCTGATCTGGCAACCATTCGCCATGCACTGGAAAAACACGGCAAGCCGTTCCGTGACTATCTGGCCAAAGCCAATGCTTCAGAACTGAGCCAGAAAAAGATGTTTGGCAAAACCGAGCGTACTGTCGGCGAGGCGCTGGTGCTGCTGATCTGGCACGAAACGCACCATCAGGGGCAGATTCACCTGACGTGGAATCTCTACAAAGCAGCCCACGGTATCAAGTAACGCCGTAATAACGATCATGCTCAGTGGCCTTTGACGCTGAGTCCAACGAAGTGGCCCGGACTAAACGAATTGAGCGAATTAGTCCGGGTTATTCGTTGCCCAGAATCGTGGGCAGATGCGCTTTGACACGTTGTTCTTCGGTTTCCAGCCCCGGGGCTGCGCCGATGAACTGCTTGTCAAGCTGGCGCACCTTGCGCACCGGTGGATCAGTCAGTTGAACCAGATCGGGTGAATCAGCCCCTTCGTGGCGGCGAAGCACATGGTAGTATTGATCGCGCTGAACCGGAATCCATCCACTGTCGCGGATCAACCGGCAAATCTCGCGGTCGCTGAGTTTATACGTCGTGCCTGCAGCTGATACGACGTTTTCCTCCATCATGACCGAACCCATGTCGTTGGCCCCGAAATGCAGGGCAATCTGACCAATCTTCGGCCCCATCGTCACCCACGAGCTTTGCAGATTGGTGATGTTGTCGAAGAACAGCCGGGCAATGGCCAGCATGCGCAAATATTCATCCCCGCCAGCCATGCGCACGACCCGGCCACGCACAATGTCCTCATGGGTCGAATCATCAAACGGGCCATGCACAGCAGGATCCCACTCTTTAGCCCGGCCCAACGGTGTGTTTTCGCGCTGGAACGGCCAGTGGATGAATGCGGTGTAGAAACCGGCGGCAATCGGCCCATTCAGCGCTGGAGGCGCCGAAGCTGCAAAAATACCCGGACGGCGCGCTTTGATGGCTGCAATGACGCCGGCACTATCGGCGCCGCTCAACACTGGATCGCTTTGCCCGCGCAGCGCCTGGGCATAATCCTGCATATCGCGGATCGCAGCCATGTGTTCGATCCGTTCGCGGACAAACTCAATATGCCCAATGAGCATCGTGGCGCTGGTGTTCATTCCCTCTTCATGGGCCACGCGCATCACGCGCAGCCAGTCATCACCGCTGCACTTGCCGATACCAATACGCCGCCGGACGCGCGGCGCGAAAATTTCACCACCGCCGCCGGGAATCGTATCCAGACCGGCCGCCTTGAACCGACGGATGATTTCGCGCACATCCATCGAAAAAAAACGTTCAAATTCGACGAATTCCGGCGGGCTGAAAGCGTGAATATGCACCGTGGGAAACTGGGCCTTGATATAGCGCAGCAGGTCTTCGTAGTAGGTGATGGGCAGATCAGCATTCATCCCCCCCTGCATCAGAATCTGCGTACCGTTAATATCGACCAACTCCTGGATTTTGGCGCGAATGGCAGCGTGATCCAGCACATAGCTGTCCGGGTCATTCGGATCACGTCGAAACGCGCAAAACGTGCAACGCGCGGTGCAGACATTGGTATAATTGATATTTCGGTCGATTACGAAGGTGCGGTAGTCTTCGGGATGCTTGCGCAGCGCCACCTGATTGGCCCAGTCGCCCAGATCATGCAGCGAGGCCTGATGATACAGTTCCATCGCCTGCTGCTGGGTAAGCCGGGCTTTTGCCTGTATGACCGCATCGATATCAAACGACAGTTTGCTCATGGTATTGGTGGAATCTTAAATTACCCGCCGCGATCGAGAAAGACGCGCCTACACTATTTCAGCGTATTTGAAATACCCTTGCAGACAATGAGCGGTTGGATACATTGCACCATCCGCATCTTAATTTTGAAGGAGAATTTTGTCATGGCAGAGCAACCCAAGCAGAAACTGGCCACCATGGCCATCCACGCTGGCCAGGTGGTCGATCCGGCAACGAATTGCCGTACCGTACCGATTTACGCCACCACCAGCTTCGTATTTAACAACACAGAACACGCCGCCAACCTCTTTGGGTTGAAGGAGTTCGGGAATATCTACACGCGTCTGCAGAACCCCACGACCGACGTGATGGAAAAACGGCTGGCAGCTTTGGATGGTGGCGTTGCCGGTCTTGGGTTTGCCTCGGGCATGGCGGCGACCAATGCCGCGATTCTCACGCTCTGCCATGCCGGGCAGAATTTCATCAGCGCCACCAGCCTCTATGGCGGTACGTGGACGCTGTTCACCCAGACGTTCAAAAATCTGGGTATTGAAGTACGTTTTTTTGATCCCAACCATCCTGAACAAATCGACAAGCTGGTCGATGAAAATACGCGCTGCGTCTTTTTCGAGGCCCTGGGCAATCCGAAAAATGACGTGCCTGATTTCAAAAAAATCGCTGACATTGCCCACAAGCATGGTCTGCCGGCGATCTGCGACAACACCGTAATGACGCCAATGCTGCTGCGCCCCATCGAACACGGCATTGATATCGTCACCTACGCGGTGACCAAGTTCATTGGTGGCCACGGCACGCATATCGGCGGCGCGATTGTGGACAGCGGAAAATTCAAGTGGGCGGATAACCCAAAAAAATGGCCGGAATTCTGCGCCCCATCGCCAAGTTATCACGGCATGATTTTTGAAGAGGCGCTGCGTCCCATCGGCAACATCGCATACATCGTGCATATCCGCACCCATTGGCTGCGCGATACCGGTGCTGCCATGTCCCCATTTGCTGCATTTTTGTTCCTGCAGGGCCTGGAAACGCTTCATCTGCGCATGCCGCGCCACTGCGAAAATGCCCTGGGCATTGCCAGGTGGCTGAGCAAACATCCGCTGGTGAGCTGGGTCAACTACCCGGGTCTGGAATCCCATAAAGATCACGCAATGGCGGTCAAATATCTTCCCAACGGCGCTGGCGCGATCATGGGTTTTGGCATTAAAGGTGGTTACAAGAGCGCGGTGAAGTTCATCGATTCGGTCAAGCTTCTTTCGCATCTGGCCAATATCGGCGATGCCAAGACGCTGGTCATCCACCCCGCCAGCACAACGCACAGCCAGCTCAGCGAAGAAGAACAGGCCCGGGCAGGTGTCAGCCCCGACTACATCCGTCTGAGTATCGGTCTGGAAGATATTGACGACATCAAGGCCGACATCGATCAGGCGCTTAAAGCAGCACAGTGATCGTGTTAGTGGCTGTAATGATCGGGCGCCAGCCGGTACTGCGGCGAGTGTCTGCCTACAATACGTTTTGGGCTGATCGATGCACCTGCTAACCCGGGAAATTCGTTTTGCGGTCAACGCCAGGTCGGACGACCAACAAGCGCATGCGCCGACGAACGGCTACGGCGGGTATCCTTCGCTGACAGGTTTGGGATATTTTTTCACCCTGGCAGCCGCGGTCAAAGGGGCGCTGAATCCCGTCAGCAGTTATCTGCTGAACATCCGCCAGATCGATGCGCGCCTGCGCCTGGTGGCCATTGCGATTATCGAGCAGCACATCCGCCACAATACGTTTGGTGGCGGTGGATTGGTGATGCGCCGTTTGTTCGATGCCCTGGGGCCGACATGGGATCCCACCATGCCCCCGACTGATCCGCCTGTCGGAGCACCGCTTCGTGAAAACGCGCGCCCCGAATCGGGCGCGGTAACTGATCCGCCACAACTGCAACAGCTCAAGCTGCAGCTTTCACCCTTTCAATCCTGGACCATCAACGCTGGGGAGTATCCAATGATTCGTTTCAGCCAGATGTTTGAATTTGCCGCAGCCCACCGGCTGCATAATCCCGCGTTGTCTGACGCGCAAAATCGCCAGACGTATGGCAAATGCAACAACCCCAACTTCCACGGCCATAATTATCATCTGCAAGTCACCGTAATCGGAACTCCGGATAACGACGGCAGCTTGATCAACACCCCCGCGCTGGAACGGATTGTCAATGAAACGGTGATCGATCACTTCGATCACAAAAATCTGAATCTGGAAGTGCCGCAATTCGCCCAGCGCATCCCCACGCTGGAAAATATCGCGCGGGTGATTTACGAATTGCTCAAACCACGGCTATCCCTGCCGCAGGCGCGCCTGGCGGAAGTGACCGTCTGGGAGACGCCCAAAACCTGGTGCCAGTATTCGGAATAACCGGCAGCTTCATGGTCGCCGATTTGATTCTTACTTACTTTTCGGTTGCCTGCAGCACACGAGGTTTATCAAAAGCGAAGTTCATCGCAGCCTTGACGAAACCGAGGAACAGCGGCTGGGGGCGCAGCGGCCGGCTGGTCAGCTCAGGATGCGCCTGCGTGCCGACAAAATAGGGGTGAACCTCCTGTGGCAGCTCGAAAATCTGCATGATCGGCTGGGTTGGATGCTTGCCGCTGAAGACCAAACCCGCCTTCTCCAGGTCGTCAATATATTTGGGATCCACCTCATAACGGTGGCGGAAACGCAAGCGGATTTTTTTTGCATCATTGAACAGCCGGGCAGCCAGCGTGCCGGGTTTCAGCTCGACATCCTTGCCCCCCAGACGCATATTGCCGCCAAGTCCTTCAATGCGCTTCTGCTCGGGCAGAATATCGATGATGGGTGATTTGCATTGGGGATCAAATTCAGTGCTGTTGGCATCAGCCACCCCACAGACGTTGCGGGCATATTCAATCACCGCCATCTGGAATCCAAGACAAATCCCCAGATAGGGCAGACCATTTTCACGGGCGTAGCGGATACAGTCGATCTTGCCTTCGGTCCCGCGAACACCAAACCCACCGGGAACGATAACCCCGTGAATACCCTTGAGATGCTCCGCCACGTTGCTGGCATCGATCGTGGTGGTGTCGATCCATTGCAACTCGACATTGCAACCCAGGTTGACGCTGCAGTGCTCAACCGCCTTGATAATACTGGCGTAGGCGTCGCGCAGGGCAGTGTATTTTCCGGTAATGGCAATCTGCACGCTGCGCTCGGCGCGACCGATGCGTTCAACGTAGTTCTTCCACTGGGCACGAACCCGGTCTTCATGCCGCTGAACAACCCGGTCATGCAAACCCAACAGGGTCAGCACTTCACGATCAATGCTCGCTTCGCGCAGGGCTTCAGGAATCAGGTAGATGCTCGGCACGTCGTGCATGCTGATCACACGCGGCATTGGCACGTTGGTCGCCATGGAAATCTTCTGGCGCACCTTGTCCGTTACCGGCGAAGGGGCGCGACAGGCGACGATGTTGGGCATAATGCCCATTTCCATCAATCGTTTGATACCCAACTGGGCGGCTTTGGATTTTTGTTCGCCCAGACTCCCTGGTTCCAGCACATAGGTCAGTGCCACGAAACAGACGCTGCCTTCCCCCTCTTCGTAGGCAAGCTGACGCACCGCTTCCAGGTAAAATATATTTTCGTAGTCGCCGACGGTGCCACCCACTTCGACAAAAACCACGTCCGCATCGGTCTTGGCCGCCAGCTCGCGCAAACGCAGCTTCACTTCGCCGGTTACATGCGGAATCACCTGCACATCGCGCCCGAGATAGCCGCCTTCGCGCTCTTTTTTCAGTACGCCGGACAGAATCTGCCCGTTGGTCGTGAAATTAGCGCCGGTCAGATCCTGATCGAGCAGCCGCTCATAGGTGCCCAGATCCATGTCGCATTCCATGCCGTCATCCAGCACAAAAACTTCGCCATGACGAAAGGGATTCAGCGTCCCCGAGTCGATGTTGAGATACCCCTCCATCTTGATCGGCGCAACCCGCAAACCCTTGTCCTGAAGTAATTTGGCCAGTGATGAGGAAAAAATCCCCTTGCCCAGCCCGCTGATCACCGTGCCGACGACAACCACATATTTGTGTTTGCCGCGGCGGTATCCTTCAGGCATCGGCGTGTAAAATTCGGTCTCTTCCTGTGACTGGCCGATGCGGGCAAGTAGGTCTTGTGTGCTCATGTCGTTCTTCAGCAGGTGGCCGCCAACGCGACTACCGTTGCCTCCTTGTATTAAATCGTTCGACAAATTCCTCGTATTGCGCCGGCGTATCAATGCCGTGGGTTGCGCGATCCGCTTTCAGTACAAAAATGCGCTGACCACGATCCAGCACCCGCAACTGCTCCAGCTTTTCCGCCATTTCCAGCCGAGAAGGTTGCCAACTGGAAAAATCCAGCAGGAACTGCCGCCGGTACGCATAGATGCCCAGATGCAGAAAATACGTCGGAGCCGCCATCGTATCGGGATCGCGCCAATATGGAATTGGACAGCGCGAAAAATAAAGGGCATATCCCTTTTGATTGATGACAACCTTGACCAGATTCGGATCTTCAACCCTGGCGGCTGGCGGAAATGCAGTCGCTGCCGTCGCCATCTGATCGTCCGATGTCTGCAACCGTTCAATCAGGCGGTCAATGATCTCCGGTTCAATCTCCGGCTCATCACCCTGCACATTGACAATAATCTCGTCCTCCAAGCCGGTGGCCACTTCGGCAATCCGGTCTGTGCCAGACTGGTGCGATGCGTGTGTCATCACAGCCAGCGTGCCAAAAGGCTGAACCGCGTCGATGATCTGTTGATCATCACTGGCCACGATCACCTGCCGCACGCGCTGGCACTGGCGCACCTGATCGACCACATGCTGAACCAGCGGCCGGCCGGTCGATGAGGCGACTATTTTGGCGGGAAAACGGGTGGAACCGAGGCGGGCAGGAATAATGACAGTCGCAGTCAAGATCGATCCTTCGCGAGGCTGGAGATCCGGTTCATAACTGCAGGGCAAAATTACGGTCTGAGGCTGCAACTGTCAAATCGACCATCGCTCCAACCGACCATCGCCGGGGTAAAAATAACACCCGCCAATACCGCCACCCGCGCCATTTTCAACTTAACCGACTCAGCGCCAGGGCAAACGCAAGTAGGCGTCCGATAGACAATCTCTTACGAGCCGCGACCGTCAGGGAGCGGATTTGAGCCGATCACCGCTCCCTGACGGTCGCGGCTCGTTAATACATCGACCCTCGCGGGTTACTTGCGATTGCCCTAGACTCTGGGCTGGGGCGTTATACAGTTTTACGCGTCGGCTGACGGATCAGCGGGACGATACATTCGATCATCTGCGCTTCGGTCAGGCGGCCGACATTCAGCGTCAGATCAAACGCATCTGAACTCAACGATCGCTGCGGCCAGTAACTGGTGAAAAAGGCTTGACGATTGCGCTCCAATCGGCGCATTTCTGTTTCCGCCTGCGTCCGGGGTATCCCGCGACGCCGCGCCAGCGCATCAATTCGTTTGTCCGCCGATGCCACCAGGCGCACATGCACGCCGCCGGCCAGATCGCCTGTGATGAAAACGCCCCCCAACCCCACAATCACCACCCGCCCCGCCCGGGCCAGTGCGCGCACCGTGGTCGAAACATTACGAAAAATCGTTTCGTCCGATGGTGATTTGCTGCCAACGGCCAAACCCGAAAGAATATCGCTCAACCAGCTTCGGTCACGCTCCATCAACGATTCGACCACTTCATGCGAGATGTTGTGGTCCGTAGCCACTTTTTCAATCAATTCACGATCCCAGCTTGTCCAGGGAACCGGTGCTGGGTCTATTTCATTCAGCCGTTGCACCAAACGCTGGGCAATTTGTTTGGCACCAGCGCCGGCTTCGCGGCTGATCGTGATAAAGGGCACGCTGGGCGCGGCCGTGTCATCAAGAACGCCACGCCGGACGGGCGTTTTCAGAGCAGCCAGAATCGGGCGTATCTGTCGCTGAAGTGTGTTGGGATCAATCGCGGCCATCAATCCTCCCTGTTAAGACGTGCTGTATTATATCACGTTCATGGAAGGGCTGCTGCAAAAAATTGTTCCTTCAAGAGACTACGGACCGGCCAAGTCCGTTTCATCAATCAGTGTCATTTTTCACTTGATCAACCGATGCGTTCACACCCGCCCAGATACGGCTGGAGCGCCTGTGGCACGGTGATTGAACCATCGTCATTCTGATAATTTTCCAGGATGGGGATCAAAATACGCGGGCTGGCCACCACGGTGTTGTTGAGGGTATGACAAAAATGGATCTTGCCGCTGGCATCTTTGTAACGTAGATTCAATCGGCGGGCCTGAAATTCATACAAGCGCGACGCCGAGTGCGTTTCGCCATAACCGCTAGCATCATCCCTGCCGTCAAAGCGCGAAGGCATCCACGTTTCAATATCGAACATCGCAGCGTTTTTCACCCCGATATCGCCCGTGCAGCACTGAATCACGCGATAGGGCAACTCCAATTTCTGCAGAAGCTGTTCACTATAACCGAGCATCGTTTTATGCCACTGTTTGCTTTCATCCACATCATTGCGGCAGATGACGACCTGTTCACATTTGTCAAACTGATGCACCCGGTACACGCCAGACGTATCCTTGCCGTAGGTTCCGGCTTCGCGGCGAAAACAGGTGCTCACGGCGGTGTACTTGCGCGGCAGGTCCGCTTCGTCCAGCACTTCATCCATATGAAAGGCGGTCAACCCCACCTCGGCTGTTCCGGTTAAAAAGCGTACATCGTCCTCAGCTTCATGCTCCTCGCCCACGCGATACGCCTGCTCGCGTCCGGCGGGGAAGAACCCCGTCCCGCGCATCGCCGATTCGCGCACCAGCACGGGTACGTTGATCGCGGTAAATCCGTGCTGGCGTGTCATCAGATCCATTGCCAGGCGCAACACCGCGTTGTGCAGCTCCGCCCCTTTTCCCACAAGGAAATACGAGCGGCTGCCTGCCAGTCGTACACCACGGTCGCTGTCGATCAACTGATGTTTCTGGGCCAGCTCAGCATGACTGCGCGGTGTAAAGGCAAACTGGCGCGGTTCGCCCCAGCGGTACATCACCAGATTATCCGCCGCATCCTTACCAACGGGCACATCGTCATCCGGCGGCTGGGGAATGCTCAAAAGCAGCGGTTCGAGCCTGCTTTCAGCCTCGCGCGACTGCTCCTGTGCCGCCTGCACCTGTTGTTTGAGGCTTTGCATGCGGGCGACGGCTGCCTTTTTTTCCGCCGGGTCTTTCAAACGGGCGATCTCGCCCGACGCCTTGTTCTGCTGGGCGCGCAATGTCTCAAACTCGCGCATGGCGGCAGACCGCTTTTCATCCATCTGCAGCACCGCATCAATGTCCACCGCGACATTTTTCAGGCGCGCACCCTTGCGGTATTTATCCGGATGCTCACGCAAATCTTTCAGGTCAATCATGGCCTTGGGCTATCCTTCCCGTTGCTGTGCCGTTGGACGATGGTTTTACTTGGCCGGTTTGGTCACCAGCACCTGTGGACGGCCGGCTTCGGGCCAATCCATATGGAAAAAATGACCACGTGGTTCGTCGGTGCGCTCGTAGGTATGGGCGCCGAAGTAATCGCGCTGCGCCTGCAACAAATTGGCTGGCAGGCGGGCCGAGCGATATCCATCATAATACGCCAGGGCACTCATGAACGCCGGAGCGGCAATTCCATTGACCGCCGCCAGACTCACCACCTGACGCCAAGCCGCCTGCCCCTTGCTGATCTGTTCATTGAAATACGGATCCAGCAGCAGATTCACCAATTCACTGTCGCGGGTGTAGGCATCGGTAATTTTCTGCAGGAAGCGGGCACGAATGATGCAGCCACCGCGCCAGATCGCAGCGATTTGGGCAAAATTCAACTTCCATTTGTACTCATTCTGCGCTTCGCGCATCAGTTGGAAACCCTGGGCGTAGGCACAGATTTTCGAGCAGTACAGCGCCTGGCGCACCGCGTTGATCAGCTCATCACGATTGCCGCTGTACGTCTGGGTCTGCGGGCCTTTGAGTTGCTTGCTGGCTTGAACACGCTCATCCTTCAGGGCAGACAGACAGCGCGCAAAGACCGCCTCAGCGATGGAATTGGCCGGGATACCCATGTCCAGGGCATTGACGCCAGTCCATTTACCCGTGCCTTTTTGACCGGCGGCATCCAGCACATAATCAACCAGAAATTCATTTTTATGTTTGGGATCATGCTGCTGAAGAATGTCAGCCGTGATCTGAATCAGATAGGAATCGAGGTCGCCCTCGTTCCAGTGGGCAAAGACCTTCGCCAGCTCGTCGGCTTTCAAACCCAGCAAATTACCCAGCAAAGTGTACGCTTCGCAGATCAACTGCATATCGATGTACTCGATACCGTTGTGAATCATTTTCACATAGTGACCCGCCCCGTCAGGGCCAAGGTAGGTTGTACACGGCACGCCGCCTTGAACCGGCTTGCCCGGAGCGTAGTCTTCCAGCGGTTTTCCGGTTTTGACATCGACCTTGGCGGCCACCGCCTCCCAGATGCTCTGAAGATGTTTCCACGAGGCCGGATCGCCACCAGGCATCATCGATGCGCCAAAACGAGCGCCCACTTCCCCACCGGAAACGCCCGAACCAAAGAACTTGCACCGGCTGGCGTATTCCTTTTCGCGGCGGATGGTGTCGGTCCAGAGGCTGTTGCCGCAGTCAACGACGATATCATCCTTTTCAATCCCGGCTTCGAGCAGTTGCTTGACCACCGCATCAACGGCCGCTCCGGCCTTGACGAGAATAATCACCTTGCGCGGCCGCTTGAGGCTGGCGACCAACTGCCTCAGGTCATGCGTCGGTATGATGCGGCTGGCGGAGGGTTCGTGCGTCTTGATTTTTTCGATCCATTCATCGGTCACCGAGGTCGTACGATTGAAAACCGCCACGCTGTAACCGTGATCCGCAGCGTTCAGCGCCAGGTTCTGGCCCATGACAGCCAATCCGATCAATCCAATATCTGCAGCATTCTGCTGTGCCACGACTAACTCCTTGAGTGTTGGCTGGAAAAGTAATTTTGGTCACCTGCTCATTACAGACGACAGGATCAGATATTATAGACCAACCCTGCGTCGAGCAAAGCTGATGAAATGAAGATTTCGATCATCGGGCGGTCTGGGGCCACGATAAGGCATGCGCTGGCGCTGCAGAGGATAGCGCAATCCGGGCGCTGGTCGGTTCCATCATCAAGCTGGGGCAACCGGCCGTTACTTGCTTAACAGATCGACATACCGGCTGTACGCCTGATCCCACCGGGCGGTATCGCGCGGTTCATAGCGGCGCACGGGGAAACTATTGCGCACAATGGCACGCGCCTGCGCCAGCGAATCAACCACCCCCACCGCCATCGCCTGCACCAGCACATTGCCAATACCAGTGGCTTCGACCGGTCCGGCGACGACGATGCAACCGGTCGCATCAGCCGTCATCTGGTTGAGCAACTCATTCTGCGTGCCGCCCCCGACAATATGAATGGTCGCAATCTTCCGGTTCAAAATATCTTCCAGACCTTCCAGCGTGCGGCGGTATGTCAGGGCCAGGCTATCCAGGCAGCAACGCACAAATTCGCCCGGACTGGCAGGGATCTTTTGCCCGGTGGACTGACAAAACGACTCGATTTTAGGTGGCATGTTCCCCGGTGCCATGAACGGCCCGTCATCCGGGTTGATCAACGAAACCAGCGCCGGTGCCTGACTGGCCATCTCCGTCAACTCAGCATAACTGTACTCCCGGCCAGCCTGCGCCCAGTAACGCCGGCATTCCTGCACCAGCCACAGGCCCATGATATTTTTCAGGAAACGAGTCGTCCCACCGACACCCCCCTCATTGGTGTAGGCATACTGCTGCGATTTTTCATTGATGATTGGTTCAGGCAGCTCGACCCCCATCAACGACCAGGTTCCCGAAGAAATGTAGCACCAATCATGACGCGCGCCCTCGACGGGAACCGCTGCCACCGCACTGGCGGTATCGTGCGAGGCGCTGGCAATGACCGGCATGGCTTTGACGCTGCATTCTTCGGCAATCTCATTCAACAACGGGCCTAGCACGGTTCCCGAGGGGATGATCCGCCCCAGGATTCCCGCTGGCAAATCCAGCTCCTGCAGCAATCCCCTGGCCCAATCGCGCTGACGCGGATCGTACATCTGGCTGGTCGAGGCGATGGAAAATTCGTTGCCGGCGACACCCGTAAAGAGATAGTTGAACAAATCAGGCATGAACAGCAACTGCCGCGCCTGCGCCAGACGTTGTGGGTTGGCCATTTTTTCAGCATAGAGCTGAAACAACGTGTTGAACTTCATGAACTGAAGGCCGGTGAGGGCGAAAATTCGTTCGCGCGGCACGCGGGCAAAAACGGCGGACATCGACTCATCGGTGCGCCCGTCACGGTACATGAAGGGCAGACCCATCAACTCACCCTGGCTGTCCAGCAGGCCGTAATCGACGCCCCACGTATCAACCCCGATCCCGTCAACCTCAATCCCCTGGGCTGATTTGGTCAACCCTGTTTTCAGTTCCTGCCATTGCGCCAGAATATCCCAATGATAATGCCCGCGCATTTTGCCCATGGGGTTGGCAAAACGATGCCTCACATCCAGCGTCAACTTCTGGTTCTCCAGAACCGCCAGCAGCGCCCGCCCGCTTTCGGCGCCAAGGTCAAATGCCACAAATCGCCGTGTGCTCATAGATTCACACCTTTTGCGCAGGGTTATTTTGTTTCAGATGCAGACATTCACTAGCTGCAGCCACATCAGTATTGCAGCCCGCCAGCAGCAATGCAAAAGGTGGGCGCGTCATCGCACTCAAACCATGGCGCGATGCCAACTGCTCTTGCGCATCAGGCAAGTCGCCGGGAACTTTAATCATGATGAATCGCGATTATTCCGCCTTGGCACGTTCGCGCACGTCGTCAATGGTGCCGACATACAGGAAGGCGCTTTCGGGCAGGTCATCCGCCTCACCCTTGATGATGGCATCAAAGCTGCGCAGCGTATCGGCGATGGACGTATAAACGCCCTTCTTACCGGTGAACTGCTCCGCCACGAAGAACGGCTGGCTGAAGAATCGCTCGATCTTACGGGCACGGCTGACAATGAGCTTGTCTTCTTCGCTCAATTCGTCCACGCCCAGAATCGCGATGATGTCCTGCAGGTCACGATAGCGCTGCAACATGGTTTGCACAGCGCGGGCAACGCGATAATGCTCCTCACCGACAATTCCCGGATCCAATGCACGCGACGATGAAGCCAGCGGATCGACGGCCGGATAAATACCCTTGGCAGCGATGGATCGCTCGAGGTAGATGAACGCATCGAGGTGGGCAAAGGCGTTGGCCGGTGCCGGGTCGGTCGGGTCGTCAGCAGGCACGTAAACTGCCTGCACGCTGGTGATGGCGCCATTCTTGGTCGAGGTGATTCGTTCCTGCAACGCGCCCATTTCCGTCGCCAGCGTAGGCTGATAACCCACGGCTGAGGGCATGCGTCCCAACAGAGCCGACACTTCCGAACCAGCCTGTGTAAAACGGAAGATATTATCAATGAACAGCAGCGTGTCGGCACCGGTTTCATCGCGGAAGTATTCCGCCATGGTCAGTGCGCTCAGGGCCACGCGCAGACGCGCGCCCGGCGGTTCATTCATCTGACCGAAGACCATCACCGTCTGATCAATAACGTGCTTGCCCGTATTACCGATCTGTGCCTCCTGCATTTCCAGCCACAAATCCGTACCTTCACGAGTTCGTTCACCCACACCGGCAAACACCGAATAACCGCCGTGCTGCTGCGCGATACGCGCGATCAACTCCTGAATGACCACCGTCTTGCCCAGACCGGCACCACCGAACAAACCTGCCTTGCCACCGCGAAGGAACGGCGTCAGCAGGTCGATCACCTTAATGCCCGTCTCGAAAACTTCGGCCTTGGGTGTCAAGTCGGTGAACTCAGGCGGGTTGCGATGGATCGGGCGCAGTTTGGTCGTATTCACCGGCCCGCGCTGGTCGATCGGTTCGCCCAGCAGGTTGAAGACGCGACCGAGCGTTTCAGTCCCGACCGGTACCATCACCGGGCTGCCGGTATCGATCACATCCATGCCGCGCTGCAGACCGTCGGTTGATCCCAACGCCACGGCGCGAATCTTGCCACCACCCAGGTGGCTGGCCACTTCACCCACCAGATTCACGGTCTGACCTTCGACCTGCAGGTTGATTTTAATGGCGTTGTAGATGAGGGGCAGCTGATCTTCTGGGAATTCAGCATCAAAGGTTGATCCGATCACCTGCGTAATTTTTCCGGTTGCGGGCATGATTCACAGTCCTGTCAAAGTAAACAAAATTACCAATGTGGCGAAGGATTGTACAAATCCTTCACAAAGTAACAAGAACCCACTGACTAAAACCGCTGATTGGCAGCCATAGCCGTCAGACAAATAAAACAACGGAGGCGGAGGGATTCGAACCCCCGAGACCCTTTCGGGTCTACCGGTTTTCAAGACCGGCGCAATTAACCGCTCTGCCACGCCTCCAGCGTCGTGCGAACATACTATCTGCCCCCGGCTGGCAGGTCAAAAGCACCGGTAATCTATGTACATTTTTGCTCGTCTGATAACTGATCGGCTGGGTTGGCAGGATTTACGAATCATCCCGTTGCGCTATTTTTTCATCAGTCCGGCTGTGTTGGGATTGATCGGTCTTTCCCGTCATCGCCAGACGGAGCAGAAGCACGGGCAACAGGATAAAACTCCCCTTCATATTGTTTATTTTCTTCCTCCCGCGGCTTGACGGGCGACTCACTGGTCACCGGCGCCCCGGCGAGTTCGCGGATTTCCGGCGTATTTTTCGAATTTTCCGCCATGGCTATCGCACCGGCGATCTGCTGATCTTCGTCAATAGCCGACTCAGCCCTGTTCTCATAACTGGCTGTCACCGCAGCCAGATCGTCAGCCTGTTTGGTCGATGGTGTGCTGTCATTCGGCCTGGTTCGGTCTGTTGTCAGGCGATTTTTCTGGATTTTTTTCGTTCTCCGCGGCGGTTTGGCTAAACCTGCACCGATCAGCACGCGCAACAGCAGCGGCCACGCCCCACCAATAATCACCGTCGAAACCGTCGTCACGATCACATAGGTCCAACCTTTTTCCTCCCAGAAAGCATGGGAAAAAACCAAACCGCTATTCGGATTGGCCGCCTGCACGCCTTCCAGATAGGCCCGCACATCAGGCGCTGCATTGCGCCGACCAAACCCGCTTTTGTTGGAACTTTCCACCAGATAGGGTTTGCGCGTGATCAATTCCTGCATTTGATAATTTGCCTGGCCACTCTGCACGTTCAATCGCTGATAGGTCACGCGCGTGCTGTCGGGATCGACCGTTGGATGCAGACGAATTCCAGCGATCACCGGCAGTTGCTTTTCCGACACGCGCCGCCTGGCCAGTAAATCGCGCTGAAAATCAGAATCCGTACCCGCCCGATATTCCAAACTATGATCCCAGTTCGCATAGGAATAGGACAACCCCAGCCCCACCACCAGCCCAATCATCACCCAAACCCACCATTTCAAGTCCTGTATCTGCATTGAACACGGCCCTCGAAATTTCCCGTCCCCTCACGTTCATTATCCACCATCCTATGAAGTTTTCCACCCTGATTTTCAGGATCGGTTGATCTGTACCCCAGCGCGTGTCTTTTGCAAATTCAGCCCCTGTATTCAATCGGTTTCTTGCCAAATCATCGGGCTGCGATCATTATTTTCTTCCTAATGAGCGTGCCCGTTCAGGTTAATCTGACCCGATCCATCCTGATCCAACTGATTGTCTACTGTCTGGCCATGGGCATCAGTCTGTCGGGGCTTCCCCTGTCAGCCAACCAAAAACCAACCGAAGACCTGGCGGTGCATCTGCTGGTGTGCCTGCACATGGTTGCACTGGCAGGACTGGCTCCGTTGGTTTTGTCCCGATGGATCAACACGCTGCTAGCCGTAATTCTCGTCTGGCCTTATCTGTTGTTGTCAGCATTTGTGGCAGCCAGACCCGTTTCCCAACTCATTGGCGTCGCGATTATCATGGGTTTGTGGACACTCGTGCTGGGCGCATGGCAAAACGTGTTGAAAACGGACGTGATGCGGTCAATCATGGTGGCATTGGCGCTGCTGTTGACGCTCGGCGGGGGCGTGCTGAATTACCTCTCACACGAATATCAACCTGCATCGCTCGGTTGGCCATCCTGGCACTGGTGGACATCAACACCCCTGCTGGCCGGCTTGAAACAGTTGGACCAACCATTACCCCTGATCTGGCCAGCGATTATCGTTCTATTGGTTTTACTGGTGGGCGCTTTGGCCATCGCCTGGCTGCAAACACGGGCAACTGCCTCAAATCAATAAAATTCGTCGCCAACTCACGAAGCAACGATCAATTTATTCACTTTAACTAACAAGTTATCCACAATCCTGTTTGACGAAACATTCGTCGTTTCTTTTTGCAAATCCATTAAAAACCAAAGAAAAACGCGAATATCGGCCGATTACTCCGCCAAACTTAAAAATGTTTTAAGCAGAAAATAATTTTTTGATTGCATCGGTGGGAGGATATGGTAAAAAATCCCTATTGCCGAATGCAAGTGGAACAGACACCCTTACGACATCTCGTTCTTTATGGTGAATTTGAACTCACCATTGATGACAAGAATCGGATGCTCATCCCATCCGAAGTCCGACGGGTGTTGATTCCCGAGCGTGACGGCGAGGCGATGTTTCTGGTCTTTGGGACGAATCGGAAACCGTGGCTTTATCCTGAACGACAGTACGAAGCCATGGTCGCGCAGATTCAACAGGAACTGGCGCCAACGGAAGATGCTCTGGCGTTTGATCAGATGCATTTTGCCATGGCCAGTCGTTTGGAATGGGATAAACAAGGCCGGGTTCTGATACCGGAGAAAACGCTGAAACGGACAGAACTGGGCAAGGAAATAACGCTGATCGGTGTACGCGATCATCTGGAACTGTGGAACCGCAACGACTGGGATGCTCATCGGGAAGCCCTGTTGGCGCGCAGTGCAGAAATCGCTCTGAAAGCAAAGCAGGTACGGCAAAACCCATAGCAACCGGTTTTATCTGAACCTGAACTGCAATCAGCGGGACGAAAAATGGTAGGAGACGCTTTCAGCCAGGGAAGGCATGTCTCTGTTGGTCATCATAAGGATATTCGTACCGCGCGGCGTGAGTCGTGCGGGCATGTGGATGGTGTAACTGCTGGGCATGGACGCACTTACAGCTGCACCTCCAAGGCGATCAGGGCAGGATGCCCTCGCAGCCGGAGCAAGGATGCTCCAGACATGACTTGTGGCGTAGTTGTCGCCACATTACGAACGGCGTGCTTGAACTGGGAAGCCGGTTGTGGCCCAGCCTGAGCACTCCGCGCAGTGGCTTGTCGGATTGTCAACCCTTGATCATCGAGATGAAGGATCATCTCGTCAGGAGGACAATCCTGCGGGAACTGCTGGTTTGACGGGCCATCAGCCGCGGGTGTCTGTATCAGCAAAACACCCGGGCAGATTGGCCAGACATTTCGGCGCAAGACCTGCCGTTAAAATCAGGTCGCGCTGCCGGTGCCAAATGAGCACTCCCATGGATGGGATCTCAACCGCCAGTTGAGAAAATGGGCATGGATGCCCAGCTCTTTGGTATCGGTTTATAATGTCAGTTACTGACATTATTTTTCCGTCACCCGCTCGGTCATAACCGTTGCGGACACTGAATTATTCGCATTGTCTACCTTTTCCCACCGTTTGGCAGCGCCACTTTTACGCACTACAGCCAAAACACGCGCTGGTTCAATCACTCCGGATTAACTACTCAATCAATAGTTCGCTGCCAATTCAGCAATGGCTACGAACTTATACCAAACATTATAACTCGTTTTTTCTTTGTGACAAGAAAAATCCCGATTTTTTCTCGCCTCTTTCACCCAGATGCCTTTGACATTACCGCCTCATCGACGACTGGCGCATCGGGGCAGTTTTATCGTTCCTCTGGTCACAATTCGCTCTTTGACGCTTGAAGATTTAGACTCATCTCATGCCATCGTCCAATCAGGCATTTGTACTGACTGCCCCCGGCCCGGCCGCCATTTCGGTCGTGCGCATTACCGGCGAAGGCGTTGTACCTTTTCTGCAACAACATCTAAGCAGCACCGCTGGTTCGCGCACCTTGGTCTGTATCCACGCCAATTTGCACGATGACGATGAAGTGATCGACGATCCTGTTGTCGTTGTGCATGAAAATGCGCGCACGGCGGATCTGTCACTGCATGGTGGCCCGTGGGTCGTCAAACGCTGCCTACAACTGCTGGCCAAACACGGTTTTGCCGTTCACGACCGCCTAGCCACCCCCCTACCGGCTGCCACGGTTGATGCTGACGATGCAATCGAACAGGCGATTCTCCAGCTCCTGCCCCTGGCGCGAACGGAGCTGGCAGTCCGTGCCCTGCTGAAACAAATTCCTGCCTGGCAAAAGCTGTCCGCCTCCAATCCATCACTGAACCAGCTTCATCAAATCGCGGCTGATTCTGCCCTGATTAACCTGCTGCGCCTGCCGCGTCTGGCGATCATCGGCCCGCCCAATGTCGGTAAAAGCACACTGGCGAACCAACTTTTTGCCCAGCAGCGCTCCATCACCGCCGATCTGCCCGGTACGACGCGCGATTGGGTCGGGGCGATTGCTTATATTGACGGACTGGCGGTCATGCTCATCGACACGCCCGGTCAGCGCCGTACCGACGACACCATCGAACACGCCGCCATTCAAATCAGTCACAGGCAAATCAGCACCGCCGATCTGGTTCTGATCGTTATTGATCCTGACACGACAACCGATCAAACGCGGCAACTGCTGAATCAACATCCGGCTGGCATCGTCATCCAAAATAAATCTGATCTGGCAGGCTCCTGTTCCAAACCAGCAGAACAACATCATCCGCAACATCAGGTACTCGCCACCGTCGCCACCACGGGTCACGGCTTGGATCAGCTTCGCCTGACGATCAAGCAGCACTTCGGCTGCGCCAATCTGAACCTCGATCAACCGCGCCCCTGGAGCATCGACCACGCGCAACACCTGTTGAACCTGACTACGAGCACGCTCGACATTACCAGCATCACGCCTTGAGCGCAATCATCATTGAGTAATCGATTGATTGATCCAATCATTTTTTGTTTATGCGAACAGACTGGAATCATCAAAGCATCACCTTTGGAACAACGCGCCCGTTCATCGTAGACTACAATCAATCATGGCCGACCTCGCTGTCATTATTCCTGCAGCCGGACTTTCCAGCCGGTTTGGTAATCAAAAGCTGCTCGCCGATCTGGACGGACAGAAGGTCATCGTGCGCAGCATCCAGGCTTTTCGTCAGCGCGCTGATGTCGGGCTGATTGTGATCGCGCTTCGATCCGACGACGATCACGCGCTAACAGCAACCAAAGAACTTTTACAAACCCGCACCACCGGCCCGGCGGAGCTGAAGTTCTGCGCTGGTGGCGATTGTCGCGCGCGCAGCGTCAGCAATGCCCTGGCATTGGTTCCACCGGACATGACCTGGGTCGCGGTCCACGATGCCGCCCGGCCGCTGGTCAGCCAGCACCTGATCGACCAGACCCTTGCCGCCGCTGTGATGCACGGTGCCGCGGTTCCTGCCGTGGCAGTCAGTCAAACGATCAAACGCGCCGAATCACCGCTGCCGGCTGCTGTGATCCAGACCGTGCCTCGCGATGAACTATGGGCAATTCAGACACCGCAAATCATGCGCCGGGCTGATCTGCAACAAGCCTTTGATCGTTGCCCCATACCGCTGGAACGAGTCACCGATGATGCCCAGTTACTCGAAATGGCCTATCTGCCGGTATGGCTGACCCCAGGCGAACATCAAAATATCAAGATCACCACGCCGCAGGATCTGCAACTGGCGCGTCTGCTGCTTCAACCCCCCGAACCTGCAGCCACCTGATCGCCACAGCAGTGCAGATATTGTCAGGCACTTGCCCGGCAAGACCTGCCTAATCGTTTTGTCCCAAACCTACGACCAGATGAATCGATCCTCGGCTGGTTCAATGGCCAGTAACTGGCTGCGGGCAATACTTCGCTGACAAAGCTGGCGAGTTGCAGCATCGAGCTGCCGGTCGGGATTGTTCAAAAACACCAGCGCCCGCTCGAAACGCACACGCTGACGAAAAAGCGGCAAACCAGCCAGTTGATACATCACGAACGCTGTCGTTGTCACATCCTCAGGAAATCGTCGCAGTGGTTCTGCTGGCCAGGCTCCATTTTCCTTCTGCAAATTGACCAGATAATCCAGCCCGCGGTCAACTGCATTGCCCTCCCCACCGTCAAGCATCAGTGCCCGCAGCGCCAGCGCCGTCGTCATCAGATCGCCCCAGCCGCCATCAGTCTCCTGATTCTGCAGCAGCACGCGAACCAGACGCTGAAACAACGGCACATGATTCTGCGCCAGTTCGTCCAGCCGAATCAACACCATGGCTGCCGTCGCCGGCAGCACCCGCCAAGTATACTCTTGCGGCAAACCTGCTTCCGGTCGCCCGACCATCAACTCCTCCAGCAACCGCCCATACAAACCAGCCGCCCAGGCTCGCTCCATCCGCTTAACCGTTGTCATAATGCACCTCCGTCGTTTTCCACAACAGTTCTACTGTTGTTAGGTTTATTATTGCCTAACATTTATCGGACGTCAAGTCTTAAATTCGGAAAATGTTCGGATTTGTAAAACGGATAATTTCAGGTGGCCTTAACGGTGCGGCCGGATTAGCGTCGTCAGCATCAAAATCATGCTTTGGCGCTGGTGATTTCACCGGATTCAAGGCGACAGGAAAATTAACTTGCACGATTAACTTAACGTGATCCGCATCATTCAAAATAGATGTCACTCATCATCCATGACCGAATCAATCACGATGAAGTCGGAATGATTGGCCATCAAACATTCGCTATTTTGAATGCGAAAATCGTCACGCGAAGTGGATTATTTTTGATCAATCTGCAATCGCAGAACGAATGAGACTTGTAAAGGGTGGCTGACGGGATTTGAACCCGCGACCCCTAGGACCACAACCTAGTGCTCTGCCAACTGAGCTACAACCACCATCAAATCAAACTGGCTGCTATTCTATCGTCGCCGCTGCTTCGATCAAGCGGTGACGAAAGTTGTCATGATTATATCGCGCGATCACTCTGCGATGAAATGGCATGAGGCGTATGTCTGTAACGTGGAGTCCTGTATTTTGACAGCGTGCAGCGTATTGAGTTACAGTTTTGCTGATGTCTTATTGCGCGCCGATGATTCATGAAATCATCAGCACATGAGACCGGACGCAGGCGCGGATTTTTCACGAGCACCGATGCATCGCACCAGCCTGCCGAGACTCGTTTACGAGCTGTTTGCTTGTCGCCTGTGAGCGTGGGAGGGGTGGCTTTTACCCCCACCCTGTCTTGAACGTTCAAGCGCAATCAATCAGCCCAGAGGAAAGACGTAATGACTTCACGCCGATCCGTATCAAAACACCAGCAAACCACCAACCAGCATCCGAGCGTACTCGAATCACTCGAGCAGCGCCGATTGCTGACAACCCTTCACGGCGGCGATTCGTTCATCTACAAGGATGCGTCTGACAATCTCATGCTGATCCGGCTCAGTGGCAATATCGAGGCTGAGTTTCTGGCTGCCGTCGTTAATCCCGATAACAACTTCATCCACCCCAGCAATCTGGTTCCCGGCGCTCTGGAAGATGCTGACGGGGCTGACCTGTTTGCGATCTATGTCACCCGTGCTGACCTGAACAGCTATATTTCCGTGGTTCAGGTCGATGATGAAGGTCACGCCACCCCCTTTGGTGATCCCGTCAGTTTGAATGTCAGACCCGCCTCAGGTGGAGACTGGGTTTCTGTTAGCGGAGCCGAAGGTTCCGGGGCCGGTTTTCTCGGCGCCCGCACGGTTGATCTTGAAGCGACTGCGAATTATGACGAAAGCGACCGCCCTCTGCTGGCGATGGGGCTGCCGGTCAGCGGCTGGGGCGTTATCCCCCCCCAGCCGGGCAACTACATCAAAGCCGGCCTGAGCGTCAACAACGGTTATTCACTGGGCCGGTTTGTCTTTGACGGCACGATCACGGGTTTTGTCAACTACACCGGTTCTGCCAATGATTTTTACGCGGGCAATCTCTTTACCGGCGATGCGCGCGGCAGCTCGGCGGGGCAAATCAGTTTTAACGACAACTTCAACGTCGCCGGCGACATCCGCAATATCCTCATCAAAGGGTTCGTCGGTACTGATGGTTCGTCTGACGGCTTGTCGCCCGATGACTTGTCGGGACTGAACTACTGGACCGGCGTTGATGTGCAGGTGCGCGGGACGCTCGGTCAGTTCCGCGCTGCCTCACACATCGCAACCAGTATCGATGTGCGCAATGCCCTGGCTGGCCCGTTCCTCACGTCACCCCAGCAGGAAATTGAATACAAGATTCCATCCGGATCAATCACTGAATCACTGCCGACAGCCAGACTCGGTGCCCGTGACCCCGCCGCCGCTGCTTTTTTCAATAACGACACCTTTGATACCCCGCAGATTCTGGCCAGTGTTTCCGATCCTGTCTTCGGTGGTGCCCCCGGAGCACGTGTCGTCGGCAACATCCGCGCCATCGATGACCCGACAGACTTTTATGGGCTGGCGCTATTGGCGGGCGAAAAGGTTCAGGTCTCCATTGTTTCGGCACACACCACAGCCTTGGCGCCCATCGTCGGTGTGTACGATCCTGACGGCCGGTTCATCGCCTCGAACTTCAACGATCGCCTCCCTCTGGAAACACTCAATCAGCCATTCCAATTCACCGCAGATCGACCCGGTATTTATCGTTTTGCTGTTGGTGAACAATACCTCCAGGCCGGCATTCAAACCGACGATATGTCCATCTACGGCGATTATTCCCTGCGTATCCAGAATAACGCCAATATTGCCCTGGGTGGCGTGGTCAGCGACGATGGCAACATCCTGAGTTTCGCGACCAGCACCACTGGCCCGACGATCACCGTCTGGCGCGGCGATTTCGGCGCCATGCAGGTGGGCAATACGCTGATGTCCTTCCCGCGCAATTCGATCTCCGTTCCCTTCGGCAATTTGCGCGCCGTTGTCGGCGAAAATCTGGCCTGGATCAATGGAGACACCGTACGCGGGGTGAACTTCAGCGTTCCCTATGGCACGGTCGGTCTGCTGCAAAGCACTGATGGCGACCTGGCGGTCAACCCCAGTCAGTTTGACTCCATCGGCGGTAATTTTCAGATCATCGACGCTGGCGGCACGCTCTACGGCAATCTCTACACGCGCCAGGGTATCGGCGTGATCCGGGCACACGATGTTGACAACAATGTTTCAATCTCCGTCAACACCGACAACTCCGGCCGCGATGGCATGATCAGTCTGATCGATGTTTCTGGAAACTGGGGCACTCGGGCTACATCCGGCCCGCGTATCGATACCAATGCCGGTGGTAATGTTGGTTATGTGCGCATCGGTGGACAAATCCGGCGCGACGGTCGTTTCGGCTCTGGTCTCACACGCGCCGACAATACCTTCACTGTGCCGGCTGGTCAGTCGATCAATATCACCGATGACTCGGGAATCATCGTCAACATTGCTCCGAACCTCCGTCCCAATCCACAATACATCCCCGGTTTCGTCAATCCCAGCAATCCCAACGACCTCCGCATGCAGCCCTATCTGGGCAAGCCAGCCAACTTTACGGTCACAACCCTGCCCATCTACGGCAGCGGTGGCTCAGCCATCGTTAACGTAACCAGCGATCGTTCGCTCGTCTTCAGCAGCAACAACCCCAGCCGCGACCTGCTGCATACCGAAATCGGACAGGTGGTCTTCACTGCGGGTGGCGCTCCGGTCATCATGCAGCCGGTCTATGAAAAGGGGACTGGTCCGGGAACTCGCTTCCCCAATGAACCGCCCATCGGCGATGCCCCGGCCTTGGATCCCAATGCCGCCCTGGATGTCTCGCTGTATGTTCAAGGTCCCTCACCCATCAGTATCCTGGAAACAGCCTTTGGTGCTGCTGGCGAGGATGATCTCGATGAACTGGAGCCTGCCAACATGATCCAGAATGTCAGCGGCGGGGATATGCCGATCATCCGGGCAAGTTCCATTGGCAATCTCTACGGAAGCAGCATTGGCACCGCCCGCCTCACCACCGCTTCAACCTCCCTGCTGCCCGGTGGCGAACCTCTGTATCCTGACGAATATCCGTTCATCAATGAACGGCTCGGCGTCCTCACCGGCAATGTGATCAACATCGCGGCCACTCAGCAGATCGGTAATGTCTCGGCTGGGCTGGTCGGTTCAGTGGTTCCCAATTCAGATAACATCGACTTGCCGTATGTCTTTGAGGGCCTCGTCGGCACGATCAAGGCCACCGAACTGCGCTATGTGGATATCGGTGAAGGTCTGGCAACGGGTGGAACCGGTTACGCCAATCAGGCAGGGCTGTTCGCCAGCGGGCAGATTCGCGTGATAACCAATCGCGACGGTGGCGACATTCGCGGGCCGATCGTCTCCCAACAGCAGATCGGCGGTATCACGCTGAACAACGGTTCGATCATCAACACCAATATCGGGGTTGTTAGCAGCTTCCCGATGGTGAGTAATTTCTCCTCCAGCACAAGCGTCACCGGCGACATGGGCCCGATCACGGTGCGCGGCAACGGCGGCATCATCGGAACGGCTGTCCGCGCCAGTAACATTGCTTCGATTTACGTGCCCGATGGCTTTGGCATCTTTACCTCCGGGTTCCACACCTCGGGAACTGGTCGCATCGAGCGCGTTGTGGCTGGCGGTTATGGCCTGCGCAATGTAACCGTCAGCGGCGGTGGTTCGATCACCCAGGTCAACGCGACCGGCACGGGCGGCCAGCTTGATTCAGCGCTCTATTCTTCGCAGGTGCGGCTGAGCGAGCTGGGGTATCGGGTCGATCCCAATTCCGGCACCGTGCTCAATCGTCTGAACGATCTGCACGCTTATCTGGGTACGACGAAAAACCACCGCACCATCGAAAATGTCACCAACAGCGGCATTATCGAAGACACGACAGTCAATGGCGCGATGGCCCTGAACGCCGTCTACGCCAATCGCATCCGGCGCAGCAGCTTCAGCTTCGCCAACAGCGTTGATCTGTTCCAGACCCGCGGGCCAATCCGCGATGTCACGATCAACACCGGCCGGTTGAATAAGGCCGTCATTGGTGGGGATGTCGCTGACACCCTGATCAATGTTTCCGGGCCGATCACCGATACGCTCGGGGCGCGCCTTGCGTTTTATGTCGACGAAACCAAGGGCTGGTTCAAGTACGCCGGGCCGGCCGGGCTGGTCACCACGCCTGTTAACCC
>WBZR01001727.1_pt1 | contig 25673 bp, 23 predicted proteins | sample 5204231 | NCBI WGS metagenome assembly WBZR01 (sample SAMN12412403, study PRJNA552823) | activated sludge metagenome | isolation source: activated sludge from anammox sidestream of wastewater treatment plant... | place: USA: Virginia | collected 2017-08
TCCTACCGCTTCGTGCATGGTGATATCTGCGATGCCGTCCTCGTGCGTGCACTCGTCGCCGGGGCGGACCTCGTGCTGAACCTGGCCGCCGAGACGCATGTCGACCGATCCCTGCTCGATCCGGGAGTGTTCGTCCGCACCGACGTACAGGGCGTCGTTACACTCCTCGAGGCGGTGCGCGTTTCCCCTTCAACTGCGTTTGTCCACATGTCGACCGACGAAGTCTTCGGGTCGCTCAATGAGCCTCTTGAAGCCACGGAAGATGCACCGTTCGCGCCCTCGTCGCCGTATTCGGCGTCGAAAGCTGCCGCTGAGCTCCAGCTCCGTGCCTACGCCGAGAGCTATGGGATGCCGATCACCGTCATCCGCTCGTGCAACGTCTACGGCCCCAACCAGCACATTGAGAAGTTCATCCCGCTCTTTGCCACACGGGCACTCGCGGGTGAGCCGCTTCCGCTCTACGGCGATGGCCTGCAGGAGCGCGAGTGGCTCTACGTCGATGACCTCGTCTCGGCCGTGCACCTGGTCATCTCGTCTCTGGCTGCGTCACCAGGTGTCCATGCCGTACACGCTGGTTCACGTGAGCGTGTGCCGAACATCGAGGTCGCGCGGAGCATCTGCAGGTTCACGGAGCGGCCCGAGTCGCTCATCCAACGAGTGACCGATCGGCCAGGGCACGACCGCCGCTACGCGCTCGATTCTTCGCGGCTACGTGCGCTCGGGTGGGCGCCACAGGTAGCCTTCGCGGAGGGCCTTCTGCGGACGGTGCGCTGGTATGCGGAGAACGCAGCCACCTGGTCGAACGGGGCGAGCGAGGAGTTCACAGCCTACTGGCGGGAACAGTACGGCGGCCGCCTCTAGCCGGGTCAGTCGAGCATCATTACTTCTATCTCGTCGCCGGGGAGCGCCTCGGGCAGACTCTCGGGGATGACGGTCAGTGCGTTGGCCGAGCTCATGCTCGTCAGGATGCCGCTGCCCTGGGGGCCCGTGAGGTCGGCGTAGAGCTGTCCATCTTCACCCCTGGTCACGATGCAACGCGCGAAAAACCGGCGGCCGTCGGTGTTGACTACCCGGTCACGCGTGATCGCGCGGACCAGGGGGCGCTGCCAGTCGTCGCGGCCGAGCATTTGGAAGACCGCCGGCCGGCCGAACAGTTCGAATGAGACCATCGAGCTCACCGGATTGCCCGGCAATCCGAGATGCGGGACCTTGCGGCCGTCAGGCGCGTTGAATGCCCCGAATGCCAGCGGCTTTCCGGGCTTCATCCGGACGGTCCAGAAGTCGATAGCGCCTTCCCGGGCGAGCACATCTTTAACGACGTCGAAATCGCCCCGGCTGACCCCCGCACTCGTGACGAGCATGTCGGCGTCGAGTCCCTGGCGGATCTTCGCGGTCAGGTCTTCTACCGTGTCCTTTGCGATGCCGAGCAGCCTCGGGATACCGCCAAAGCTCTTGACCAGCGCAGCGACGCTGTGTGCGTTTGCATCGTATATCCGCCCCGGGAGGAGCGGCTGGCCAGGCTCGGTTACCTCGTCACCGGTCGACAGGATTGCGACAACTGGCCGCCGGTACACGCTCACACTGCTCACGCCCATGCTTGCAAGAACGCCGATCTCCGATGCCCGCATGAGCCTTCCGGTGGGGATGACCACCGTCCCGGCCCGGACATCTTCGGCCCGGTAGCGGATGTTGGCGCCCTTTTCCGCGCCCTTGAACACTCGGACCGTTCCACCCCTCGTTGGCGCCTGGCCAACGGCGCGCATCGGCTCGTCGGTTTCTTCAAAGGGGACCACGGCATCGGATCCGGGTGGCATCGGCGCACCGGTCATGATTCGTACAGCCTCGCCGGGCTCGATAGCGGTCTCGAGGATGTATCCAGCAGCAAGGTCGGCGACGACCCGGAGTTCGCGGGGTGATTCTTCCGTTGCACCGGTCGTGTCGGCAAACCGTACCGCATAACCGTCCATCGCCGTGTTATCAAGTGGCGGGATGTCGAAGGGTGCCGCTACGTCCTCCGCGAGTACCTGCCCCAGGGCTTCGAGTAGCGGTTTCGGCTCGGGATCTAGGCGGTGGAAGAACGAGAGAATGCGCTCGCGCGCTTCTTCGACGCTGATCATGGAGCTGCCGGGCTGAGTCATGGAAGAGCGAATCCCCGGGAGGAGGTTGTGGCAAACAGCTTACAACCCGCCCACCGGGGGTGCAGAAAAACCAGGAACCTGGCCGGTCAGGCCAACCGCACCGCCAGGCAGGTTGTCGTGCGCTGGACGCCGGAGACTTTCTGGACCGCGTCGGTGATCGCATTTCCGAGCCGGTCGAGGTCGTCGGCTTCGAGTTGGACGATCACGTCGTAGGGTCCGGTAACGGTGTCAACGACAACGACCCGTGCTCCGGGGTAGGTGAACTCGCTTATCGCGGCGCCGACGGCCTTTGCTTTGCCGACGTCGGTCTCAATTAGGACATAACCGCGGACTGCCACGTGCGCCCTCCAGCGTGAGTTCGAAGCCTCATCATAGACAGGGCTTAGGGCGTGTCAAGAATCCGGGTCTAACCGCCACCTTCCGGAAGTGTATACATTATCGCTGGCTCACTCACCGCGGAGGCGGCTGCTATCCGGAGTGGCAGGGTGATCTCGACCTGCTGGATGAAGCAGAGCGCCTCCGCGCCCGTCCGGCAGTAGTAGACCGACGCCATGCCGGTGATGGTTGCATCGCCCTCGCTGAGCAGGACAGGGACAGGCAATCGCACTTCGGCTTCATCGCTCGACCAGCTCACTTCGCGTTCGCCAATCTCGGCGACTGCCGGGTTGGACGAGGTGAACGTCATCCGGCTCGGCGCCTGGCTATTCAGGTGGTAGCCACCGGGGGCGGTGATGGTGATTCGCAGATTGGTGGCACCGGGTGCGATGGTTTGCCGATCGAGCTGTGCAGTGGACTTCCTCGCCGGCCCCGAAGCTGTCGCCACCGCGAGGTTGGTGAGTGTGAGCGTGGATACCGACCCACTGCCAGGGTCGATGACCCTGATGAGGTGGTTGTTCGTGTCGGCGACGAAAACCCTGCCATCGGCGAACCCTATGCCGGCTGGTTCGTCGAACCTTGCCGAACGCCCGGTACCGTCGCTCCAGCCGTGTGTACCGTCGCCTGCGAGGGTGGTCAACGCCATGGTCGGGAGGTCGAGTACGCGCACCTCATGGTTATAGGTATCGCCGATGTAGAGCTTTCCCGCGGCGTAGACCACCCCCTGCGCGTGCTGGAGCTTTGCCTGCCTGCCGGCGCCGTCGGTATTTCCATAGTCGAACAAGCCGGTGCCGACGAGCGTTTCCACCTGCGCCTCACCTTCGCTCTGCAAGCGAAGCCGGCGGACGGAGCTGGATTCAGGGTCGGCCCAGTACAGGTAGGTGCCGTCCGTGCTGATTCCACTGGGCTGGGCGAGCGTCGCCATCGATGTCCGGGGCCCGTCGTCGATACCTTCGCGGCTCGTCCCTGCGAAGACCGCGACCGTCCCCTCATGCAGGTCGATCGCCCATATCTGGTGGAGTCCCGCCATCGAGACATAGAGCTGCTCCCCGACGTTGACGACATCCCATGGCGACGCCAGCGCTGTCTCACTGGCTTTTGCATCCCTGGCCGGGAAGCGGTCGGCCTGCTGGCCTGTCCCCGCGATGGTCGTCACTTCGCCGGTCTCGATGTTCACCGCGCGCACTGCATGGTTGCGTGTATCGGCAACGTAGAGGGTCTCCCCGTTGGTCGAGAGCCCGAGACCCTGCGGTTGTCGAAACTCCGCCTCGTCAGCCGCTCCATCCGCGAATCCCTCTTTTCCATCTCCAATGGCCTGTTGGAGCACACCATTGAGGTCCGAGATGAGGATCCGGTTGTGCCCTGAATCGGCGATGAAGAGCCTCCCGCCTGGTTCATCGGCCAGCACCTTGGCGGGGAAGCTGAGCACCGTCGAAGTCGCCGTGGAATCGAGCTTCAGCGGAACCTGGCTGTCCCGGTCAACGAGTCCCTTCGCGTCAAATTCGGTCACGAGCGATTTCACGATTGGTTCGAAGAGAGGGTAGACGCCTTCGCCCGCGTGCCCGCCTACCAGGTTCCCGGCGGGGTCGATGAGCACGAGCGTGGGCCATGCGTTCGCGCCGAACGTGTTCCAGACGGCGAAGTCGGGATCGTTCACGACCGGGTGCTGAAGCCCGTAGCGGGCGACGGCTTCTCTGACCGCGTCATCGTCGTGCTCGGTCGTGTACTTCCCGGAGTGCACGCCGATGACGACGAGCGTGTCTTTGAACTCGTCTTCGAGCCGTTTGAGATCCGGAATGATGTGCTGGCAGTTGATGCAGCCAAGGGTCCAGAAATCGAGCAGGACTATCTTGCCCTTTAGCTCGGCAAGGGTGATCGGGCGTTCGACATTGAACCAGGTCAGGCCGCCCGGGATTGCCGGGGCAGGGTCCTTGCCTGCCCACGACCGGGCGGGCGTCCCGGGCACAGAGCCGCCATCGGAACCGGGGGAGCCGCCGTGGCTCTCGCTGCTGCTACAGGCCATGATCGTTACTACGACAGCGCATGTGAGGATTGTAGCCGCCACAATGATGCGGCTGCGAAGCGACAACGTTCGGAGGGACACCACCCCGATAGTATGCCCGGCCTGCTGCCCGGGGTTACGAATCCCTTACGTGCGGGCGGTGGGCGCACTGGATGTCGCAGTTCGGCAACGAACATGGGCGAGCCGCTGCTAGGCTGGACATCGCAAGCACTCTTGCGGGGAAGCCGATGCGGAGCCTCACGCTCGCCGCTCTGGTCATTGTGGCCCTATCCACGATCTTCGCCGGGAGGGACAGAGGCGCCTCCGCCGAGGACTCCCGGCTTGTGCCCCGCGGATTCGTGCCAGAGGTCGCTGCTGATACCTCCCTGGCGAGGCCGTCGAGCGAAGGGGTCATCGCCGGCCACATCTCGATCGATGACTCGGCTGGTGCCGGCGCCGGCGTGTGGGTTTACGGTGACATCACCAACACGACATCCCGGGCGGTTGCGAATGTGACCCTGACCGCATCAGCGCTCGATACTTCGGGTGCAACGCTTGCCAGCCGGGAGGCGAGTCCGGTTACGGCGACGATTGCGCCTGGAGGAAGCGCCCCGTTCCGCCTGCGGCTCCCAGTGTTCACGGGCTCGCTCGCCCGTGTTGCCATCAGCATCGACTCGTTTGACCCGGCAAATGCCCCGGCCAGCCTCTCGCTCACACTCGCTGGCCCGCGTGAGGTCCCGGTTGGCCAGCCCGATAAGGTGACGCACGTGCAGCCGATCTCGCCGGACCTCTACGCGATCGACGGCACCGTCTGGAACAACACGAACGAGACGGTCCAGGTCAACGGTGCGTCGGTGGCGCTCTACGACGGCAACGGAAACGTCGTGCTCGTTGCGGGATCCGGGCCGATCGCCGCATCGAACGGGTCGTCGCCACCCGTGCTCGGACCGGGGGATTCTGCGACGTATACAGTCTATTTCTCGCGGGCGGCGTACTTCGCTGCCGCCAGTCCGGTGAAGCTCGTGGCGTTTGCTGACTCGACAACGCTCAGTTCAGGAACACCGTGACGTAGATCCACATCTTGCCGCTCTGGATTGCGGCCACTCCCACGGATGAGAAGCGCACCTCGAGGATGTTCGCGCGGTGTCCGGGGCTTGCCATCAGTCCGTCAAAGGCCGCCTGCACCGTTCGCGAATCGACGTAGTTGTTGCGGGCCAGGTTCTCGCCCGCGAGCCGGTAGCGGATACCCCGTGCGGCGAGTTCGCTGAAGGCGCTTTCACCATCGGGGGCATAGTGATCGAAATAACCCCCTGCCACCAGGTTCTGTGCCCGCGCGAGCGCCACCGCTTCGAGATCCGCATCACGCTCGAGTGGAGCGAGCCCCTCGTTCGTCCGTGCCTGGTTCATGAGGTCGAGCAGCGAGGCCGCCTTTGAAGGTGACGAGATACCGGGCGCCATCGTGGTCGAGACCAGCGACGGGAGCGTCCCCGTGTTCTCCGGCACGGCGGCCGTTGCAATCACTGGCGGCAGGGTTGGCCCAGAAGGCGGCATCGTCGCCGTTGGGGTCCCTGCGATCCCCGCAATCGAAGCAGGCGTTTCCCGTGCCGCACTGGTTGGGGTTGCCGCGGCCGGAACGGTTTTCTGCGGTGGCGCTTCGGTGACAGTTGTTGGAGCAGCGTTAGTGCCCGCAGAAGAACTTCCGGCTTCTGCCGATGCTCTTGATGCGGGAGCCACAGCCCGTACTGACGGGGCCGTATTCAGCACCTGGTAGAGCCCGGCTATCGAGCAGCAGATGCCGGCAAGAACCAGCCAGGTGAATGGTCGTCGGAGGGCCATGCCCTGACTGTCGGTCGGGAGGTGGCGGAACGACATCGGGGGAAACCCCGGAGTCGCAAGGGGGGAAATTCGCATGCAGACCACGCCGACACACCCTGGACTACCGGGACTTCCGCCGCCCCTCGGCCTGAAGCTCCTCGTCGTCTCCTTCGGCCTCGAACGCGCCTATGATCGTGCACGTGGGCTCGAGGACTCTGGTTATCGCGTGGTCTCGTGTGGTGAACCGTCCGCCATCGATGAATGCGTCGAGTCGGCGATGGCCGATGCGGTGATTGTTGACCTTGCCCGCGAACTCGCCTTCCCCGGCGATATCGTGGCCCGTGTTCGTGAACGCTCGCAGGCGCTGATCGTGGTCGTTGGTTGTGCGGGCACCTACCCGGAGATGCTGCGTTGCTACGAGGCTGGCGCTGACGAGTACTGCCGCCCCCGGTGCCAGACGGAAGAACTCGACCTTCGCATCCGCGCGATGTTCCGCCGAATGCAATCGAGTGGTGTTGTCGAACGCCAGCCACAGACGCCCAGCGTGCTTCGTGTCGGTGAGATCGAGATCGATCCGGCCAGCCAGCTCGTCCGCAAGAACGGCCTGCCGGTCGCCCTCTCACCGACCGAGTTCCGGCTGCTCGCGACCCTTGCCGAGCACCCCGGCGAGGTGATCCCGTCAAGGGCACTCATCGCCCGGGTCTGGGGGAACCAGTATGCCGGCGAGGCGCACTATCTGCGGCTCTACGTGCGCTACCTGCGTCAGAAGCTGGAGGACGACCCCAGCAACCCCCGCTATATCGTGAACCGCTGGGGGTCTGGCTACGCCCTCGAGGCGCCTGCTCGCGCCGTAGCCTGATCGGGGCCGCTTTACGCGCGGCCACCGGGGATTCAGAATCGACTCTCACACGCCCGAGGGAGTTCCTATGACCCCGCACGAGATCCTGCGCAAGAGCCTCCGCGATATGCATTCCATGCTCGATAAGGCCGTTGAAGGGATGACGGCCGATCAGTTCAACTTCCGCCCGAGCGAAGGCGGGGTCAGCGGCTTCTTCAGCCTCTGGCATTACGTGCGCACCGAGGACAACATCATCAATTTCGTTGCCCAGGGCCGCCCGACCGTCTGGCTTCAGGGCAACTACGATGAGTATTTCGGACTCCCTCGCAACAGCCAGGGTACTGGTATGACAGAGCAGGAAGCCAACGCTGTCCAGATCCACGATGTGCCGAAGTGGCTCGAATACCAGCGTGCAGTCTGGAAGGCAACCGACGAATACCTTGCCAGCATGTCGCCCGATGAATTCGAGCAGCGCAAGGTCACCATCAAGCCGCTCGGCGAGATGTCGCTCTGGGACGGCATCTATGGGGTCTGCCTGAGCCACGGCTACCGCCACGTTGGCGAGATTGAGTATGTGCGCGGTGTGCAGGGCCTCGGCGGGCTGACGATCTAATCGCGCCGGTAGGTAGCGAGCTCGTAGCGCTGCTCGAACCCCATCCCCAGGTAGAGGGGAAGCCCGGCCTCCGATGAGCCGAGGCAAACATAATCACTTCCCGCCCCGGTGCACGCGTCCATTGCCGCGACACTGATTGCACGTCCGAATCCCCGCCGCCGGAACCGCTCCTTCACGACGACGTTCGTGATAGAAGCGACGGGCTGTGTCGCTACGGACATTGCCCGGGCGGCCGGTTCGCCGTCGTGGTAGCCGAGCCACAGCCTGCACTCTTCGACTGCGACGACTCTCGCTGCGACAGACCAGTCGCTCGCTGGCCCGCTCCCGGTGTCGAAAGAGTCGAAATCCTGGTTGGCCGCGGCGTCTCGCGCCTCCACGACTTCGAGGGCGCTCGGGATGGCACTCGGTCCAGGCTCATGCTGCAACTTCGAAACCAGGTATGGCTGCCGGCCGTGCTCCCGAATGTCGGAGGGGAGGCAGGCCACAACGGCGAGATCATGTGCTGGCCTTAGCCGATAGCCGAATGGTGTGTCCCGCGCGGCGAACCAGGCTTCGACCAGGGGGAGTTCGGTGGCTGCCTGGAGGGGGTCGCCTGCCACCGCGGCCATCGCGAAGTTGATGTCGCCAACGCCGGCGTCGTGGAGAAACCACTCGCCCACGTAGGTAGTCGCGGCCTCGTCGATGACAGACGCAACGAACTCGGTCGCACGGATCCATGCCAGGTGCATCGCCTGGTCGAGAGCGGGGTTGTCCATGACCCCAGTCTACGACACGGCTGTCATCCCTTCTCTGATTGGGCGATAATGCGGTGACTGACGAGAGGTGACCGACATGGAACAGCCCAGCGAAGGGTCCATGAAGAAGATGTGGAACTACGCCGAGAAGTACGCGGAGAAGTCCGGGACGTTCCTCCACCCTGACCGCTACATAACCGAGGGTGTCGTCCTTGGCCTCGCCTCGAACATCGACAACTACGGGCGGCCAATTTGCCCCTGCAACTTCTACCCGTCGAAAGACGAGAACGGCGAATGGCCCGAGGGTCTCTACCTTCCGCGCGAAGAGGAAGCCAAGCGCCGGACGTGGATCTGCGCCTGCGATGAGATGCAGATCTACAAGTACTGCCACTGCCTCCTCTTCGTAACGGAGGAGGGTCTGCCCATCACCGAGTATCTGCCCGAAGGTCACGAGGGACGTGAGATCTACGGACTGGTGAAGGACCCGACCCCGGACAAGGGTCGTGCTCTCGCGCGTGTGCTCGAGCGCCAGAAGAGCGAGGGCTAGACCCGGTTTGCCAGAATCGGAGTGCTCCCTGGAGCGCTCCGAACCTCACTGATATCCACGCGTAGCCCCCGCGGAGGCTGCCGAAGGAGATCAGGAGGAAAGCCTGGGACGATGGGCTCTGCCAACGGGTTGCCAAAGTGGACGGGTATTCCGGGGGCCCGTGGACGTCGTACAGGAGCCGCTGCGCCGGAGTGTTGATTGCGGCTGAACCGGTGCATCGCTGGTTCCTGGCGGCGGTATCCTGGTATGCAAAGCACTCCATCGAGGCTGCCAGCCAATTTACCGGCCCGATCGGATCTGCTGTCCGGCGACTGGACTCATGGGTCTGTTCAGGATCTGGCCGGTGCGCCTCCTGCCGTTCCCGTCGCGGCCCCGCGGTCGTTCCACCGCCGACCGAATCGAGGCGCTTGCGGTGGCAGGTGCCAGGTACGTGGGTGGTTACTGGTGAAATTGTGGCAGGCAACCTCCTCGGTGAACCCCCAACCCCACCTGCACGAGCCTCCCGCTACCTGTACCCTTTTCCCTATGACCGCTGAGTCCGCCCCGCGCCCTTCGAGAGAGTTCACCGTCGGCGAGTTCAACCGCATCCTCGAGCCCGACTCCCAGTGGGTCGTCGGGTCATTCGCTTTGCCAGATGGTTCTACCTGGCACTACCGTGAACCCGGCTCAGTCGTGGTCGTTCGCAACGGCTGGCTCCAGGTCTCGGCTATCCCCTATACACGCAGCAACGACCGTGTCCAGATTCTCGACAACGCCAAGCACATGTACTTCTCGAAGCAACGCTTCGAGGTGCCTCCCGCCGGGCGCATCACGTTCGAGATCCAGGTTGCGGCGCGCACCGTGGGTACGCAGCCCGGGTACCTTTACGACGGCTACGTTTCCTGGAATCTCCTTGATTTCACTACAGGCTGGGCACTCGACTTCTTCACGAGCGGCGATACCGTTGCCACCGTTTACGGCCGCCTCCCATTTCCTGGCGCCACCGTCCCCGAGACGGGCGAAGCGCGCGCCTTTTGCATCTTCAATGAACTGAAAGATCTCCCGGCAGCCCCGGGCCAGGTTCATGACTATCGCATCACCTACGACCAGGGGGCCGACACAGTCGAGTTCGAAGCCGATGGCCGCGTCGTCGACCGATACGAGCATGTGCCGGACAAGATCACGGGTTTCATCGCCGCTCTCGGCCTCATGTCGGAGATCGATATCAGCGAAGGTAAATCGGTGAGTTGCCACGGCCAGGGCGCCATCGGTCGCTGGAGCCCGATGCGGGTGTTCGTCGAGGGGTGAGCCTGTCACCGAATCCCGGCCTCTGCCGCTCCTGTATTCACGCCACGGTTATCCGCAGCGACAAGGGTGCGGCGTTCTGGATGTGCACACTCGCGAAGTCCGACCCGCACTTTCGAAAATACCCATCACTTCCAGTCGTCCGCTGCCAGGGGTTCGAAGGTCAGGCGTCACCTGGCGAGAGCGAAACCGCGACCTGAGCGACGCGTTTGCCCAGTGCTCGCGCCTGCTGGCGGTCCAGGCCGGTTACCGCTCCGTGTGCGGTCGCCCCGTAGTACGAACCCGATTCCCGCATCGCCTCTGACCAGGGCAGGCCAACGAACACCATTCCATGCCCAAGCACCAGGTGCATGAGTTGGAGCAGCGTTGCCTCGATACCTCCGGAGCGTGAGTAGCCCGCGGTGAATGCACCGGCAGGCTTCCCGGCCAGTTCGCCCGTCTGCCAGAGATCGCCGGAGTAGTCGAACCACTCCTTGAGCTTCCCGGTCAACCCGCTCCAGTTCGGTGAGCCGAGGACAAGCCCGTCGGCGGCCACCAGTTCCTTCGGGATTGCTTCATCGATTCGGCGGCTGGAACACTCGGCCCCGCCCTCGATCACACCCTGTTCGACTGCTTCGGCCAGCTGTTCGATGAGTCCGCCGCGGCTGTCGTAGAGCACGAGCACCAGCGTCATGCCGATGGCCTGTCCAACGCCTGGAGCACCCCGGCGGGGCGATCGAACAGCGCCGGGTACTTGGCCTCAATCCAGCTCGTTGCGAACCACTCCTCGATCCACTCCCAGCTTTCGGCTGCTTCGGGCCGTGGAAGGATCTCCATCTCAATACCGCATCGCCAGCAACGGAAAGGACGCTCCGGCCAGCTCCCCTCGTGCTCGAGCTCCTCCCAGTCGTGGAGGCCTGGCAGGCAGGGCCCGTTTGGGCCCGGACCGTGCTCGATTCGAATGGTCACCGGACTGCCTCCGCACCAGCCCTTTCGGCGAGCCACTGTTCGCTTTCCCGATCGAGTATCGTCCGCACATCATCGAAGCTTTCGAACCTGAACACGCGATCCCGCGTTCCCTCGAGCGCCTCGAGCAGCGTGCTTCGTGCGAACACCGCCCCGGCGAATCCTGATGCCTCGATATCGCTCGCCCCATCGCCAACGTATGCGATGAAGTCACCGGTGTTCGCCAGGGCAGCAGCGTACGACGCCTTGAACCGCTCCTGCACTTCGATTCCCCGCGGGCTGTAATACGTCACCCGCCAACGATACTCCCGGCGCGTTCGGCCCGTGTGCCGCACGATGCGGTCCAGGCCAAGGCCGTCGAGTACCTCATCGACATACAAGTCGAAGCCGTTACTCACCACCATCGCCTGCCAGTCGTTCCAGTGCGCCCAGTCCAGCAACTCGAGGAAGCCCTCCCGAACCTTCGCGACCTCTCTGGCATACGCTTGCATCTCGTCGGCGGGAGCTTCGATGAGGTCGAGTGCCGCGGCATTGAACTGTTCGACCGAGAGCCGCCCTTCGTGATAGGCCTGCTCCGCCTCTCGCCACCCACCCCCCGTGAATCGCTCGAAGAGCTGTCGTGCCGTGTTATCGAGCACAATCGTGTCGTCGAAATCGAAGCAGATGACGTTCGCCATCATTCGAGGATAGCAGCCGCCGCGCCTTGCGCGGGACACCGCGGCTCGCAGACTGGCACCATGGACCTCGCGCGCGCCCGCTACCTCATCTCTCCGCGCGGTCGCGATACGCTGGACTCCCTCCCACCCGAGCTGGCATCACTCGATCCCGTGCGGCTCTCGAGCAGCCTCCGCAGGCAGTTCTCCCCGGATGTGGCATCGGCGCTCGCCGAACAACTCACGCTCCGCGCGCGCGCCTTCGAGCGTTTTGGGACCGATGCCCGGTTCCTCTACACCCTGGACGGCCTGGAGATGATGACCCACCCGCTCGTCGCCCGCCGCAGGGCGACGCGGCTGGCCGCGCTCGGCTACCCCGTCGCCGACCTTACCTGCGGCCTTGGGGGCGACCTTTCCGCCATTGCCGCGCTCGGAGCACGAGCTACGGGCCTCGAATCCGACCCCGTCCATGTGCTCCTCGCGAAAGCCAACGTCCCCGCTGCTGCCATCATCAGGGGAAACGCCGGGCGTCCGCCGCTCGACCTTCGCCAGTTCGCCCTCGTCATCGATCCCGCGCGCCGTGGTGCTGCTGGACGCCGATTCGACCCTGCTGCGTTCTCACCGCCCTTTGATGTCGCACTCGACCTCCTTCGCTCCTCGCGTGGCGGTGTCCTCGAGGCCCCGCCCGGTATCGATCATGCTCACGTGCCGCCCGATGCCGAGTTCGAATCGGTGCAGCTCGGCCGTACCCTGCGCGAGTCGGCAATCTGGATTGGTGCGGGCATTGCACCGCGATTCCGGCGCGCTGTGCTGTTGCCTGCCGGCGCCACGATTGACTCAGGCGACCCCGAGTGCGCCCCTGAGCCGGTCCAGCCGGCGGCCTTTCTCTTCGACCCCGAATCATGTGTCACTCGCGCGGGGCTTGTGCGGCACCTCGGGTATCGCCTTGGGGCGCACCTCATCGATCCCCAAATCGCCTACCTGACCGCCGGCTTGCCGGCGTTCGACCCCCTGGCCGCGACCTTCCTGGTGCTCGATGCCCTTCCGTTCTCCCTGGCCGCGCTCAAGGGACGGCTACGGGAACGGCGATGGAAGCCCGACGAGATTCGCCGCCGCGCTTTCCCTATCGAGCCGGATGAGCTGCGGCGTCTCCTGGGCAAACTCGAAGGCGAACGGGTCACGCTTCTCCTCACCACCCTTGCGGGGAAGCGCACGGTCTTCGTGGTGCGCCGAATCTTCCCGGACAACGGTTCAGGGGTGTAGACAATAATCCCGGCCATTTGCTAATGTCCCTAATTGCCTACGCGATTCATCCTTTAGGACGCGAGGCCCCGGAGGGGCAATGGCGATCACGACTCCGTTCGACGACTATTACGACCTCGTGGAGGCGGCCCGCGTCCTCGATATCCACCCGCAAAGCCTTCGCCGCCTGATCAAGCAGAACAAGATCCCGGCGCGGCTGTTCGCTGGCAAATACCTCATCGAGCGCGACAAGCTCGAGATGTTCAAGTCTAACTACGACCCGCGCCCGGGCCGAAAGCCCATCCGCCGCCTCCTCTAACCCCCGCCTCCTGCCACCGCACCGCAACGAAGCCGCCAGGTTCCTGGCGGCCTCGTTCTGTGGGCAGGCTCGAGCGAATCAGCCTGCAGATGGTCGCAAAGAGGCCCGGGCTTTTTTTGCCCGGGCCTCTTCATGTTTGGCGTGCCGCCCGGTTAGGAGCGGGACTTGTTCTTGTTGGCCACAGCGATGACCGCGAAGCCAGCGCTCAGGCTGAAGATACCCAGCACGGCCAGCAGCAGGTTCGAGCCCGACTTCCCGCTGCCGAAGAGGCCGCTGCCGGTCGATGGAGCGAGAGGCGTCGCGTTTGCACCCGGCGTCTTCTCGCCGTGGACCTTGTCGACCTGCGTCGGCGTTGGGGTGGTGACTTCCGCCGGCTGCGTCGCCGTCTTGGTCGGCTGCGTGACGGTCGGGGTGACGGGCGTAGCAGTTGGAGTCACGGGCGTCGGCGTCGGAGTCTGGAGAATCGATGGCGTGCAACCCCCATCGCCACACGGGTTGTTGAACTTCACGTTGGCGAAGAGAACCGTGTACACCTGGCCTGCGGTCGTCGCGTTGACAGCCACCGATGTTGGGTACCCGCTAGCCGGAGTGTAGGTGCCACCACCCTTGGAGTTGATGTTCTCGCTGACGGTGTAGCTGCTGCAGAGCGGCAGGTTGGTGAAGCTCGCGTTGCCGTTTGCATCGGTCACCGCCGACTTGGAGGTGCTGCAGCCGCTGACGGTCACCGACCAGCCAGCCCCGTTGCTCGTCACGGATCCGTTTTGCTCGGTCTTGTGGACGTTGATGGTGACCAGTGGCTGGTTATAGACGCAGACCAGGCCGAGTGTCTGTTCCTTGGGCGTCAGGTCCACCACCGCGCTACTGGTACCGTCATAGCTTGACGGTGTGGTCGCCGGGCAGGAGTCATCATCGCTGTAGTAGACCTTATAGCCGAGGGTGGTGTAACCGGTCGTCGGCGTCTCCGTTACCGTGTAGACGTTGGTATCGAGGTTCAGGAACTTCTGCACCTGTCCGTTCTTCACGGACCAGTTGAGTGTGCCCGGGTTGACCGTGCCGCTGAAGGTTGCGTTGTTGTCCGGGTTGGGGCCAACGATGACCTTGCGAACCAGGAGGGTGCGCTTCACCTGCTGGGCAGCCTGGTCGTTCAGAACGCACACGTGTGTCGTGCCGCCTCCGGTAACAGTGACGGTGGTGGCGGTGTAGGAGGATGGATCGGTCGGGCAGGAGAGCTGAGCGCCTGCCGGGATGATGTAGAGGCTGCCGGAGCGGCTCCAGCCGTTGGCCGAAGGGTTCTCCTCGAGCGTTGCGGAGCCGGCGGGGACGTTAGAGACGGTGCTCGAACCACCCGCCTGGATCGGGCCCCAGCCGAGGCTTGAACTCGCGTTGATCGTCCCGGAGAAGGTCGTGCCGTCCGCACGCTGAGTTGCAGTGATCTGCTTGTGGACAACAACCGTGCCGACGGCCTGATTACAGAAGGTCGCGTACGGCGAGTCGGCGGCCACGATCGCTTCCTTGTTGGAGGGCGCGCTTTCCTCGCAGGTCACTTCCTTCCAACCGCCCGAAGGTGACTCGGTGACCTTGCCACTCCAGTCCCACGGGACCGTGCAGGTGACCGTCCAGGTGGTGTTATTGACCTTCACCGGCTCTCCGCAGCTGGTCCCCTTCTCCGGGTCGAGGAAGAACCGCGGCACGTCGTCCTTAGTCGTATCCGTTACACCGAGGAAGTTCTTCTCAATGGTGATCTGCTTGTCGAGTTTCACGTTGTAGGCGAGGCAGTAGACCGGCTCCGTGGGGATGCCGCCATGGAAGTCCAACCATTCCTCGTTGTCCTGGTTCCGATGGTCGTTGTAGCACTTGATGCTCGCGAACCCGTAACCGCTTTGCTTTTCCTCTTTGATCACCAGGCTCTTGCCACCCGCGATGGCCGCAGCAAGTTGGTCCGGGGTCAGGGTGTAGTGGTCGTCCGGCAGACCCTGGCCATCCGTCGCGCCCGTCGTATTGACTGGTACCGAAGAACCGCCATGGAGGTTGTCGGTAATGGTGAAGCTCCACGGCACAAGATCGCAGTTCTTGCCGCGGCCATCGTTGCCCGGGGTCACCGCCGTGTCTCCTGTAGGAGCCGCGGTCTGGCTCATTTGGGAAAGAGCGGACCCAACATCGTTGGGATCACCGCCTCTGTTTATCGAAACATCGCTGTACGCGTTGCAAACGTACTTGCCGAACGTGACGTTCACGGTCACAGGCTTCGCCTTGTTGGTGAAGGTGACGGTTACGTCGGACGTACCTGCCTCAACATCAATGCTGGAGCTACTGCTCTCAGTTCCGTCGCCAATCTTGACCTTCGGGTAGCCATCAGCAGTAGCCCAGCCCGTGGGCAATGTCTCGCTCACCGTCACGACCGAAGTCGGTACCCCACGTACAGTCTCGCATTTCGGATCCTTGGCACCCTCGGTGGCGTCAATGGACGTCGTGGCGCTACCGACAGAGAAGCCGAACGTCCCGCTGTTGTCGACGCCGTCGCCGTTGTCCTCGACAATCTTGCAGACGGTCAGCGTGCGGTCGGAAACCTCCTGCTGCTTCGTATTCATCACGCAGGCATAGGTTGTCTGGCCGGTTGCCACGCTCACCTGGCTGTTGCTGCCGCCGCTATAGGCGTCCTTTTCCGCCGGGCAGCCGTCCACATTGCCGAGCGCCCAGCCAACCGGCGTCCAGCTGTTCTGGGTAACCGTCTCAGCAACGGTATGGAGGCCCGGAGACACGCTCTTCGGGGCGGTCGACTGGTTGAACCCAATGCCGCCGCTCTTCCAGTCCCCAGCACCGTCGATCGTCCCGTTGAACATCGATGAATCGGCCACCGGGACACCCGTTGTCGGGTCCTTCACCTTCGTGATGACGAGGTTGCCGTTGTTGCAGTCGGTCCGCGTCGTCTTGAAGGTATTGGATGCACTTGCGGACGCACCCGGGATAACCGAGACATTGCTGCCGCCTCGCGTGATCGCGGCAGTATTGGTCACGGTCTGATCCTGGCAGACCTGCGAGTTCGTGTACGCGGTGGTGTTCACCGTGATCGTGGTGTCGCTGTTGGCGGCGACCGTATACGCGGTGCAGGTCAGCGTCAGGTTCCCGTTACTGAGCGAACACCCGGCAGGTGCCGGCGATGCCAGGGTCTGCGTCGTGCCGTCCGGGGCGAAGGTGTCCGTAACATCCACTGTTGTGGCGGGACCCGTATTGTGAATCGTGATCTTGTACGACGTGTCGCTCAGCCTCTCCTTCTTGAAGGAGAGGCACGAGAGGTCCGCTTTGGCCGGGAGGGTGATGGCCGATGCCGGGTTCGTGACCGTGAGTGTCGTCTGACCCATGGTCGCGCTCGTCACGGAGTTATTGATTGAGCCGGGCTTGCAGACACCGTCCGGATAGGTGGCAGTCGAAAGCAGCTTGGAGACGTGCAGTACGGTTTTCCCGCCCGCCGTCACCGAGCACGTCCAGTTCCCGGAGCCAGTTGCCGGGGTGCAGCTCGCAGGCGAGGCTGAGTCGAGGCTCGCTCCTGCGTCCGCAATGACGATCCCGCTGCGGGCAATGGCACCCGTGGCGGTGTTATCGATCGTGATGTCCCAGTACGCCTTGGTCGCGTCCGTCGCGGTCTGCGCAATGGCCTTTGTCACTGTTGGGGTCGGGGGTGTGGGCTTGTTGTAGGCACAAACTATCGCGGGAAGATCGGTTACCGTTGCACTTGTTGTCCCAGCATTATCAGGATTCCCACAGTAACCATAAAAGCTATTATCAATTTCAACTAGAGCATACCCATTGTTGGGTACTGGTTCTGTAATAATATAGGCATTAGCTAGCTTATTATTTATAGGCCTATTCACCCAGATTACTGTATTGTTAGGCTGACCGTGATATGTCCCAGCAGTACCATCTATATTGAATGTCCAGGTTCCTGCAGCTGCCCCCTGCCATCCCGTTTCAGATTGGACATACTTATTGATTTGTATTGTCGAGCAGCCATCAGTACGCTTAACTGTGATAGTATGCTTCGCAGTCACCTTGTCCGGCCAAGACGCCTCGATCGTGAGCGTGACGCTGCTGGTAGCTGCTGAGAGAGATGTCTGTAAAGCCACCGTGCCGAAGGGGGGTACGAAGTTCCCAGCAGCGGGGGGTATGCTCGTTGGTAGCGTAGATGGCGTATTGACTCCCGCTGAGATAGTCAATTTGGTGATGGTGGCCGTGGTTCCCCAATCGTTGAAAAGCTGCCAGTCGACGACCCACGAACCATCTGCGTTACAGGTAGTTTTTGGATTGGCACCTGCGTCATGTGCGAACGCCGTCCCGATGAGCATGAGCCCGCCGACGGCCGCGCCGATGATCGCCAGCAACGCCGCGAGGAGCAGGCCCCCCTGGCGTTTCCGAGATTTTCCGTAGAGAGCGAGTGTCATTCCGTGGTCTCTCCCTTTCTGCCGGGTCCCACACACGAGGCCCGATCTGCCCTGGAGGCCCCCTGCCCGGGGAACCCATGACGTAGACCCGACCCGGCAACTGACCAGGAAGCCGGAGAGCCGCTACCGGCCACCAACCTGCAACCATGGCAGATATGGGTGGCTTTCGGGTGTACGGTAAGGGAATACCCTCGCCGATTCAATCTTTTTGGCATTCAATATCTCGTATGAAGTCCGTAGGAATCGCCAGCCGATATGAACTTGCCGGTGGCCGGTCGCCGGGTCGTCAGCTTCCCCGGGGCCGCGCGGCACGGCGAAGCGAAACGTAAAAAGGGGCACCCGCAGGCACCCCAATCGGCGGCCGGCAATCGGTAATTCGCGCTAAAGGGCGAGTGAGACGGGGCTTTCGAGGAGCGCCTGGATCTCCTTGATGAAGCGCGCACCCTCGGCACCGTCGGTCACGCGGTGGTCGGCACTCAGGGCGACCTTCATCACCTGGCGGACCACGACCTCGCCGTCGCGGACGGCGGGCCGGGGCATCACGCTCCCCACGCCGAGGATCGCCGCCTGGGGCGGGTTGATGATCCCGATGAGGGTCTCGACGCCGAACGCGCCCAGGTTCGTGATGGTGAACGTCCCGTCGCTGTATTCCTCGGCGGTCAGGCGGCCGTTCTTGGCACGCTCGATGAGGTCCTTGCTTTCCTCGGCGATGCGCCCGAGCGACTTGGCGCCGCAATCGAGGACGGCCGGCGCGATGAGCCCCTCATCGAGGGCGATTCCGATGTCGATATTGATCCGTTCGTGCATCACGAGGCCGTGCTCGCTGTACTCGGCGTTGAACTTCGGGTGCCGCTGGAGCGCGGTCGCGCAGGCCTTCACGACGAGGTCGTTGATGCTCACCCGCTGGGCTTCCGTGGCCGAATCGTTGAGCTGCTTGCGAAACGCCATGGCCTCGGTCATGTCGATGTCGAGGGTGAGGTAATAGTGCGGCTGGGCCTGCTTCGATTGCGTCATCCGGCGAGCGATCGCCTGTCGCATCTTCGTCAGTGGCAGGGTACCGCCGGGTGCGGGCGCCGGGGCCGGTTGTGGGCGTGCAGGTGCAGGGGCCGAAGCGGCTGGAGCCGTTGCCGCGGCCGGGGCTGCTTGCCGGGCCATCGCCTGCTCCACGTCGCGCCGCAGGATCCGCCCGTCGGGGCCGCTCCCCTGGAGGTTGCGAACGTCGACCCCGGCTTCGAGGGCGATGCGCCGGGCGACAGGCGAGATGCGGAGCCGCTCTTCGCCGGCAGGGGTAGCGCCATCGCCGCCTGGAGACGTGGCCGGACCGGGCGCCGCGGTCGTTGCTGCTGGCGCGGTCGTGCTCGCCGCCGTGGCCGGTGTACCTTCGACGACACGCCGCGCGGGTGTCGCCGCGGGCGGCATACGCTGCACATCGGCGACCGCTTCGTTCGCCTCCCCGATGAGGGCGATGACCTGCCCGACAGGGACGATTTCGCCTTCGCCGACGGCCTGCGTGAGGAGCTCGCCCGCTTCGTAGGCTTCGAGCTCGACGGTCGCCTTGTCGGTCTCGATTTCGGCGAGGATGTCGCCCCGCTCAACGTGGTCGCCCACCTGCTTGAGCCAGCGGACGAGCGTCCCCTCGGTCATGTCGGCCCCCATCTGGGGCATGGTCACTTCGATCGCCATGGGCTTCTCCTCGCTTGCTAGAGCATCGCGAGGACGGCTTCGACGACGTCCTCTTCCGATGGCAGGGCGGCAAACTCCAGGTTCCGATTGTAGGGCAGAGGGACGTCGCGGCAGCAGACCCGCCCGACGGGTGCATCGAGCCAGTCGAAGGCGCGCTCCATGATCTGGGCGGCGATTTCGCCAGCGAATCCCCCGAAGCGCCAGTCATCCTCGACGACGACGGCCCGGTTCGTCTTTTTCACGCTCGCCAAAATCGTCTCCATATCGAGCGGGCGCAGGGTGCGCAGGTCGATGACCTCGCAGCTGATGTCCTCCTGCTGCTGGAGGAGGTCGGCGGCGCGCATCGCCTGGTGCACGCTCCCGGAGTAGCCGATGACCGTGACGTCGCTGCCCTCGCGGAGGATGTTGGCCTGGCCGAACTCGATGAGGTAGTCGGGGTCATCGGGTACGTCGCCTTTGAGGGTGTAGTTGGCCGTGTGCTCGATGAAGATGACGGTGTTGTCGTCCCGAAAGGCGCGCTTGAGGAGCCCTTTCGCGTCGGCCGAGTTCGACGGACAAACGACCTTGAGGCCGGGGAAGTGCGCATACATGCCCTCGAGGCTGTGGCTGTGCGTCGCCCCGAGCTGACTACCGCCGCCGCTCGCCATGCGGATGACGAGGGGGACGTGGATCTGGCCGTTCGACATGTAGTGGAGCTTCGCGGCGCTGTTCACGATCTGGTCGAGGGCGAGGAAGCTGAAGTTGATCGTCATGAGCTCGACCATCGGGTGCATGCCGGCCATCGCCGCGCCGATGCCAGCCCCGACGATCCCGGATTCGGCGATGGGCGTGTCGCGGACGCGCTCCGGGCCGAACTCATCGAGCAAGCCCTTGGTCACGGCGTAGGAACCGCCATACGCGCCGATGTCCTCGCCCATCAGGAAGACACGTTCGTCGCGGAGCATCTCTTCCCGGAGAGCCTCGCGGAGGGCATCACGCATGCGCATCTCAACCATTGGCAGGCTCCCGGGTGATGTGGTTGAAGAGGCTGCTGATTGGCGGTTGGGGGTCGTTCTCAGCGAACCGCACGGCTTCTTCAACCGTGTGTTCGACGCGTTCCGAGATCTCGTGCAGGCGCTGCTCATCGAGCCAGCCGCGTTCCTGCATATAGGCCTTGAGGTGGTCGATCGCGTCGCGCTTGCGGTACTCCTCGATCTCCGCCTTGAGGCGGTAGAGCTCGGGGTCCGACATCGAGTGACCCCGGTAGCGGTAGGTCATCGCCTCGATGAAATAGGGGCCATTGCCAGAGCGGCAGTGCTCGACCGCCTTCTTCGTTGCCCGGTGGACATCGAGCACGTCCATCCCGTTCACGGTCACGGCGGGCATGTTATAGGCCTCCGCGAGCCGCGCGATCTGGGTCGAAAGCGATTGCGCGAACGCCACGCCCATGCCGTAGAGGTTGTTTTCGCAGAAGAAGACGACGGGTGTCTTCCAGAGCACCGCCAGGTTGAGCGCCTCGTGGAACTCGCCTTCACCGACGCTCCCGTCACCGAAGATGCACATGGCGACCGAGCCGTCCTTCTTCATGTTCGCGGCGAGCCCGAGGCCAACTGCGAGGGGAAGGTGGGCGGCGACGATAGCGTAGCCGCCGAGAAAGCCTTTCGATACATCGTAGAGGTGCATCGACCCGCCGCGTCCGCCGCTCACGCCGTTCATCGTGCCGAAGAGTTCGGCCATCACGCGGTTCGGGTCGAGCCCCCGCGCAAGCGCGTGCCCGTGGTCGCGGTAGTGCGTCACGATCTTGTCGCGGTCCTCGAGGGCATTGATCGCCCCCACGGCACATGCCTCCTGGCCTGTGTAGAGGTGGAGGAAGCCATGGATCTTGCCACGCGTGTACATCTCGCCGCTCTTCTCTTCGAAGCGGCGGATGAGCATCATCTCGTAGAGGAAGAGTCCGAGCTGTTCGGCGCCCGGTTCCGCCGACGTGTCCCTCGTCTCGGTTGATGCCTGTTGATTCACCGTGTCGCGGCTCCTTGCCGCGGCGCCGTGGCTGTGCCCTTTCGGCGGGCGATATGGATCGCCTCGCCGTCGGCTGCGAGCGCCGCTTCCTTGAGTGCCTCGCCAAGGCTCGGGTGGACGTGCACCGCGAACCCGACTTCGATCGTTGTCGCCTCCAGGAGCGAGATCATCGTCGCCTCGCCCAGGAGTTCGTTGATATCGTGGCCGATCATGTGGATACCGAGCACCTGCCCGGTGTGGACATCGGCGACGACCTTGACGAACCCCTCGGTGTCGCCCACTGCAATCGCCCACCCGAGGGCCGTGAGCGGAAAGCGGCCGGTTTTCACATCGAAGCCCGCGGCCCTCGCAGCGGCCTCGGTATACCCGATTGAGCCTATCTGCGGCTGGCAGAAGGTTCCGCGGGGCATCTGGATGTAGTCCGTCGCCGGTATCCTGCGGCCGGCGATGTGCTCCGCGGCGAGTACGCCCTGGTGGCTCGCGACGTGTGCCAGCATGAGCTTGCCGGTCACATCCCCGACGGCATAGACGCCGGGAACATTCGTCTGCATGTTGTCGTCGATCGTGATGAAGCCGCGCTGGGTGGCCACGCCCGTCGATTCCAGGTTCAGCCCCTGCGTGTGAGGGATGAATCCAATGGCAACGAGGACGACGTCTGCTTCGATGGTTTGCTGGCCACCATCGTTCGATACCGCGATGCGGGCGACACCATCCCTCACGTCTACGCCGTCGACCTTCGATTTCACGAGGCAGGTCATCCCCCGGCCTTCGAAGGAACGCCTCAGTGCGCGGCCCACGTCGGCATCTTCGAGAGGCACGAGGGTGTCGAGCAGTTCGACGAGGGTGACCTCGGCCCCGTAGCTGGACCAGAAGTGCGCGAGTTCGACACCGATGGGCCCGGCCCCAATGATGACTACCCGCCCCGGTGTCTCGCGGAGTTCGAGCGCCTCCCGGCTCGTGATGATCGTCTTGCCGTCGGTCGCGGCTCCCGGGAGCTGGCGGGCCGCGGCGCCGGTCGCGATGATGACGTTCGTTGCCGCGTACTCGGTGCCGTTGCTGACGATGGTCTTTGGGCCCTTGAAGCTCGCCTCGCCGATATGGATAGCGATGCCGTTATCCTCGAGCAGCCCCTCGACACCCGAAACGAGGCGGTCAACCACCCGGCGTGACCGGTCGATAGCGCTGCCCATGTCGAATGCGGGGTCCTTGACCCCGATTCCCCAGTCGTCCGCATGGCGCACGAACTGGACGACATCAGCGTTCTTGAGGAGCGCCTTGCTGGGGATGCATCCCCAGTTGAGGCAAAGGCCGCCGATGCGCTCCCGCTCGAACACGGCCGTCCGAAGGCCAAGTTGTGCTGCCCGAATTGCGGCGACGTAGCCGCCGGGCCCCCCACCGATGATTGCAACGTCGTAACTATCCATAGTCTGCACCTAGACTACCATAGTAGTGGACTTTAGGTATCGCAGGGCTCGTCTCGTGCGTGACCGTTCCCACGTTCCCCCAATGCTGCGCGAGGGAGCGGAAGTTGTCCATGCAAAGGCCCGCACTGCGACGATTACGAAACACCGCTCGATGCCATGGCGCCGGCATTCGCGTCATCGGGGATGAGGGGCAAGGCTGGCCGTCTCAGGACATAGAGAGCGTGCGTCCGGAGGAACGGCAGCGACGCGAGCGGTCCATAGAGCCACGGCGCGAAACGACCCAGCAGCCGGGCAATTGGCGGAGCCAGCGTAATGCGCTTCACCTTTAATGGGCACCTGGGAAACCATCGCCGAATAGCATCGGTTGTCACGGGATGGACATTGGGGTTCGCGGGGTTCCCGCGCGTCATGTCGTAGATGATGATGAGCCCGCCCGGGCGGGTGATCCGGAACATCTCATGGGCGATTCCCCGCGAGATGTCCTCGCCGGGCACGCTGCTGAATAACGTGAAGGCGAGGGTCAGGTCGAACGATTCATCGGGCTCGGGGATCTTCTCCGCGCTCCCCGTATGCATGCGGATCTCGGGGCTTCGTGTCCGCATGTGCTCCGCTTCCACCGGGTTGAGGTCCATCCCGGCAAGGTCGGCCGGGTTTGCGCCCCACTGGACGAAGGTACGCAGATTGTGCCCGCTCGAGCATCCGGCTTCGAAGCACCGTACCCCTTCGAGTGATTCGTAGCCCCGGCGCCGCAGCAGCCCTGCAAGATACCGCTCCCGCTCCTGTACCATCAGCAGGTTACCGGGGTTGAGAATGGTCTGCATGCCGCCTGTTTCCCTGCTCCATCCCGTGGTCAGGCCACTCTAGCGATGAGCCGGGTTGGGGGAAAGGCGCCGGAAGCCGAGCTGTGTTCGCCGTATCATCCGCAGCAGGAGGGCATCTCATGACCATCGAACACGACTTCGTCTCGCTCCACCCCGGCTCGGAGCAGCTCTATAAGCGCGCTGGCAAGGTCCTCCCCAGTGGTGTCACCCACGATAGCCGCTTCGTCCGCCCATTCCCCATCTACGCCAGCCATGCGGATGGGGGCCGCAAGTGGGATGTGGATGGCCGTGAGTATGTGGACTTCGTCTCCGGCCACGGCGCGCTCCTGCTCGGCCACAACTACCCGGTAGTCACGGAGGCAGCTCAGCAGCAGCTTTCCCGTGGCACGCACTACGGCGCGAGCCAGGAAAAGGAGATTGAGTGGGCCGAAGAGGTCGTCCGGCTTGTCCCTTCGGCCGAGGTGGTTCGATTTACGAGCTCGGGTACAGAGGCAACGCTCATGGCGCTTCGCCTTGCGCGGGCGTTCACAGGCCGCCCGGGAGTCATCAAGTTCGACCGGCACTTCCACGGCTGGCACGACTACGTTGCCGCCAGCTCGAAATATGCCGGTTCGGCCCCCGTTGGTGTCCCGCAGTCGACCCTGGAGTCGGTCAGCGTCTTGCCACTCGACATGGATATCGTGCGCGCAACGGTCGATGACCGTGGTGATATTGGAACGATCATCATCGAGTCGGCGGGGGCCTCGTCCGGCCAACTCCCGGTTCCGCGCGGCTTCCTCCAGGAGCTGGAGGCGTTCACGCGGGAGCGAGGGATCGTCTTCATCATGGATGAGGTGGTCACGGGCTTTCGCTGGGCGCCCGGTGGTGTGCAGGAGGTGGAAGGGGTGCGCCCGGACCTCACGACCCTCGCCAAGATCCTCGCCGGTGGCTTTCCTGGCGGGGCGGTGTGCGGGCGCCGCGAGCTCATGGAGCCGCTGCAATTCCCGGCGCCGGGGGTGAAGGCTGCGAAGGTGGGACATCCGGGTACGTTCAACGCCAACCCGCTTTCAGCGGCGGCCGGTGTCGCCTGTCTGCGCGAAATTGCCGACGGGACCCACCAGAAGCGGGCCACCGAGAACGCCCGCCAGTTGCGAGCGGGGATGAACGCCGCACTCTGCCGCCTTGGCATTCCTGGAGTGAGCTATGGCCAGGCTTCGGAGTTCCGGATTCGCCTCGGTGGCAACTTCATCCCCGAAGCGCAGGACTACGATCCCCGTAACCTTCCGTGGGACTACCTGGCCGAAGGGAACCCGCCCGAGACGGACCGCCTGCTTCATCTTGCGATGGCGAACAACGGTGTCCACCTCTTTGGCGCCGGCGGCATGACCGCCTCGGTCCATACCGCTGGCGAAATTGACCTCACCATCGATGCCTGGGGCAAGTCACTCGAGGCGTTACGGGCCGAAGGCGCCGTCTGAACCGGCGGGCCATCGTTCCGTATACTTCCCGCACACCACCGGGAGAGTCACGATGAAACACACGCGCCTGGGCCATACAGGCCTCCAGGTCTCACGGCTTTGTCTTGGCACGATGACCTTTGGGTTCCAGTGCGACGAAGCGGTTTCCGTACGAATCCTCGACCGCGCCGCCGGCGGAGGGGTCACCTTCATCGATACGGCCGACGTCTATCCGCTCGGTGCACCACCCGAAATCACCGGGCGGACCGAGGAGATCGTTGGCCGCTGGCTGCGCGGGCGGCGTGACCGCTTCATCCTCGCGACCAAGTGCTTCGGCCGCACCGGGCCCTCTCGCTGGGACCAGGGAAAC
>WBZR01001729.1_pt1 | contig 25657 bp, 17 predicted proteins | sample 5204231 | NCBI WGS metagenome assembly WBZR01 (sample SAMN12412403, study PRJNA552823) | activated sludge metagenome | isolation source: activated sludge from anammox sidestream of wastewater treatment plant... | place: USA: Virginia | collected 2017-08
CCAGATCAATTGGACCATATTCTCTAATAACTCAGCAGCCATTAGGCGGAAAAGCCCAGTTTGGCGGACAAAGATTCGGAGAGATGGAAGTTTGGGCACTTGAAGGTTATGGTGCAGCATATACTTACAAGAAATTCTTACTGTAAAGAGTGACGATGTAACAGGAAGATCAAAAACCTATGAAACATTGATTAAAGGAGAAAACACTCCGGAACCTCAAGTTCCCGAATCATTTAATGTTTTAGTAAAAGAACTCCAGGGCTTATGCCTTGATATTTCATTAGACTAATTAAAATCATAAATAAATATGTTTTTTAAAAGAGATCAGAAAAAAGTAAAAAAGGTATTCACAAAAATAGGAATAAACCTGGCATCGACAGATTCGATCATCAGGAACTCCCATGGTGAAGTTTTAAAACCAGAAACAATAAATTACAGAACATTTAAACCGGATAAAGATGGTTTATTCTGTGAAAAGATATTCGGACCGGTTAAAGATTGGGAATGTCATTGCGGAAAATACAAAGGAATTAGATATCACGGTATAGTTTGCGATAGATGCGGAGTAGAAGTAAATTTAAAAAGCTTAAGACGAGAGAGGATGGGTCACATTTCCTTAAGTGTGCCTGTAGTACATATTTGGTATTTCCGTTCAACCCCGAGTAAGATAAGTTATCTTTTAGGCTTAACAAACAAAGAGCTTGAAAGAATTATTTATTATGAAAATTATGTAGTGGTTAATCCTGGTCCAACTCAATATTCAAAGAATGATCTTCTGACAGAAGATGAATACTTAAATGCATTCAACAATCTTCCGGATGAGCATGAAGAACTGGATGATTTTGACCCGAATAAATTTGTATGTAAAAACGGTGCAGAAGCAGTAAAAGAACTTCTGAGAAGAGTTGAAGTTGAAGAAGATATAAGCCGGCTGAGAATTCAGCTTTATGAAGAAACATCTGTTCAGAAAAAACAGGATCTGATAAAAAGATTAAGAGTGCTTAAATCCTTCAAGAAAAAAGAAGGCAGAAGACTAAATAAACCAGAATGGATGATATTAGATGTTATCCCTGTAATACCACCTGAATTAAGGCCATTAGTTCCGTTAGAAGGTGGAAGATTTGCAACATCAGATCTAAATGACCTGTACAGGAGAGTTATTATCAGAAATAACCGCTTAAAAAGATTAATAGATATTAAGGCACCTGAAGTTATATTAAGAAATGAAAAACGAATGCTTCAAGAGGCAGTTGATGCCTTACTTGATAACTCGAGAAGAGCAACAGCTGTAAAATCAGAGAACAGACCATTAAAGTCACTTTCTGATATTCTTAAAGGCAAACAGGGAAGGTTTAGACAGAATCTTTTAGGAAAAAGAGTAGATTATTCCGGTCGTGCAGTAATTGTAGTTGGACCAGAACTAAAGCTTCATGAATGCGGTATTCCAAAGGATATGGCACTTGAATTGTTTAAGCCATTTGTGATAAGAAGACTTATAGACAGAGATCTTGTAAAAACTGTAAAAAGTGCAAAAAAACTAATCGAGAGGCGTACACCGGAGGTATGGGAGGTTCTTGAGAACGTAATAGAAGGACATCCTATTATGCTAAACAGAGCCCCTACCCTGCACCGATTAAGTATTCAGGCATTTCAGCCGTTACTTGTAGAAGGAAAGGCAATACGTTTACATCCTTTAGTATGTACAGCATTCAATGCTGACTTTGACGGAGATCAAATGGCAGTGCATGTGCCTCTTTCGCCTGAAGCACAGCTTGAAGTAAGGGTGCTTATGCTTTCAAGCCATAATTTAATGTCACCCCAAAATGGTGATCCTATTACTGTTCCCAATCAGGAAATAGTACTTGGCTGTTATTATCTGACAAAATTTAAAAAAGGTGATATTGGTGAAGACAAACTATTTACCAGCCCTGAAGAAGTTGTAATAGCACATAATAACGGTAAGGTTGGACTTCATGCAAAGATAAAAGTTCGTATTAACGGAGAATTAATTGAAACAACTGTAGGCAGAGTAATATTTAATGCAATTGTTCCCAAAGGTGCACCTTTTATTAATGAACTATTAACGAAAAAAGGTATCATAAAAAATATTGCTAAGGTTTTTAAGAGCGTTGGCAACAAAAAGACTGTAGAGTTTCTTGATGCCCTAAAGGAAACAGGTTTCCGTTACGCAATGAAAGGCGGATTATCAGTAAATCTTGATGATATTGTTGTGCCAAACAGCAAGGGCAGAATAATTGAAAATGCACAAAAAAGAGTAGATGCAATTGAAAAATCAAGAATGCGGGGGCTTATTACCGAAGGTGAAAGATATAATAAAGTAATAGATATATGGACACATGCAACCAATGATGTTAAGAGTGAACTAATGAGTGAACTTCGTTCTTCAAGAAACGGATTCAACTCACTTCACATGATGATAGATTCAGGTGCAAGAGGTTCACAGGATCAGGTAAGTCAGTTGGCAGGTATGAGAGGACTAATGGCAAAACCTCAGAAGAGTATGACAGGCCAAGCCGGAGAAATTATTGAAAACCCAATTATTGCGAATTTTAAAGAAGGTCTTTCAATTTTAGAATACTTTATATCAACACACGGAGCACGTAAAGGACTTGCAGATACTGCATTAAAAACAGCTGATGCAGGATACTTAACACGTAAACTTGTTGATGTATCTCAGGATGTTATAATATCAGAACTTGACTGTGGAACCATAAGAGGATTAACAGTTGAAGCATTGAAAGACGGAGAAGATATAAAAGAGCCTTTATCTGAGAGAATACTGGGACGTGCAACATTACAGAATGTAGTTGATCCATTAACACGGAAAACTATAGTAAAAGCCGGTGAAATTATTGATGAAGATCTTGCTCAGCAAATTGCCGGTACCTCTATTCAAACAATAGAAATACGTTCTGTATTGACATGTGAATCAAGAAAAGGTATTTGTGCTAAATGTTACGGCAGAAACCTAACAACCGGTAAAATTGTGGATGTTGGAGAAGCTGTTGGAGTAATTGCTGCTCAATCAATCGGCGAACCCGGTACCCAGCTTACATTGCGTACATTCCACATAGGAGGTACAGCAAGCAGGATTGTAACTCAATCAAGGATACCAACAAAGTTTGCGGGTAAAGTAAAATTTGAAGGTATTAAATCTATTAAATATTCAAATCCTGCTTCAACCGAAGGTGAATATTATATTACACACAGCCGAAACGGTGTAATTCAGATACTAGACGAAGACAACAGACTAGTATCCAAATATGACGTTCCTTATGGCGCTCACCTTATGGTTAAGGATAATGAACCAATAGAGAAGAATCAGGTACTTTATGAGTGGGATCCGTATAATTCTGTAATTGTAGCAGAACATACAGGAACAATCAGGTACGCAGATTTAAAAGAAAATGTCAGTTATGCAGAAGCTCCTGACGAAACAACAGGTCATATCCAGAAAGTTGTAATTGAATCAAAAGATAAGACGTTAAGCCCGACATTACAGATTACTGATTCAAAAGGTGATCTTTTAAGTCAGTATATAATTCCGGCTCAAGCACACATGCTTGTAAATGATGGCGAGCAAATTTTTGCAGGACAAATATTAGTTAAAATACCAAGAGATACAGGTAAAACCCGTGATATTACAGGCGGTCTTCCAAGAGTTACAGAACTTTTTGAAGCAAGAAGTCCAAGTTCACCTTCAGTAGTAACTGAAATCGACGGATTTGTTGAAATTGGCTCGTTAAAAAGAGGTTCACGCGAAGTTAAAGTTAAAACTGCTGATATGGAAACTGAAAGAAAATATATGATCCCGGTTGGGAAACATATACTTGTTAGAGATGCTGACTACGTTAAAGCAGGCGAAGCTCTCTCAAGCGGTTCTGTTGACCCGCATGATATTCTGCGTATAAAAGGTGTTGGAGACGTACAGGCATATCTTGTAAATGAAATACAGGAAGTTTACCGAATGCAGGGTGTAAAAATAAATGACAAGCATATTGAGGTTATAGTAAGGCAAATGCTTCAGAAAGTTCGTGTTGTTGACTCGGGTGATACAATGTTCCTTGAAGGTGATGTAGTTCACAGATTCAAATTCCTGACTGAAAATGAAACATTAAGGAACAAAATTATTGTAACAGATAAAGGGGACAGCAGTAAAGTAAAAATGTATGATATGATGGATAAAAAGAAGATTAAAGAGCTGAATTCAGAGCTAAAGAAAAAAGGCAAAACACTTATCGAGTTCCGTGAAGCAAATCCTGCAATCGCAAATCCAATATTGCTTGGTATAACACAAACATCACTAACTACCGATAGCTTTATTTCAGCGGCATCATTCCAGGAAACAACTAAGGTACTTACTGATGCAGCAATTGAAGGCAAGGTTGATTCACTTTTAGGTTTGAAGGAAAATGTGATAGTAGGTCAATTGATTCCTGCAGGAACAGGTTTAAAAGCATATAAAGATTTGTTAGTAACAAGCAAGGATGGAGAAGAACAAGCTGAAGAGAAACCAAAGAAGAAAAAAGCTACAAAGAAAAAGTCTAAAGAAACAGCAGATGCTGATTAAATCTGAAACTATAGATTAACAAAAAACCCCGGGTTTATAACCGGGGTTTTTTATTTTATAGTTGACATAATAATTTTATCTATCCTTTTCGTTTAAATATTCATATTATTACGTATGTAACAATTCTCCATTTAGTTAATTACCCAATACTATAATATTATCAATATTTTATATAAGATTTTAATCATTTTATCATTTTATCATTCTTACCTTTTAAATAAATTAGTAAATGAAATTTAAGAATATAAATGAATATTTTAACTGGCTTTTTAAGTTAGAAAGATTCGGAATGAAATATAATCTTTCTAATATTACAAAATTTTGTAAAGCATTAGGCAATCCTCAAAAACAATTCCGTTCAATTCATATTGCAGGTACAAACGGCAAAGGTGCAACCGCATCATATATTTCTTCAATACTGCAGGAGCATGGTTACAAAACAGGGATATTTACCTCACCGCATATAATTAGATATAATGAAAGAATAAGATTAAACAATAAATGTATTCCGGATAGCTATATAAAAGAATTTCTAAATGAGAATTTTTATCTTATCCGGAGAATTAAACCTTCGTTTTTTGAAGTAAATACAGCAATGGCATTTAAGTATTTTGCTGATTGCAAAATTGATGCAGCCGTAATTGAGTGCGGGTTAGGAGGCAGATTAGATTCAACCAATATTTTAGAACCGGATGTAATTGTTATTACCCAAATTGGAATAGACCATACAAAATGGCTTGGCAACACTATTAACAAAATAGCTGCAGAAAAACTGGGCATTGTTAAACCGGAGGTAAATGTTGTAGTTAGTGATTCAAATATTAAATTAAAAAAATTATTTAAACATAAAATTAATTTAAATTATTTATATTATCTTAATGATATTTGTAAAATAAAGAATGTTGAATTTATTAAAGGAGGTATTAAATTTGAAATTTACCGGAAAAATGATAATTCAATAAAGTTATTTACTCCCCTGCCTGCTGTTTACCAATGCAGAAATGCAGCTGCTGCCTATTATGCCGTAAAATTATTTTTGCAATTGAGCAGCGAAAAACTGAATTTAAAAAGTTTAAAAAATGGTGTTAAGAATGTAAAAGTTAATACAGGATATTTTGGAAGAGTTGAATTTCTAAATCATGGGAGAATTCAATACATGTTTGATATATCACACAATCCTGATGGGATTAAAAATTCTATTGAAGCAATTAATAAGAATGGATTTAAACCTGATGCAGTTATTTTTGGTATTATGGAAGATAAAGATCATTTGGAATCATTGAAAATAATAACTAAATTCGTTAAGAATATTATATTGACTAAACCAAAATACAGCAGAGCTCAAGAGCCGGGTGTATTATATACAGCCGGTTTAAAAATAGAACCAAAAATAAATTACATGCTTTCTGAAAATGTAAAGGATGCATTAGTAATAGCAAGAAATGCAGGATATTTTAAAGTTGCTGTAATGGGATCATTTTTTATGGTATCAGATGCTTTACTTGTATTGGGGTATAAAAAACTTCCTAATTAGCCTTGTGAAGATAATTATTCTTTAAAAGGTTTTTCTTTTTTATTATCCTTTTGATACTGCTTAAGAAGTTTTTTAACTTCATTATTGAATTTTCTTTCAAAAACAATCATTTTAGCAATCTGCTGTGATGTTAATATTGATTTCATATCTAAAACAAAAGATTCCCTTTTTTCACTTATTTGCTGTTCATAATCAAGCAATTGCGAAACTATAGTATCAAGGCCGTTTCCGCTTTCTAAATTTTCATTCATAAGCTTATATGTTCTAGCTCTTTTTTTATTCAGCTCACGCATTTCTGAAGAAAATGCTTTATATTTATCAATGAAAGTGTTTTTTGTATTTTCATCAAGCTCAAGCTTTTTGGTAAGTTTATCAAGTTTAATTTCCTGAAGTTTTTCACGAAAATCATCCTGAGAGAATGTTCTGCCTGAATATATTAAAATCACCGCAGAAATAATTAATATAAATTTATAAATTTTTTTCATCAATCTAAACTTTACGTTATTTATAGATTAACTTCTCTTAATTCATTTAAAAGTTCATACTGCTCTTTGTTGTTCAGTTTTGAAAGTTCATTTTCGGTATCTTCATCAAGCCCGGCTGACTCACCGTTAAAAATTGATTCAGACTCCAGTTCAATATCATCTGTTAGCTGGTCATTATTTGTAAGATCCGGAGTTTGAATCTCTTCATCCTGAACAGATTTATCTTCTTTTAAAATATTCTCATTGTTTTTTGGCAAATATTTCTTTACCATTTTATTATTTTGCTGTTTAAACTGTTTATTTTCTTTATTTCCAATTTTATTTGTTTTTTTATCATCTTGCGCTAATTCTTCCTTTTCATTATTAATAGTCTTTTTATGCAATTCAGCTGAATCATTTTGAATTTTCTCAATTTTTTTCTCATCGGACTTTTTATCATCGGTAAGCTGTATATCAGATGGTTTAATAATATAATAAATAATAGCAATAAGAATTATTGCAGCAACAGGAAGTACTACTTTCCAAAGAGCAGAGAGTTTTTCCCATGAAAAACCATTATCTTTCTTTTCTTCAATACGGTTATGGATTCTTGGCAGCAGTGAATTCCAGTATTGCGGAGCTGGTTCTGAATGCTTAACTGATTGAGCAAAGTTTAAAGCACCTTTCATTTGGTTATAAAGCGCATTAAGCTCATCAGAATCCTTTAAAGCATTTTGGACTAAATTTTTATCAGAATTGCTGATATTGCCTGTAATATAATCAGGCAGCATCATCATTATTTCTTCAATATTTATTTTGTTATTCATTTTTAACCTCATCTCCAAACTTCTATCTTTTGAAGATATGAGCATTTAGAATTATTTAAATCAATTTTTAAAAATCAACTTTATCTTTTACATACTCCCCTATTTTTTTTACTGCATGAAAGTAATTTGCCTTAATACCGCCTGTTGATTTACCAAGTATTTCGGCAATTTCATCATACGGAAGCTGATCATAATATCTCATATTAAATACCGCTCTTTGTTGTGCAGGAAGTGTTTCAATGGCTTCATAGAGCAATTTTCTTTTTGTATCTTCATCAATCTCTTCATCAGCAGTTTTTTCGGAAACAGTAATTTGTTCGGAAATCAATTCAACGCTTACAGTATTTTTAACCTTTACTTTTTTTAAATGATTTAGAGAATAATTAACTGCAATTCTGTATAACCAGGTAAATAAATTTGCTTCTTCTCTAAAATCTTTAATTGCAGTATGAACTTTAATAAATACTTCCTGCGTAATATCATCAGCCACATCGTGATCTTGCACCATTTTTCTAATAACCCAATAAACCTGTTCCTGATATTTCCTTACAATTTCATTAAATCCTGTTATATCACCGGATTTAAACCGCTGAATTAATTCATTATCGTTCTTTTTGTTTACAATGTTCCCCGTCATTTAGCGAGTCCGGTAAAATCTTAAAATCTATAAACTAATATTTATAAATAATTTACGAAACTTCATTAATCTTTCCAGCTCGCTTAACCCTACTTTCCATATATAAGACAATTAGATAACTAAAAAGTTTAATGAAAATAATATATTTTATAAAACCTTAAAATTCCAAAAGATATGTTTTTCATTAAATAATAGCATTTCATTATGCATAAAAAAATGCTAAAATTGGAAACTATTGAAGCTGCAAATGCATTTAATCCTGTGTGGAATTGCCCATTAAACCCATAAAAATTGATAGTTTTTTAAAAGTTCCGGTAATTATTGTATCGGCTTTACTAATTGCTGCATTGATACTTGGCATATACAAATTAAGTAATGTAGGGAATACAACAAGCATAGATGAGACTCTGCTGAAAAACAGTCAGATAGAGCCAAAATCTTCTAATCCAGAGGGGGTAATTCCGCCAATTGAAACCGGAGCAGATAAAACGGAAAGAAGTTATCTGAAGGAAGCCAGTTTTAAAAATGCTATTAGCATTGAAAATGCTTTATATAACTGGCAAAACCTGTTTGATATTTTTACTTATAACATTAATGATAGTACCATAAATTCAAGTGACTCAATAGCACGATATGAAAATATGGTAAAGATAATACGCAACCCAAACCGTAAGCTGAGTAAAGGATCAAGTGATGAAATACTTGCCGAGTACGGAGATGTAATACTTGATGAATGCAAATACTATAATGTTGACTGGAGATTGATTCTTGCAATGATAAAGCAGGAATCTGCTTTCACATCAGATGCAGTTTCACATGCAGGTGCATACGGGTTTATGCAAATAATGCCGCGAACGGGGAGCATGCTGGAACAGACTTTAAATCTGGAAGATCACCGTTCACCTGAAAATAACCTGAAAGCCGGTATATATTATTTTGCAATGCTAACAGGCAGGTTTTACGGTACCGGCGATAGTAATTTATATCGCTTCGCATTGGCATCATATAATGCAGGTTCTGGACATATTGAAGACGCAATGAGTATGGCATATTACTTTAATGAGGATTATAAAAACTGGGATGTTGTTAAAGAATACATGAAACTTCTTGCACCGGGTAATGATTCACTTCATAAGTTAGTATGGGGCACTCGCCCGCCTAACGGGATATTTGCAAACTGGAAAGAACCGTACTATTACGTTGAAAATATAATGTGGTATTGGCAGCAATACAAAAAACTATATCCACTACCAGAAGATGACAAGAAAACGGGTAATAAAAAGAAAACCGGAAATAAAAAGAAAAATAAATAGGTATGATGGAAATTAAGATTTATTTTATATATGCCGGCAAAATTTAAACTATTAATAATATTTATCAGTTTACCACTTACAGTATACGCTCAAGATACAATTAATTTTAAGTTATTTGATTCACTTAAAACCAAGACTGAAGATTCCCATAAAAAGATAAATTTAGAAGATAGTACTAAGTCTGTTGCTATTTTCAAAAATTATAAGGAACCTGATAATATTGATATTCGTTTATTCAGATCTATAAACAATTCACGCTCACCTTTAAAAACAAAAATATTAAATACGTTTGATAACTCATTACTTCCGGTATCATTAATTCTGCCTCCTTCATTATTTTTATATAGCAGGGCTAAGCAGCATACTTATGATGAAAATTCGGCATATTTAGCAATTACCTCAGAAATTACAAATTTTGCATTTACTTTTGGGTTAAAAACATTAATTAAAAGAAAAAGACCAATCCAAGCATTGCAAAATGTCCATGGTAAACAAATTCCCAAATTTGATAAATATTCATTTCCATCAGGACACGCTAGCACATCATTTTCAGTTGCAACAATGTTTGCATTGCGGTATCCCAATGAGCCGGCTGTATATTTACCGATGTTTGCGTGGTCATTGATAATTTCATACGGAAGACCTTATTTTGGAATGCACTATCCAAGCGATGTTATTTCGGGGATGCTTATAGGTGCAGGATCATCTGTATTGATGTTTTCTTTGCGCAAAGAGTTATTGAAATTAAAAAATCAGGTTTTTAGCGAAGATAAATCTGATTCAGGTACAATCAAAAGCGGCGTAATAACATTTTTTGCGGGAGCTTTTGCAATAAGCGCTATAGTTGATAATTTTATATTTAAAGATAGTCCTGAAAAAAAGGTTTATATATCACCCTGGATAGGAAATAACGGCAGCGGATTAAACCTAAAATGGAAACCATAGAGCTTCCATTTTAGGTTTAACAGTTTAATTAAAACCGGTATAAAATTATTTTTATTATAATAATATTTAATCGCCAATTTTAGCATCAAGCGGTCCGTTAAGTCCGGAATATTGAGTTAGCTCTGCTACCAAAGCTCCGATTACTATATTCATCTTTACCTTTACAGGAATTTTTCTGTCATCATCTGTTAAATAAATATAGATATCACTTGTTTTATTAGTAAATCCTTCTTTAAGCATCGGTCTTAAAATAAAAGTTTTAAATTCACCTGCCGCCACATCAACTTCTTCCCTGCCTTCAAACCTGATATTCAACGGATAGAAATTATCCTTGTAGAAATAATTAACAGTTACAACATCTCCGGTATTCTTACCTTTCCAATCAAGAGTACGTGCATAATAGAAAGCTGAAATAAGATCCTGAACATACTGGTTTTGTGAGGTAAATGATTTATCTTCAACAAAATTTACTTTAGTATAAACTTTCAGACTTTCCTGAATAAAAGTTGCTTCAAAATCCCTTTTAAAGTCATTTTCACGAATATGCTGCTCAAATCGCCATGGAAATATACCCTGAACGTCAATAAATGTTTTATAGTTATCTCTAACTTTATAAACTACATCAAAACTTGAGCGAGAATTAACATCAAAATTAACTTCATAAGTTTCTCTGTTATTGTACATAAAAGCATTTGGCGATATAGTCATAAATGCTTCTGCGGCAGTAATAAATCCATAACTCACCTCAAAAGAAAGTCTTTCGCCGAAACTGAATGCATTATTAGTTTGGGTTCTGAATTGTGAATAAATAGAGAATGATAAAACTAATAAAAATGTTAAAACTTTAATAAATTTCATATATAAATTTTCCTGTATTTGTAATTTTAATTATTTTCTTCTTTTTTATCTTTACCAACTGGTTTTTTTAAAAGTACTTTATTAAACTTTGAATTAAATTTAATATCTGAAATAGAAACATTTCCTGTTTTACTCTTTATCATATATGGCATAATAACATCTGTTCCGTGAACTTTCTTAAAATCTGAAAATTCATTAGTAAATCCTCCTTTTAACTCTTTAACTTTCATAAATGTTTTAACATCAAAGTAACTTGTCCGTATGGCTAAACTATCTTTCAGCATATCAATAACATAACAATCAGCACTATCAACTGTTTCATTTTGTAATAGCTCAAATTTAACATTAAATTTTTCAGGATTCAGAAAATTTCCGAATAATGATTCATCAGCATTATTTATGTTTTTTTCAATTTCTTCAGGTTTAAGATCTTTTATAATATCGCCAAATTTCATCCACCCTTTATGTTTTTCAGCATCAATTGCCTGAATCAATTTAAATTGCTTTGTGTTGATATTCATATAAATGAATTTTTTACTTAAATAAACTTCAATTGCACCTTTTTCATCATCAATCCCCGTGGTACCTTTCATTTCTATAGACTCTATATCTGCTAAAGCTTCTTTACCGCCAATTGCAGTAATATAATTATCAATAACATCCTGCGCGGTATTAACAGTTTTAAATTCTTGGCAAAATACAGAAGAATTTAGAACTATTAATAAAGTAATAAAAAAAGTTAAGTAATTTATCATTATAATAAATATTAATTAAATTTTACTTGAAGAAATATATTCATTGATAAAGCTATAAACCTCAATTGGTTTAATATCGTTCATAACATCTCTTGAATTATCATCACTTTCGGGTACAAATATCTTTTTTTTATTGGTTAATGGTCCCCACCTTAAGGGACTTTCAACTTTAACGGGAGAATACAATCCAATCACAAAAGTGCCCACAGCCGCAGCAATATGTATAGGACCTGATGAATTACCCAAAAATAATGATGCTTTAGATAACAATGCAGCCAATTCCTTCAAATTCAAATTAAATATATCTATTACCCTGTTGTTTTCAGGTAAATTTGATATAATCTTTTTAACTTGGTTTTCATCTCCCCTTGTTCCGGTTAGTACTATTTTGTAATAATTTTTTACATTATTTAAAATAAGGTTTAACAATTCAATAAAATTATCATCACTCCACACCTTGGCAGATCCTAAAGAAGGTATGTGAATTACAATATATTTATCAGCTGGTTTTAGCATCTTAATTTTACTATATAAATTCTGAGTGTGCTCATTTCTCACTTTAATTTTCAGCTCTATTTTGTTATCAATATAGAGGTTAACAGCGTTTAATAGATCAAGATTATAAGTACTTTCATGCTTAAGAGAATGTTTTCTGTGCTGATAATGTTTAAAGTTAAACAAAAATGAATACCATCTATAACCTGTACCAATTCTATATTTTACACCCCCAAGCAGGATTCCAAGGGCAATTTTAAATTTGGGATAAACTATAATTGCAAGGTCATAATTTTTTGTTTTGCAAAGTTTTTTAATTGCATTAACCGAAACTCTATCCATTTTACGAACTTCATCAAGTGCCGGATAATCATTAACTAATTCCCATACCCGGCTATTGACCAGCAGATCAATTTTAGCATTTGGAAAAGCCTTTCGCAAAGCATCTGCAACAGGCAAGGTTAGTAATACATCACCAATCCTATCCGTTCTGCAAATAAGAATGCGTTTTGGACTAATTTGTATTGTCTTTTCGTTTAATTTAGTATTTTTTGCGATTTTTTAGTAAATTTATATATTCAATATAAATTTTTTTCTAAATACTAAATATACTAAAAATTTTTATCATTCCTAAATTTATGCAAAGATGTAATTAAACATTTAAAAAAATGAAAAAAGTATTATTAACTCTTTTTACCGGGATTCTCTTCATAAATTTTGCTTGTTTTTCAGGCAAATCAGGAGGCAACGATAGGAATGGAAACATTAATAAACCAGAAACACTAAATAGTACAAAATTGAATGATAGTATAAATCAATCTAAAAAAGATACTTTGATGTTAGCACAAAATAAATTCAGTGATTTAAACAAAGATGCATTTAAACTTCATTATGATGCAATCGTTATAGATACCCATAATGATATTTTGATGCCTGTATTTTTACAGGGAGCAGAACTTGATAAGGATAATCCAGGAACACAATCAGATCTTGTAAAATGGAAAGAAGGCGGACTTGATTGCCAGATGTTTTCTATTTATGTACCTGAAAGGTACAAGACAAACCATTTTAACTATGTTATGAAACTTATTGATAAATTAGAATCGTTTCAATCTGAAAATACCGGAACATTTGCACTTTGCAGTAATTCCAGAGAGCTGGAATCTGCATTAAAAACCGGGAAATTCATTGCTCTGATGGGAGCTGAAGGCGGCAATATGATTGAAGGATCAATGGAAAACCTGGAAACACTTTACAGCCGGGGAGTAAGATATCTGGGTTTAACATGGAACACAAGTAATGCAATCGGAACATCTGCAAGAGATGAAACTGAACGCGGTAAACAAGGCGGTTTAACTGAATTCGGAATAGATGTTGTAAAACGTATGAATGAACTTGGAATGCTTGTTGATGTATCTCATTTGGGCGAAACAGCATTTTGGGATGTTGTTAAAACGAGTAATGCACCTATTATTGCATCCCATTCAAATTGTTATTCATTATGTCCGCATTACAGAAATTTAACAGATGATCAGATAAAAGCCATAGCGAAATCAGGGGGATATATCGGCATAAATTTCTTTTATAAATTTCTTGACCCAAACGGAAATCCCGGAGCAATTAAAAACGTTCAAGCTAAATACCGAAATGGTGCAGATAAATTAATGAGTGAATACGGAGATGACCTGATTTTGTTTAATGAAAAGCGGTATGAGTTCATAACCGAAAATCCAACCGAAAACGGAACATCAGTTGATATATTGATTGACCATATTGACCATATTGTTAAATTAGCAGGGATAGATTATGTTGGGCTTGGAAGTGATTTTGACGGAAGTATTGTTACTATAAATGAAATATATGATGCTACATGTTATCCAATAATAACCAAAAAACTTGTTGAACGCGGGTACAGCGAGCAGGATATACGAAAAATACTTGGAGGTAACTTTATGAGAGTGTTTAAACAAGTATGCCCTTAATGATTAACACTGCAAATATTACAATAAAATATCAAAATTTTTAAAAATATATTTTTAACAGTAATTTATTTTTCAAATCAATACTAAATTATTATTATTAAACACTATCATTAGCTTTACAGAAAATTTAATTTATAAATCAATATAGCGTTAAATAGATTTAAGTATTTAAATGAATATTCCTCAATCTAAAATAGATGAAATATCAGCATCTCTTGATATTGTTGATGTAATTTCTGCTTACACTCCTCTTCGCAAAGCGGGGAAAAGTTTTTTGGGCAGATGTCCTTATCACGAGGAGAAGACACCATCATTCAGTGTTTCACAGGAAAAAGGTGTTTTCCACTGCTTTGGTTGCGGTAAAAGCGGAAATATGTTTACATTTGTTATGGATATGGAGAATTTTACATTTTTTGATACAGTAAAGTTTCTAGCTGATAAAGCAAACATAACAATTGAATTTGAAAATGAACCATTTGACCCTGACCGAAATAAAGTTGAAATATATTATGATATCAATAAAAAAGCGGGGAAATATTTTTACGAAAAATTAAACAGCCGTGAAGGTGCTTATGCAAAAGAATATTTGAATACACGCGGATTAAAGGATGATACAATTGTTAAATTCGGTTTGGGTTATTCACTGCGCGATAAAGATGCTTTATACCGGGAGTTTGAAAATGATTACACTGCAGAAGATATACAGGGTTCAGGTTTAATTTTACAGCTTGGTGCCGGTGAAATCCGAGATCGTTTCCGCGGGAGGCTTATGTTCCCTATTTTTAATGAGGCAGGCAGGGTTGTTGGCTTTGGCGGCAGGCGCATGTATGATGAATCAACCGATGAAGCAAAATATATCAACTCTCCAGAAACCAAAATATACAACAAGAGTAAAATACTTTACGGGCTTAACTTTGCAAAGAATGCAATAAAGCAGAAAGGATTTGTATTGCTTGTAGAAGGTTATATGGACCTGATTTCGTTATTCCAAAAAGGGATTGAGAATGTTGTTGCCTCAAGCGGTACATCACTTACACAATTACATTCAAAAATTCTGAGCCGTTATACTAAGGAAGTTGTTGTTGTATATGATGCTGACTTAGCGGGGCAGAATGCCTCGAGGAGAGCAATTGAATTATTGGTTGAAAATGATATAAACGTTAGTATTCTTGAGCTGCCTTATGGCGATGATCCTGATACATATATACAGAAGAACGGCATTGATGGATTTGAGCGGCTGCTGAATAACAGGCTATCGATAATAGATTATATTGCAGAACGATATGATGCTGATGGTAGAATGAATTCCCCTGAAGGAAAAACTGAGTTTGTTAGGGAAATTATCGGACTTATTGCCAAAATGCGCGATGCAATTAAACGGGATTTTTATATTAAAGGTATAGCGGAAAAGTTCTCGATTTATGAAAGCATAATCCGCAAAGAGCTGGATTCAGTACTAAAGCTTAAGTCAAGAGGTTTAACGCGGGAGACAAATACTGATAGACCTGTTAAGAAACCTAAGGAACGGGTTTCAAAATTTTCTGCAGTTGAGCTTGTGCTGATAAGGCTGTTAATTGATTCAGATGATAAAACAAAATCATTGCTTATGAACGAGCTTGAAATGGAGCTGATTTCCAATGATACTGTCCGTAAAATAGTGAATTATATCATGCTCAATATTGATTCACCCGAAAAGATAACGCATATACAGCTTTTCAATGAATTCCAGGATGAAGAAGCAAAGGATATTATAGGCAAAGCGCTTTTAGATGAGAATCTTATTATGCAGGATATTAAAAGTAAAAATCATTTGGGTGAAGCAAATTCAGTTTTAAGTCAATTAAAACTATACAATATCAGGAATAAAATTAAAGATATTGAGATACAGATAAAATCATCAAATGATTACTCACCTGAAATATTGAGATTATTGAATACACAGCAAAAATTAAAGCGTGAGCAGATAAAGATTGAAAAGAGTTTGAGGAGTTAATGATTAAAATCCCGGCAGGTATTAATTTCCTGCCGGGTATGTTTGTAAATTCATGTCATTACTTTGGATTTTCAACCATCTTCATAAATGCACTTATTATATCAACAGGCAGCGGGAAGATTACAGTTGAATTCTTTTCTGTTGCAATTTCAGTCAAAGTTTGCAAGTAGCGGAGCTGTAAAGATACCGGCTGTTTGTTAATGACCTCTGCAGCATCTGCAAGTTTTTGCGATGCCTGAAACTCACCATCAGCATGAATGATTTTGGCTCTTCTTTCCCTTTCGGCTTCTGCCTGGCGTGCCATAGCACGCTGCATTTCAATTGGCAGGTCAATTTGTTTTACTTCTACATTTGATACCTTTATGCCCCAAGGTTCGGTATGATCATCAATGATTGCCTGCAGGCGTTTATTAATCTCATCCCGTTCAGTTAAAAGTTCATCAAGCTCGCTTTGTCCAAGTACACTTCTAAGTGTGGTTTGTGCAATCTGCGAAGTTGCAAACAGAAAATCCTGAACCTCTATAATAGCTTTTTCTGGCTGCAGTACACGGAAATACACTACTGCATTAACTTTTACTGATATGTTATCCTTTGTAACAATATCCTGCGACGGAACATCCATTACAAGAGTCCGCAAGCTGACTTTTATCATCTTATCAACAAAAGGTATAAGAATGATGAGTCCAGGACCCTTGGTTTGAGAATACCTTCCTAAACGGAAGATTACACCTCGTTCATACTCACGCATAACCTTTATCATGCTGAAAATAATAATGACAAAGAAAAGGAGTATAAAAAATATAAATGTTATTATTACTGCCTCCATAATATCTCCTTATGGTTTAAATTAGTTAAATACTTTTTTTGTTTACCTCACCCCCTGTCCCCCTCTCCTTAAAGGAGAGGGGGAAGGGAAATATTAAAAATTTTTATATTACGTTTAGTTTTATCTGCCCCTACTGAAAAACTGCATTTGCAGTCAAGCAGGAGATGAGTTTATTTTATTTACCTCACCCCCTGGCCCCCTCTCCTTAAAGGAGAGGTGGAAATCAAAACTTTGAGTTATTTCTCCGCTATCCCTTCGTGAGATAGGTTATGGATTTAGGGTAAGATTAAATCTTTTCCACTGTTATAGTCAAATCCTTAACACCAACAACTTTGACTTTTTCACCTTTTGTTAAATTCTGTGATGAAACTGCATTCCACATTTCACCCATAACTTTAACCGTACCTGATCCATCAATAATATCAATAAAAACCTCACCAATTTCACCAAGCATCCCAGACTCCCCTGTCATAGCTTTGCGTTTATGCGCTTTTAAAACCAGCCATGCAAGCAGAGAAAATAATCCTGCAATTATCAATACAGATGTTATAACAACACTCAATGAAATATGAACAGTTTCTTCAAACGGTGAGCTTGGATTTATTAACATCATAGAACCAAAGAACATAGAAATTACTCCTGCAACTGTAAGCATTCCGTAACTTGTAACTTTAATTTCAGCAATAAATAAAATTATGGCAAGTAAAATTAAACCTGCACCTGCATAATTAACAGGTAAAGTATGCAGCCCGTATAAACCAAGTAATATACAAATTGCACCAACAACTCCGGGCAGAATTGCACCCGGGTGATAAAATTCAAGAATTATTCCCCATACTCCAAGCATCATTAAAATGTATGCAATATTTGGGTCGCTGATAAGTCCCAAAATTTTATGGAACCAGTTCTCTTCGTAAACAACTATGGTTGCATTCTTGGTATTAAGTATTTTTTTGCCATTTGATGTTTCAACCTCTCTGCCATTAATTTTTGCAAGAAGGTCATTCATATCATTGGCAACAAGATCAATAACGCTATCTTTTAAAGCTTCTGACTCGGTAATAGAAACAGAGTTTCTGACTGCATCTTCGCTCCATTTTACATTGCGTTTACGTTTTTCGCTTATTGATCGGATAAAAGCGGCGGCATCATTGGTAACTTTTTGGCTCATAGTGGAATCCATTTTACTGCCATCTCCGCTTACGGGATGTGAAGCCCCGATATTTGTACCGGGAGCCATTACAGCAATATGTGAGGCAAGAGTAATAAAAACACCGGCGCTTGCAGATTGTGATCCGCCCGGGAATACATATACAATAACAGGAACAGGAGCAGTCAGAATATCGCTTACTATATATCTGGTTGATTTAAGTAATCCTCCGGGAGTATTGAGCTGAATTATAAGACACTCAGCATTTTTATTACTAGCTTCCTGAATGCTTTGGTGAATAAAATCGCTTACAGCAGGATTAATAGAGCCATCAACTTTAATTACATAAACAGTTGGATTTTGAGCAAACAGGTATGATGCTGATAAACTAATTGATAGTATCAGAATGATTAAATTATTGAATAAAATTCTTTTGTTCAGTAATTCCATTTAAAAGATAAAAATAGCTATTGAATATAAACAAAAATAATGAAAAATTTGCTGAAATAGCGGGTTAAATTTACGAATTTAAATAATTTCATTAATTTAAATTACTATTGTATTAATTCGCATAGTTTATTATATTTGCAGGTAATTAACTCATCAAAAGACACCCGGATTTAAAAAATCTGAAAAAAATCGCATACTTTCTAAGTAATCCATTTAAACATTAATCAAATATTTCACTTCCGGTCATACTTAATTCTTTAAGTATTTTGGTCTAATCATAAAATTATTTTATATTCAAAATTATTAAATTTATAAACGATACATATAAAAATCAAATTAATTAAAGTGAAAAATGCCATCAGATAAAAAAGACGATTTAAAACCCTCTATGGATTTAGCAGAGCTTAAGAAGAAAAAAATTGCAGAGCTATATGATATAGCAAAGCACCTCAACATAAACGGTTACAGTGATCTAAGAAAGCAAGATCTAATATACAAGATACTTGAAACCGGAACACAGGCAGATGGTGTTGCATACAGCAAAGGAGTTTTGGATGTTCTGCCTGACGGATACGGTTTTTTAAGATCAGCTGATTACAACTATCTTTCATCCCCTGACGATGTATATGTTTCTCCATCACAGATAAAAAAATTCGCATTAAGAACCGGTGATACCGTAAGCGGACAGGTACGTCCTCCAAAAGACGGAGAAAGGTTCTTTGCGTTATTACGCGTAGATAAGGTAAACGGAGTAGAACCGGAGAAAATGCGTGAGAGGACATTGTTTGATAATTTAACACCCCTTTATGCAAATGAAAGACTTAATCTGGAGTCAGCCCCGGGAGAATATGCCACAAGGATAATGAATCTTTTTACTCCGATAGGCAAAGGTAACAGGGGTATGATAGTATCACCGCCCAAAGCAGGCAAAACAATTTTGCTTCAGCAAATAGCCAACGCTATTGCAAAGAACCAGCCTGATGTAGAGCTAATAGTCCTTTTAATAGATGAACGTCCTGAAGAAGTAACGGATATGGAGCGCTCAGTAAGGGCAGAAGTGATAAGCTCAACTTTTGACGAACCGCCTGAGAGACACGTACAGGTTTCTGATATAGTTCTGGAAAAAGCTAAAAGACTTACTGAAGCTAAAAAGGATGTAGTAATACTATTAGATAGTATTACCCGTCTTGCAAGGGCACATAACACAGTAGTACCGCACAGCGGAAAGATACTTTCCGGAGGTGTGGACGCAAATGCATTGCACAGACCTAAAAGATTTTTTGGTGCAGCAAGAAACATTGAAGAAGGCGGAAGTTTAACAATTATAGCTACTGCCTTAGTTGAAACCGGAAGCCGAATGGACGAAGTTATTTTTGAAGAATTTAAAGGTACCGGTAATATGGAAATAGTTCTTGACAGGAAGCTAGCCGATAAAAGAATTTTCCCCGCAATAGACCTTAATAAATCAGGCACAAGAAAAGAAGAACTTCTTTTAGATGAAGAAGAACTTTCTAAGGTATGGCTCTTAAGAAAAATCTTAAGTGATTTTTCACAGGTCGAAGCAATGGAGTTCCTTTTAGGTAAAATGAGAGGGACCAAGCATAACAAAGAATTTCTGAAAAGCATGAACTCATAGCTGAGGATTTATATCCTTTAGTACAAGAGTATAATGTATTTCATCAATTGAGTTATGTGTTACACCATAGCTAATATATCCTAATAACTGCATTTACTTTATTGCAGCTGAATATTGTGACTGAATGAAAAAAGAAATAATCATCAATTCAAATACAGATGAAAACCGTATTGCAATTATTGAAGACGGAAAACTTGCTGAGCTGTTCATAGAAAATGAAGAGTATGAACGGGTTATTGGCGATATTTATCTAGGCAAAGTAGCAAAAGTTATTCCCGGAATTAAAGCAGCATTTATTGATCTGGGATTTAAACAGGATGCATTTCTGCATTTCAGTGATGTTGGCGACCAAGCTGATGATATGAAAGCAATTTTAGGACAAGACTCCGAAGTGGATGATGATGACGATGAAGATGAAACAGAAACAACCCCCAGAAAAAATCAGCATAACAAACGTAAACCAATGCCGCGGCTAGAGCGCGGTCAGAAGATAATTGTCCAGATAACAAAAGAGCCAGTAGGCAATAAAGGCGTTCGTGTTACTTCAAAAGTTTCGCTCCCCGGTAGATACTTGGTTTTCCTTCCATTTGAAAATAAAGTCAACGCATCAAAACAGATCCAAAACATGCGCGAAAAGCGGCGATTAAAAAATATTGTCCGCAATTACCGTATTGCTAAAGGTTTGGAGTTTGGAGCAATACTAAGAACTGTAGCAGAAGAGCAGGATGAGGCAGCAATATTAGAAGATCTTGAAGGTTTGTATAAAAACTGGAAAGAAATTGAAAAGCAGGTTAAAACCGGTGTAACTCCGCTTTTACTTTATAAAGACCTTACAGTTACAACAAGTGTTATCAGAGATCTTTTTAGAGATGATGTTGAGATTGTACGTACTGACAGTAAAAAATTATTTAAGGAAATTCAACAGTATGTAAAAATTAATTCACCTGAGCTGCTTGATAAAGTTGAGCTATATAAAGGGAATAAAGCACTTTTTGATAATTATAACATTGAAGCAGAAATACATCTGACACTTGGCAAGCGTGTTCCATTAAAGCTTGGAGGTCATTTAGTAATAGAAAAGACCGAGGCAATGTATGTAATAGATGTTAACAGCGGTAAATATGCAAAAAGTAAGGATCAGGAAACAAATTCACTTAAAACAAATCTTGAAGCCTCTAGAGAAATTGTAAGGCAGATAAGACTTCGTGACCTTGGCGGGATTATAGTAGTAGACTTTATTGATGTATATGATGATAAGAACAAGAAAAAGGTTTATGATGAACTTAAAAAAGAATTTAAAAAAGACAGGGCAAAGGTTACAATTCTGCCTATGTCTGAGTTTGGACTAATACAGATAACCCGCCAAAGGGTTAGAGAAAATGTTGTTCGCTCAATAACAGAACAATGTCCCTTATGCGGCGGAAGTGGCATAATTGAAAGTTCTGATAACATTATAACCCGAATTGAACGCTGGATAAAAAGATTTAAGCTTGATAAAAAACGAATTACAGGTAAGCTTTTACTAAAGGTACATCCAATGGTTTACAGCACACTGCGAGAAGGAACAATTAGCAGTATGACAAAAATGTCATTTAAATATCTGCTCAGGATAACACTTGAAGAAGACTCATCTCTTGCGTTTCAGGATTTCAAGTTTATACATGTCAAAACAGGCGAAGATATTACCGCAAATTATTCATAACTGAATTGAAGCTGCAAACTGACATATTGGTAATGGGCAGCGGTATAGCAGGACTTACATTTGCACTAAAAGCTGCGAGATATGCCAAAGTTTTAATTATAACAAAAAAGGAACAGGCAGAGTCAAATACCAACTATGCTCAAGGCGGAATTGCAAGTGTAATTTCAAGCGATGATTCATACAAACTTCATATAAAGGATACCCTTGAGACCGGAGCAGGACTTTCTCACCTTGATGCAGTTGAACAGATTGTAAAAAACGGTCCCCACTTAATTAACGAACTTATAAAGCTTGGTGTAAACTTCAGCCGCTCAAATGGGAAATTGGAACTCGGTATGGAAGGCGGTCACTCACGCAATAGAATTGTTCACGCAAAAGACCTTACAGGCAAAGAAGTTGAGCGAGCTCTTTTGTTTAATGTTTCTAAAAATAAAAATATCGCTATTCTTGAGCATCACACTGCAATTGACCTTATTACAGAACATAACTTGATAAGGAAAAAGAAAAATAATTACACAAGTTGTTACGGAGCTTATGTTTTTGATGAACTGAATGAGAAAATAATAACAGTAATTTCAAAACTTTGTGTAATATGTACAGGCGGAGTTGGACAGGTATATTTACATACTACAAATCCGGCAATAGCAACAGGTGATGGTATAGCAATTGGTTACAGAGCGGGCTGTAAAATTGGCAATATGGAGTTTGTTCAGTTCCATCCTACAAGTCTTTACGAAAATAAACCGGAAGATCAAAACAGTCAGGCATTTCTTATAAGCGAAGCATTACGCGGAGCGGGTGCAATACTAAAAACCCGAAGCGGAGAAGATTTTATGCACAAATATGATGCAAGAGGTTCACTTGCTCCAAGGGATATTGCTGCTCGTGCTATTGATAATGAGATGAAAAAATCAGGAGATGAATATGTATATTTGGATGCAGCTCAGTTGAAAGAAAAAGATATTAAAAATGAATTCCCCAACATTTATAAAAAATGTCTTTCAAAAGGTATTAATATGTTAAAAGATATGATACCGGTGGTACCTTCAGCACATTACATGTGCGGAGGGATAGTTAGCGACCTGAACGGGAAAACGTCGCTTAACAGACTTTATGTACTTGGAGAAGCATCAATGACAGGAGTACATGGTGCAAACAGATTAGCTTCAAACTCACTGTTAGAAGCATTAGTGTTTGCAGATAAGGCAGCAAAGCAATGCCGTGCAGAATTAGCAAGCAGTAAACATGTTAAGACCGAAAACATACCTGAGTGGGATTCAAGTGGCACAGAAAATACAGAAGAATGGGTGCTAATTTCTCAAAACAGAAATGAGATAAAGCAGGTAATGTCTAATTATGTAGGAATAGTAAGATCGAATCTAAGGTTAAACCGAGCGTTACGACGCATAAAGCTCATAAAAAGTGAGATAGAAACTTTTTATAAGAAAACCAGAATAAGCAGAGAATTACTTGAGTTAAGAAATATGGCACAGGTATCATATCTTATTATCCACTCTGCCCTGCTTCGAAGGGAATCAAGAGGGCTGCATTACAGTACTGATTATCCTAAATTAAATAAAAAATATTTAAAGGATACAATTATAACAAATTTCACAGTTAAATAAGAATTAGATATTTCATGAGTTCAAAAAGAAATTCATTTCAAAAAGAAACAGTCTTTAAAAAAGAAAAATTAACTGTAATGCATAAGTTTGGGCTGATGTTTATTTCACTTAGTGCACTTATGCTGGAGTTCACATTAATCAGGGTGCTTTCAGTATCATTGTGGTATCATTTTGCATTTATGATAATAAGCATAGCATTGCTTGGTATCGGGATAAGCGGTGTAACAATTATAATTTCAAAGCGTATTGCAAAAGCTGAGATAAACTCATTTTTAACAATTACATCAATAATTTATGCAGTTTCAATCATTGCATCTTTTTCTGCAATAAATAAAATTCCCTTTGAACCATTCAGTTTACTTTTGGATTCATCTCAGTTCATATATTTACCGGTATATTATATTTTGATCACACTCCCCTTTTTTCTTGCCGGACTTATAATAGGTCAGCTTTTTACAAGATTTAAAACAGGTATAAATGAGCTTTATTTTTATGATCTTGTTGGAGCAGGTTTAAGCTGTTTTGTTTTCATTCTTGTACTTCCGGCATTTGGCGGGTCTGGCGGAATAGTATTTGCATCAATTTTAGCATGTTTGGGTACATTGCTTTTTGGCACACAGCCAAGCCGAAGAAAATATTTTGGTATGTTTGGTGCTATGATTATGCTGGTTATTAACGGATTATTTCTTACTAACCCTGAAACATTTCTGCCAATATATATTTCATCAAATAAAGTTTACGGAAATTATATAAAAGAGCATCCTGACTTAATGCTTCAAACCCGCTGGAATTCGTTCAGTAAAGTAGATGTAATGAAGGATGATGGCGAGGCAGTTGATGACTATCCAGTTTACACTGCTATAATAGATGCAGGTAACTCCACAACAAACATCCCTAAAGTTCCAAACTTGCTTGACAGCGGAGCACGCCCCCCATTTGATGCCTCGATGCTTGCAATGTATTTAAAGCGCGAAGATACTGCTAAAGTTTTTATTGTTGGCTCCGGCGGAGGAGGTGAGATACTTAGCGCATTGACAAATAATGCAAAATCAGTTACAGCAGTTGAAATAAATCCAATTTTAAACCAGCTTATCGAAAAAGACCTGGCAAATTACTGGACAGGTGGAATAACAAGAGATAAACGGGTTAAGATTATAACCGATGATGCAAGAAGCTGGTTAAGAGGCAAAAGAATTAAATATGATGTTATTATCAGTGCTCATACAATTTCAGCTTCTGCAACAAACAGCGGTGCAATGAGCTTAGTAGAAAATTATATTTTAACTGAAGAAGCATTGCGTGAATACTTGCAGCATTTAGATATTAACGGAATATTGTATATTACCAGACCTGAACCGCAAATGCCGAGACTTGTTGCTTCAATTAAGGAAGCACAAAAACTTAACGGAGGCAGTGACCTGAAAAATCAGTTTTATATTTTTAAAAGACCGCCTTCGGAATTTGAAAAAGATGTTAGTTATTTAACAGGTGTACTATTTAAAAAGAGCGGTTTTGATGAATTTGATATTCAGAAACTTAAAACTATGGCTGCACTTCTGAATCTTGAAACTATATATGACCCTACTTCAAAACAGGAAGGAATATTTAAGGATATTATTGAATCAAACAATATAAATGATATTGCAGGAAAATATCCAGTATTAAAGCTATATCCTGCAACTGATGATAATCCGTATTTTGAGCATAACACAGATTTTACAAAGATAAATTTTGGCAGCATAAAAGAATCTTTTTCGCAAGGTGATCGTGCAATGCTTTCATTAGTGCAAAAACCTGTTGCTGAGTCAACTTTAGTAATTTTACTTGTTCAAACTATATTAATTTCAGCACTGTTAATTTTTTTACCTATATAC